>OBLU010001968.1_pt1 | contig 18986 bp, 18 predicted proteins | sample 1518681 | NCBI WGS metagenome assembly OBLU01 (sample SAMEA3539304, study PRJEB22396) | soil metagenome | biome: tundra; feature: field; material: soil | place: USA | collected 2010-05 | depth 0.15 m | reverse complement strand
ATTGGAAATCGTGTGTTGTGAAAGCAACCGTGGGTTCAAATCCCACCGCCTCCGCGCCTGCCCTGGCCCACAAAGCCCAAGGTGTATCCCGGTAACCGGCGTGACCATTGGGCCGCGCGCCCCGCGTACGAGCTGGGCCACGAGCCTCATACGGCGGACAACCTGGTCCGGCGCGACCTCGGGCTGGCCTCGAGCAACGCCTCCTCCTAAAGGCGCGATTCGGCAATTGGTCGGCGGCGCCCTATAAAGGGTTAATAACCACCGAACCCCTCCACCCGCTAGCCGACGCTGAGGCCATGGGCTTGGCCCTCGAACAGGCTGGACGTGCCCGAGCGCACGGAGACGTGCCGGTCGGTGCGGTGGTGCTGGTCGACGGGCGGCCAATTGCGGCGCGCCACAACGAGCGTGAGCTCACGGGCGACCCCACCGCACACGCCGAGGTGCTCGCGCTGCGAGATGCCGCCCTGGCCCTGAGGGGATGGCGGCTGTCCGCTGCCACCTTGGTGGTGACCCTCGAGCCTTGCCCGATGTGTGCCGGGGCACTCGTTGCCGCCCGGGTGGGACGCCTGGTCTACGGGGCCGCCGATCCCCGTGCGGGGGCCTGCGGAACCCTCTATAACCTGTGTTGCGACCCTCGACTCAACCACGAGCTGCCGATCACCGCCGGCGTGCGTGCAGCGGAGTGTGCAACCCTTCTGACCTCGTTCTTTGCAGGGAAACGGGCGCTCGCGGCGCCTCCCGCACTCGGGGACTGAGGGCGCACCCGCTAGGATCTCCCCGGAGGGATGCGAGAGTGGCCGAATCGGACGGTCTCGAAAACCGTTGTGCCTCATGGGTACCGTGGGTTCGAATCCCACTCCCTCCGCCACTGGGTCACAGCGGCCCGTCGCATCTCTGAGAAGGATCTTTACGGTAGGGCAGGCGCTCTGCCGGCAGCACCTGGTCGTCGCTACGACCGGAAAGGAGTTAACCATGGCACGCGCACGCTCGACGTTTGGCAAGCTTCAGCGCGACCAGGCCAAGAAGGATCGGGCCCGGGCAAAGATGGACGATCGGCAGTCCCGTCGTGAGGACAAGGCAGCGGATGATATCGGTGACAACGGCACCTCGAACGGCGAGGTGGTCGATCAAACCCGCCTGCTCGAGCAGTTCGCCAGATTGCACGAGGATCTGGCTGACGGGCGTATCTCGCTCGACGACTTCGAAATTCGCCAGGAGGAGCTCCGCGCCAAAATGGTGGTCGAGTAGCGAATACCTCCTCGTCAGGAGGGGGTTTCCCGCCCTTCCAGCCAGCGGCGGAAGCCGGCTGCGTTCGAATGGACGCCGTTCAGTGTGTCGAGCTTCTCCCGGTGCACCGGATCGATATCGCTGAGCGCGGCGTCGAAGCGGGCTGAGAGCGCACCGGCGATGTCTGCCCCGGCCCGGTAGGCCGTCTCAGCGGTCTCAGCCCACTCCCGCAAGGTCGCACCGGCCTCGGCCAGGAGCTCTTCGGGGGATTCGAGCAGCCCGTAGTGCGCCAGCGCAATGGCCGTCGGACGTCGGGCCGCGAATTTCTCGAGCGAGTGCAAAGCCAGGCTCAGGTCGAAGTCGGGCGGCGGGGTGGCCGGGCGCAGGACCCCGCCGTCGGGCAGTTTGACGCCGACGGCGTCCCCCGCAAAGAGGACGCCGCTCTGCGAGTCGTGAAACCCCACGTGATGCTTGGCGTGCCCGGGTGAGTCGACCGCAACCAGGGTCCGGTCGGGCCCGACCGGAATCTCCTCCCCGTCCGCCACCACGTGGAGGCGCTCGGCCTCGGTCGGCGTCATCCGCCCGTAGAGCGAGTCGAGCAACGGGCCGTACACCCGTGCGGCCGAGTCGATGAGCCGGGTCGGGTCGGCCAAATGGCGTGCGCCCTTCTCGTGGACGTACACGGTGGCCGAAGGAAACGCACGCGCCACATCGCCGACGCCGCCTGCATGATCGAGGTGGATGTGGGTGACCGCCACGCCGGCCAGTTCTTCGGGCCCGACACCGATCTTGTCGAGGGCGGCCAGGAGGACGGGGACCGAGGACTGGCTGCCGGTTTCGATGAGCACCGGAGCGGAACCCTCAATGAGGTATCCCGCGGTGACGCGCTCCCACCCGCCGAGCAAGGTGTCGATCTCGAGCACCCCGGGCGCGATCGTGTGCGGCGTGGGCACGATGGGGATCTCTGCGCCACTGTCCGGGTCGTGCGTGTGGGGATGTGGCGTCCCGTGGCTGTGCGAATGCGAATGGGTGCTGCTCACTGCGGGTTGACCTCAATGATCACCTTGACGTCATCGGGACTGCGGTTCAGCGCCTCCTGCCACCGCTCCAACGGGACCCTCCTGCTGACGACTCGGGCCAACCACGAGGGATCGGCCCGGGCCAGCGCAGCCGCCGCCGTCTCGTAGTGGCGCCGGTTGGCATTGACCGATCCGACGACCGCCACGTTCTCCAAGACCATCGAGCGGTTCAGCGCACCCTCGTCGATCTCGATCGCGTGACCACCGGAGGACACGCCGGTCAGGCAGACCACCCCTCCCGTCCCCACATGCGACATGGCGTCGAGGACCAACGAGGACACGCCGGTGCATTCGATGATCACGTCGGGACCACCTGGTACGGCGTCGGCGATGGAGCCCGTGTGGTAGGTCGCACCCAGATCGCGCACCAGAACAGGCTTGACGCCATCGCTCATCTGGTCGATCACGTGCACGTCGAGACCACGCTGGACACCCAGGAGCGCGGCCAGCAGTCCGATGGGGCCGGCTCCGGTTACCAAGACTGTCTTGGGGACCCAATGGGCCCGGCCGCCGATCCGGTCCACTTCTTCCCAGGCCTTGGCCACCACGCTGGTCGGCTCGAGCAAGACGCCGAGGATGCCGAGTGCAGGGTCGACCTTCACCACGAAGTCGGGCGTGATCCGGTACCGCTCGGAGAGATAGCCGTCGTGCTCCTTGATGCCGCGCTCGGTGTACAGGCCGTTGCGGCAGAAATCCCACTCCAAAACGGCGCAGTTGGCGCAGGGAACGGGATCGGGGCGCCGGACGATGCCGACCACGAGATCGCCTTTGGTGACCGGCCCGCCGGCCGGTGCTTCCAGGACGCGGCCCAGGGACTCGTGACCGAGCACGAGGCGTTCCCGGCCCGGCGGCGGCCATCCGTAGGCCCCCGTGACGATCTCGATGTCCGTGCCGCAGATCCCGACGGCCAGCGTCTCTACCAGGATCGGGCCGTCGCTTTCGGGAGGATCGCCCACGTCGGAGAGCTCGGCGGAGCCCGCCTTGAGCGGTATCACGGTGAGTGCCTTCATGTGCCCTCCTCTTTCTTCCTCTGACAGCGCGGGCTTACGACAGTCGGCGCTGCCTCAGCGCTTGGCCGGACCTCTGTGCCGTACGCCGCGCATTCTCTTCCGTTTCGGTGGCCGCGACATGGCGGGCAACATGGAGAGGCTGTGATCGACGACGCGGGCGCCCCGTGAAGCCTCCGCCTCCTCCATCTCCGCCCGGGTGGCCAATGTGTCATGGCCGGTCAAGCGGCAGGCGGAATTCACGAGCGACACATGGGAGAAGGCCTGGGGGAAATTGCCGACCAGGCGCCCACCGCGGGGGTCGTACTCCTCGGACAGGAGGCCGAGGTCGTTGCGCAGAGCCAGCAGGCGGCCGAAGAGCTCCTCCGCCTCGTCGGTGCGACCGATCATGTGCAGGCAGTCGACCAGCCAGAAGGAGCAGGCCAGGAAGGCCCCTTCGCGACCGGTCAACCCGTCGACCTCACCGTCGTCGGCCGTGCGGTACCGCAGGACGAAACCGTCGTCGACCAACCCCTTCTGCACGGCCTCGACGGTGCTGATCACGCGGGGGTCGGTCGCCGGCAGGAATCCCACCAACGGGATCATCAGGACGCTGGCGTCGAGCAGATCGCACTCGTAGTACTGGGTGAAAGAGCCGATCTTCTCGTTGTAGCCCTTCTCGCACACTTCGGTGAAGATCTGGTGGCGCAGGACCCGCCATTCTTCGAGCGGTCCTTCAAGCTCTGGCCATTCTTCCAATGTGCGGACGGCCCGGTCGACCGCCACCCAGGCCATCACCTTGGAGTGCGTGAAGTGCCGGCGCGGGCCCCGCACTTCCCATATACCATCGTCCGGCTCGTCCCAGCCCGTGCGCAAGAAATCGACCAACTGTGTCTGCAGGGCCCACGCCGCCTTGCTCTGGATGCCTTCGCTGTGCGCCGACGCGTAGAGGGCCGACATGACCTCACCGTAGACGTCGAGTTGGAACTGCCCCGAGGCGGCGTTGCCGATCCGCACCGGGGCGGAGTTCTCATAGCCAGGCAGCCATGGGGCCTCCCATTCGTCGAGCCGGCGCTCACCGGCCGGCCCGTACATGATCTGCAGGCGCGACACGTCACCCGCCACGGCGCGCAGCAGCCAGTCGCGCCAGGCCATGGCCTCTTCGAAGTAGCCCCCACGCATGAGCGACTCCAAGGTGAGGGTGGCATCGCGCAGCCAACAGTATCGGTAGTCCCAGTTCCGGCTCCCGCCTATCGCTTCGGGCAAAGAGGTGGTGGCCGCGGCCACGATGCCACCGGTGGGCTCGTACGTGAGCGCCTTGAGGGTGATCAGTGAGCGGACCACGGCATCGCGGTACGGGCCCTCGTAGGTGCAGCGGGCCGACCACTCCTTCCAATAGGCGTCCGTCAGGTTGATGGCGTAGTAGGCGTCGAGCGGCGGGGGCGGTTCTTCGTGCGAAGGAAACCAGACAAACGTGAAGGGGAAACGCGACCCCTCGCGGACGGTGAAATCGGCCTCCGTGTGCAGGTCGTGACCCACGGGGTCGACCAGATGCCAGAGTGCCACGCCGTCCGGTCCCGCGGTCATGCGGATCAACCCGTCGGTCGAGGTGAGCCACGGCACGATTTCGCCGTAATCGAAGCGCACGGCCAGGTCCATGTGCATGTCGACCGTTCCCGAAATTCCTTCGACCAGCCGGACCACATGGGGATGGGTATCGCGCATGGGCATGCAGTCGGTGACGCGCACCGTCCCCGTCGCCGTGTCGAACTCCGTCTCGAGGACGAGGGAATCCTCCCGGTAGTGGCGACGCGTGGCCACGATGCTCGACGGCCCTCCGGCGGGAGCGAGTTGCCAGAATCCGTGTGACCCGTCACCCAGGAGTCCGGCGAAGCACGACGGGGAGTCGAAATGCGGCAGACAGAGCCAGTCGATCGACCCGTTCATGCCGACGAGGGCGGCCGTGTGCAGGTCGCCGATCACGGCATAGTCCTCGATGCGGAGTGTCATGGCCCTATTCTGCCCTTCCTATGCGGTGGCGCACTTTTGCGTGCTGACCGGCGCCTGGAGCGACTGTGCCGCTTGCACGCGCGCCAGCACACCCGGCGACGCCAAGGCATAGCCGACACTGGGATACACCGTGGAACGGGAGAACACCACGCCGACGACTTCACCTCCGGCAACAACCAAGGGGCCGCCCGAGTTCCCCGGCCGCACATTGGCCGAGAGCGAGTACACGCTGCGCGTCACCGCCCCCTGGTTATAGATGTCCCGCCCGAGGGCAGTGATCTGGGCCGAAATGCCGGCTCCCCCGACGGTTAGCGGGCCGTCCTCGGGGTAACCCAGGATCGCCGCCTGCGTGCCACGCGCCACGTCGTTCGGGTCAAGCGTCAGTACCGGGCCCAGCGGCGCACTCGTCCGCAGAATGGCCAGATCGAACGCCGGATCGAAGAGCACGACCGTGCCCCTGTACGACGCACCATCCACGACAACCTGCGTGTCGGATTCGCCCGTCACCACGTGGGCATTCGTCGCCACCAGTCCGTGGCCCACCACGAACCCAGAACCCTCCTGCTCGTCGCCACACGCCGCACCGAGAATCTTCACCGTCGACGAGATCGCGGGGTTGGCCAAGGCCCTCGTCGCGGCATCCGTCGGTGTGGCGACAGCTCCCGGGGAGGGTTGGGTCAGGGTGGAGAAGACCTCTGGGAATCCTTGCTCGTTGAGGTAGTTCTGCAGATCAGTGAACACCGGCGGCACCGTGGGCAGGATCCGATCGACCGAGTGCAGGATGTCGGAGCGGGCCACGGCGGAGCTCAGCCACGTGTACCGGCTGTTGGGCGATGAGATCACACTGGCCACCAACCACGACGACAAGAGGACGGCGACCACCGCCACCCCGACGCCCAGCGCCGAATCGACGTTGCCAAGGTGATGTCGCCGCAAGGTGACGTTGCTGTAGCTCCCGGCCACCCGCCCGATCATGCCGAGCGCACCTGCAGTGAGAAGCACAGCGGCCACGGTGATCCCAAGGCGTTCGTTTGCCGGGTGCACGAACTTCAACGCCGGCACCCACACCACCGTGCCGAGAAGAAATCCCAGCCAAAAGCCGGCGAAGGTCAGGATCTGCACGAGTGCGCCGAGCCGGAGCCCGTGGACTGCGGAGATCAGCATTAATCCGATGATCAGCAGATCGACCCAGTTCACAGGAGCGAGGGTAGCCAACGATGCACTGAGAAACTCGCTGCCCACCACTATTGTCCTCCCGCGGTGCCCTGCAAACCATCACGACGACCTTGGCGCGTCCGGCCCACTGCGGGCTTCTTTCCGGCTGCCGTGCTGGTCACGCTGGGGCTCACGGCGGCGGCGTGCACCACCACTTCTCCCAACAGGGCCTCCGGCGAACCCCCCGTCCTGGGTCAACAATCGGGCACACCGGCCGTGGTGGGCCAACCGGCCCCGACCGGGACCGGTCAGCTCGATGCCGTGTCGTGCGCGGGTGCCGACCGCTGTTGGGCCGTGGGGACCCCCGGGCCGGGCAGCGCCAGCACGATCACATCCTCTCCCACGTCCAGCTCGACGCCATCCTCGTCGCCCCCCCCTTCCCCCGCCACGGTTATCGACGCCACCGTCGACGGCGGGCAGACGTGGGTCGCACAGCCCCTGCACCTCACCTCGGCTCCCGCTCTCACCGCGATCTCGTGCCCGAGTGCCCGGCTCTGCATGGCCGTCGGTCTGAGCGGTTCGGCCTCGGCCGGCATCGTGCTCACCACCCACGACGCAGGGTCGAGCTGGAGGGTGGTCGCCATACCGGCTGGCGCGACGGTGATCAGCGGGGTCGAGTGTGCCAGCGCCGTCGATTGCACGGTCATCGCCACCGATGGCACGACGTTCTGGTCGGCGCACTCGAATGACTTCGGGCGTACCTGGCAACGTGGGGGGAATCTCCCTGCAGGACTGCAAGATGCGGCCTCCCTCACGTGCGTCACCGGCGGTTCCTGCCTGGTGACGGGCGTCACGGCCACGACTGCGGGGCACGGGCAAGGTGTCATCGTGATCTCGGCCGATGGTGGCGCCACGTGGACTGCAGCCAACGTGCCGGCGAAGACCGGCCTGTTGCAGAGCGTCGTCTGCGCCACCGTCACCTCGTGCATGGCCGCGGGCACCACGTCGAGCACGATCAGTACCATCGTCCCGGCCAAGGGGGAAATGCTGACGAGCCAGGATGGCGGTCAGACCTGGAGGCGATCCCCTGCCCCGCCATCGATCGACGACGTCTATGGGATTGCGTGCCCATCGCCCCGTATCTGCGCCATGGTGGGCACGAAATGGGTCGGCCATCCGGCCGTCGGGACCGGCGGCGTGGCACAGAGCCGCGACGGCGGCACCTCCTTCACCGCGGCAAGGACCGAATACACACCATTGCCACTCACGGCGCTGGCCTGCCCCGGCGTACGAGCCTGTATCGGCGTCGGTGGCGACACGCTGGCGCGCATCACGCTTACCGGGACCAAGTCAGCGAGCACGTCCACCACGCCGACCACGCCGAGTGGCGGCGTGCACCGGCCGGGACTGAACGGCCGGGCCTGAACGGCCCGTACTGACTGGTCCGTTTCGGCGCCTCAGCGAAGATGCGGCAGCACGCTCTCGCTGATAAGCCGGATGTGGTCGAGATCATTGAGGTCGAGCACCTGGAGGTAGACCGTGTCCGCACCTGCCGCGCCCAAGGCCAGGCACCGCTCCACCACTTCCTCCGGCGTGCCGGCGGCCCCGTTGGTGCGCAGTTCGGCCACCTCACGTCCGATGGATGCGGCCCGGCGAGCGATTTCCGCTTCGTCCACGCCGCAGCAGACGACCTGGGCCGCCGAGAGACCGAGCGTTGCCGGATCTCGGTCGATCTGCTCGCACGCCGCCCGCACCCGGACGAACTGCGCCCGGGTCTCGGCCACACCGTGGAAGGCCAGGTTGAACTCGTCGGCGAAAGTGGCCGCCAAGCGGGGGGTGCGCGCCACCCCGCCTCCTCCGACGATCACGGGGGGATGCGGGCGCTGCACCGGCTTGGGCAGGGCAGGGCTGTTCGCCAGTTGGTAATGCTTCCCGGCAAACGAATAGGTCTCACCCATCGGGGTGTCCCACAATCCGGTGATGATCGAGAGCTGCTCCTCGAGACGCGCGAAGCGCTCGCCCAGCGGTTGAAAAGGGATGCCGTAGGCCGTGTGCTCGCCCTCGTACCAACCGGTGCCGAGCCCGAGCTCGATACGCCCTCCGCTCATGCCGTCCACCTGGGCCACCGTGATGGCCAAGATGCCCGGCCAGCGGAAGGTGGACGAGGTCACGAGCGTGCCGAGACGGATGTGGCTGGTCTCCCGGGCAAGGGCGCCCAGGGTGACCCAGGCATCGGTGGGGCCCGGCAGGCCGTCGCCGCCCATGGTCAGATAGTGGTCGGAGCGGAAGAACGCGTCGAAACCACACGCCTCCGCCTCTTGAGCCACCGCGAGCAGGCGCTGATACTCGGCTCCCTGCTGCGGTTCGACAAAAATTCGTACCTTCATTCCCGAGACCCTAACGGGAGCGGGCACACTACACGCATGGAAATTGGAGTCATATTCCCGCAAACCGAGCTCGGCGGCGATCGCAGTGCCGTGCGCGCCTATGGGACGGCCGCCTCGGCGCTGGGCTACTCCCACCTGGCGGCCTACGACCACGTGGTGGGCGGCGACACCACCGTGCTGGGCGACCTCGGGGGTCCCTACGACGTGCACACCACGTTCCACGAGCCCCTGGTCCTGTTTTCGTACCTGGCTGCGTTCACGAACCTGCATTTCGCCACGTCCATCCTCATCGGGCCCCAGCGTCAGACCGCCTTGTTGGCCAAGCAGGCGGCCGAGGTCGACCTGCTGTGCGGCGGGCAGTTCCGCCTAGGGCTCGGCATCGGGTGGAACCGCGTCGAGTACGAAGCGCTGGGCCAGCCGTTCGCCGAACGCGGGGCGATCCTCGAAGAGCAGATCGGCGTCCTGCGCCAGCTGTGGACGCAGGAGAGCGTGACGATCGACGGAACGTTCCACCGCATCACGGCTGCGGGCCTGGCCCCGCTTCCGATCCAACGTCCCATTCCCATCTGGATCGGGGCTTCTGTCCCCGCCGCGCTGCGACGGGTGGGGCGGCTGGCCGACGGTTGGTTTCCGATGGCCCGGCCTGGGGGCACGCTCGAAGACGCCCTGGAAATCGTGGCCGAGGGCGCCCGTGAGGTCGGGCGCGATCCGTCCACCATCCAATTCGAGGGGCGCGTGAACTACACCCCTGACGACCCCGATCTGATGGCGCTCCATGCGGAGCGGTGGCGCGAGGCGGGAGCGAGCCACATCTCGCTCAATACGATGGGCGCCGGCCTGCAGAACGTTGACGCGCACATCAATGCCATCTCGTTGTTCGCCTCCCAATTGATGATGTAGGAGCGAGGCTGGCCGTCTGATGGAGCAGCGATGCTGGGTGGCACCCGAGGCATCGTCCCCGGTGCCGGCCCACGTTGAAGACGTTGGTGAGGGAGGATGGCGGGGTGACTGACGATGTGAGCGGCTACCCCGGCGCGCCCCCGGGATGGTATGCCGATCCCGCGGGCGGCCCCGGGCAGCGTTGGTGGGACGGCTATGCCTGGACCGCAGCCACGGTATTGCCGGCGATCCCGCCCCCTCCACCCACCGCGTACCACCAATGGCCGCCGCGGCCACCCGACGCAGATGTGGTGAACCGCGAGGTCGCCATGACGCGGACCGCGCGGATTGCGGTCGCGTTCTTCGGCGTCAACACCCTGGTCACCCTTCTCAATCTCCAATTACGTCGCTCCCAGTTCAGAGCGATGGGTCACAACCTCCGCGTCATCTATGACGCATCCCGAAACGGAAGGCCCGTGCCACCCCTTTCCGACCAGGCAACGGCGAGTCCCCTCACCGTGATCTTCAGTCTGGCCGCGATCGCGGCGCTGGTCTTCGCATTGATCTGGCAGTTCCGCGCCGCCTCGGCCGCCCGGGCCCTCGGATTCGGGGCGACGCACTCACCGGGGTGGGGCGTGGGTTGCTGGTTCGTGCCCATCGTCAACTTCTGGATGCCGTACCAGGCCATCCGGGACTGCCTCCCGCCCGACGATCCCCATCGCCCGCTCGTCCTGCGGTGGTGGCTCATCGTGCTCGGCACACAGTTGCTCACCTATGCGGCGGTAACTGCGGCCCTCTTCTCGAGCCATGTCGCGCTGGGCATCTCACTTCCGGCGGCCATATTGGCCGTTGGTGTCATCGCCACCTCACCACTGGTAGTCGTCGCCATCTCCACCGCCCACCAGACGGCCCTCACCGCGCCCCGCGGGATGTGAACGGACGCGTCCGCAGACCCTAAGGTTGACATTGACCGTCCGAGACATGAAGGAGTGCCCGTGAGCGCAGGACCTGAGTGGGGACCATTGGCCCGTTTGGCGGGAATCTGGGAGGGCGACACCGGCGAAGACGTCGCGTACTCCAACGAAAAAGGCAGCGTCGGGGTGACGCCCTACCGCGAGCACACCGAGCTCAAACCGTTCGGCCCGGTGGAGAACGGGATCCAGACGCTGTACGGCTTGGACTACCGCATGGCGGCCTGGCGCGGCACCGAGGAGAACCCTTTCCACACCGAGGTCGGGTACTGGTTGTGGGACGCCACGGACGGTCAGGTCATGCGGTGCTTCCTGATCCCACGCGGATCCGCCCTGATCGCCGGCGGCGCCGTGCCGGCCGATGCCACCACCTTCACCTTGGCCTCGGAGGCGGGCTCGGAGACCTATGGGATCCTGTCCAACCAATTCCTGGCTGCGCAGGCGCGCACGGTCCGCTACGAGGTCGCCATCGACGTGAGTGAGGACGGGGTCTTCCGCTACGAAGAGGTGTCGCTTATTGAGCACGGCAAGCTCACCGAACATCTGAGCCATACCGACAGCAACACTTTGTACAAGATCGGCGATGCCTGATTCGATCCGCTAGCGTCCTCAACCGTCCTCGGGAGGCACGTCATGTTCGGGTGCTCCACCTCCTCAACCGTTGAGCGAATGGGCCTGCGGTGACTGGCACCGGGGCCGAGGCCGCCGTGGCCGCGCTCTACGACGAGATGGTGGACACCCGCCGTGCCCTGCACCGCCGACCCGAGCTGGCCTTCGAGGAGCACGCCACCACCGAGATGATCCGCGACCGCATGTCGGCGTTGGATATCGGCGAGCTGACCCGGGTCACCGAAACCGGCGGGATCTTCGCGCTCGAGGGGGGAAGGCCGGGCCGCAGCGTCGTCCTGCGAGCGGACATCGACGCGTTGCCTATTCAGGAAGCGACGACCACCCCGTTCCACTCCGACGTGGACGGCACCATGCACGCCTGCGGGCACGATGTCCACGTCGCCTCGCTCCTCGGCGTGGCGGGCGCACTCGGCGCACGCCGTGAAGAGCTCCCGGGTCGTTACATCTTCTTGTTCCAGCCGGCCGAGGAAGCGCTGTGCGGCGCCAAGCGAATGATCGAGGGGGGTGCCCTCGATGTGATGACCGGCGCCCGCCTGGTCGGTTTCCATGTGACGTCGCAGATCCCGACCGGGATGGTGGCCCTGCGGGAGGGCATTGCCATGTCGGAAGCCCACGCGTTGCGTATCACCCTGGTCGGCCCGGGCGGACATGGTGCCATTCCGACGGCCAAGGGTGACGTGATCAAGGCCACGGCCGACCTGGTCTCCCGCCTCGGCAGCGTCGCCGCAGGCATGACCTACGAGGGAGCGAGCTGTGTGTGCAGCGCCGGCATGCTGTCAGCGGGGACAGCGGTCAACGTGGTCCCCACCACGGCCACCGTCTCGGGAACACTGCGCACCTTCACCGAAGAGCAGCGCGAAGAGGCCTTTCTACGGCTACGCGCGGTATGCGACGTCATCGCCGACTCCCATGGCGTCCACGTGGAGCTGGCGTTCCCCGAGCACACGCCGCAGGTGGTCAACGACGGCGCCGTGACGGACCTGGTCGAAGCAGCCTCGCGGGAATGGCTGGGCCCGGAGCACGTCATCCGCATGCCGCCTTCCTCGCCCAGTGACGACGTCAGCGAATTCCTCAACCATCTGCCCGGCTGTTACTTCTTCGTCGGCGGGGCCAACGCCGAGGGAACCAGCGGGATGCACCACAGTCCCACGTTCTCCGTGGAGGATGCGTCGCTGCGCGTGGGCGCCGGTGTCGTGCTGCGCAGCGCGATCGCCATGGCAGCTGCCCCATGAGCGCCAAAGATCTCTTCTCCATCGCCGGGAAGACCGCTCTGGTCACTGGCGGCACGCGCGGTATCGGCAAGATGATCGCCGAAGGCTTCGTCGACGCGGGCGCCGTTGTCTACATCTCGTCGCGCAAGGCCGGCGCCTGCGCCGACGTCGCCGCCGAGCTTTCCGCCAAGGGCACGTGCTACGGCATTCCGGCCGACCTGTCCACCCAGAGCGGGTGCCGGGGGCTGGCTGACGACATGGCCTCGCGGCTCGATCGCCTGGACATCCTCGTCAACAACGCCGGGGCCGCGTGGGGCGCCCCCTTGGCCGAGTTCGACGAGACGGCCTTCGAAAAGGTGCTGGCGCTCAACGTGAAGGGCGTCTTCCACCTGACCAGGTTCCTGGTCCCGCTCCTCCAGGCCTCCGGCACGAGTGAGGCGCCGGCGCGGGTCATCAACATCGGATCCATTGACGGGCTCTCCGTTCCCTTGCTCGAGAACTACGCGTACTCGTCGAGCAAGGCGGCCGTGCACCATCTCACCCGGCATCTGGCCCGGCGCTTGGCCCCCGCCATCACGGTCAATGCCATCGCACCCGGACCTTTCGAGTCAAAGATGATGGCGGCCACGCTCGAGGCGTTCGGAGAGCAGATAGCGGCCAACGCACCGCTCAAGCGGATCGGCCGTCCCGACGACATGGCGGGCGCCGCCATCTACCTGAGTTCGCGCGCCGGGGCCTATCTCACCGGCGCGGTCATCCCCGTCGACGGCGGCATCGCCACCACGCGCTGACCGCACCGCCCGGCGGGGCACGCCACTACCGGCGCGGCGCGAGGTTCTGTGGTCCCTTGGGTGGATAGCCGGCGGCGTCACCAATGGCCTCGCCCCACGGTGTCAACAGCGCGAGCAGCTGGTCGAAGTCGTCGCCCAGCGTCCGGACCATGACGGTGCACTGCCGGTCCGTGGCCACCTCGATGTTCTCGCGCACCGTACGCCCGAAGTCAGTGAGCCCGCCGTCGTCGATGAGTGCATGCTCGCGCAGGTGCGCCTCGGCCACTGCGAGGTGCGCGTCGGACCAGGCGCGGGTGCGCACATAGCTGCGTAGCGGAAGGCCCCAGTAGAGCTCGGACAGCAGGCCGATCTCGGGGGCCTTGAAGCCGCTCGAGATCCACGCCGCCGTGTGTGCATCTCCCCGGTACTCGCGCAGCATGTCGGCCAGACGCCACATGTCGCCGAGCGGCGTACCTGGCAGCCCGAGATGCAGCAAACCGGAGTAGAGGGGACGGCCCTCGGGTCGCAGCTGGGACGTGGCGCGGGACAGGAGCTCGGTCGCCCGCGACAACCCCTCAGGCTGCTCGCCCAGAATGCGCTCCAGCTGTGCCGTGGCCCCGTCCGTGCGCGCGGCACAGATGGTGGCCGCGTCGGTGAGCTCCCACCCGTGGCGTACGCCACGACCGACCGTCTCGGGATTGAAGACGGCGAAAGCGGACGCCACCACTTCACCTGGAACCTGGCCCATGACCGAACCCCGGCTCGTGAAGTAGGCCGGGCCGTCGGGCAGTTGGACTCCGTTCTCCAACTCGCCCGGGCTGGCGGAGAAGCCCAGCTTCTCGTAGGCCTGGTGGCACTCGGGGGCGAAGTAGACCTGAGCTGCCACCGGCTCGAGGACTGCGGCCAACTGGCGTGTGAGGGGCTCGAGGTGCGTGTCGATGCTCATGGGCCCACCCTAGGCCTGGGGTGCCGTGATGTCTCGGAGAGCCGGGCACGGACAGCGGCGACGTTCGGCTCTAAGTTTCCCCGCATGACCGCATCTCCAGACGAGACCTGGCAACACCCGTCGCCGGGACTGTGGAGAATGCGTCGAGCCGAACTGGCCCTGGTCACCGTGATCGTGGCATTCGCCGTGGGGCTGATCTTCGGCGCCGCACTCGGCGCCCTGGCGTGCAGCCTCAGCGTGCTCGTCGTGATCGTGGCCGGGGCTCTCTCGTCGTGGTTCGTCCGCAACCGCTTCCGGGCCTGGCGCTATCAAGAACGGCACGAGGACCTTATGGTGGCACGCGGCGTCATGGTGCGCCGGCTCTCTGTCGTTCCCTACGGGCGCATGCAGTTCGTCGAGGTCACCGCGGGACCGATAGAACGCCTCTTCAAACTCTCCACGGTCAGGCTGCACACAGCGGCTGCCGCCAGCGATGCCCGCATACCGGGACTCGAACGCGAGGAATCGGCTCGCCTCCGCGATCGGCTGACCGAACTGGGTGAATCAAAAGCGGCCGGCATGTGAGACAGGGCTTGGATGGCGAGGGCGGCTGGCAACGGCTGCATCCGCTCTCCCCGCTGACGCGCATAGGACGGCTGGCACCCGTCATCGTCTTGTCGTTCCTGCTGACCTTCGTCCACAGCAACGGTCAACAGGGCCCGCTCTACTACCCCGTCGGGATCACCGCCGCATCTGTCGTCTTCGGCTTCGTCCATTGGCTGGTGACGCGATGGAAGATCGAAGGGGACACGCTCCGCATTGAGACCGGCCTCATCCGGCACGATTCAAAGCGACTCCCGCTGGCCCGCATTCAAGCGGTCGACGTCGTACGCCCACTCCTGGCCCGGCTCCTCGGCGTGTCCGAACTCCGTATCCGGCTGGCCGGCTCGGGCGGTTCCGACGGGCGCCTGGCGTACCTGTCCGAATCAACCGCACTCGATCTCCGGGAACGATTGCTGCGCGCGCCCGTCGCGCCCCGCCCGGTGGCGGGCGGCCAGGTTGCAGCCGACCAGGCATCAGCGGGTCAGGCGGCATTGCCGGCGAGCTCCGCTGCCGCGTCTGGCGCGTCCGCGTCGTCACTCTCAACTGGCGCACCTCTTCCCGAGCACATCATGGCGCTGGTTCCCAGCGGGCGGTTGATCGGGTCGGTCGCCTTCTCAGGCCTGACGCTCCTACTCCTGGCCATCGCAGTGGCCCTCCTCGTGCTGGCCGTCACCGCGCCGAAGACCGCCGCCGCGGCCGTGGGATTCCTCGCCGTCTACATCTTCAGCTTCGCCGGTGGGCTGTGGCGACGGCTCGCGAATGAGTTCCACTTCGAGGCGGTGGAGGCCCCCGAGGGCGTCCGCGTCCGCCGCGGGTTGTTGCAGACGGTGTCGGAGACCATTCCCTATGGGCGGATCCAAGCCGTGCGCAAAATCGAGCCACTCCTGTGGCGACCGATGGGCTGGTGCCGACTCGAGGTGGACATCGCCGGCGGCGGGCGAACGACGCAACGGGGTGAAGGATCAGGGGTGGTCCGCAAAGCGCTGTTGCCGGTGGGAAGCGCGCAAGACGCCTGGCACCTCATAGACCGGCTCATCGGCGGCACCCTGCCTGTCATGACGGCGCCCCCGGCCCGGGCCCGCAAGAAGGCCCCCCTGAGCTATCACTTCCTCTCGGCGGGACACGACAAGGACCGCGCGGTCTGTGTGACCGGGCGCGTGCGCAAGGTGACGACGTGGGTCCCATTGGAGAAGTCGCAGAGCATCCGGCGGGTCCAGGGGCCCGTACAGCGCCGGCTGGGCCTGGCCACCGTGCACATCGATGCGGCCGGCAAAGCCACCCGCGCCGAGTTCCGTGACCGCACCGTGGTCGAGGCAGACGACCTGGTCGAGGAGCTCTCAGACTTGAGCCGAGCCGCCCGGCAGCATCGGGCGGTGTCCTTGGCCGAACGCTCCTCCGACGTGGGCGCGCCCATTCCGTCCGGTTGGTACCCCGATCCTTCCGGTCGCCACGAACAGCGCTACTGGCGCGAGGGAGTGTGGACCGAACACGTCAGCGACCGGGGTGCCACCGCGGTGGACGTGCTGTGAGATCGCCCGGGAAGCACTCGTCGCCGACGTCGGATCACTGCTCCCTGGCGGTGAACCGCATCGGGAAGTGGTCGATGGACCGGATGGAAGGCGTGTACACCAAGGTGTGACCGGGCTCGATCGAGTACTCGGGGATCCGACGGTGCCACTCGCGCAACGCCACGCGCAGCTCCATGCGGGCCAGGTGCGAGCCCAGGCAACGATGGATGCCACCGCCGAAGGCGATGTGGCGGTTCACCCCACGGTCGAAGCGCACCTGGTCTGCATCCTCCACCTCGGCTTCGTCCGTGTTGGCCGAACCGAGCATGAGCACGATCGAGTCGCCCTTGTGCACGGGGCAGCCGGCGAAGGTCGTGTCCTCGAGCGAAGCGCGGGCCACCATCTGCACCGGGGTCTCCCAACGCAACAGCTCCTCGATGGCCGACGGAATGAGGCTCGGGTCGTCGGCCAACTGCTGGCGGTGTTCGGGATGCTGCGAAAGGAACCCGAACATGCAGTCGAGTGTGGCGGTCACCGTGTCGAGTCCGGCGATGAGGAACAGGAAGCAGATGTCCAAGATGTCCTCGCGGGTCAGCTTGTGGCCGTCCACTTCTGCATGGAGGAAGCGCGACACCAGGTCCGCCCGGGGCGCCGCCTCGCGCTCGTCGAGCACCTGGTTGAAATAGGCGTAGATCGAGTCGGCCACCTTTTGTTGATGCGCATCGGCCTCCGCGCTGCCGTAGGGCGACCCGGTGACGTGATCGGGACGGATGATGCCGTCCTTCATGGCCAAGAAGCGGTCGAGCTCCTCGAGCGGCAGCCCGAGCAGCGTGAGAAAGACCTGCGACGGGTAGGGCACCGAGAACTCGGCGGCAAAATCGACCTCTCCGCGATCGATGAAGCGGTCGATCAGATCGTTGACGAGAACGGCCACCTCGTCCTCCATCGCGGTCATCAGGCGTGGGGCGAAAATGGGGTCGAGGAGCTTGCGGTACTTCTTGTGCTCGGGCGGATCGATCTGCAAGGGAATGAGCGGCCGCACGTTCTTGAGATCCACCGCCGACATGTTGGAGGTGAACATCTCGGGATGGCGTAGCGCCTCGTCGATATCAGCCTTACGGCTGAGGACCAAGGACCCTTCGAGCGCCAACACCGGGCTGCCGTCTCGCAGTGCCTTGAAGACGGGCTGGGGGTTGGCCGCCATGTCCGAATTGTCCCCGAAGGGGCTCTCCACCTCGGCCTCGGTGGTCTCGGGTGCGCCAATCGTTGCGTCCATGTGGTCCCTCCTGGGTGGGTTTCGGATCGAATCGGGTGGAATCGGCGCGCGGTGTCATCGATGTGCGGGTTGTCGTCACGAAGTCGCCGGGGGCAGGAGAATGCCGTTGACGGACTGGACGAGTGCACGGTCATCGGGCTCGGGAATGATGAAGCTCGACGCAAACAAGCGCACGACGACATCGACCAACTGCTCGCGGCTGAGGGCTCCGGTGGCCACCGCCGGCACCGAGTCGAAGGCCTCGCCGAGCTGGGCCAGCAGGGCCGCCTCAAGTTTCGGCAGGTGCACCAGCAGATACCCCAGAACGAACCCGGGCTCGGTCTCGAAGAGTGCCCGGGCCGGGTGCATGCGGATGTAGTCGAAGGCGAAGGCCACGAAGGCCCGCATCCGTTGGGCGGGCTCCTCACACGTCGCCAGCGCGGCAGCCAGACCTTCGGCGAACGTGTGCTCGTCGAAGGTCGCCACCGCATCCAGCAGGTGCTCCTTGCTGGGGAAATAGCGGTACAAGGTGCCCCGCGAGACCCCCGCCGCCTCGCTGACCTCCTGCATCCCGAGCCGCTTCACCCCGCGTCGCCCGACCAGCCTGAGGGTGGCGCTGAGTATGCGTTCTTCGGTGGAGCTGTAGGCCACGCCGACATGGTTCCCTGCATCGGCATCGTTCGGTTCTAGAAGGTCCACCGGCGCGAACGCCATGCCCCGGGGGGAGCCCACCGCAACGGTCACGGGGGACATACTAGACATATACCGTATGGTTTGTCTCACGCTCGGAACGGGGGCTGCCCCAAGAGCGACCCGGGGGCCGACACCGACCGCCGGCAGCATTAGCGTGCGCCCGTGCGCATCGTGTCCCTCCTTCCCTCCGCCACCGAGATCCTGTTCGCCCTGGGGGCCGGCCCCGATGTGGTCGGCGTGACCTTCGAGTGCGACTTCCCGCCCGAGGCGCGCACCCGTCGGATCGTCTCCACCACCACGTTGCCCGAGGGCCTCTCGCCTTCGGAGATCGACGCCATGGTCCGGGCCCGCATGGCCGCAGGTGAGGACCTCTACACCTTGGACGAGGGGGCGCTCCGCACCATCGACCCGGACCTCGTGGTGACGCAGGACCTCTGTGCCGTCTGCGCGGTGGATATCAGCGAGGTGGACGAGGCGCTGGCGCATCTCGGATGCCGGGCCGAGGTGCTCACGCTCGATCCGATGACGCTCGACGAAGTCCTCTCGTCCCTTGCCACGGTCGGTCACGCCACCGGCACCCTCGAGCGGGCCTCGGAACTGCTCGTGACGCTACGGCAGCGGCTCGATAATGTCGCCCACGCCGTGGCCACTCTCAACCGCCCCCGGGTGGCCGTCCTCGAATGGACCGACCCGCCGT
>OBLU010001967.1_pt1 | contig 18986 bp, 16 predicted proteins | sample 1518681 | NCBI WGS metagenome assembly OBLU01 (sample SAMEA3539304, study PRJEB22396) | soil metagenome | biome: tundra; feature: field; material: soil | place: USA | collected 2010-05 | depth 0.15 m | reverse complement strand
CCTTCCACTCGCGCCATTCCCAGCATGTTATAAGCGTCGGCTAACTCCGGATACCAATCCGCGACCGCCCGCAGATCCTGCATCATGTTCGCCAGCCCCTGCATCTCTTGCCGCGTCGCCTGCGCCTTCTGATACTTCAACGCCGAGCGGTAATACCAAATCCACGGGTCTCGCGGATTCAACTCCGTCGCCTTCTCCAGTTCGTCGGCGGCCGCGTCGAACCGCTTCTGGTGAATATCGTCCCAGGCAAGCCCGCGATGCGCCGCCTCATTATCTTTTGGATCCGCCGTCAGTTGCTGCAAATCGTGCAGAGCCTGATCGCGATGCTCCGGGACGCGCGCCAGCACATCGCCAATCACCGCTCTCGCTTCCTCATCCTTAACGGGACTGACCGTCATCCCGATGTCGTCCGCGTCAAACGGAAGAGCGAAATGATCCGGCTGCTGAACGTCCACCGACTCTGCAATCGGCTTCTTCGACTGATCAAGCGCAATGCCCAATCCACTCAGCGATTTGAAATAAGTCTTCACCGCCTCTTCCATCTGCGCCGGCGTCAAATCGAACGCCTGCACCATCGCCTTCTCCACCGGCACTTTCTGATTCAGCACGAGATCGAAGTAAGTCCCCGCCTCCGGCATCTTGTTCTTGTTGACCAGATAGTGGACGACCATCCACGACTGCGCGTAGTACAGCGTGTTGTGCGTCCCCTCGCGCGTCCCCGAACCGTCATGCTTCATCGTGAACAGGTCCACCATCGACAGCCATACCGGCGAACTCACCAACTGTGTCAGCGACTGTGGCACATTCGGGTCCCGCCGCAATTCATCGAAGATGTCCTCGTGCCACTCCGGCGCTAGTTCCGGATCGCCTCCGATCTCCACTTGCTTGCCGATCTGTATCGACCCAAAGTATTCCGCCAGCCCTTCGTCGAACCAGCCCTGCGCCGGAGGATAGTTGTAATTCAAAAGATAATGCGCCAGCGGATGCGCCACCGCTCGCCACGGATCGGCTTCAAAAAGATTCAGGACGATATAAATCCGATCCGACCCCGGCACATAAAACCCACCCGCCATGCTCTGTTTCGCCGGAGCAACCATGCCATACTGTTTGTCGCTTTTGAGCGCGATGACGGTGATAGGCACCGGCATTTTCAACTTGTCTTTCAGAAGCAGTTGCCCGAAAACAGCCCGCATATGCTCCATCCGTAGCGCAACTTCCCGCCCGCGCTTGTCGCCCGCATCCGTGAGCACGGAAAAATGCGCGGAATGCACTTCGATCCACTTGGGCTCATCCTTAGCAAATGCCAGCCGCGAAAAACAACCCGCCATCAGCAGACTCAAAACAACGGTGCCAATACCAATCCTGCGCTTCACGGTGGAGTCCTTCCCCGAAAATGCTAGCACGCCAGGCAACGAGCACGTCGCAACAAGATCGCGAAGAAGCGCAATATAGAAAGAACGCAGCGCAACCGAAGAACCTTCTAACGCATCCAAACTCTTTACCCCAATCAATCTCGAAGAGGTTCGACTTGAAAACATCCCGACTCACCATCGCCATGTGTTCTTTGTTCTTCGCACTCACTGCCGTCTCCGCCCAAACCCCGCCGTCTGACGCAACCCTGACCGCGAACCCCGTCTTCCAGAAAAGCTGCGCGAAGTGTCACGGTAAAACCGCCGAGGGCCACTACTTCGGCGGACCATCGCTGATCTCCGAAAAAACCAGCGCCACCTCCGCCGACGGCCTGCGCAACATCATCACCAACGGCAGAGGCCGCATGCCCAAGTACGCCGGCAAACTAACAGCGGAAGAAATCAACACGCTGGTCCAGCAAATCAGGTCGAGCAAATCAAAGCCCTGAACACGAAATAAATCGCCGATGGAGAGAGGGGCGCCCTCGCCCGTCGCCTTTCACCTTGGCCCCACCCCGGCTCGCACGTTACACTCTCGCATGTGACCTCGGCCCCTTCTTCCCGTCTCGCCTGGATCGACTGGATGCGCGGCCTAGCCTGCCTTCTAATGTTCCAGACGCACTGTTACGACGCCTGGCTAGGCGGCGATGCGCGTAACACTAGCTTCCTCAAAGGATCACAACTCCTGGGCACGCTGCCCGCGCCCCTTTTTCTTTTTCTAGCCGGAATTTCCTTCGCCCTGGTCACCGACAAACTCATCCGCAAGCGCCTGAGCTCCGCCGAAATCACCCGCACCATGGCCCGCCGCGGCGCCGAAATCTTCGCCTTCGGACTTCTCTTCCGCCTGCAAGAATTTGTCATCGCCTGGGGATGGGCCCCATGGTCCGACTTACTCCGGGTGGACGTCCTGAACATCATCGGACTCTCCATGATCCTGATGGCGCCACTCTGCGGCATCACGTTAAGTATCGCCAACCACCGCCACCGAACAACGCAAGTAACAAAGCAAGTAACGACGCCAGCAACAATGTTAGTTACCGCCGCCATCGCTACCGCGGCTTTAATCGCCCTGCTAACTCCGCCCCTCCACACCACCTGGCGCCCAACGTGGCTTCCCTGGCCGCTCGAGTCCTACATCGACGCATGCCACAACCTGGGCGTCCCCCAGTCATGGCTCTTCTCCATCTTCCCCTGGACCGCCTTCGCCTTCGCCGGCCTGGCCGCAGGATTCATTCTCTTCAGCGACCGAGCCCGCGCCCACACCACCGAAACTCTAGCGCTCTTCGCCGCTGCCGGAGCGATCGCAATCCTCGCAGCGTACCAACTCGACCACTCTTCCTTCCATCTCTACGCCACTTACGACTACTGGCACACCAGCCCTAACTTTTTAATGATGCGAGTAGGCCTTCTGTTAGTGATCGCCTTCCTAAGTTACGCCTGGTGCCGCTGGGGACTGGCAACCCGCGGCTTCAGCCCGCTAATTCAACTAGGCCAGACTTCCCTCCTCGTCTACTGGGTCCACATAGAATTCGTCTACGGACGCTACTCCCTGCTCCCCAAACGAGCCCAAAACATCCCCACCGCCTCGCGAGGATTGCTGGAAATTTTTCTATTCATGCTGATCCTCTCCCTCCTCCGCACAAGAATCGACTGGAAAAAGATTGACTGGAAGAAGATAAGCCGGAGACTCCAGCCCGCATAGGTGTGGATGTAGGTGTAGGTGTGAGTGTGGGGACGGGCGAGTCTGTGTCGCAACTCGTGTGCCGTTCCTCCGGGACTCGGCTTTGTGCCACTTTTGCTTCCCGGCACTGACGTGCCGGGCTTTCACATGTCGCCGCTTCGCGGCTGGAGCGATAGCGCATTCCACTTTTTCCTGGGTGCGCCGAACCTCTAACTATTGCAGGCTTAGGTTCATCTCGCCTTGTTTATTAAAGTTGATCCGCAGCACGTTTTCCTGCCCGCTGGCAAACTCGCCCTCCACCGTGGCGGACTGGTCATAGCTGGCCACATCAGAGGTCACCTGTACCCGGAGACGATGCTTCCCGGCTGACACCTGCATGGCATGGAATTCATGGCCCTGGACATGGTGGAACACGACCAGATGTTTCTTGTCTGTTCCTTCCAACTGGTGCGTATAAGTCAAGCGATCATCCACCCAGATTGACAGTTGGGCCTGCGCGAAACGGTGCTCCACTTCGATTTCCAACGTGGCTGGAGCAGCGGCCGGAGACGTTGCCGGAGAAGTGGCTGGCGAAGCTGTTGGAGAAACCGTTGGTGAGCTGGCACGGGCCACTTTCGTTGGGGACGGATGGGTTCGGCCTGCCGGAACCGGCTTCGAAAGCTTTTCCACGACTGGCGCCGGCGCTTTGGCAATCGAAGGAACCGTCGCTGGCTCCGTTGGCGTCGCCTCCGTTTTGACCGGCGCAACCTTCCCGGCGAGTGGCAATGGCCCGGCGGCTCTCGATCGCACTCCTTGGGGGCCAAACGAAATGGCCCAGAGCCCCAGGATGAAAAGTCCGGCCAATACCAAGACACCGGCAACAGACCTTTTCCGGATCTGCTCCAGCAACTTCTCCGCTGCCCCGTGCCACGGGAGCAGAGAGAGAGCGCTTGCCTGCGGTTTAGAGGCAACCGCTTGGGGTGCGCCTCGGCTCGCGGGCAAACCTGGCAGCGTTGCCTTGCTCTTGCTCAAAGGCTCTCGTCCTTCCCGCAGTTTCTGGATGTCCTGCACCATCTCCATGCCGCTTTGATAACGTTCGGCGGGATCTTTCGCCATCGCCCGTGCAATGATGTGATCGAGCCCCTGCGGCAACTCAGTATCGAGAAGGGTCGCCGGCATCGGTTCGTGGTTGACTACCTTGAACGAGACCGTAAGGGCGCTGTTGCCTTGAAACGGCCGGTAACCCGTCAGGACCGTGTATAGGATCACGCCCAGGGAAAACAAGTCCGACCGTCCATCCACCGCTTCGCCATTCAATTGTTCGGGCGACATGTAAGCGGGTGTGCCTAACGCACGTCCCGCCAGAGTGTGGTTGGCGAGGTTGAGTTTCGCCACTCCGAAGTCGGCGATTTTGGCGTGGCCGTCTTCGGTCAACAGGATATTCGCGGGCTTTAGATCGCGGTGAACCACGCCTTGACCGTGGGCGCAATCTAGCGCTTCCGCCAGTTCGAGCGCTAGCTGTAGTGCTGTCTCCACCGGTAGCTTATGGTCGTCCCGCGACAGCAGCTTGTCGAGGGACTGGCCCCCGACAAATTCCATTACGATGTAGGGCACGCGCGTCTCTGGTTCCTCGCCCACATCGAAGATGGTTACGATTCCAGGATGCGAGACGCGGCCCGCAGCTTCCGCTTCCCGGAAGAAACGCTCGCGATACTCGTGTTCCTCTTCCGGCGGTTGGCCAGCCAACGAAATGGTCTTTACCGCGACGACGCGGTTGATCTTGGGATCGCGCGCTTTGTAGACGACACCCATGGCTCCCCGTCCCAGTTCGGCCAGGATCTCGTATCGCCCAAAACGTTCGCTCTTGCGATCATCCATAGGTGTTATCTGCGGTTTCAGAGTTTCGTTTGTGACCTCGTCAGCCTGCCGCCGCTTCCGTCTTGCCGTCCGACGCGGTAGTGACCAGCACGCCGATTACGTTCTCGTTCAGCACCTCCAGGATTTTCTTCACTCGCTCGAGGGTGATTCCGTTCAGCAGTTCGAAGCCAACCTGAACGCCCCTGAGTGCGGAAATGGTGTCATGGTGGGGGCGAACTTCGATTACGATCGGCCCAGCCTGCCGCCCAATGCCAAAACAAACACCTGCTTTTTCGATCTTAGTTGTCGCCATGAGTCACACCTGATGTGAGAACCTTCCTGCACCGCCTCTCTCGCGGTCGCGAGAGAAAGGGGGGTGGCGGCGTCTGTCCATATTGTCTACCAGCAGGCCGAATCGTTCCAAGTTACCAACGTGTTCGGCGCTGGCTGGGGGTGCCGTTTGGGGGTCCGGGAGATGCGGGAAACGAGCCAGCCCCAACCGAGGGTGGTATTCCACGCCCGCGTCCAGCTTGGGATTCTCTTTTACCCCCCCTCACCCCACCCCGCCCGCCGACAACTGGACGATTGCATTTCCCATCAGCTTCAGCCCCAATCCCCAATTCTGACGCGCGCTGGCGCCGTCGTTTCCGTAGCCGCTCACATACAAGGTGCAGTAAAAACCTTCCTGGACGCCGCCCTCCTCCCCGAAGTAACACCGCCGCACGCACACCTCCGCCGCCGATGGAGTCTCCGGCGCCCGCCGCAGCAGGTCAATCAGTTTCCTGGCAAACTGTTCGTGAGCGGAGAAAGATAGACGCACATCAATCTTAGAAAACACGACGTCCACATAACTCGCGAACTTGTCCGACGCATCATAAACTTCTTCCTCCGCGCTCAGCTCACTCGTCGCCCACGCATCGCACTTCGCCGTCTCCACCATGCTCCGCGCCGAGTTCAGTGCCCGAAGAAATTCTCCCAGCTCGGGAAACTTTTCCGCCTCTTCGATCCACGCCATCAACTCCGGACGCCGCTTCAAGTCAACATAAGCAAGCTTGCCCGCCGCATCCTTCCACGGAAAATCCAGCACCGGATCTTCCCGCCCCAGCTCGATCGAGAAGTCAGCATCCATCAGAACCTCATCCATCAGCACGTATCCATCAGAATCTGCGCAGGAAGTTCACGATCTCATGCTCCGCCCAATAACCGTCGTCATAACGACCATCGCCGCCCTTCCCCACTCCGGCGGGCGATCTCACCGACGACCCGATAAACGCGCAGTGCCCGCCATCGGCCGTCTCGACGAAGGTGATGTTCTGGTTCGACGAAAGCTTCCGCCGCGTCTCCGGTGTGATGTGCACGAACGGATCATTCGCCGCGTGCAAGACCAGCGCCGGCACCGCGATCCGCTCGACCACGTGCGCCGCCGACGCGCGATCATAGTAATCGGCGACGCCCGTGAAGCCGCAATAGTAAGCCGTCACCTTGTCGTCAAACTCGCGCAGGCTGCGGAGGCCACGCAGGCGGCTCACGTCGAAGTGTTCCGGAAAGTGCCTCGCCTTCTGAAGCATCCGGCGACGAAGCGCCCACAAAAAATACTTTTCGTAAATCCGGTTCGCCGGTTCGTGCAGCGCATCCGCCGACGTCGCCAGATCAATCGCTGGACAACACACAGCGACGGCCCGAAACTGCGGCGGCGCTTGCGATCCCCACTCCCCCGCCAACTTCAGCACGATGTTGCCGCCCATCGAGAAGCCGACCAGCGCCAGGCGCGAAACACCGTCGCGCGCGATGACCTCGCGCGCCACCGCCGCGACGTCACTCGACAGCCCCGAATGATAGAGCACTGGAGCGAGCGCGTCCGTGCCGCCACAGTTGCGCTGGTTATAGCGGATCACATTCATCCCCGCGGCCAGCGCCTTCTCGGTGACGCCGAGCATGTACGGCGAGTCGCTCGACCCTTCGAGCCCGTGCACAATAATGATGGTCAGCGCGTGCGCTCGATCCGCTTGCCAGTGGCAGTGACAAAGTACCTGGACGCCGGGCTCGACAGCGATCAGCCGCTCCTCGGGCGCAGGCAGATGAAAACGCCGCGGGATTAAGAAGCTGGCAACCGTTTGCACGTGTCCGCCGCGCAACCAGCGACGTGGTGTGAAGGGACGCGCCTCCTCGTGTGTTTGCGTAGTACCCACGCTTTGATTTTAAATAGAAGACAGCAATTTTCTTCGCGGAGCTTTCTTTATGCCCATCTTTGAGTACGTCTGCAAGGAATGCCAGCACGAGTTCGAGGCCCTGGTCTTCGGCAAACAAAAGGCTGAGTGCCCGAAGTGCCAGAGCAAGAAACTGGAGCCGCAGCTTTCCGTGTTCGCCGTGGCGGCGAAGAGCGGAGCGGCGACCCAGCCGTCGATGCCGGCGGGACCATGTGGCTCGTGCGGCGACGCTCGCGGGCCGGGGGCCTGCTCGCTGAGAGACCTCGACTAAGTCCTTTGTTTTCGATCAAAAGTGTTTCACGTGAAACATAAAGCGTGGCATTCGGTTTCGATAGTAGCTACTAGCTATATAGCACCGGCCGCGCTTTCCTCCATAATGCCGCGCAAAAATGCAACGTAACTTCGGGAACTCTTTGGCGTGTAACCGATGTGACGTTTCGCTTTGGGGCGTTCGTGGTTATGATCCGCTTGAATCGTTGGGACGAAATTCGGAGCGAAAATGGATCGGCGAAAAGAGCGCAGACTGAACCTGGAGTTGCCGGTACGCATCTGGGGAGTGGACCGGATGGCGCGGCCTTTCGCGGAGCTGGTTCGCGTGCGAAACGTCAGCAACGGTGGGGCAGTTCTGATCGGCGTGCGCTCGAAGGTCCAGACCGGAGAAGTGCTGGACGTGCAACATGGCGCGTCGCGGGCGCAGTTTCGCATTGTGTGGATGAGTCTTTCGGGAGAGGCCGGCATACAGGCTCTGGCATTTGAGCCTCCCATCTTGGGCATCGGCCTCCCCAAAGTTTTTGAGATGGTGGGGACCGGATAGGCCAAAGCCGAACGGCACTCATCGGTCAACTAACGTGGATTCACGTGGCCGGTTCCCACTTTTGTTTCTTCGGTAAGAAATCTGGCAAAGACTTCATTGGATAAGAGACGGCCGCGGGCGGTAAGGCACAGGGTTGCCCCTTGCTGTTCGAGCAGGCCTTCTTGCACGCATTGGGTGATCGCGGATTCCCAGGCGGTGACAGTCTCGGGGCTGAATTCTTGTTGCGGGACGCGGCTGGCCTCAGCGGCTAAAGCCGCAGTTGATATTGCGGCGTTTGTGGCACGACTGAAGTCGTGCCCTTCCCAAAACCTGCTTTCGAGATCGATTCCGCGATTGAGGCGCAGACCGAGGAAGAAACTTTCTTCGACTGCTGCCTGCGCGGAAACTGGCGTCACGGTATGCGACGCGCGATTCATGTAGGCGTCGAGCGAGTCGGGGGTTGCGAAGCGGACGGCCTGGTGATGGTCGTCTTCGATGCCGTCAGCCGCTATCGCGAATTCAGAGTTGCTGGAGCCGCCGGCAGCTGCCGAGCTGCGCTCGGCTTGGACCCTTCGGCTTCGCTCAGGGCAGGCTCGCGAGGGCGCCCGTCCCCACACGAGCGGGAGCATGGAGTGCGCGTCTACTCCGAAGCCGATGTAGGGCTGGCGCGTCCAATATTTCAAGTTATGGCGCGATTCGTTGTTTCGTAACTGCGTTGCGGTGCGGGCAAAGTTGGAAATTTCGTACTGCGCGATGCCGGCGGAGTCCAGCATCTGGCATGCCTGCTGGTAGAAATCCGCGGTCGCGTCGTCGTCGGGCACAAAGTGGGCGTGGTAGCGGGCGCCTCCGGCGATCAGTTCCCTGCCCAGACGCGAATCCTCGTCCACTTCGAGCATGTAAACGCTGACGTGCGGAACACCCGTCGCAATCGTCTCCGACACCGAGAAGGCCCAGCTTTCCGCCGTCTGGTGCGGCAACCCGGCAATCAGATCAATGCTGATGTTGCCGAGGCCGGCCTCCCGCAGGCGAGCGATTTCTTCGAGAACGGTGGCTCGTTTGTGCAGCCGCCCCACGGACTGCGCTTCCTGATCGACGAAGGACTGCACGCCCAGGCTCACCCGGTTCACGCCGCATTGCAGTAGGGTTTCGATGAGAGCGGGCGTAAGCGTGCCCGGAGCGCATTCGACCGTGATCTCGGCATCCTGCGTAATCGCAAATTGGCCGCGTACGGCGGCGAAGATGCGCAGCAACTGCGGGCCATCGAGGATCGAAGGAGTTCCTCCGCCGAGATAAATGGAGTCGGCTGTTTCGTCGAACGCACATCCCAGCTCGGACGCAAGCCGGCGCGAGTTGCCGATATCTTCCAGCATGCGGGCAACGTAATTTTCGTAAGCGGACTTCGAGAATACGTCGGAGGCGAAGTTGCAGTAGCTGCACTTGGTCCGGCAGAAGGGGACGGAGATGTAGAGGCCGAGAGGCATCCTGCTTTCTATTCTATGGGTACACGTAGCAAACCCCCGCCCAAGCGGAGTTTGGACGGGGCACCCTCGAGAGTAAGGGTGGACAGAAAGTCCGGGCCGCACTGAGACGCGCGTGGGGCGTGTCCCCTGACCGTGGCTTAGAATAGAGGACAGGAGTCCGCTAGCGAAGGGCTGAACACATCAGACGTGCGCGGTGACGAGAATAAATATGAGCGACGACTCGATTGATCTTTTATGCGAGCACTGTGGCCAGGCGTTTTCCGCCTTCCTGCACGAAATGGCCGAAAAGAATGCCCAGGTTACATCATGCCCGAGTTGCGGCAAGGCCCATGACGGCAAACCTCCGAAGGCTGCCAAGCCGGTTGCGGGGGCGCAAGCCGTCAAAAGGACTAAAAGGACTAATTAGAGAACTGCAACACCTGTGACCGCGTGGTGAGTCATACGGTTGAGGGACGGGCGTCTCGCCCGTCCAGCCGGGCGGGGACGCCCGGCTCTCCACCAGCAAGCTTCAATCGACAGCAGTAACAATCACGCGGTCACGGTACTAGCGCGTCGTGGCCACAACCGGCGCGCGTTTTTCGGGCGGCACAAACTGCCGTTCTTCGTGTCCGGTGTAGACCTGCCGCGGACGCGCGATCTTCTGCTCCGGGTCGGTGAGCATCTCCTGCCATTGGGCCAGCCAGCCTGCGGTGCGCGGGATGGCAAACAGCACGGTAAACATTTCCGGTTTGAAGCCCATGGCCTGATAGATGATTCCCGAGTAAAAGTCTACGTTGGGATACAGTTTGCGCGTGACGAAGTATTCATCCTCAAGCGCGATCCGCTCCAGTTCCAGCGCGATGTCAAGTTTGGGATTTCCGCCCGTGACCGCGAATACCTTCTCCGCCGTCCACTTGATGATCTTGGCGCGCGGATCGTAGTTCTTATAGACGCGGTGGCCAAAGCCCATGAGCTTGCCGTGTCCTTCTTTAACCTTCTTGATGTAGGCAGGAATATTCTGCTTGGAGCCGATTTCGTCGAGCATCACCAGAACGGCTTCATTGGCTCCGCCGTGCAGAGGTCCGGCCAAGGCAGCAGCCGCGGCTGCGGTTGCCAGGTAGGGATCGGCCTGGGAGCTGCCCACGGCCCGCATGGCGTTGGTGCTGCAGTTCTGCTCGTGGTCGGCATGCAGAATGAAGAGAATGTCCAAGGCGCGGGCGATCACAGGATTGGCCATATACTTCGGCTCCACCATCCTCCACAACATGTTCATGAAGTTTTCCGGATAGCTGAGATCGTTGTCCGGGTAAACGTAAGGAAAGCCGAGACTGTGCCGGTACGACATGGCTGCGATCGAGGGCATCTTGCCAATCAGGCGCTTGATCTGCAGCAGCCGGTTGGCGGGATCTTGAATCTTTCTAGACTCGGGATAGACGCTGGAGAGGGCGGCCACCGTACTCACCAGCATGGCCATCGGATGAGCATCGTGGCGAAAGCCCTCCATGAACTTCTTCGTCGATTCGTGCAACATCGTGTGATAGGTGATCTCGTTGACCCATTTTTTCAGATCCTCTGGAGCGGGCAGGTCGCCGAACAGCAGCAGGTAGGCCACCTCGAGGAAGGTGCAGTGTTCCGCCAGCACTTCGATGGGGTAGCCACGGTAGCGAAGGATGCCGCGGTCGCCGTCAATGAAGGTGATGCTGCTGTGGCAGGACGCAGTATTCATGAACGCGGGATCGTAGGTCATGAGGCCAAAATCGTCAGGGCCGGTTTTGATCTTGCGCAAATCCATGGCCCGGATCGTGCCATTCTCAATCGGCAGGTCGTAGTTTTTGGCGTTGCGATTATCGGTGATGGTGAGAGTGTCTGATGCCATTTTGAATTCTCCTTTTGCCGCTGCCCTGGGGGCCAATCGCGGGGAGCTGAGCTGGGCGCAAAACTCAAGCCATCTTGATTGCCTGGAACCGCAGACGCCCCAAACTTCCCTCGCGCACAATATCTTCTGCTGTTCTGGGAAGGTGCCGCAGTACCCTTCCTCACCGAGACCTGTGATTGGAGTCACTCGCCGCTGTAGTTGCCGACCGGCGCGTTTGGTTTCGGCGCTCTGATGGATTGCGTCATGCCAAGCCATCCGCCCACGGCCAGGCCGTGAAAAATCATAGGACACTGGTGCCGACCTGCAACCCTGTGACCGGCGTTATGAATGCGCATTTGTCAGCTTTAGGTGGCGGAGTTGTCGCTGATTGCGCGCACTGGACGGAGGTCCAAAATCGCCGGGGAATTGACCATGCATCCGTGACAAACATCACCGACAGCCGAGTTCGGAATGGTCTAGTAATAAATAGGAGGACTAAAAACTGAATACCGCAAATTGGGCCCGGCCCTACCAAGAGTGAGGACACTCGCTCAGCCGCCGCTCGACGGCGAACGGCCGGGCCTTCTACATTTCCCGCAGGGTCCATAAGAATTCTCAAGGCGAGTGGCCGAGTCGATCTCCGATGCCCCGCCCCCAAAGGGCAGTCTGATTTCCCGTAGAGACGGGGCTTGCCGCGTCTCCGGAGACGGGGCAAGCCCCGTCTATACCCTATGGCTGATCTGAACCGGCTAGCCAACGATCCTCAAGCAACCGTTCGGTGTGCGGGACGGCTCGATCCGGCTGGCACTTGCAGAAATTCCATGTTTCCGTAAGCCGCGGTTTGCTGGTGACGAAGCACGAGGCGCTACGCCGTGAACGGTGGTGCTGCCTCGCGAACCGTCGTATCGAACGCGCCTCCGCAGTGCCGACCATAAACGCTCGGCGGGACGATTACGGCTCGATCCAATCCGAGGGCGCTCAACATCCGCTGGTATGCCTGAATGCTCGCTGGTGGCGGAGTGTAGCTGCGTCCCGGAATAAGAGGTACTGCTCCACCGGACCGAAGATGTGCGCGTGGCAATCCCATGCGTTGGGCGGGGCGGCAACCTTCGGCCTGCCAGGGGTCGGGGTTCGGAGCCGCGCCAACCGGGATCGCCGCCTCGCCTTCGCTGCTATTCGTCTTTCTGTTATTCATAGACTCGCAGTTCTTTGCCCTTGGTTTCGGGGAGCAGCAGTACTGCCAGGATCATGACGACATAAGCGGACACCGCAAAGATGGCAATCGCTTTGCCCAGCGAGAGTCGCGCGCTGAGAAAACCGACCAGCGTCGGGAACAGGGCGCCAATCCCACGGCCCAGGTTATAAGAGAAACCCTGACCCGAGCCACGCAGGCGGCTGGGAAACAGCTCGGTGAAGAACGCGCCGACCGGGCTGAAGGAGCCAGAGGTAAAGAACCCGAGAGGAAAACCGAGCAGCAGCATCACGATTCCGTTGCTGATTGGCAAATAGGTATAGGCGGTGACCGCCAGGGCACAGCAGGCGGCGAAAAGAATCAGGGCCTTCTTGCGTCCGATGCTGTCGGCCAGATACGCCCCGGTCAGGTAGCCGCAGAAGGATCCGGCAATAATGACGATCATATACGTGCCCGTATTCAGGACCGAAAGATGCCGCACGGTCTTCAAATACGTTGGCAGCCAGGTTGTGATCGCGTAGTAGCCGCCCTGGACGCCCACCCCCAGTAGCGATGTCAACAGAGTGATCTTCAAAATCGTCGGAGAAAAGATCTCGAGGAAATGAGGCTTGTCGCCTCCCGCAGCGAGCTTTTGGCGCGTCCGGGTGTAGACCTGGGGCTCGGGGACGTGGCGCCGAATGTAGAAGACCAAGAACGCGGGCAGAATGCCAATCCAGAACATGGCCCGCCAGGCGAGGCCCGCGGGAAGCCATGAGAACAACGCGACCGAGCATATCGCGGCAATTCCCCAGCCGATGGCCCAGCCACCCTGCACGGTACCCACGGCTTTGCCCCGGTGCTCGGCGCGAATCGTCTCGCCCATCAGCACCGAGCCGACGGCCCACTCCCCGCCGAAGCCCAGCCCCTGACAGCCGCGAGTAATCAGCAATTGCCAAAAGTTGTTGGTGAAGCCGCTCAGGAAGGTGAACAGCGCGAACCAGAGGATGGTCCACTGCAAGACTCGAGCACGTCCGAAGCGATCCGCCAACAATCCTGCAAGCCAGCCGCCCACGGCGGAGATCAGCAACGCCGCCGTTCCCAGCATACCTGCTTCACCTTTGGTGATGCGCCATGCCGCGATCAAGCTTGGGATCACAAAGCTGTACACCATCACGTCCATGCCGTCGAGCGCCCAACCGCCAAAAGTAGCGATAAAGGTGCTTCGCTCTGGCGAGGATAACTCCGTAAACCACGCGGCATGTCCCTGCTTTTTTGTGGGAGTTGTAGTTGAATTGAAAGTGGTGCCCATGGCGATGCCTCCTGGCTTCCTCGGGTCAGTCGGTATCACGTTGTCCGTATCCGAGGAAGGGCGCGCTCGCGGAACAGAGCGTAACAACCGGGAACTTCGGTGTAAAGGAGAAAATGGCTGGCGCCCCATCGGCACGCCGGTTCAGAACCTAGTGTCGTAGTCGTAAACATGAGGTTGATTATCAAACCGTTTGATAGTTGGCCTGAATTTCCCGGCAGCCCAGCCCGATGTGGAGGGGCTTTTACGATCTCCGGCACAAACTTGTCAGTCAGAATGTGCGGGATCGTCGTTGCTTGCCTTAAGGTGCGCCGTGAGCTTCGGGACGGCGAATACGCGCGGCGGAACGAGATCGTTTTCGAGGATCCCATCCTCGGGTTCCTGCCTCTGGACGACTCGTTTACCGTTGAGATGAAGACGTAGTAACTAAAGGACTGGCGGAGAGAGAACCTTCAGTGAGGGCAACGGACAAAACAAAACAGGGGAGAATGAAACAGTTCCTGCCAACCCGATTCGATCATTTAATTCGCGCAGGTCGTCAAGGACGCCAGGCTGACCCAGTTCTTGCTCACAAGTTCTCGAGCACCAGCTTAAGGTAGTTCCAGAAACTTACCACAGACGATATCTGCACTCGCTCGTTCGGACTGTGAGGATCTACGATCGTCGGACCGAAGGAAACCATCTGCATGCCGTGATATTTCTCGCCAATGACGCCACACTCCAGGCCAGCGTGCATGGCGATCAGCTTTGCCGGTTCGCCGAAGAGTTTCTTGTGCACCGCTTGGAGCTTGCGCACGATTTCGCTGTTGGGCTCCGGTTTCCACCCAGGGTATTTGCCTCCGTGCTCCACTTCGAACCCCGCCAGGCGGCACACCGTCGCAACCATTCTGGCGGCAGCCAGCATGCTGCTCTCGATCGCGCTCCGCTGACTGGTAACAATCTCCACCACGCCGCCCTTGGTATTGACAGTGGCCAGATTCGTGGACGTCTGGACCAAGCCGGCAACGTCGGGGCTCATAGCCAGAACGCCATGATGCAAGGTCGCGAGCAGCGCCACGGTTTGTTTCGCATCGGCCGCGTCCAGTACATTTCCCGGCCGCGCGGCCGTCTCAACCGTGATCTGCAGTCCTGAATCGAATCCTCCCAAGTCAGCCTTGTATCCAGCTTCGGATGTGGCTACAAGCGATTTCAGTTCACTCTCGCGAGATGGGTCGGCCAGCACTAAAGCCGCCGCTTCGCGCGGAATCGCATTCTGTGCGCTTCCACCGTTGACTTCGGCGACTTCGATCGGAAGGCGATCAAGCAAGACCTGAAGGACGCCACCCATGATCCGCAGGGCGTTGCCGCGACCTTGATGAATATCGACACCGGAGTGGCCACCTTTCAGGCCGGACACCTTGATCCGCCAAGCCGATCCTGCGCCAGCAGGACGAAGCCCGACTTTACGTCGAGCAGTCGTTTTGACACCGCCTGAACAACCGATACAGAGAGTTCCCTTCTCTTCGTTGTCGAGGTTGAGGAAATACTTGGACTTCAGCAACCCACCCGGAAATGACGAAGCGCCCGTGAGTCCGGTCTCCTCGTCAATGGTGAAAACGAACTCCAGCGGACCATGGGCAATGTCATTGCTCTCCATGACGGCCAGTGCGGCGGCTACGCCGACTCCGTTATCGGAGCCCAAGGTCGTGCCCTCTGCCTTCAGCCAGTCCCCATCTCTTACGACCTTGATAGGATCGACATCGAAGTCATGAACAGTTCCCTCGTTCTTCTCGCATACCATGTCAAGGTGTCCCTGTAGGAGAGCCATCGGCGCTCCCTCGCGTCCCGGCCGCGCAGGTTTCCGGATCACGAGATTGCCGACGTCGTCCTGTACGGATTCCAGGCCCAGCTTTGTGGCCAGCGCCCGGACGTAGTCCCGCGCTGCGGCCTCTTTTGTAGAGGCGCGAGGAATGGCCGCCAACCTGTCAAAGTGTTTCCATAACGGTTCCGGTTGCAGGTTCGCGAGTGCAGCGATCATGACACGCTCCTTAAGATGAAAAGCTTCCAGCTATCGTACAGCGCGGACGCAAATGCTGGCACGTCCTCTGCTGGAAGTGTAATCCGAACACTTTCGTCGTCGTGGTTCTCCTAATGCTCGGCTTTGTGATCTGGAGTAGTCTTGCGCCGAGACTCGGCGCAGCCTGCGCTCCTTCAGGTGGGAACACCCAGCTTAGGCAGAAGCCACTGCGTCAGAACTACGTAAGCAACAACAAACGCACCGATCCAAACCCAATCAGACATGTTTCCTCTTCCCTGTCGGCCCACCCCTAGTTTACTTAGGAACGTCAGCGAACATCGCTTTGCACCGAGCGGGTCTGGGCTGCTCGGTGGCTGTAGCCCGCGATGAAACCGACTCGACACCCCTTCCGGGGCGCGGTTTCCACACCTTCATCAATTCCTTGCGCACGACAGCCTGGCCCGATGCAAACGCACGCGCACCGTTCCTGGACGCAAGCCGGTGATCTCCGCAACCTCTTCGTCGGTCAGCCCCTCCATATTTCGCAGCACCAGAACGATGCGATACTGCGGCGGCATTCTCTGAATTGCCTGTCGCAATAGGCCCGCCTCCTCGCTTCGGATGGCGAACATTTCAGGATTGATGCCGCCGTTGCCGCTCAATCGCTCCAGTTCCCGCCGATCGGGCAAGATTTCTTCCAGAGAAAGATCTTGTTTCGGAGCGAACTTGCTTCTGCGGCGGCTCATCAGGCAACGATTCTTCGCCACCTTGTAGAGCCAGACTAAGGAGCGCTTTCGGGCTCTCAAATTTGGGCAAGTGTGGAACCGATTTGAGCAGCACTTCTTGCATGGTGTCCTCGGCGTCCTGGCGTTGGCCGCAGACCCTCATACTGAAGGAGAAAACGGTGTTCTGTAACAGCATCAAGGCTTCTTCCAGCGCCTTGTCGTCTCCGCGCTGCAGCAAGAGCACAGCCTGCTCGATTTCAGGACGCATGGATGCACAACCATACCCGGCTTCCGTCCCGAGAAGCAACAGGGGGCCGGATGTGGCCCCCTGCTGTTCGTTGAGCGTCGCCTAGAACTGCGCGGTTATGGACACCTGGCTCTTCATCGTTAGTGTTCGGGTGAGTTTCTAGCCTCCGTTCGGACCGTTGTGGCAGCCGTAGCAGCTGAACTGGTGCCCGGCAGGAAAGCTCGAAGGACGCGATCAGAACGACGGTAACGCTGGGTTGTAAGGCTCCCACTTTTCGCTGGCGATGCTCTGCTTGAACTGTGACTCAGCGTCGTCTAAAGCCTCTTTGAGCGTCGGGTGTATGTGCACTTCCGCGTTTGATCTTTCCGCGATGAACTTGGGATTTGTCTGTACTACCCGTCCCTCGAAGATACGCACTTGGAACTGCTCCTGCTCGACCACTGCGATCTGGCGATAGAGGGCTTTCACTGCGAACGGCGGCATCTTGCAAAGCACGCGGTTGAGATGCACTTCTCCTAGCATGGTCGAATGCTACACTGGCCGCCGGTCCAACCACAAGCGCCTCGACGTTCATCGCCCCTGCCGCGGTTGCAACTCTTGAGGAAGTCGCCGAGGCGGTCAAGTTCGGCGTCAGTTAGCGGGTCGTTTTGGGAGAAGCGCGGTAGCGGAGGAGGCGGAAAGCCCGGCTGGTTCGACCTGCAAGCGCCCGAAGGGAACGACTACATTGAGTTGCTCCCTTTTGCGGACGTGCCTTCACCTTTGCGGACGTGCCTTCACCGGCCGACACCAAATGGTCGGCGCTGTGCCTGTCACTCTTTTGCCAATCGTATATTGCGCGTTTCGGGCATGAAAAAATAGAGAATGGCGAACGCTGCCGCCGCCACCCCCGCGAGGAATAGGAAGCCAGCGCGAAAGCCCACGTGGTGAACGATACTACCGGCGATGACTTGGCTCAGAGCCGCGCCGATACCGACCGCAGTGGTGATGGCTCCCAGCGTGAGATTGAATCGGCCGGTACCTCGCGTCAGATCGGCGATCACGAGCACGGACACAACTCCGAAGATCCCCGCCCCGACGCCGTCCATGATTTGGATGGCCACAAGCAATGCCGTATTGGACGTGAGGGTGTAAAGAACGCCACGAATCGGAAGCACGCCGAACGCGATCAGCAGAAGTGGCTTTCGACCCCACGTTCCGGCCGTCCGTCCCGACCAAGACGCGATCAGCGTGATGACGAACTGGGTCGTGACCACGCACGCCGACATGAACATCATCGAGCTTCGCCCCTGACCCTTTGCCAGCATCTCGCCAAGCAGCGGCAGCATCGCCGCGTTCGCAAAATGGAACATCACGGCGCATCCGAGGAAGAGGACGAGTGGGCGCTCCCAGAAGAGCACCTCGACGCTTTCCACTTTGCCGCCTTTCTCGCCGTCAGTCGCGCCACGGGCAAGTTCGTAGTCAATCTCGGCGGGTCTGATCAGAAGCAGGACGAGAATCGTGGGGACCGCGAGAGCCACGACGAAGAAGAAGATGCTCCGGTTGGAAACGAGGTAGCCGAGGACGCCCATCGACACGGCGGCAATCACGTTACCTGCCGAGTTGAACGTCTGATTGCGACCTTGGCGGGCGTCGAATGCGGCACGTCCGACGATCCCGAGCGACATCGCGCAGATGGCTGGGAGGAAGACGCTGGACGTGCCGCCAATCAAGACCTGAGCGCTCATGACGGGCCAGAACGACGGATACAGCGCAATCAGCAGCGCCCCTGCAGCCAGCGCGGCCACGGCCACACCGACCAGCGCCCGCTTTGATCGGAGGAAGTCAACGAGCGCACCAGCCGGGGTCTGCGTGAGAATTCCTGCGATCCCGCCGACCGTAAGCGCAAGCCCGACGCGCTCTTCGTCCCACTTGTAGCCAGCGAGGTAAATCGCGAGGAACGGCCCCACCCCCGTCTGCACGTCGGCGAGGAGGAAATTGAGCCAATCGAGGCCAAGCAGCGTTCGCCGCGAAGGGGACGTTTTAGTCTCGATGGAGGCGTCAGGCTCGAGCTCTCTCTTAATCAGGAATCTCCCTTTCGTTCTCAGCCCTCGCGGAAGAAGCAACGATCTATTTAACCCACACCAGCCACGCCCATCCCACGATCAACGTCATCACGGTAATCGGCAGCCCAACGCGGAAATAATCCCAGAACCCGATCTTCACCTCCGGCTTGGCGCTCTCGACCACAATGATGTTCGCCACGCTGCCCGTGATCGTCAGATTCCCCGCCAGCGTCGAAGCCATCGCCAGTACCAGCCACG
>OBLU010001965.1_pt1 | contig 18996 bp, 15 predicted proteins | sample 1518681 | NCBI WGS metagenome assembly OBLU01 (sample SAMEA3539304, study PRJEB22396) | soil metagenome | biome: tundra; feature: field; material: soil | place: USA | collected 2010-05 | depth 0.15 m | reverse complement strand
ATGATGTTTTTCTCGTCGTTGGGGTCCTTGGGCAGCAGCAGGACCTTTAACTCCTCTTCGATGGCGGTGACGCGGGGCTCCAGCTTGTTGAGTTCCTCCTGAGCATAGGCGCGCATCTCGGGGTCTTTTTCCTCGGCGAGCATGGTTTTACTTTCGGCTATGCCACGGGTGAGGTCTTTGTACTCGCGGTACTTCTCGACTATGGGCGCGATTTCGCTGTGCGCCTTGGCAGTCTTCTGGTATCTCGCCGAATCGTTGACGATCTCCGGCGAGGCGAGCACGTTGGTCAGCTCTTCGTAGCGGGCTTCGATTTGGTCTAGGCGTTCAAACATCGTCGTTAGTCGTTAGTCGTTAGTCGTTGGTCGTTGGTCGTTGGCCTTTCGCTTCATGCTGCTTTCTCGCCCAACGAATTGATTAAGCTATTCAGGCTTCGGCCTATGGCGTCTGCCGATGCTAACAAGCGCTGCGCTTCTTCGCTCCGTAGGTATTGTAATTCCTGTGCGATCATAACTTGCGTTTGTACCTCCAACAACGATCCTCGCGCATGGAGAAGAAAATGTCCGAATTCGCGGTCAGAGCGGTGGCCTTTGCCTTCGGCAATATTACTTGGGACCGATACCGCCGCCCGGCGCAATTGCTGGCTGAGGCCGTACAACTCGTGTCGGGGAAACTGGGTTGTTACTCGATAGACTTCGACTGCAAATTTCATATTTTCCTGCCGAACGCGCAAATCCTTGAAAGAAGCTGACATGTTGAAGACCTCTCATGAGAACAGTACTGCAGGCGGTGTGAGAGGCCAACGACTAACGACAAACGACCAACGACGGGTTTCCCGGGGTGGGAACCCTAGGCAATCACCAATTCGCCGCCGTGGTCTTTTTCCAGAGCCATGGCGTGGTCGAGGGCGGTGATGGCGCACTGCGCTTGCTCGTCGGACGGAGGCTTGGTGGTGATGCGCTGCAGCCAGAGGCCGGGAGCGGTCATGAGGGCGAAGAGCGAGCCACGATGTTTGGCGGCGAACCGGATAATTTCGTAGGAGACCCCGGCGATCACGGGCAGCAGCGCGATGCGCGATGCGAAGCGCGCCCAGAAGGTGGTGAATGGAACCAGCATGTAGAAGCCGATCGAGATCAGCATCACCGTCATCAGGAAGCTGGTGCCGCAGCGGGGATGAAACGTCGAATACTTCTGCACGGCTGCGGTCGAGAGCGGGTCCCCGTTTTCAAAGGCGAATACGGTTTTGTGCTCAGCACCGTGATACTCGTAGACGCGCCGAATGTCGGGAAAGAGCGAAACTCCCCAGATGAACACCAGGAACAGGATCAAGCGTACCGCGCCATCGACCAGATTGAACACGATCTGGCCGCCGAGCGCAGGATTGAACTTCTTGAGTTCGGTGGCCGCCAAGAGCGGCAGGTACTTGTACATGAAGATGAAGAACGCGAGCGAGAGGATGACGTTGGCCGCGGCCAACCAGCCGCTGATGGTGGCTGCTTTCTCTCTTGTTTCTGAGGAAGGCGAAACAGCCGCCGGGGCAGCCGAGGCGGGTTTTGCCACATGCTCCTTCGTCGAGTCTTCGGTCTGCATTACGTCTTCGATGGCAACGTTGGCGGAGAAACGCAGGGCGCGGTAGCCGAGTGACATCGCATAGCCGAGCGTCATCACTCCGCGGACGATGGGCCAGGCCATCCATTTGTGTTTTTCCGAGGGGCGATCGAGCGGCTCGCTCATGGTGACCACTTCGCCCGAGGGTTTGCGGCAAGCGATCGCCCAGGCGTGCGGAGAACGCATCATTACGCCCTCCAGCACGGCTTGCCCGCCGACCAGGGTTTCTTCGCCACTCTCAAGCGCGGGCAGAAGCTGCACGGCCACCAGGAAACGCACGAAATTTCGCAGAGAACGCACGCTGGTTAGATGCTCCGGGCGCGGGAAAAGCGCCAAGCACTAGGTTACCACAGGGACGGCAGCGTTCCTACCGCGGGTCTGCGTCGTTAAGTAATAGAGACAGCGGGATTTATCCGGGAAGGATCGGCAATCCGCGAGTCTTTCGTCTTTGCCAACGCTCAATGGCTGTGATGATGGTGTTCTTCCGCGCTCTCGCCAACCGGAATCACACACCCATGCGCTACTTCGCATTCCACGTGCTCGAACTGGATGGTGGTGTGGTCGATGCGGAAGCTATGGTGCAGGCGGTCTTTCACGTCGCGCAGGATGCGCTCGCTAACCGACGGCGGAATGTCGGCAATCGAGATGTGGCAGGAGAGCGCGTGAGTTTCCGATCCGATGCTCCAGACATGGAGGTCGTGCACATCGTTGACACCCTCGATGGAGCGGATGGCGGTCTCGACCAGTTCGAGCTTTACCCCGCGCGGCGTGCCTTCGAGCAAGATATTCAGCGTCTCCCGCACGATGCCGAATCCTGACCACAGGATCAGCACTCCGATTCCGAATGAAAGCGCGGAGTCGATCCAGTAATCGCCCGTGACCAGGATGGCCCAGCCTCCAGCGATGACGGCAGCGGTCGAAAGCGTGTCGCCGACTTCATGCAACAAAGCGCTGCGGATGTTGACGTCGCCGCCGGAACGGTAGAGCAGCAGGGCGATCACTCCGTTCATCACCACGCCCGCAGCCGCGACCCACATCATCACGGAAGCCTGGACGTGCTCGGGATGCTGCAAGCGGCGGAACGCTTCGTAAAAAATGAAGAACGAAACCGCGACCAGCGATACGGCGTTGACCAGCGCGGCCAGCACTCCGGCGCGATGATAGCCATAGGTCTTCGTAGAACTGGCCGGGCGCGATTGCAAATAGACCGCTACCAGAGACAGCAGCAAAGCTAGAAAGTCGGAGAGATTGTGTCCGGCTTCGGAGAGCAGGGCCAGCGAATGGGCGCGGATGCCGGCCACCACCAGGAGCACGATGTAGGCCAGGGTCACGCCCAGCGAGATCTTGAGCACTCGCTTGGGACCGCCCCCGCCATGGACGTGGACGTGCATTTTCTAAGTGTACGGGCGGCAGAGGCGGCCTTCAAGCAGCGGCCGGCGGAGAAGAGAGATCACCGGCTGAGAATCTTCTGCAGGTAGCGGTCATTGTGGAGCGTATTCGTGCTCTGGACGAACTCCAGAATGCGGTACATTTTTTCGCGTGATTCGCGGCTCATCTCCTTAAATTGCACCGCTGCTCCCGATCCCGGATGGATTCTGGCGACGCTGCCTTCCGTGCTCAAAGTCCCGTCATCGATGGAAAAGACCAACTTCACATCTGAGCCGGGAGCCAGAATTGCGCTGGTTTCCACATAGCAGCCGCCCAGGCTGATGTCGATCAGATTGCCGAAGACCGGTCCGCCGCCAGGCTGAGGATGCAACTCGATCGTCAGCCGGCATTTCATCCGCGTGTGCAGCCGCTGATCTTTCTGCGAAGGTTGTTTTTGCTTTTCCACGTACATGCGGCGGTCGGCCTGGGTGAGAAGCTGCTCGGCGTCATTGCCGTCGTCGGGAGACACGGCCAGTCCCACGCTCAAGGAGAGGATCTCCTCACCGCAAACATCGAACCCGGCTTGCCGGGCAAGGGGACGAATCTGCTCGACCTTCTTGGCTGCGGCACCGGCGGGCAGACCCGGAGCGATGACCACAAATTCGTCTCCGCCCATGCGGGCTACGTAGTCGTACTCGCGGCAACTGTCCTTTAGCGCCTGGGCAAACAGGCGCAAGACACGATTTCCCTCCAGGTGCCCAAAGCGGTCGTTGATCCTCTTGAACCCGTTCATGTCACAGACCATCACTGTGAGCGAAGAGTTGTCGCGCTTGCAGCGGGCCAATTCTCGGTCGAGTTGTAGAAACAGCGACCGGGCGTTGGGCAGCCCCGTAAGGTAGTCGGTGGTGGCGGAGCTTTCCGCCTGCTGGTACTTGAGAGCGTTTTCAATGGCCAGAGCCATCTTGCCGCTTACCGCCAGAAGGATGCGTAAATGATCGGAAGTAAACGCGTCGCGCTCAGCGCGGTACAGGGCGAGAACGCCGATCACGCCGGCCACTCCTTCCAGAGGCACGGCCAGGGCGGAGCGCAACGTGCTGAATTTGCCGGGATCGTTCAGGTAGCCCGGCTCCACTGAAGGATTTCCGTTCACAATCGGCTTCTTGTTCTGCGCCACCCAGCCCGAGAGCCCGTCGCCCACCGGAATCCGCAAAGAGGAAAACAGGCGGTAGTTGTCGCCGTTTACATATTCTGGGATCAAGACCTCGTCGCGCAGGATGTAAATGGCGATGGCGTCATAGGGAACCATGGGTTTGAGCTTTACGGAGAAAACCGAGAGCGTCTCACCCAGGCTGAGCGAGGCTCCCAGATCTTGGCTCAACTCAAACAAAGACTGAGCTTCCTGGCGCGCCGCTGCGATTGAAGATAGAAAGGTCGCTTCCCGCCCGGGCGAATCCAAGACGGCCGCATTTTCGAATCCCGCCGCCGGCGCCGGCCCGGGCGTAATCTTAAGCTCCTTGGGAGGGGCCGGGTTGCTATCTCCAGCCGATTGCGCCAGCGCCAGCTTCTCCAGAGTCCGGTAACGCTTCTGGAGGACTTCCACTACCTTCGGATCAAACGACTTTCCTGACTCTGCCGAGAGCCGTTGCATCACTTTATCCAGCGGCATCGCGCGCCGGTATTGCCGGTCCGAGGCCAAAGCATCCAGATAATCGACCGCGGAAAGAATGCGCGCCCCGATCGGGATCTCCGCGCCTTTTAATCCGAAGGGATAACCAGACCCGTCCCATCTCTCATGGTGGGCACGCACGATCGGCACAACCGGGTAAGGGAAGCGGACTCGTTCCAGAATTTCCGCACCCACCACGGTGTGAATCTTCATCTTTTCGAATTCTTCCGGAGTCAGCCTCCCAGGCTTCGAAATGATATGTTCGGGCACGGCCAGCTTGCCGATGTCATGCAGCAAAGCGGCGGCATGCAGGGCCTCCAATTCGGCCCCCTTCATGCCCAGTTCTTTAGCTACCTCGATGGCGTAGATGCGGACGCGCTGCAGGTGATCGTGGGTGGTCTGGTCTTTGGCCTCGATGGCCAGCGCCAGAGCCTCAATGGTTCGCAGATGCAGGTTCGCGATCTCTTCCACATGCCGCTTCTCGTTTTCCAGCTTGCCCAGGTACAGGCGGTAGGAACGGTAGATGAGGTAAATAGCGGGAACGAACAGCAGCGAAGTTTCCCAGTTGAACGCGTGATTGAACCAGCCAATCGCGCCCGCGATGCCGGCACCGACCAGGTAGTAAGGGAAAGACCAAAAATAGCAATCCACCAGAATCTGCCGAAGAGGTTTTCCCTCGCTGAACGAAATCACGACGGCAATGCTTCCGGTGTTGACGATGAAGTACGTCGAAGCCGCCAGACATAGAACGAGAGGGCGGCTGACGATAAGCTCGTTGGCCAGAGAGTTGTGATAGACGAGGTAAGCCAAAGCAGTCGACAGAGAGCCCGCACAAACGTTGAACGTCAACTGGATGGCGCTGGGCCGGTTTGGGAACAAACTCTGGGCCAGCATGGAGATCGCGCCCAGGGTAAGGGCCTCGGAGTAGCTGAGCTCGGCAATGCCCACCAGGATGAACAGGAAGTTGACCGAAAGCGTGTCCGTTATGCCGGGCAGAGTCACTCGCAGCCGCGACGCCAAAACCGCGACGCCCAGGTAGCAGATGAACTGCGCGATGTTCTTGCTGCTCTGGTGGACCGCAGCCTGAAGCAGCGACGCCATGCCCGCAGCGATCACCAGGCCGATGAAAGCCTTGGCGCCGATGGGCAGGCCTTTCCACGAGTGAGTGCTGGTGGACATTCGTCTGCAGGTCGCTGCACGCCGCTCCTACCGCCAGCGCGCAAGAGTTACTGAAAATCTAAGGATAAACAGCTAACAGGTTTAGTAACAATGCTTTATAAGCCGGGCCGGGAACTTCGGTAATCCCCGGAATCGCCTGATTCGAGTCAACCGTTCGCGAGAGTAACGTGCCGAAACCAGGGAGCCACGCCTTCGCTCAAGTGGCTCTCCGGTCTCGAACGAGATTTGCAACGACACCGGCGAAGCCCAGCCGAGCGCCAGAGTCAGAAGCCGAGGTCCTGGCGGTGCAATCTTAGTGCTGGCTAACAAAGGCCGAACAAGTCCATCAAGTAATACGTAGAATAACTACAGCTCATGCGCACGGTTCTGGACATTTTCGCGCAAATCTTCCGCACCCTCTGGGCCCACAAACTGCGCTCATTCCTTACCATGTTCGGCATCGCGTGGGGAGTGGGATCTTTGCTTCTGCTCGTAGGTCTGGGGGAAGGGTTCCGTTCGGGCAACAAGCGCGAGTTGGCGCAGTACGGCAAGGACATCATGTTTATCTTTCCGGGGCGGGCTCCGGTGGTCCAGGGCAGCATGAACTCCGCCCGCAGCTACTTGCTTACTTATCGGGATTACGCCGACATCCGCAAGGAGGCCCCTCATGTCCGCAACGCTGCCCCGGTTCTCGTTCGCTCTGATGTGCGCGCGGTCAGCGAGTTTGCCAGCGCCAATGGAGAGATCGCCGGAGTGGAGCCCCAGTACAGCGAGATCCGTTATCTTCCCCTTAAGCAGGGACGCTGGCTCAACGGCCTGGACGAATCTCAAAGACGCAACGTCATCGTGCTGGGCGATGAACTCGTCAAGAACCTGTTTCCCGGACGTCCCGCCGTGGGCGCAACCATCATTCTGAACGACATCAGCTTCGAAGTCATCGGCACCGTTCAGCGCGTCGGCCGGGGTGACGATAACTCTACGAACATGCGTGGCTACTTGCCCTTTCAGGTCATGGCGACCTTGTTTCCGCTCAAGGGCGAGAACCATGAAAATTCCATCTCCTTCATCAACTATCAGCCCCGCGTGACCGACGAGCATCTGTTGGCGCAGGATGAAGTCCGCAAGCTCGTTGCCCGCAATCATGGTTTCGACTATCGCGACAAGAACGCCTTCGAGGGCTGGGACACCATCCAGAACTCGAAGGCGGTCGGCACCATCTTCGACGCCATGAACATGTTCCTGGGCGCGGTTGGACTGGTCACGCTGGCTTTGGGCGCCATCGGCGTGATCAACATCATGCTGGTGACGGTCAGCGAGCGTACCCGGGAGATCGGATTGCGTATGGCTCTAGGCGCCACCCGGCGCAGTATTTTGGCTCACTTTTTCCTGGAAGGCATCATTCTCACGCTGTTCAGCGGGCTGATCGGCATGGGATTTGCCACCGCGCTGATGGCCCTCATGGGCACGCAGCAAGGGCCAGGAGGCTTCGATCCTCCCAAACTCGTGCCGGCAACGGCGATTTTGGCGATTAGCAGCCTGACGCTGGCTGGTGTAATCGCAGGACTTTATCCCGCGCGCAAGGCGGCCATGCTGCAGCCCGTGGAAGCGCTGCGGCAAGAGTAAGAAAATATATGTTCCGCGATCTGCTGCACGAGGCTTACGGCGCAATGCGGTACAATCGCCGCCGCACCGCTCTCACCATGCTGGGCATGGCGTGGGGCATCGCCACGGTCGTTATGTTGCTGGCCTACGGCGACGGCTTCGGACGGGCCTGCGCGGCCATCTTCGCCAACTTTGGCACCAAGCTGATGATCATGGTGCCGGGCCGCACCTCCATGCAGGCGGGTGGCCAGAAGGCGGGTGCGCAGGTCCGCTTCACCATCGACGACGTGGATACGCTCACCACCAATCTTCCCCAGATCACCCACATCACTCCCGAGGTAGACAAGCAGGCCAACATTCAGTTCGACACGCGGACCTTTACCTTCGACGTTACTGGAGATTATCCCAATGTCGATTCCATCCGCGCCCTGAAACTGGGAACCGGGCGCTTCTTCAACATGCAGGACCAGATGCAGCGCGCCCGTGTCGCGGTCATTGGCTCCGAGGCCAAGGAAAAACTTTTCTCCGGACGCAACGCTCTGGGGGAGCGCATCCGCATTGACGGCCTCAGCTTCGAAGTGGTCGGTATCCTGAGCGCCAAGATGCAGGAAGGCGAGGACGACATCAACCGTACCATCTACGTCCCCTTCACTACCATGAGTGACCTGAAAGACACTCATTACCTCGATTCCATCTGGTTCAACTACGAAACCCCTGAGTACGAGAGGCTGGAACAGTCGGCCCGCGCCGTCCTGGCCACCGAACACAAGTTCAATCCAACCGACCGCCGCGCCGTGAGGGTGTTTAACCTCATGGAACAGGTTCACCAGTTCGAGGTCATCACCATCGGCCTGAAGATTCTCCTGGGCTTCATCGGCACTCTGACCCTGGGCATCGGCGGCGTGGGCCTGATGAACATCATGCTGGTCTCCGTGACCCAACGTACGCGTGAGATCGGAGTGGAGAAGGCGCTCGGCGCCCGCCGCGGACACATCCTGCTTCAGTTCCTGGCCGAAGCTCTCACCATTACTTTCATGGGCGGAGTGCTGGGAATCATCCTGGCCTACGTGGTCTCGCTTTCTGTCGGAAGGCTCACCGTGTACAGTGCCATGGCGAAGAATGCCGAAGCCGGCGACATCCGCCTGATCATCGCCCCCGGCACGCTAATCGTCGCCACACTCATCCTGACCGTGGTCGGACTGATCAGCGGCATGGTCCCCGCCCTCCGCGCCTCGCGCCTCGATCCGATCGAAGCCCTGCGTTACGAATAGGCTGGAACAATACCCCCGATTAAGTTCCGCAGTCCCCGAAGTCTGTCATCCTGAGCGAAGCAAGCACCTCTTGCCCGTCGGCGCGACCGTTAGCCCCGCAAGGCATTTCTATCACCGTCGAACGGCCTAAGCCGCATGTTAGGCTTTTCGGGAGCCATGGAGACGCCTGATTGATCGGCCGGGTCTTTAAAGCATTTCAATATCGCGATTTCCGCCTGATGTGGTTTGGCGCTTGCACCTCCAGCATCGGCACCTGGATGCAGATCGTGGCGCAGGGCTGGCTGATCTACCGGCTCAGCCACTCGGCGTTCTTGCTGGCGCTGGATCAATTTCTCGGCGGCATTCCCATCTTCCTTTTCTCATTGATCGGCGGCGTGGTGGCCGATCGCGTGGAGCGTCGGAAAATCCTGCTCGGCTCCCAGTATGTGCAGATGGCCACCGCCGCGGCGCTCACGATTCTGGTGGCCACTGGTCTGGTGCACGTCTGGCACATCCTTTGCCTTTCGTTCATTTCCGGTTTCGCACAGGCCTTCGGCGGTCCGGCCTACCAGGCGCTGATTCCCACCTTGGTCGAGAAAGAAGACATGCCGAACGCCATCGCCCTGAATTCGATCCAGTTCAATGTGGCGGTCATGGTCGGGCCGGCACTCGCCGGGCAGACCTTGGCGAAGCTGGGCGAGAAGTGGTGCTTCGGCTTGAACGCGCTTTCCTTCCTGGCGCCGATCATATCGCTGTCGATCATCACCGCTCGCTTCCTGCCGGTGAAGACCACGGAGTCCATGTTCACCAGCCTGAAAGAGGGCATCCGGTTCACCCGCAAGCAGAGTTCGATGGAAGCGCTGATTGTGCTGGCTTTCTGCATGACCGCTTTGGCCATGCCCATGCGCACCTACATCCCGGTATTTGTGAAGGACATCTTCCATCGCGGTCCGGAGACCTACGGCAATTTGCTCTCGCTCATGGGTCTGGGGTCGATCCTTGGCTCGCTGGGAATTGCGAGCGCGGGCAACATGCGAAAAAAAGGACTCGTCGCCCTCGCGGCCCTCATCTGCCTGGGCGCGGGGATTTCCGCATTCGCTCTTTCGAAGTCGTTGCCCTTCAGCGGCGTCGTCCTGGTTCTAGTCGGCGCTTCCATGATGGCGGTCTTTGCCACAGTGAGTTCGCTGGTGCAGTTGATTACCACCAACGAAATGCGCGGGCGCGTCATGAGTGTGTACAATTTCGCATTCCGCGGCGGCATGCCCATGGGGAACCTGTTGTCGGGATGGCTCGTCCCTCTGTTTACCGCGCCGGTGGTCCTCAGTGTGAACGGATTCCTGCTTGTTCTGCTGGCCCTTTACTTCCTGCTCGTGCAACGCCGCCTGGCCGCGCTTTGAGAAGTACAACCAGTTTGCGGAGAATACCGGGATCGGCGGTGGGAGCTTGATATTGTCGGCTACAGCGCGCGGGACAATCTTCTGCGGGTCGTGGAGTGCAAGAGTTACATGGACTCAACCGTTGCTGATCCATTCCTGAATGCCTATCGGGTTTTTAACTCTGCCAGCTTGTCTTTCAAATCTGCGACGGCTTCTTTAGCATGGCCTATCTTCTGTTGAACTTTGCCCTCCTTCTTTTCAGCTTTCCCTTCGTCTTTCAAATTGCGGTCATTCGTAACCTTTCCGACCCCCTCCCTGATTGTTCCCGCGACTTCGTGGAAGCTGCCCTTGATCTTGTCTTTCGTGCTGGTTTTCATATTTCTCCTTTTCTCCTTTTGTCCTCGCAAAGCTCGGATTTCGGTTTTGGGGCTGTCACTCGTGTATCCAGGACACGACGACTCCACTAGCGCTCAGTTGGGTAGTGGGTTATTCCCAGCCCAGCGTCCTCAGTTCGACGAGCTGGCCTTTTGGTTCTTAATCTGCAGGTCGTTCACCACCTGCTTCACATTTGGAACTGCAGAAGCGATCTGTTCGGCCTGCGCCCGTTTGGATTGTGAGTTGACCTCTCCAGTCAGCGTGACCACGCCATTTTTGACATCATATTTAACACTCTTGTGAAGTTTGTTCTGGATGAGAGCAGCGTCCAGGTTCTTCTCGATAGCCTTGTCGAGATCAGAGTTCACCGCCTTTGCCTCGCTTTCACCACCCGGAGGCATCACGGCGATCTGATTCGCGACAACCTGCCCAGTTGCGATTGACTTTGCAATCGATTCGGCCTGTGACTTGTCCGCGTCAGCTGCGACGTGTCCCCCAAGAGTCACTACACCCTTGTCGCGATCCTGACTCACGGAGACATCTTTGAGGCCGGCTTGATCGAGCGATTTGCGGATGCTGTCAGAAACATCGGGTGATTGCCTGGCCGTCCCTGAGCACCCTACAAGGGTCACGACCACGAGCAGGGCGAGCAAGCTTAAACACAGTTTGAGTGTTTTCATATTTCTCCTTTATTAAGGCATGGGATTTAGCCCACAAAGATGACCCAATTCGTCGATGCCTTGGGGGCGTTCGAGCACCAAACCTCCTCTTAACTTCAATGGGGCATACGCATTCCGCCGAACACGTAGAAGAGCACCAGAATGATCAGGACCAACCCGAAGATCCCGACGCCACCGCCCGTCCCCCATCTCTGATATCCGTAATAGCCACCACCGCCCCCGAACGCGAGCAGCAGGATAATAATCAGCAGGATCATTAACATGGAAATCTCCTTTCAGCTCCGGACTGGCTTTGACCCCCACCCCGGGGCGTGCCCTGTCAAGAGACGAACACACGCCGCTCCACGAGGCAAGAGCGACGCGAGTAAAAGGGAGCCGAGTCCACACCCGCTACTCCCGCGCAGAAGGAACCAGCCTATTCGCCGGATCGCACGTGGAACACGCGACAGCAAATGGACGGGCCAACGGTTGGGATGCTTGTTTGTGCCTGGCCATTGCTCCTCAGGTTCCAGTTGGGGAACTCTGGTGGCCGAACTTATACAATCTGAAATCTAAGAAACTTGTCGGGATTGTGTCTGTTCACAATTGCTCACTGCGGCGACCGATCATTTCAGAAGCTATCTTGCATATGCACCAACACCCCTCCCTAGATTTCAGCAGGGCGTAGCGGGAAGCAGTCTAGCGGTGTCGTTTTCTGTTCGTCATCCGCGTAGTTGGTTGCTCAAGCCGGACGCAATGGGCGCAAGTGCACCGGAAGTGCGGATTGCCCGGAATGGCAAGATGACCGCAGCGGGCGCAGATGAACCAGTCCCCCTTGCCTTGACCAATCATAAGTTTGAATTGGCCGTCTTCTACGCAATATGGGCAACGAGTCTTCGGCATGCACAAAATCGGCATTTTCCGCGACGAGCCGTCGGCCCGTGAGCTCTTGTTGGAGTATGTCGCAGTAGATGCACCGTTCCTTCAAGGCAAAGTAGTCGCGAGCGACTATGAGCTTTGTCTTAAGTGAGCGCGGTGTTACCGAAAGGAAGGCAGGAACGACATCTCGGATGAACTAGTCTTTCCCTCGCCGGACGGCTCAATCCTTGACCCGGATAACCTCTACCATCGGTATTTCCTGCCGGTCCTTACGAAGGCAGGCATTCGCAAGATTAGGCTTCACGACCTCCGGCATACGTTCGGCTCGCTTCTGATTCAGAACGGTGCCTCCATCGTGTACGTGAAAGAGCAGATGGGACACAGCTCGATTCAGGTGACAGCCGACATCTATGCACACCTAATCCCCGGTGCAAATGCCTCGTTCGTGGACACCTTGGACGGCCAGGATGAGAAAACAACTACGCAACCAAATGCAACTCCCGCGCAACAAGGGCAATGCGGCGGAACCAAGCCCCCCTCTGAAGTTGCTGATTTAGTTGGTGGCGGCGCGTGGACTCGAACCACGGACCTACGGATTATGAGACCGTCGCTCTAGCCACCTGAGCTACGCCGCCAACAAGTTGGGAAACACAACGAGAGGGACTAGTCGCACCTTGTGCGAACTCTCGCTGCCCTGGACACAACGGCCGGAGTGGCGCGTCACGTCCAATTCTTCATTCTAAGAGCCGCTGCAAAAACGTGTCAAACAGCAGGACTGGCGATGCCACTCGCAGATTCGACACTTGCCAGTTGCCGCAAGAAACTGGAAACTAGTCCTCTCATGAAAACAATTGCCGTGATTCCGGCTCGACTAGCCTCCACCCGTCTGCCGCGCAAGATGCTGCGCGAGATCGCGGGCAAGCCCCTGGTCGGTTGGGTGTACGAGGCGGTCCGCTCGTCGTCCCTTCTCTCCGATGTGATCATCGCTACCGATTCCGAAGAGATCCTGGAAGCCTGCCGCAGACATGGCTGGAACGCGCAAATGACTTCAGCCACTCACCGCAGCGGGACCGAGCGCGTGCATGAAGTGTCCAACTCAATCGCGGCGGATGTGTATGTCAACGTGCAAGGCGACGAACCATTCGTGCGCCCGGAACAAATTGCCACCTTGCTCGATGTGATGAAGGACCCGGCCATCCAGGTGGGAACCGTGAAGACTCTGTGCCCGCCGGAAGACGTGCCTAATCCGAACGCAGTCAAAGTCGTCACGGTCCCTGGCGGCAGCGCTCTCTATTTTTCCCGCGCTACGATTCCTTTTGATCGCGACGGCACCGGCCCGCGCTACTTCAAACATCTCGGCCTCTATGCCTACCGGAAACCCGCGCTCGATCTCTTTGTGAGCCAGCCCGAATCGACCCTCGAAAAAAGTGAACGGCTGGAACAACTGCGTTTCCTGGAAAATGGAATCCCCATCTACGTGGGCGAAACGCCTTACGACTCTGTTGGCGTGGATACGGAAGACGATCTGCAGCGTGTGGCGGAGATCCTGCGTGTGCGTTGAATTCGTCGTCGGATCAGGAACTTAAGGTCCGCTTAACGCCTGCGGGCCCGCATCTTGAGCACGGCGCCAAGCCTCCGCGGCGGCGACCCGCTTCGAAATTGCGGGATGTGAGTGGAACAATAGCTCAATCCACTTCGACGGCGTGCGCTCCGCCAGGTTCTGCTGCGCCAGTTTGTTCATCGACGAAATGAAGGGCTCCACGCTGGCGATCGATTCAAAAGCATAGCGGTCGGCCTGCCGCTCGTTGTAGCGCGAGTAAGCATTGAGCGCCGGCATCAGCAGAAGCGAAAGCGCGGTCGCAATTAGCGCCAGCAAAGGCAGGTTGGCGAAATCGGAAAGCTCCTCGAACATGTGATGATCGACCGCGTAGTGAAGCACCCAATTCGCCACCCAGAAACCGAGCAAGGTAGTTCCAGCTTGCACCAGAATGCTCTTCAGGATGTGCCGGTGGACGTGATGGCCGAGTTCATGGGCGAGCACCGCTTCGATTTCCTCGGGAGCGTAGTTATCCAGCAGCGTGTCGGCCAGGATGATCCGCCGCGTGCTGCCCAGTCCTGTGAGAGCCGCATTCGCTTTCTTGCTCTTCTCCGAAAGCTTCCAGCGATAGACTCCGCGCACGCGCGTGCCCGCATGCTCGCTCAATAGAACCAGCCTTCTCCGCAGGTCTTCATTATCCAGCGGCTCGAACTTGTAGAAGATCGGGAACAGCACCACCGGGGCAAGCTGGGCCAACAATATGAACAGCCCCATGAACAGTGCCCACGTGATGAGCCACCAATGCTGCGGAGATTGGCGAATCATGAAATACAGCAACTCCACCACGATCGCCGCCAGCACCAGTCCCACCAGAAAGCCCTTGGCTTCATCCCAGAGCCACGAGCGAAGTTTCTGGTTGGAGAGTTGGAACTTTCGCTCCAGCCGGAAACCGTAGTAGTCGAGTCCGAAGCCCAGCGCTTTACTGATCAGAAGCAGGAAGAACAAATAGACAAAAACTGCCAGCGTGTAGTTCTGGAATCCCCGGCGCAAAGCAAGATCGCGCAACCAGCCCGACCAACCCGTGACCAGCAGAACCACCAGAAAAGCGGAGCCGATGACAAAATCGGCGATCCCCAGCCAGCGGTGGATCCGATTGTAACGGCGCGCCTCAGGCGAATCGGGGGTCGAGGTTGAGTTTTCGGCGAAGGTCATGCTCAGTTAGAAGTATCGCATTACTGCCGCGTCAAATGTGGAGTTTCGGGCAGGATGAGTGGGCCCGCTAACCGCCGCTCTTAACAAAACTCTCCGCGGCTGTCAGGATTTCGTTCACCAACTCCGGGGACGCGGCCTCCGCGTACAGGCGCAGCAGCGGCTCCGTTCCCGAAGCGCGGAACAGGATCCACGCTTCCGCTCCGTTGCCGTTCGTGGGTGCATCGAGAAAAAACTTGATGCCGTCGAGATTTTCTTTCTTGACCACGCGATAGCGACCCAGGCTCTGCGTGCTTTCGGCGCTAGCCCGCTGAATCGCGCTGTGTTTGATCTCTTCTGGAATGTGCAGATCGCGCCTGTCGTAATAGTGCGGGCCGAACTCACGTTGCAGGTCCGCAACCAGTTGGCCCAGCGGCTTGCCTTCCTCCGCCATGACGTTGGCCAGCAGCAGGCAATTCAGCACGCCGTCGCGCTCGGGCAGAAAGCGCGAGTAGCCGATGCCGCCAGACTCCTCTCCGCCTATGAGGATGTCGCGCTCCATCATCAAATCCGCGATGTACTTGAATCCGATCTGCGTTTCGTAAAGTTTGCGGCCATACTTGGCGGCAATGCGATCGAGCATGCGCGTCGTATTGAAGGCGCGCACCACGTCTCCTGACCACTTCTTGCGCTCGAGCAGCCAGCGCAGCAGGACGCAGAATATCTTGTGCGAGTCCACAAAGCTGCCATCTTCCGCGACCGCGCCGATGCGGTCGGCATCGCCGTCGGTGGCCAGCCCGGCGTCGCACTTCTCGCTTACTACCGTTTGCTGCAGGAGAGCGATGTGCGGCTCGATGGGTTCGGGATTGATGTCAGGGAAAAGAGGGTTCAGTTCCTGGCGGATCGCGATGTGCTGAACCCCGCGATCGCGGAAGATTCCGGCAAGAACTCCCCGGCCCGAACCGTACATCGAGTCGATCGCGAACTTGAACTTGGTTTTGCCAATCAGATCCATGTCGGCAAAACGGCAAACCGCGGCGATGTACGCTGTCTTAAGGTCGGCCTCTTCGATGGCCGCTTTCGAGCCTTGCGGCATCGCACCAGCGCGCAACTCTTCTTCCACCCTATTCATGATGGCGGGAGTGGCGGACCCGCCAAACTTCCCTTTGAACTTCACCCCGTTCCAATTCCACGGATTGTGGCTGGAGGTGACCATCACTCCGCCCGCTGCGCCTTTCTCTTTCACGGCAAAGGACACGGCTGGGGTGGGCGTGTAATCGTTGGCCACCTTCACCGGGATGCCAGCGGCGGCGATCACCTCCGCGGCCACTTGCGCCGCGCGTTGCGAAGCGAAACGCGTGTCATAGCCGATAAAGACTCCGCGCCGGCCGTCCTCGTATTTCGATACATAGGAAGCGATCGCGCCGGCAACCCGGCGCACGTTGTCGAACGTGAAGTCGTCAGCGATGATACCGCGCCAGCCGTCGGTTCCGAACTTTATTTCCTGAGCCATAGAAAATCAGTTTCCGGTTTCTAGTGGGCCTGAACTGAGAAGCGCCGCTCGCCCTGGGAACCGGAAACTAGAAACTGGAAACCGGAAACTATGTAAGCTTGTGCAGCTTCTTCTCATCCAGATACTTCACCACTTTACCCACATCCTGCGCCTGCTGCCGGGTCGTGATCAGCAACGCGTCCGGGGTTTCGACCACCACTAGATCGCTCACGCCCACCGCAGCAACAAACTTGTTCGGAGCATGAATGTAGTTGCCGTGCGCGTTCAGAACGAATACGCCTGCGCCGTGGATGAGGTTGCCCTCAGGCGGACTGCTCTTGGCCGTGTGATGCTCGTGCAATGCGGTCCAGGAACCCAGATCGTTCCAGCCAAAATCGGCAGGCAGGCAAAAGATGTTTCCCGCCTGCTCGCCCTTCGCCGAACGCGGCTCCAGCACCGCGTAATCGACACTGATGTTCTCGCACTTGGGATACAGCCTGCGAAAAGCATGCGAGAACTTGCGCGTGCCGAAAGTTGCAGCAATCTCTTCCAGAATGGACGCTGTATTCGGAAGATGCTCCCGCAGGGCATTGGCCAGCGTGCGGGCGCTCCACAGAAACATCCCGCTGTTCCAGAAATAATTCTCCGCAGCCACAAATGCGGCAGCTTTCTCCGGATCAGGCTTCTCGGTGAATCGGCGCACGCGGAGAGCGTCGCCGCCGAAAACGCCGCCCGCCTCAATGTAGCCGTATCCAGTTTCCGCCCGATTGGGCCGAATGCCGAGGACCACAATATTCTCGCCCGCAGCCGCGATCTCCGCGCCACGTGCAATGGTCGCGCGATAACTTTTTTCATCAGCGATCACATGGTCAGACGGAAACATGCCGATGACCGCATCCGGATGTTCGCGCAACAAAAGAAAAGCGGCAAGTCCGATCGCCGGTGCGGTGTTCCGTCCCAACGGCTCGGCCAGCACTTGCGCCTTCGGCAATTTCGGAAGCTGCTTCAGGATCGCAGGACGAAGATCATAGTTGGTGATGATCCAGAATTGTTTCGGCGAGGCCAGTGGCAGCAGACGCGCCACGGTCTGCTGAATCATGCTCTGCTTGCCGTCGAGCGCCAGCAACTGCTTCGCACGTTTCTTCCGGCTCAAGGGCCAGAAGCGCGTGCCCCGGCCGCCGGCAAGGATCACAGGATAGAAGTTTGAATTCTCAGCCAAAGTTTTCGATTCCACTCGCTACATCCGAGTTTCCGGTTCGGGCAGCGCCGCACCGGGAACGCGCGCTCTCAGAAACTCCACAGTCCACTGCGGGCGCACCGTAAACTTCTCCACCGACGCCGGAACCACCACCGCATCGCCTTTCGCCAGAGTAACCGGCTCCGCTCCCCGCGCTTCTACGGCTCCGCATCCTTCCACGGCCACCAGGATCTGCGCCGAACTCTTGCCAGAATCGTCGCGCGTGCTCAATTCCTGCGCGTCCTTCATCTCAAACATATCCACCACAAAATAAGGAGCAGCCACCAGCGGAGCCCGCCGGTTGTTGCTGCCCGGGATCTGCGCCGGAGCCGGCCTAACCACTTTTCCGGATGCAACTTTCACCTTCACCGCCGCCAGGCCCTCTTTCAGTTGCAGCTCGCGCGGCCGCCCGTAATCATACAAACGGTAGGTTGTGTCCGACTGCTGTTGCGTCTCGACAATCACCGAACCGGGCCCCAGCGTGTGCACAGTTCCTCCCGAAACATAAATCATGTCTCCGGTGTAGACGTTGATCCAGTTCAGCAGCTCTTCAGCACGCTGCTCATGGATCGCCTCTTCCAATTGCGCAACGGTGACGCCCGGTTTCAATCCCAAAGCGATCTGCGATGCTGGCTTCGCATGCGCCACATACCAGCACTCGGTCTTGCCCCAGGGCTGACCTACGCGGCGCGCCTGCTCGTCATCGGGATGAACCTGCACCGAAAGTTTCTCATGCGGGAAGAGAAACTTCAGCAGCAAAGGGAATCGCCGCCCATCGCGGGCAGCGTCGCCGACAAGCTCCCGCTGATACTTCTCGCTGACTTGTGCCAGCGTCTGCCCGGTGAGCGTGCCATTGGCCACCTTGCAATCGTCCCCGGTGAGCCAGGCCTCGCCAATCTTTTCCTCGAACTTGCGATTCGGATAAATCGGCGACAGATCGTTCGTTCCCCACGGCCGCGGATCGAATCCCGGAAGCATCAGGAATGGATAAAGACTGCCCATAACAAGCGATCTAGATAGAAAAAGCCGTTCGCGAACGGACGGCCTCAGCCGAACCTAAAACATCAACCTGCTAACTAAACGCGATGAAGCCCGCGCCTACAGCCCGCCGAAGAACTTCCGCATGCGTTCCAACCCGCGATCCAACTCCGCCTTCGAGGTCGCGTAGGAAACACGGATATGGTCGCCGGTGCCGAATCCTTCTCCCGGCACCGTTGCCACGTGCGCCTCGCGGAGCAACCTTCCCGCCACGTCTGACGCCGACTTCACGTTGCCGCGTCCCAGGAACGCCGAGATGTTGGGGTAGGCATAGAACGCGCCTTCCGGCTGCGTGCAGGTCACGCCCGGAATCGAGCGCAAGCCCTTTACCACGTGGTCGCGGAGTTCGATATATTCGCGCCGCATTTGTTCAACGCACTCCTGCGGTCCCTTCAGCGCCGCCACGGCCGCTTTCTGCACAATCGAAGTCGGATTCGAAGTTGACTGGCTCTGCAACTTCGCCATCGCGCTCACCACGGCTGCCGGACCGAGCGCGTACCCCAGGCGCCAGCCCGTCATGGCGTAAGTTTTCGAGAGCGAACCCAGCACCACGATGCGCTCTTTAA
>OBLU010001964.1_pt1 | contig 18998 bp, 11 predicted proteins | sample 1518681 | NCBI WGS metagenome assembly OBLU01 (sample SAMEA3539304, study PRJEB22396) | soil metagenome | biome: tundra; feature: field; material: soil | place: USA | collected 2010-05 | depth 0.15 m | reverse complement strand
AGAACCCGTGCACGATCGCGATCGCCTGGAGCACATTGAATCCGCCAAACGTAATCAGGGAGATGCCCTCGTCGCTCTTCTTGCGCCAGACCGCGAGCGCCTGCGGAACGAATAGCGCGGCGTTGCCCATCAACGCGAATCCGAAGACCACGGCAACAATCTCTTTCATTCGATACTTCTCCCCTTGCTATGGTCTCCAGGCGTCACGAATTTACTCAAGCCACCGTGGGCAGGCCCGCCAGCGCCATCGCGATCTCTTCCGCCGGATAATCGTAGTTCTGCAATTGTCCGGCCTGATAGTCGATGTAAGACTGCATGTCGAAATGCCCATGTCCGGATAGGTTGAAGAGAATCGTCCGCGGCGTTCCTTCTTCCTTGGCGCGCAGCGCCTCGTAGATTGCTCCTGCCACAGCGTGGTTGGCCTCCGGAGCCGGTATGATTCCCTCCGCACGGGCAAATTGGATTCCGGCGGCGAAGGCGTCCAGTTGCTGCACGGCACTGGCCTCAATCAATCCCAGGTCCATGACGTGCGACACCAGCGGAGCCATGCCGTGGTAGCGGAGGCCGCCCGCATGAATCCCCGGAGGAATGAAGGCACTTCCCAGCGTGTGCATTTTGACCAGTGGCGTCAGATGCCCGGTATCCCCAAAATCATACGTAAATCTGCCCTTGGTCAGACTGGGGCACGCCGCGGGTTCGACGGCAACCGCGCGCGCGTGGCTCTGCCCCTTGAGCTTGCGGCCGAGATATGGCATCACCAGTCCCGCAAAGTTCGATCCGCCGCCGGTGCAGCCAACAATGACGTCGGGTTCATCGTCGGCCAGTGCCATCTGCTCAATCGCTTCGAGCCCAATCACGGTCTGGTGCAGCAAGACGTGATTCAACACACTGCCAAGCGCGTACTTGGTGTGAGGATCCTTTGCTGCGATTTCAACGGCTTCGGAGATCGCGATGCCCAGCGAACCGTTTGAGTCGGGATGCTGCGCGAGAATCGAGCGGCCTGTCTCCGTCTCGATGCTCGGGCTGGCGGTGACGGACGCGCCGAAGGCTTCCATCAGCGCGCGGCGGTACGGCTTCTGGTCGTAGCTGACCCGCACCATATAGACCTTGCACTCCAGGCCGAAGAACGCGCACGCCATCGCCAACGATGATCCCCACTGTCCAGCGCCCGTTTCGGTTGCGAGGCGTTTGGTCCCGTCCTTCTTGTTGTAATACGCCTGCGGAATGGCGGTGTTGGGCTTATGCGATCCGGCCGGGCTCACGCCTTCGTACTTGTAGTAAATCCGCGCCGGAGTATCCAGAGCCTTCTCCAGGCGGCGCGCTCGGAAGAGCGGCGAGGGGCGCCACTGCGCGTACACCTGCCGCACCTCTCCGGGAATCTCGATCTCACGCTCGGTGCTGACTTCCTGTTGGATCAGGCTCATTGGGAAGAGGGGAGCGAGATCATCGGGGCCGATTGGCTTCTGCGTGCCCGGATGCAGGACCGGCGCCATGGGCTGTGGGAGGTCCGCTACGATGTTGTACCAGGCTTGCGGAATGCGGCTCTGCGGCAGGTTGTACTGGATAGTTTCCATGCGGAACATTCTACAGGGGGTCAACGACGACTTGCCCTGGCACCGACGCTATAGAAGACGCTGAAGCAAGCGGCTAAGGTGAGACGGATGCCGACTGCACGCCGGCAGGTATCTCCATGACAGGCGGCCATCCGCAGAGCCGGCGGAACGCAGAGCGGAGCCGAGCGGGCTGAGCGGAAGGGTTGCCGAAAAATGTGATGTCTTATCGTCGACGACCTTGCGCAAGAGGATGCTGCCATCGGCGTTCTCGTTGAGCAGCCAGCCGTTCCACACGTCCATCGACGGAGTCTTGGATGCGGCGATGAATTTGCCCACAGAGACGTCGGCGAGACCAACAGCATAGTCGCTCAGTGACTGGCTCATCACATAGTTTCCGCTGGAGACGGATTCGAGGTCGTTGAGTCCGAACGGAACTGCCTGAAGTCGCTTTCCGTCGGGAAAGCTGAAGACCCCGGAGTCTTTGAAATCTGGGCTGGGTACTACGCCGACGATTTTGTCGTTGCCCAGGAAGGCATAGGGGCCGGTGATGGTGCCCTTCAAACCGTCCTTGCTGCATTCCTATCGTCCGCAATTCACCCGGCCGCTGGTGCACAGAGTGTCCCCACCTCCTGCCCTGCACCTCCCGCCGTGCTCAACTCCACACAGCCCAATATCTTCAGTGAACAGCAGGAACAGTGGCTGGGCGACGCCATGGCTGACATGCTGGAGCGCGATTACAAGCCTGTTCAGGACCCGGCCCAGAACCGAGATGAGGCAGTATACGGCTCATGAGCGCCTAAACCTCGAGAAAGCGGAAGCATATCACCGAGTTGGAGTCGATTGTGTGATCGGCGATACGTTGGACAGGTGACTTAACGCACTTCCTTTGTATCCGCGACCGACACCGAGAAACCGCCTAGCTCGACCTCTCAATCCCTTATTAGATGGGCAGTTGCGGTCGGATTTTGCTGATCGATCGCCGACACTGTCCCCCCGCTGAATTCCGCGGACAACTCGACCTTCAGCGGTCGATTGCGCTTGTTGACCAGCAGCATATGCCGGCCGGCTGCATCCTCAAATCCAAGCGCATCCACATCCTTTGCCACGAGCCGCGTCTCCACCATGGTCGCGCCTGGATGCAGATGATCGTGGAGCAGGCGCAGAACCTCAAAACGCGCATTGGGTATGCCAGTCGCCCAGTCCAGCATGGTCACGCTCGGAAACTGCGAGGGGAAGCCCACCAGTTGCGACTCGCCGACGATGTCGATTCCCATCTTCGCAGTCTCCAGGTAGACGTACGCGTAGACCGCAGCGGAGGCATTCCAATAGGCCGCCGGAATTGGCGGACCTGGAGCGTAGGGATCGTCGGGATGCCAGTCGGTGGGAAGGATCGTGCCTATCTCGTCGAGCGTGGTTTGCGTCTCGGGCGACAGGCGTTTTCGAATCTGCTCGATGTACCGGACAGCGACCAGAAATTTGTCCGCCTGGTCGAAGAAGCTGTACTGCCAGTTATCCAGCGTCTGCTCTTTCGTTGGCGACGCATAGAAGTGATAAGAGATCATGTCGAGTGGAATGCCGGTCTTGTGATTCTTGTGGTCGAGGAAGTACTCCATCATCTCCGGGTGAGTGTCGGGGAAGGCGAGCGCCAGGCCGACAAACTTCATTGCGGGATCGGTCTTGTGCAGTTCGCCGACGATCGCGTCGTAGCTTGCGGTGTACTCCTCCGGTGTGGGTTGGTGCTCCACGTCGATCTCGTTGAAGACCTCCCAATAGGGAATCGAGTAGTGGTAGCCCGACTCGTGGCGGACTCCAAGCTCGTCCGTGAAGCCGCCCTTGGTGTACCAGCCGATCAGCCGCGAATAATAGCCCACCAATTCCTTTCGCGAGGGATCGCGCAACTGCTTGCCCTGGGTGTAATCCCAATAGACGCGGTCCGGATCGGCCGGCACGACGATGGGCTTCTTCGCGTCGTACATCCAGGCGGGAATTGTGCTGAAGTTCAGAATTCTCTGGTGACCTTCCGTCACGTTGAGAAAGTCGATGGTCATTGGATCGATCAGCGTGAAGTCCCACGATGTCCTGTCTTTGGTCGGCGGCTCCAACTCCGCCACGGCAAGACGCGGATACGGATGCCACGGCACATAGCGAACGTAGTCTGCACCCAGAGCTTTCAGGCTTGCAAAGGCCGCATCGTGAATGGTCGCGCCGCGCCGCAGCAGGGGATTGACCATGACCTGAAGCGTTGGAGTCGTTTTCAGCGGCTTCCGCTCTGCGATCCAATTCACAGTGATCTTTACCGCAGAATCCGCGGGCTGCTGAGCCGTCGCGATTGCGCCGCAGAGGGCAAAACATCCAGCGGCGAAGAAGGACCCGATCGTTGTTCTGCCTCGCATTGCGTGTCACCTTATTCGGCTGGCTCTCGAAACAGTTCCACCTTATACGCAACTCGTTTAGAGTTGGCAATGTTGTTTGGTGCCGGCAGCTTATGTCACAGATGAAGCAAATTGCGGCTGTCGTCCTCTTCGTCGTGGCGACGGCAACGAGCGCCTCCTCGCAGGCTTTCCCAAGTCCGCTCGATCCTGCGCGAAATGTGACCGCTGCCGCTCCACAACCTCCTCATGCGGCGCTTCCGGAGGAGTACATCTGGACGGCCAACGATGTGACGGCAAAGCGACCCGATCACAGCAAGTTTCCGTGGAATCGCCCCGACCTTCGCATTGCGCCGCACCTATTCCGTGCAAAGTTCCGCATTGCGGCTGTACCTACCGATGCGACGCTCTATGTAGCGGGCCCTCGCGAGGCGCATGTGTTTCTCAACGGACATCGGCTCGACGATTTCTACCTCAACCCGGACGCTCCGATTGGATTTCACGTCTTCCACACTTCGGCGACTGCCGCACTGCGACCCGGGGACAATGTGCTCGCTATCGAAGCGATTCGCGGCCGAGGTATTGTCAGCGGCGCCGGTGCGGTCGCGACGCAACAACTTGCATACGGCGAGGTGCTCGCAGCCAAGATTGTTCCGGGTCATTTTGGCACGGAGGCCCCGGCGCTGGTCATCTCCGATGGCCGCTGGAAATCGATTACGCGGGCGACGGACAAGCCCGTCGATCACTGGTCGGAGCCCGGCTTCGACGACTCCTCCTGGCCTGCCGTCGAATCGCTCGGGCCGATTGAATCAAATGCTGATTTTCTGCAATGGTCGGCCGACGCCGGCATGTACGGTTGGCCCGGCTACATGGGAATGTCGCGAGGGTTGCGGACGTTCACGCTGCCAGCCGCCGCGGTTTCGCACGTCTTTGCCGGTCGAGCGAGCTTCGCTAACCTGGCATCGCTCACCAGCCAAAATCCAACTGCGCCGTTTACGGTTACAAATGGAAACGCCGCGCAGGGCACCGACGCCGATGCGCCCTCTCTCCTGCTCGACTTCGGACGCGAGATCGCTGGACGTCTGCTGGTCGCATCGGCATCGTCGTCGGACACCGCGATATCGATCGCGTACGGTGAGTCCGAGATTGAAGCTCTTGCCACCGGGTTGACCCCGGGCCAGCAGGGAGGCAACTATCTCGGCACAAATGTTCTTGAAGTGCCAGCGAACGGGATCGCGCGTGGAGCCAAATCAGGATTTAGGTATGTGCTCATTCGCTTCCTGCATGGGGCGGCGGTGACTGCGTTTATGTCGATTCGCGCTGAAGGAATCTATTATCCGGTCACCTACGGCGGCTCATTCGAATCCTCCGACTCACAGTTGAACCGCATCTGGGAAGTCGGCGCCTATACCGCCCATCTTTGCATGCAGGATGGCATCTGGGACGCACCCAAACGCGACCGCGGACGCTGGGCTGGCGACCTCGATGTCGAGGGCCGAGTCATATCCGCGGCTTTCGGCGACCGCGAACTGATGGAAACTACGCTGCGCGGCCTGGTCCCGTCCGAAGGCGCCCATGTCAACGGAATCCCTGGCTATTCCGCGCTGTGGATCACCTCGCTCTACGACCTTTACAGCCACTCCGGCGACAGGGAATTCGTCGCCAGCGAACACGCCGCGCTGCTTCAAATCCTCGCCACCATGGACGCCAGCCTCGATACAGACGGCCTCTTCAGCAACGCCAAGCATCAATGGCTCTTCGTCGACTGGGCGCCCGGTCTCTACGGCTACACGAGCGAGTCAATTGTGGGCACCAACCTGCAGTATGCGATCGCCTACAACCGCGCCAGCCTTCTCTTCCGCATGCTGGGAGATCAACCTAGCGCCGACAGGTACGCGACGCAGAGCGCAAAGTTTCTGGCAGCGATTCGCAGCCGCTTTCGCGATGCCGATGCTCTCACCTACGGCGTGACATGGCAACTCAACGCTCTCGCATATCTCGCCTTCGAAGACGACTCCAGTGCAAATGCTGCCCTCTGGTCCCACATCTTCTCGTACATCAAGCAGGACGCGCCGTCGGATCAAATGATCAGCCCGTACTTCAACGCGTACGTGCTCGACGCCATGGGCGCAATGGGCCACCGCAAAGAGGCGCTGGACTGGATTCGGACGTACTGGGGCGGAATGCTGGCGGAGGGCGCCACTAGCTTCTGGGAGTCATACGATCTGCGTTGGCCCAAGACAAACCCGCATCTTTCGCTACAAGCCGACGGAACAAGCGGGTACTTTGTGTCGATGGCGCACGGCTGGTCTTCAGGCCCGACGGCCTGGCTGACCGAGAACGTCCTGGGCATCCGCGATCCTCACGACGGCTACAAAACTGTGACAATAGCACCGCAACTCGCAGGTCTCGACTGGGCGCGCGGCACCGTCCCGACGCCCCACGGCGTCATCTCCATCAGCATCGACAAAGAGAAGGGAGTTGCACTCGATCTTCCGTCCGGCATCGAGAAGGCCCTCGTTCGGCTTGCCGTCAACCAGCCCAGCCAGCACCTCTACCTGAATGGGGTCCGCGCACCTGCAGAGGTCGTCGAACTAACCCATCCCGGCCACTACGAGTTTGTTGTCCGTTGAGCAGAAGCGGATCACCACCAAACCAGGCGAAAGAGCGGCAGATTCCGTAAAGCGGAATATATCCCCGTCGGGAGGCTTCCTAACTCTGATAAGTTTGCGACAACTTTCGGCCTGCGAGTCCATTCCGCATTCGCTGCTTGCATATTCCGGAGAACGGAATGTAGACTCTTGGCACTTTGGAGCGAGTGAGCCTATGACAACACTCAGCAGTACTTCCTCTAACGGCGCGCCCTCTTCTCCGGCGATTGCCGGCAACCGCCGTGGCGATCGCAATGAGTCTCAGACTGTCTTGCGCGCCTGCGAGGTGCTGAAATCGTTTCGCTCGCTGGACGAAGAACTCAGTCTCACCGATGTAATCGAGCGCACGCATCTTCCTAAAACAACCGTCTTCCGCCTGCTGCGCACCTTGATTCACGGCGGCCTGATCGAGCGTGCAAGCTCCGGCGTCTACCGAAACCGCTTTGGCCCCGTGACCGCGCAGCCATTGCGCATTGGTTTTGCCGCGCAGGGAGACTCTGAATTCTGCCGCGCTGTGATGCAGAGCGTGAAGACCGCAGCCGCTCGGGAGCACGTGCATCTGATTACCGTGAATAACCGCTACTCGGCCCGCGAGGCGTTGCGCAACGCCGATCTCCTGATCAAAGAGCGCGTCGATTTAGTGCTCGAGTATCAGACGTACGAGCGCGTCGCTCCGGTGATCGCCTCCAAGTTTCTCGAGGCAAACACGCCCGTGATTGCGATCGAGATCCCGCATCCGGGCGCTACCTACTTCGGTGCGAATAACTACAAGGCCGGCCTGATCGGCGGTAAGGCGCTCGGCCGCTGGGCGCGTGAACATTGGGACGGCCAGGTCGACCAACTTGTACTTCTTGAGTTGCCGATTGCCGGCTCACTTCTGGAACTCCGGATCACCGGGTTGGTCGATGGACTTCGCGCCGAGTTGCCTTCCATGGTCAACGTGCCGGTCGCCCACCTGAACGGCAGAGGCGACTTTGAGCAGGTGCTCGAGGTCATTCGGCAGTATCTTCGACGTGCGCCGGCCCGTCGCACCCTGATCGGGACAGTCAACGATGTCTGTGCCCTTGCTGCTCTGCGAGCCTTCGAGGAGGCTGGCGCGAGTGAGCGGTGCGCCATCGTTGGACAGAACGCGATTCGCGAGACTCGCAACGAACTGCGGCGGCCCGGCACGCGTCTCATCGGCACGGTCGCATATTTCCCGGAGCGTTATGGCGACGAACTCATCTCGTTGGCCATCGGGATGTTACAGAACAGGTCGGTCCCGTCGACTGTCTTCGTAAAACATCAACTCATCACTCCGAGGAACGTTGATTTGATCTATCCGCTCGACGAGCGACTGGATGTGAAGATGGGCTTCGCTGGCGCTCCCGTTCGAACACCAGCCAATGCAGTGCCCGCGCGGTGATCTCGATATGCGCCTGAATCGCCGATCGTTCGTCAAAGCTGCCGCCGCGTTTGCCGCGACTCCATCGCTCGCAACAGTCGCCGTCACTGAGTCGCGTGAGCCGTTGCGACAGTTCGACTATGCGGACGTTCAACTCACGGGCGGGCCCTTCGCAGAGCAGTACGACATTCTCCATGCGCATTACCTCGCGCTATCGAACGATCGTTTGCTGAAGGCCTATCGCCAGCGCGCCGGCCTTCCCGCACCAGGTAGCGACATGGGCGGCTGGTACGATCTCACCGGATTTGTTCCCGGCCATAGTCTCGGCCAGTACATCTCCGGACTCGCTCGCTTCGGTGCTTGCACGGGAGATACGGCCTGTCGCCAGAAGGTTCACAATCTCGTCGATGGATTCGCCGCGACATTGGGTCCGGGCAATCAGAGCATCCTGCGGCCGCAGACGAACCTCTGGATCTGCTATACGCTCGACAAGCACTTCGCCGGGCTCATCGACGCTGCGACTTTGAGCAGCATGCCTGAAGCAAAGGACATTCTGGGTCGTGTGTTCTCCGGCGCGGAGCCACTTCTTCCAGAGCACGGTCGCGACCGCATCGGCAAAAAAGATCCTCCTTACGACGAAACGTTTGTCATGCCGGAGAGTCTCTTTCGCGCCGCGGAGATTACCGGTAATCCCAAGTTTCGCAATGTGGCCGAGCGCTATCTCTTGGATAAAGAGCTTTTCGATCCACTCGCGCGCGGAGGCGACCCGTTTCCAGGTCAACACGCCTATTCGCACGCCATCGCGCTTAGCTCGGCGGCAAAGGCGTGGCTGGTGCTGGGTGAGCCGAAATATAAACAGGCGATGCAACAGGCCTTCACGCTGCTGACCAAACAACAGCAGTTTGCGTCGGGCGGGTGGGGTCCGAACGAGACGTTCATCACGCCGCACAAGGGGCAACTCTACGACTCGCTTTCCACCACAGTCGATCACTTCGAGACGCCGTGCGGAGCATATGCCGCCACCAAGCTGGCGAGGTATCTCATCCGCTTTACGGACGCGCCGCAGGATACGCTGCATGCGGACAACCTCGAGCGTGTGCTCTTCAATACCATTCTTGCGGTCAAGCCGCCTGACTCGGATGGCGACTACCCCTATTACTCCACCTATTCGCCCGTTGCTGAGAAGGTCTTCTACCCGAAGAAGTGGCCTTGCTGCTCGGGTACGCTCGCGCAGACGGTCGCGGATTACCCGCTCAATCTCTACTTCCAATCCGCCGACGGGCTCTACATCAATCTCTATACGCCTTCGCGTCTGCGGTTCACCCATGCAGGCAGGCTCGTTGAACTCACGCAGGAGACGCGCTACCCCGCTGAGGACATCACGACCATCACATTGCGGCCTGCCAGCGACACGGCGTTCACGGTTTATCTGCGGATTCCTTCGTGGCTCAAGCGAACGGCTACGCTGCGACTCAATGGCAGGGAACTGGCAACGCCCGCGCGGCCCGGGACCTATGCTGCGATTCGCCGCACGTGGCGTAGCGGCGACCGCCTGGAACTAACGCTTCCACAGGCATTTCGCACCGAGCCCATCGACGACGTTCATCCGGATACCGTGGCTCTGATGCGCGGACCTGTGCAGTACGTAGCACTGAACCCGACATCCGAACTTGGCCATGATCGTCTTGCGCTTCCCGCTGGTCTCAAGCAAGTTGCCGCGCAAACTTTCGTGGAGAACTATGGGGGTAACCAGATTGTTTTCGTTCCGTTCCACCAGGTCCTGAACGAAACCTATACAAGCTACTTCACAAAGGCCTGACGCGATCCCGCAATCGAGACATATGACCGATCGAATCTACGCACGCTACTGGATCGAAACCGCATTTCCACTCGCTCAAGCTGCCGCCACGATGGCCGGTGAACAATCGACGGGTACGTTTCTGCGTGTCCCTGGCGAGAGCGACGAGTTGCGGGACCGTTACGCGGCGCAGGTCGAGTCGATTGAAGAAGGCGAGCACGCTGCATCTCCCAGCCTGCCCGGTTCCGGCACTCCTGCCAATTGGGATGGCGTTCGCCGCACCGCCGGGGTCACCCTCTCGTGGCCGCTGCACAACATCGGGCCATCACTCCCGAATCTCCTTGCTACCGTCGCCGGCAATCTGTCCGAACTGAAAGCGTTCAGCGGTCTCAAACTGCTCGATCTCACGCTGCCGCCAGCGTTCCTCAAGGTGTATCAGGGGCCGCAGTTCGGCGTTGTCGGTACACGCAAGTTTGCCGGCGTGCATGGCAGGCCCCTAATCGGAACGATCATCAAGCCGAGCCTAGGCATGTCCGCCGAAGTCACTGCCGAGCAGGTGCGCGTGCTCGCCGAAGCGGGCATCGACTTCATCAAAGACGACGAGTTGCAGACCGATGCGCCGCACTGCCCATTTAAAGACCGCGTCGCCGCAGTGCTCGATGTTCTGAATCGCCATCGCGACCGTACCGGCAAGCGGGTGATGTATGCCGCCAACATTACCGGCGAGCTTGACCAGATGCTACGGCGGCACGACCAGATCGTCGCCAACCAAGGCACCTGCCTGATGGTCAGCATGAACTCCATCGGTCTGCCTGCGATGAAGGTGCTGCGGGCGCACTCGCAACTCGTGATTCATGGTCATCGAAACGGCTGGGGAATGCTTGGCCGCTCGCCCGCAATTGGCATGTCCTTCATCGCGTTTCAGAAGCTCTGGCGGCTCGCGGGCATCGACCATACGCACGTGAACGGTCTGCGCAACAAGTTCTGCGAGTCGGACGAATCGGTGATTGCCTCTGCTCGCGCATGCCTCACACCTATGTTTGCTCCGCCAGTGCCCGGCTGCGAGATCATGCCAGTATTCTCCTCCGGACAGTCCGCGCGGCAGGCACCAGATACCTATCGCGCGCTCGGCTCGGTCGACCTGATCTACGCGTGCGGCGGCGGCATTCTCGGCCACCCGATGGGCTTGGCCGCCGGCGTGCGCAGCCTGCAACAGGCGTGGGAGGCAGCGACGCAGAACATCCCTCTCACTACGTATGCGGCCGCTCATCCGGAGCTGGCGTCGGCACTTGAACTCTTTGGAACGTAGCCGAATGGACCTCCTATACACGTTCTATGGCGATGACTTCACGGGTTCGACTGACGTACTCGAACAGCTTGGTTCGAACGGCGTCCCCGCAGTGTTGTTTCTCGGGCCGCCGTCATCTGCCCACCTTGCTGCGTTCTCCAATGTCCAGGCGATCGGCATCGCCGGCGACAGCCGTTCTCGCTCGCCGGAGTGGATGTCGGCCCACCTTCCCGCGATCTTCAGAACCCTGAAACAGTTCGGTGCGCCGATGACGCACTACAAGGTCTGCTCCACTTTCGACAGCTCACCAACACACGGCAACATCGGTCGAGCCATCGAGATCGGCGCAGAAATATTCTCGCCTGCGTTTGTGCCAATCGTAGTTGGCGCGCCGCACCTCCGCCGCTACGTCGCGTTCGGCAATCTGTTTGCCGCCGGCCCCGACGGGGTTGTCCAGCGCATCGATCGTCACCCGATGAGCCGCCATCCCGTCACGCCGATGCACGAGGCCGACCTCCGCCTCCACCTCGCCGCACAGAGCCAAACAAAAGTCGGCCTCGTCGACATCCCGATGCTCAAATCCGGAGCTGCTTCTGAAGCAGTTGCCTCGCTGGTGGCAAGCGAATACAGAGCAATCCTGTTCGACACCGTCGATGCCCAGACCCAGGCTGCAGTAGGGGTGATTCTTTGGAGCCAGGCGCGGCAGCGACCCGTTTTCTCTGCCGGGAGTTCCGGCCTGACTGCCGCTCTTATCTCGGCGTGGAGCGCACTGGATATGCTGACAGAACCGCCCCCGCCCGAAACCCTGCCTCCTGTAAAACCACTGCTCGTAGTCAGCGGCTCCTGCTCCGAGAAGACCCAGCGCCAGCTTCGATATGCCCTAGCTCATGGCTATTGTGGGATTCCGCTCGACCCCGTCGCGCTGTTGGATCGAAATGGCCATGCGCACACTGCGGCCCTCCAAGCTGCCGCAAAAGCGATTGCGGCCGGCAAAAACACGGTCCTCTATACCGCTCTCGGGCCCACCGAAGCGACCGCGCACGGAGCCGAACTTGGCGCGGCGCTTGGCTCGCTGCTGCGCGAGCTTCTCGCCCAAAGCGCTACATCTCCCGCGCCGGTCCGAAGAGTCATGCTTTGCGGCGGCGACACGTCATCGCACGCGGTCCAGCAACTCGGACTCTACGCACTCACCTGGGCAGCGAATCTCCAGCCCGGCTGCCCGCTCTGTCGCGCTCACGCCGACTCGGAGCTCGATGGGCTGGAACTTGTTCTCAAGGGCGGCCAAGTCGGCACCGACAACTTCTTCGACGTCGTCCGCGGCTAGGTGTGCGGTTATCGGGCGTAAGCACAACAATTCATCTCACTTAGAGTCTTATCTAACGTCTAAGTCTTCGGGATTTGCCTTTTGTAGAGGGCTCCGGGCGAAGAACAAGACACTGACCTGGAATGGGGTATGCAATGTTGAGCTGCAGGGCGGCTTTTTTGCTCATCGGCTTGGGTTCGATAGCTGGGTTGGCTGGTTGCAGTGGCGGCGCAAACCTTCCGTCCACACAGAACTCGGAACCAACTTCCGTCCTGTTTATCTCTTCTCCACCGACGTCTCTGGCCATCCATGCCTCGGCTACGCTTGCAGCAGCGGCGACGTTCGCAGCCAGTCTCCCATTCGGTTCGACGAACAACCTGGTGACCTGGTCGGTGACCTGCGGTAGCCTTGGCGCTTGCGGATCCTTTAGCGCCAACGCAGACGCCAATGGCATCACGTACACCGCGCCATCGGCCATTCCCTCCGGATCGACGGTGACTGTAACCGCTTCCTCCGTAGTCGATGCCGCAAAGTCCGCTTCAGCCATCATCACCATCACGCCCCCCATTCCGATTGCCGTCTCCTTCTTCGCGCCTCTACCAGCCTCACTTCAGGTCAGCACATCGGCTTCATTGCTCGCGGCGATTGCCAACGATGTAACAGCCAATCCCCGAGTGCAATGGACTGTGACCTGCGGCTCCACCGCATGCGGTTCGTTCAGCTCCACAACCACGACCAGCGAGGCCGGCACGACGTACACGGCTCCGGTAGCAATTCCTTCCGGCAACAGGGTCACCGTGACTGCAACTTCGCTGACGGATTCCACCAAGTCGGTCTCGACCGGCATCACTATCACGGCGGCTACTCAAAATCTGGCGAACGGAACGTACGTCTTTCAGTTGTCCGGGTCAACGGGCAGCCAGTCCAGCTTCTTCACCGGCGTGTTTACTGCCAGCAATGGCGCCATCACGAGTGGCGAACAGGACTCGATCTACTACGAGTCTGACTCCAACGACGACCTGGTTGCCTATCCCTTGTCGCAGAAAATTGCCGGCGGCAGTTGTGCCACGACCTCCGACGGAAATGTACAAGTCTCCATTCAACTCGGTGCGAGCGAGATGGAATCGCTGACTGGAAGCCTTGGTGCTGGGGGACGAGGATTCGTCGCAGGAATCAACGGGTCGCCGGGCAGCGGCACGCTTGATCTGCAAACTGGGACCGCGGCGCCCTCAGGAGGATACGTATTGTCCCTGTATGGTGGCGATCAGTATGGCGACTCCGCGTGGATTGGAGGCATACTCAACGTCGACAGCGCGGGCGGTATCTCGGGAGCGGGCAGCATTCTAGATGCAGTGGATGGTTATCCAGCCTACGGCGGTGCACATGCTGTTGGAGCGAGCACCGTGGCCGCGCCCGATGCGTATGGGCGCGTCCAGTTCCAGTTGCGTCCGGGCGCCGGTTCGACTCTGCCGCCCCTGTATCTGGCGGGCTACATCGTTGACGCGACTCATATCCGGCTGATCGAAACGGGCGACGCCATCGACAATACCAACTTTCAGGGAGTTCTGGGTGGCACGGCGCTAGGACAGGGTGCGAGTACCGGCCATTTCAGCGCCGCCTCCATCACCGGTTCCAGCTATGTCTTTGGCGCGCAGGGTAGCGATACGCGTGGGCCGCTCCAGTTGGCCGGAGTGCTTACCGCAAACGCTAGCGGCACAATGACCGGCACGCTCAACTGGAACGACCTCACGAATGCAGCGCAGACCCCGCTTCCGTTCACCGGTTCGTACACGGTCGACCCGACGGGACGAGTCAACGTGTCCGGGCTGACCGGCCTATCCTTTAGTTACTCCTTCCATCTTTATCTAACTGGAGACGGCAACGGTCTCCTGCTCTCCAACGACACTGCCGATATCTTCAACGGCCAGGCATTCCAACAGCTGGCCGCACCGTTCACCGCGGCCTCATTCAGTGGCGCGTATGGATTGAATGCCTCCGTGTACGTGACCGCCAGGGGGTCCGGCGCTCTGCAGGCCGACACCGCAAATGGTTCGATCGCCGCAGGTGGGGGCAACGGGACAGACAGCGTCGCCGGGTTTGCGGATACTGGCAACGGAGCCGCGGATTTTGCACTATCCGGAAGCTTCGTTCCTAGTTCGAATGGCATCTTTGAGGGCACCGTTGCCGGCTTCAATCCTGCGGCTCGCACAACAGCGGGCAACTTCACGCTCTATCTCGTGGACGGCACACAGGGGGTGCTGATTGAAACGGATAACAGCCAGTTGAACCTCGGACGCCTGCAACTGCACTGAGTTGAAAGGCTGTCGAATCTGTCCGAAGGATGTTCTACGTCGGCTCGCTCGCTCCCTCTGCTAGTCCCTTGGTACAGTCGACACGCGAGAAGACTACAGCCGCGATCAGCACCATTGCAGCCACCGCACGCAGTGGAAGGTTGTAGTCTCCGGTGGCCTTGACCACGTAGCCGAACATGATCGTGCACAGCCAACCGCCAAGGTTTCCTGCCGTATTCATCACGCCCGCGGCGGTGCCTCCATACTGGCCGCCGATGCTCATGCACATCGCCCATGCCGAAGGCAGCATCAGGTCCATCACGCCAAAGCCCAGCGTCGCAAGCGCCACGATCGCTGCATGCCCGTGTACCGCACTCATACCCAGCAGCAGCCCACTGCTGACAGTCAGGCATACGGAGGTGACCCAGCGATAGGTGCGCCGACGGCCATAGCGTTCGACCATCCTTTCGCTTACAGCGCCGCCAACCAGGTTGCCGATGAGACCCATGATGAACGGGAACGAAGCGAACACTCCCATCTGCGGGACCGAGAGCCCCGCGCCACGCACCAGCCAGGTGGTGAACCAGCCGAAGTAGAACCAGCTTCCCCACGCGTAGCAGAAATAGGCGACGACGATCAGCCAGAGTTGCGGCAAGGCCAGCAGCCGTTTCCACGGCACTCGCTCGTGTACGGAGCCACGCGCAATCTGCCCGGCGCGGATCTCCGCAATCTCTTCCGCAGCGATGCCCGTCATCTCGGATGGGTCGTTGCGAAACCAGGCCCACCACACCGCCGACCACGCCAGGCCGACGCAGCCGAGCACATAAAAGATGACGTGCCAGCCGAAGTGTTGTTCGAGAGGCACCAGCAGCGGAAACGCCAGCGCACCACCCAGGCGGCCTGCTCCCCACACGAAGCCCTGCGCCCGTGCATGTTCGTTCTTCGGGAACCACCGGGAGATAACGCCCGCCGCATTGGGATATGCGCCCGCCGCGCCTGCGCCGAACAGGAAGCGCGCGGCCGCCATCTGCCAGAATGTTCTGCACCAGGCGGTCATCGCGGTAAAGGCCGACCACCAGACGGTAATGCGGGTCAGTTCCAGGCGCTGACCATTGCGGTCGCCCATTGCGCCGGAGGGAATCTCGAAGACGGCGTTGGCGAGCACGTAAGAACTCAGCACCCATCCCCACTGCTCAGGGGACAAGTGGAGATCGCCGCGAATTCCAGACTCAGCGGAAGGAATCGCCAATCGATCCAGGAATGTAATCGCGGATACGACGCACAGCAATCCCAGGACGCCGTGCCTTTTCTTCAACGTCGTGCCTCTGCTCCACCGGATGCGACCAGAACCGACTCGCCGTTCGGCTCGCTGTGGTTCAGCCCCGCAAGGATGGCCCGCGCGCTCTTCACTGCGAGTTCGGGGCTGCTGAGCACAGGCATGGAAAGAGTGCCGTCCGGCATCGCCGTCACCACTCTCGCCATCGAGGCTTGCGCCAGAATCACCACATCCACGCCCTTCATCTCGCTCTTGAGGGCCTCACTCAGGATGCGGTCATGCACGGCTGTGTCCCCGGCCAGCACGGCATCAAACGCGCCGTCACATAACGAGTCCACAATCTCGATATCGATGCCGGCCTCGGCTGCCTTCTCGCGCAGCAAGGCAATCGTGGGTTCGAGCGTGGTCCGCAGCGTAGCCATCACCCCGATTCGCCGCCCCATTCGCACCGCTGCCTCGGCCATGGCTTCGTCGATCCGGATCACAGGTATATCGAAGAGCTGTTGTCCCAGCGCCACGCCCGGGCCGAGCGAGGAGCAAGTCACCATCACCGCGTCGGCTCCGGCCATCTCCGCTGACTCGATCAGTGCCAGCAAGCGTCGCATCGTCACTCGCCGCAGCTGTCCCTCACGAATCGTATCCGTGATCAGACTTTCGTCCACCATGTGGAAGATCGTCGTCTCCGGCAAAAAACGGGCGCATAGCTTGCCGAACATTGGTGTCAACGTCGGGCTCGTATGAATCAAAGCAAGGGTCTGTCCCACGTCGTTTCCATCCTCCACGGACGTCATGCCCAGCTACTCACGGCGACATCCTTCTCGCCTTTTCTACGCGGAGTGCCCCAGCTTAGTAAAGCGCAGATATGGGCCACCTCGGGAACACCTAACCAAACTCACTCTTTGTCCCAAATCAAATCCGCAATGCGGAATGGAGAAATGAGCAACGGCCATCCTACTGAGATTGTTGTGCTTCTTGAGCCTTCCAGTCGACGCGTTCTCTCCATCCTAGATACACTCCGTTACACAGCTCTATGCTGGCCTTCGCAGTCACTGGGCCAGCTCCAGTGCGCTCGAGAGGTTCTGTTGTTCCATTGCAGAGTATTCCTGCTTTTCGTATTCGCCATTGGATGTGCCGCGGCCCAGCGGCCGCTCGCTGGGCCGCAGCCCGTGCGGCTCGGCGCCGCATGGTATCCCGAGCAATGGCCTGAGGCTCAATGGGAGTCCGACCTGCAGTTGATGCAGGACGCCCACATGAACGTAGTCCGCATCGGGGAGTTCGCCTGGTCCACGCTTGAGCCCTCCGAGGGGCACTACGAACTCGATTGGATGGATCGAGCCATTGCTCTGGCGGCGAAGCATCACATTGCCGTCGTCATCGGCACGCCAACCGACGCGCCGCCCGCATGGCTCACGACGAAGTATCCCAACACGCTGGGCATGAACGCCGACGGCCACTTGCGCGAGCACGGCAGCCGGAGGCAGTTCAACTACGCCAGCCCACGCTATCGGCAGCTTTGCGCATTGATTGTGACGCAGCTTGCACGGCGACTCGGCCACAACCCGAACGTCATCGGCTGGCAGATTGGCAACGAGTACTCGGACGAGTCTTTCGATCCCGCGACGCGCGCGCTCTTCCAACAATTCCTGCGCGAGAAGTACAAAACGCTCGACAATCTGAACCGGCAGTGGGCAACCGCATACTGGTCACAGACGTACAGCGCCTGGTCGCAGATCCCGATGGAGAATAGCGGCGGCAACCCCGGCCTTCTGCTCGAGCATAAGCACTTTGTAACCGCGACGTGGCGCAGCTTCCAACGTGCGCAGATCGACGTACTACGCCCGGCAATCCTGCCCACGCAATTCATCACGACGAACATCGGCGGGCTCGCCTGGTCGGATAACTGGGACCACTACGCGATTACGGCCGACCTCGATCTTGCAAGCTGGGACGACTACGTCGGCCAGGGCCATCTGGACGCCGCGAAGAACGCAATGCTGAACGACTTCGTGCGCGGTTGGAAGCGGCAGAACTTCTGGGTCCTGGAGACGGAACCCGGCTCGGTAAACTGGGCGCCCGTCAACAATGCGCTGTGGCCGGGTGAGACGCGCGCGCTGGCGTGGCAGACGATCGGGCACGGCGCTGACGCAGTCCTTTACTGGCAGTGGCGCGACGCGCTGAATGGGCAGGAACAATATCACGGCGCGATCGTCGGTCCCGACGGCAAGCCGCTACCCATCTATGCCGAGATTGCGCAGCTCGGGAAGGACCTCGAACTCACACGCGAAGCCCTCGCAGGCACGTCGCCGCACGCGGAGGTGGCGATTCTGCACGACTACGATTCGCGTTGGGCCATCGACTTCCAGCCGCACACCAAAGAGTACGACCAGGAGCAGGTGCTACTGCGCTTTTATGAACCGCTGCGGAGGATTGCGCAAGCGACCGGCGAGTCGATCGACATCATCGATCCTACGCAGGACAAACCTCTCGACCAGTACAAGCTGCTTATTGCTCCAAGTTTGAATGTCATTTCGGATGCGCTGGCCGCGAAGCTGCAAGCCTATGTCGAGCAAGGCGGTCATCTGCTGCTTGGGCCACGCAGCGGAATGAAGGATGAGTTCAATTCGTTGAATCCGCACCGTCAGCCCGGTCCGCTTGTCGAGACGCTTGGCGGGCGTGTCGAGCAGTACTATGCGCTGGACCAGCCCGTGGCCGTCAAGCTTGAGAGCGGTTCGGGTGCGGGAGTGGTTGCTGGTTGCGTGGATGGAGCCGCTGTGGATGGCGGAGGCCGAACTGCGACTTGCACGCAGTTGGAAGAACTACTCCGCCCGTCTGCCGCCACAGCCGATACCTGGGCCGAAGTACTTTCAACCACTGCTGCAGACACCCGCGTGGCGGTTCGCTACGGCCACGATACCGGATGGCTGGCCGACCAACCCGCAATGATCGAGCGGCCGGTGGGCAGGGGAAGCATAGGTTACCTCGGCACGCTGCCCGGTGCGGACTTGCTGCGCGAGTTGCTCACGAACGCGGTGCGCGAAGGCCACGCTCCCGCGACCTTCAACGCGGTGGGCGCGAATGTAGAAAT
>OBLU010001963.1_pt1 | contig 18998 bp, 14 predicted proteins | sample 1518681 | NCBI WGS metagenome assembly OBLU01 (sample SAMEA3539304, study PRJEB22396) | soil metagenome | biome: tundra; feature: field; material: soil | place: USA | collected 2010-05 | depth 0.15 m | reverse complement strand
TCTTCATAATACAGATGGGTCAGGAAACTGTGAAGACACCGGCCCATTCTTCGGCTTACCGCTTTGGAAAACGGAGTTCCCTTGCAGCGCAACTCTTCCAATTCGCGCGTTGATGGGGCATTGCTTGCCGTAGCCTCCGCCGGGGAAGTAAAATGGGCTGCTGGTCACCGTCATCGTTCACCTTTGTTACAACCACTATATGAGCCGCGAGCCGGGCGGCAAGGAAAAAGCGGCTGGCCAAGTGGGCCGTATGAATAGAGAGAAGGATTCAGAAGAGAACGCGATTCCGTGTGAATAACCGCTTAACCTCTGCGGTTGAACTCACCTTCGGGCTTGTTAATGCCGCCATAGGGCCTCCAATATCCTTGCGGCATTGGGATGGATTCAGAAGGAAACACCTTCGGAACTCCTTCGGACCAATACCGTGGTCCCTCCATAGCACCGCTAGCTCGTCACGCTTCTCCCACGCCGGCATGGGCGAATTCGTAGTTGAGGGGCGCCGCGGCGGCGATCCGGCTCCCTTGCCACCGAATCCCCTGCTGCGCAAGCTGCTGGCCCATGAAAAACGCGATAGTATTGCTGATGCATCTGCTGGCGGGACCCGCGCCGTTCTCGCTGAGAATATCCTCTTGAAGCAGCAGCTCCTGGTCCTGCAGCGCTCTCGCCGCCGAGCGCCCAATCTTCGCACAGCCGCCAGTCCCTCCCGCTCCTCCAGTCAACGACAACTTTGCCCAAGCCACGTTGCTCCCTGGCAGTTCGATCACGATGACGGGCACCACCGTAGCTGCTACCCGCCAACCCGGTGAGCCCTCTCTCGGAGTTGACCCCGCCGCCAGGACCGTTTGGTATTCATGGACTGCGCCTGCGAGCGGCACGGTGCAGGTGGGTGCCTATGCAAGCGACTCTGGTGGCGGGTTGGCCATCGGAATTTATGCCGGCTCCTCGTTGGGGAATTTGATACCGGTAGCGACGGGAAGTGGTGAGGCCTTGTTTTACGCCCTGGCAGGTACGACTTACAAAATCGCGATAGCGGGACCAGATGGCCTGGAGGCAGCTTTTTCGTTGGCACTCATCGGCCCCCCACCGCCCCCAACCACCGACACCGCCCACACCGCGCGGCTTCCCAACGGCAGCTGCCAGGTTCGTGTTACGGGCATCGCGGGCCAAAGTTTTGTCGTCCAAACCTCTTCGGACTCCCGGAGTTGGGTAACCATTCACACTGACACGCTGGTGGGCAACTACCTTGATTTCGTTGACACCACCGCATCGGCCTTCCGGCAACGCTTCTATCGGGTTTTGTCATTCGAGGCAGCGTTCGATTACCAGCCCTTCATCCTCCTCGCCCCAAGTTTTCAGCCCACCGGATTCTCCTTGCATCTGGCCGGTATGGCAGGTCAGCCCTTCCGGCTCCAAGTCTCAGCCAGTTGTTTAGACTGGAGCGATCTGACCGGCGGAATACTGGTCAACGAGACGTTCGATTTTACCGACCAGGACGCCCCCAAGTTCAACTCTCGATTCTATCGGGCCCTGAAACAGTAGAAACCGTATTCGGAGTCAGCGTTTAGACTGGCTTGCAGTAATGTCACCCACAATAGCGCGGCTGGCTGTCGAGCATTTGCGCGCGGACATCATGGCAGAGGTGCAGCGGCCGCCCCAATGGCGCATCAACATCAGAGCGGTCCGGGAGATGTTGGCGTGCCGTTATGAGCGGCGGCCGGCGTAGAAATCAAAGGAAGTCATGCCGCGAGGCGGGCTTTCCTTTTAGCTATCAGCCGCGGACCGCAGGAAGGCGGAGGTTGGAGTCGGACGACAAATGCCAGTTTCTGAGGGTAAAAACTGGTTCAGCGGAGCATCGCTGGCGAATGGGTGAGTTCGTAGGCGCGATTGATGAGGCGTAATGGACTTAGCTGCAAAATGCCAGGAAAGTCTTTCATCGTGGCTAGCAAATCAGCTGCGCTCGCAGCCCTCTGGACAGAAAACAGCAGCATCAGCCCGAGTCTTCCAACTACCAGCGCGGCCCACAATCGGAGTTTGAGCGATAGGCGAGTTTGCACGAGTGCAGCGCGCAATAATCCCTGAAACGCGAACAGACTTGCCGCAGCATAAAGCCAAGGCACGACGGTTTGCGCCTCCAAGTGAGGTGGAAGATTGCTATTCCCATATACCGTCTCGGTTAGCCCACAGACTGCCGTCGTTCTTGAAGGCGTTTCTGCCGCGTTCATGAATCAAAAAGCCGTAGAGCATCTCAACGGGCATTTCTACAGAAAGCCTATCGAGGGCTTCTTCAGATGACCTTCAACGATCTTGATTCCGGTCGAGATTGAATTAACTATCGCCGTTGATGGAAGCCCAGTGCCCATTTTGCAGCCTGCCACCAAGCCGAATCTGGTTTGCATTAAAGCATTCTCTCGCATTCCTGAGTAGATTGCGGCAGGAACCCGCGTCACCGGGTGGCAACCGGAGTTCCCAATTCAGCTTTATTGCCGGCGTTTGCGGGTTTTCGTCGCTCTACGGAGAGACAATGTCCACCACTCTGGGACGTCTTGCCGCGGTTCTAATCTGGCTCGCGGCGGCGTTGCCAGCGTGCTGCGCCTCGTACTACTCACAACGCCTGGAGGACCCCCGGGCGGTCTATGCTGCCGGCCCATCTGGCGGTGATGACACCACTGCGCTCCAGCAAGCCATCGATCGCGTCCACGAGACCGGCGGCCAAGGCATCGTGCTCGTCGGGTTAGGGCGCTATCGCATCAACGACACTCTTTATATCTGGCCACGCATTCGCGTGATTGGCTACGGAGCCACACGTCCGGTTATCGTTCTGCCCGCCAACACCCTGGGCTTTGAGGAGCCCACGCGCGAAAAGGTGATGGTTTTCTTCGCCGGGAGGCGCCCTGGCTTCGACCGCAGCCGCTCACGCAACTCGGAGGGAGCCCGGACTCCGGTTCCCGACGCCGGTCCTGGCACCTTTTATTCCGCGCTTTCCAACATCGACATCGAGATTGAGGATGGAAACCCGGGGGCAGTTGCGGTGCGCGCACGCTACGCCCAGCACTGCTTTCTCGCCCACATGGACCTCCGTCTCGGTTCGGCACTGGCGGGCATCCACGAGGCGGGAAACGTGGTCGAAGACGTCCACTTTTTCGGCGGCCGCTACGGCATCTGGACCTCGAAGCCCTCGCCGGGCTGGCAATTCACGGTGATCGACTCATCCTTTGAAGGGCAGCGCGAAGCTGCCATCCTAGAACGCGAAGCCGGACTCACGCTCATCCGCCCCCATTTCCTGCGCTTGCCAACGGCTGTCGCGCTCGAACCCGGTAAGGCCGATGCGCTTTGGGTCAAGGACGCCCGCCTCGAAGAGATCTCCGGCCCGGCCTTTCTCTTCGGGGTCGAGAACAATCCGCGCAACGAAATCAACGTGGAGGGGGCCGTCTGCCGTGCGGCGCCGATATTCGCCACAATGCGTGACAGCGGCAAGTGCCTGGCCGCCCCCGCCGAAATCTATCTGGTGAAAACCTTCTCCCACGGCCTGGGCTACTCCGATATTGGGGACGCTCCACGGATCAGGACTTCATTCGACGCCGCTCCGCTCGCTGCCTTGCCGCCGCCCGGAGTTTCAGATCTGTGCGAGCTGCCGGGGGCAGACACCTGGGTGAACGTGCGCGACCTGGGTGCCAAGGGCGACGGCACCACCGATGACACAGACGTGCTCCAAAAGGCCATCGACACACATCGGGCCGTCTATTTGCCCTCCGGTTTCTACGTCGTGCGCGACACTCTGAAGCTGCGGTTGGACAGCGTGCTGATCGGTTTGCATCCCGGGGCGACGCAGATTGTTCTGCAGGATAGCACGGCGGGCTATCAAGGTGTAGGCGCGCCCAAAGCCCTGATCGAAGCGCCCAAAGGAGGAAGCAATATCCTCATCGGCCTCGGCCTCTACACCAGCGGTGCGAACCCCCGCGCGGTCGCCGCTCTCTGGAAGGCCAGCTCCGGTTCGATGGTTAACGATGTCCGCTTTCTCGGCGGTCACGGCACCCCCAAACCCGACGGCTCACGCGAAAGCCCTTACAACAACAATCACACGTCCGACCCTGACCTCAACCGCCACTGGGACAGTCAATACCCCAGTCTTTGGGTCACCGACGGCGGTGGCGGCACGTTCCTTGATCTTTGGACCCCCTCCACTTTTGCCCAAGCCGGCATGCTTGTCTCTGATACTGAGACTGAAGGCCGCGTTTACCAAATGTCCAGTGAGCATCACGCCCGCAACGAGGTCCAGATCCGGAACGCCGCCCACTGGGTTTTCTACGCTCTGCAGACGGAAGCGGAGCGGGGCGAAAGTGGATTTGACCTGCCGCTGGAGATCGACTCTTCACACGACATTAGCTTCGCCAACTTCTACGCCTACCGCGTCATCAGCATGTGCCAACCTTTCCCGTGGGCGATCAAGGTGTCCAACTCGCGCGATATCCGTTTTCGCAACGTGCACTGCTTCAGCAACAGCAAAGTCAGCTATGATTGCGCCGTTTACGACCAAACCCATAACGTCAAGATCCGCCAGCGCGAGTTCGCCTGGCTTGACCTCTCTGGCCGGGCGCCGCAGTCCAAGGCGGCTCTGCATTCGCCTGGCCTTGTGCGGGGAGCAAAAGTGGAAAAGCTCGCCGGTGGCTTCTATGACATTTCGGGTGGGGCTGCCGGCCCCAAGGGAGATTTCTACTTCGTGGACGCGCAACGCCAGCGCATTTATCATTGGAACCCCGTGTCGCGCCAACTTTCCACCGTCAGCGACTTCCCGCTGGAACCCGTCAACCTGGCTGTGGACAAAAGCGGCAACCTCGTAGTGGTGTCTCACTCGGGGAAAGGCATCGTTTACTCGCTGAAGCCGCAAGGTGTCATCGTGCCGTTGCAGCCCGAAGCCGTTGCCGCCCGGGCGGGGAAGACCTTCTTCCTGCCCGTCAGCGACTGGCGCTTGAATCGCGAATCGCTCTCGCGCCCGACGGCCCATTTCGTCTCGCCTGACGGCAGCACAATTCTGCCGACCGGCGCGGACTTTCTTGGCGGGGCGACGAGTTGGGGCGTCAAATCGAGCCCTCAAATCCGAGCTTTCGGTCTCGCGCCGGCCACGCCCGGGCAGCAGTTTTACGTCACCGAAGAAGCCGATCTCACCACCTGGGCTGCCGCCGTAAGCCCTGACGGGAGTCTAAGCGACTTCCGCCTGTTCGCCGAACAGGGCGGCGAGGGTGTAGCGGTGGACTCGCGCGGCAATGTTTACCTCGCCGCCGGCCAGATCCACGTTTACAGCCCCGCCGGCAGGCTTATCGACCTCATCGAAGTGCCCGAGCGCCCTCTGCAGCTCGTTTTCGGGGGAGCTGACCGCCAAACGCTTTTCATTCCAGCCAGAACCTCGCTCTATTCGGTGCGCACGCGCTACCCCGGTCGGTGAGCAGGAAGGCTCCGTTCGACGGATAATAAAACTGGCGAAGGTGCCCCACTAAAGAGCCGCGTATCAGTTCAGGAGGTACCGGCTCTGGAGCAGCAGTTCCCACCACCAGACCAACAACACGCCGCCGCGTAGGTAGAGATAGACCGATAGGGCCTGAGCGGCGCCGCGGATCGCCAACAGCCCAAGAAAGCATGGCTCGGCCAACAGGGGGTTCAGTGAACGGTATTCACGGATGACCACGACAGCGAGGCCGAAGACGACCGTGAGTATGAAGGCCGGCTCTTTCCTCCCAAAGAGCCGTATGAGCCACGCGAACGGCGCGAAGACCACGAAGAGTTGCTTGAGGCCGAGGCTGAAGAGGGTCATCGCCAGCCATTGCTCCATCGTCGTGGGGTAATCTGCCGGGGCTTTGACCCGCAGCCACGGATCGATCGCAAAGTGATTGAATACCGCCGTCGCCAAACCCTCTCCGGTCGCCAGCGCTAAGGGCCAGGCAGCCACCTTCAAAGTGAACACCGGGCGTTGCGTGTACTCGGTGTGCCACGCAAATACGACGCCCCAGAGAGCGATGCTGCACAAGAGCACCATTGCCTCCAGATACCAATCTGGGACCAGTCCTTGCTTCCGTAGTCCGAGAAGCTTCCTCCTCTCACGGGAAGAGCGATGCAGCGAACCAATCTGGCTGGTTTCCGTTAACTTGAATCACGATGGAATTCACTCCATACTGGCGTGGATGAAGCTCAAACGAACTCATGCTTACGGCCAGCGCTTGTTGCTCGGTACAGTGTTGATGGGAGCGTTTTCCTGTTCAATCGCGGCGGAGGCGAAAGCTGATGCGGCCAAAGCGGGCTCGCAAAGGTCCATTCCCATCCTGCCGCTGGAAGAATCGGCAAGTCGCGGCATTAGCACTCGCGATCCTTCCAGCATCGTGAAATGTAAGGACGAATACTGGGTCTTCTATACGGGCCGTGGCGTCCCTTCATATCATTCCATCGATTTGGTGAAATGGGAATCCGGGCCGGCCGTATTTAAAGCGGCACCGGAATGGGTCGCCAGGATCGTTCCAGAGAACCGCAACATGCAGTATTGGGCTCCCGACATCATTAAGCTGGGGGACCGGTATCTCCTGTATTACTCGGTTTCGTCGTTTGGGAAAATGACCTCCGCCATCGGTCTTGCAACCAACCCCGCTCTGGACCCGGACGATCCGGCCTATCAGTGGACCGATCAAGGGTTCGTGGTGCGGACGCAGGACGGCGACGGTTACAATGCCATTGACCCGTGCGTGTTTCATGACAGCGATGGAAGCCTGTGGCTGACTTTTGGCTCTTATTGGTCCGGCATTAAACTGATTCAGCTCGATCCGCAGACCGGCAAACGAATGGCATCGGATTCGAAGTTGTTTTCCATCGCTCACAATGAGTCAATCGAAGCTTCGTATCTGTGCCGGCATGACGACTATTATTATCTATTTGTGAACTGGGGTAGCTGTTGTCAGGGCCCCAAGAGCACCTACAACATTCGCATCGGGCGGAGTAAATCCGTCACTGGGCCATATCTGGACAGAGCCGGTGTGGACATGCTGAACAGCGGGGGCAGTCTGTTTCTGGCAACGACCAACGGTCCGTTGATCGGCCCGGGACATGCGGGGACTTTAAAGGCGCAAGGAAAGGATTGGTTCACGTCGGACTTCGAGGGCGACCTTCGAATGAATGGAAAGGCCACCCTGGCAATAATGCCGCTGCATTGGAATGCAGACGGCTGGCCGGATGCGACAGTAAATGATGTGAAGGGTGCTCGCTCCGCGGACTTGTAACCGCAGGTGCCATTGATGGTCATGCACGTTTCCCAAGCCTCCGTTTGATTTGTGCATGATCCTGTTGATTGGTTCAGCTGGCCCCGTCGAAGAGCAGAAGTGTGGGCGGCCGGTCGCAGCTCCGTCTCGATTCCTCAGACTTTAGGCAGCTCGTATCCTTTGCGGCGCGGCCGGTCCAGCATCGAGTTGGCCAGGGTATTGTCTTTGAACTCTTCCTTGACGGGATCCCAGGTCAGCCTGGTGCCGACCGTCTGGGTCTGCTGGCTGATCCAGCGGGCAATGTTGCCCAAGTGACACACAGTGGCCGACCGGTGCCCAGTCTCCACGTCGCACACACACTTCTTACGCTCTTTGATGCAATCCACGAAGTTACGGTAGTGGTTGCGGGCGGTGTAAAGCTGCACCGGCATGCTCTCCAGCGAGATGGTCTTCCACGCCGGGTCGCTGACCGTAAAGCGCCCGCGGTCAATCCGGATCTGCCCCTTCTCGCCGATGAACAGGGCCCCGCCGTTGGGGTCGGCATTCTCCGACAGCTCCAGGTGGATGCCACCGGGATACGCCATGTGGATGATGGTCTCTTTGGCGCCGAAGAACCGGCCGGTGCGTGAGCCGTCCTCGGCCACCCAGGGCTTGTTCGGCTGGCCCTCCACCCACACCTCGGTCGGGCCGCTCTCATCCATGCCCAGCGCCCACTGGACCTGGTCCAGGTCATGCGAGCCCCAGCCGCAAATCTCGCCGCCGCAGAAATCCTTGATCGACAGCCACCCTGGCCGGGAACGGCTGACGCGGATGTTCTCGTTGAACGGCTTCGGCTCCACCGGCCCCATCCACTTGCCCCAGTCCAGCGTTTCCGGAACAGGCTGGGCCGGCAGCTTGCACTCCCAGGCGCCGGGATAGTTCACACCGATCACCTTGGTGACCTTGCCGATGTATCCGTTGCGGATCAGCATACACGCCCGGTGGAAGTTGGAACTGGAACGTTGCTGGCTGCCTACCTGTAGCACGCGGTTGTTTTTGCGCACGGCCTTGACCATCGCCCGCCCCTCGACGACGGTCAGCGTCATGGCCTTCTCAACGTAGACATCCTTGCCCGAAAGCGCGGCATCGATGGAGTGCAAGGCGTGCCAATGGTCGGGGCTGGCAATCACGACCGCATCGATATCCTTGCGCTCCAGCATGGGACGGTAATCCTGGTAGACGCCCTTCTCGTCAAGGCGCAGGGTTCTGGCGTTCTGCCGCGCCCGGGCCAAGTCCACATCGCAGACTGCGGCGAACTGCACATCCGCGAATCTGGCCAATCCTCCGGTATCGGCAGGAGACCGGCTGCCGGTGCCGATGGCCGCCATGATCACCTTGTTGCTGGGGGCCGCCTCGCCTCCGAGCACATGGCTGGGCACAATGTAAAACCCGGCCACTCCTGTCGCACCGGTTCTAGCAAGGAGTTGGATTGCACGTCGTCGGGATACCTTCCTGTCTGTCTGTCCTTCATTCAGGTGCAGGTCTCGGTTCGTTTTCATAGCGGTCTCCTCTTTATTTAGGTTGGCAGCGGCCGGGTGTCACTTGTTCTTTAACCATTCCTTCTGGCCACTCTCCAACTCGGCCTGTGTCCGCGCCTTTGGGCTCACGGCGATGCGGTAGCGGAGAGCGAATTGGCTATGCGCCGGTACCGAATGGGGTTTTGGCGCGAGCAGTGCCTGGCAAATAAACGGCATTTGCCCGGAATCAATAATGTACCACGGCGCATCCCCGCCGGTGTTGGCCGGGTCGGAGAAGAAGGCGAGGCTACCGATGTCCCGCGAACCGTCGCTGAAATTGCAGGCGACTGCCGCGGCATTGGGCCGAGCGCGATGGCTGACAAAACGCTCCACCGGCCCGGCGGTGGTGACAACCGACATGGTATCTGGCAGTGGGACCATGCGCGCGCTCAACCCGGCGTAGCCGCCATTCACCTGACCGCCCGGTTCCGCTGGCATTGGCGTCCGATCCAGCACCAGGTCTTTGTCGCCAACCGTAAAACGCGCCAACCAGTCAATGAAGAAACCCCCGTCTGCCGCAGGCGCGGAAACGTTCAGTTCCCGGAGTTCCGTCATCTCGGTCTCGCCCGAAGGATTCACGTAGCTGAGTTTCAGGCGGAGCGCGGCCCGCCCGTCCGTCTGCGTCTCAATCGTCGGAGGGTCCCAGCGCGTTTTGCCTTGCGCGTGGCCGGCGCTGTCCTCCTCCCAGTAATTCACATGCCTGGCTTCGTTGGGGTGGTAAATGTACTTCCAGGAAAACCAAAGCGCGTAATGCCACGGATGGTCCGCAGGTTTGAAGTTGGTCAGGGACATCTTCCCGCCTGGGGCCACCGGATGAAAAAACGGCTTGCCCTTGCCGGGGTCGAAAGTGAATCGCCAGAAGACATTCGTGCCGCTGACCCACGCCAGGCTTTTGTCGTCGCGTTGCCATTCCCCGAGCGCGGCGGTCCGAAAAAAACCAAGTATCAAGATTCCGAGCGAAGCGGCTTTAAGGAGTTTCGTCGTATTTATAAGCATAATCCTTTTATTTCTCATTCTGGCGTGACTTTCAGGGCATACGCCCAGTCATCGTCATCATGGCTAATCTCGGAGTCGGAAGCTATCTAACCGCCGGGCTAATTGCGCGGTGTAGAGATTCGCCGGGCGCAACTGGACTGGATCAATCCCCTCGAGCCACCGGCCAGCGTTACTAGTCTCGGACTTCCCGTCGCTTTGGACGCCGATCAAGTTCATGAGGTCCGGCCCCCAGCCTCTGGGCCAGGATTGAGGTTGGCGGGCACGGATGTTCCAGAAAGTCTCACAGGCGCCGCTATGACGGCCCAGGTCGGCACCGCCGCCGGACTGGAACATGCGGCTGCCCTGGCCCAGATCCAGGTCGGTGAACAGGTTGGCGTGCGGCGCATACTTATGATGGTCCAAGGCCAGGTCGAGGCCGCTGCCGAGGGCCACCACATTGCCCGCCGATCCGCTCGTCATCGTAATGTCATGCATGAACCGGGTGCGAAACACGAAGTCACGCAGCAGGTTGTCCTGGCCGCTCAGCGTAATGCCGTGGTGTCCGGTGGCCTGGCGGGACTTCTCGGCCGACCGCTCCGAAGTGATGAGGATACCTTGGATGGTTACGTTCACCGCGCTGATGAAAATGGCGCTGTCGCAGTTATGAATCCTTAGGTTGCGCAACCAGCAGTTACGCGCGCCGCTCACGGCGATGGCGTTGTACCCAACTTCCTTGAAGTGCCCCAGGTAAGGCGTGTTGGGAAATGAAAACCCCAGATCTTCAACTCCCACCTCCTCAACACTGCTTGCCGCGGGGAACAGGGCCGGCCGCCACTCGGGCCGGACGTCCGTGCGCAGCGGCCGGTCAAACTCGATGCGGCGGGAGACGGCATCTACTTTCGTTAAGCGGCAGGCGAAAGACTCGCGGATGCCCTTGAGCTTGTCCAGCGGGCCGGGATCGCCAGCGTACAGGTGCTGAGCCAGCGATTTGTCTGGCGTATCGGTCAGTCGCAGCACCACGTCATCCCCCGCTTGGAACTTCTCGCATGCTGACACCGAAAGCACGCGGTCGCCGCGTTTCGCCGGGGCCATCACCTGTGCCAGAGGCTGCCGGGACAGCGAGCCGAGGACTTGGAGGAACCCGCCGGACCAGGAATAGTTGGACGTGCGCTCGCCGGTGGTGGTGGCGCCCCAGTTGGGCTTAATTGTGTTGAGCGGGATCGGAAAGAAGAGCACCGATTCCTCCGCGCCGGCCCCTTGCATTACCGTGCCGCTGCCGCTGATAGTCAGGAAGTCGGTAATCTTGTAACGCCCGGGCGGGATGCGGATAACCTTGCCTTTAGAGGCGTCAATTGCCTTCTGGAAGGCGGCCGTATCGTCCGCGAAGCCGTCGCCGACGGCGCCAAAGGCCTTCACATTCGCCTCGTCTTTCACAGTGGGTAGCGGTGCTTCGCCCCGGCGGTAGCCGGCGAAGGAAAAATCCGGCAGGCGGCTTTGGGGCGACCAATTCTGGCCGTCGCGTCCCCACAAGGCGGAGTATTGCGCAAGGCCGCTGCTGGAGACAACAAGGACGGCGGTCAGGACGATCGGGAATATGGCGATGTTCATTTCAGTGGATAAGACGGTAGAGATCTGCGGAGGTTTCACGGCATTTCGAGCAACCCGGCGAGCACATCACGAGTGCACATCTCTGTTCTGAGCTCGGAGTCCTAGATGAACGGGAGACCCCCCGGCTTTGCCGGGGAGGCTCCCAGAGTTTGACAATTCCGGGAATACATCCGGGGCCGGAGATGGGCGCACCGGTAGGGATCGGAAGTGGTGAGCAGCGGCTCGCACCGGGCAAGGGCGCATCGCCAGGAGTAAAGCTGGTTCCATGGCGGCCGCCAATTGTGCTGCTGAGGCCGGCACCGAAGGCTCGAAGGACCCAGCGCGAACGGATTCTCAATAAGCGTTCGGACGGACCAAGCGGCTTTGAGCCGCTCCACCTCCGACAAGCCTCCGGCTTTGCCGGAGGTCGCTGACTGAACCATTTCGGGTTGGCCTCATTGTACGCGTGTCCTATGGTGAGGCGATGAAGCGCATCTTCCGCTACCTGGGCATGGTGTCGCTGGCGGGCAGTTTGTCCGCGGCTACGTATTCATGGCAGGAGCCGCAAGCCAAAGTGTTGCCCACGGGGGACCTCCAGTGGGCGCCGCACGCGTTCCTTTTCGAGAAGGCCGAGCCGGTGCGTTACATTGACTTCGACGGTGGGGATGACGCCAATCCCGGGGACGCTCCCGCGAAAGCGTGGAAGCATCATCCGTGGGATCCGAAGGCCACGAGGAACGCCGCGGCGGCGGCGGGGATTCACACCTACGTGTTCAAGCGCGGCAGCGTTTATCGCGGGCGGCTGGTCGTCAAGGAGGCGGGCCAGGCGGGGACACCGATCCGGCTGACCAGTAATCCGGCCTGGGGGCAAGGGGAGGCGGTCCTATGCGGCTCGGAGCGCGTGCTGGGCTGGAATCGGGGGGCCACCCACCCGGACATTCCGGAGCCGGAACGGGTTTGGTGGGCGGACCTGGACTTTGCGCCGCGCTGCGTTTGGAGCGTCGGCAAGGAGGGGACGATCAGGCGCATTCCCCTGGCCCGCACTCCGAACTGGAAGGTCTCCAACCCCGACGACGTGAAAAGCGAGTGGTGGGTGTGGGACAACTCGCGCAAGGCCTTCGGCAACACCATCACCAACGCGGGGGGCCAGACCATCCACCTGGGGATTGACACGCAGCACATCAAGGACAAGCCCGAGGATTATTTCAAAGGCGCCTTGATTTGGCCCGAATACGGCTGGGTCATGAGCGCGCCCTATCCTACCGAGGTGGAAGTGGTGGATTTAGAGCACCACGGTCTGGGCTTTGGGGGCTGGACCGGCGGCGGTACAGGCGGAGTCATCATGCGCAACATGCGCTATTACCTGGAGGACAAGCCCCAGTATCTCGATGATCCGGAAGGCGAGTATTGGTTCGAGAAGAAGGGCGCGGGCGGCCGGCTCTACCTGCGTCCGCCGGGCGGCATTGATCCCAATGCCGCGCAGATCGAGGCAGGCCGGCAGATGAACCTTGTGGAGGGCGAGAAGGTCGAGCATCTCCATATCACGGGGCTGACGTTCCGCTTCACCACGCCCGCCTGGAACATCACGGCCGCGCCGTGGGACTTCAGCACCAAGCCATGGAGGTTCCGGCCGGAGATGCATCCCGGTTGCGTGCGGGTGTGGGGTTCGGGCCAGGACATCCGGATTGCCAACTGCCGCTTCGAGCATGTGTTCTTCCCGATTCGCATCCGCTCGATCGTGGCCGGCCAGCGCGTGGATGAGGTGCGGATCGAGGACAACGATTTTCGCTACACGGATGAGGGCATCCTCTCGGTCTCGGACGGCTCGGGATGGGGCTACGCGGACTTACGCGGGCGCTTGGGCGATGTGCGCATCTATCGCAACCACTCGTTGGAGACGGGTCGGCGGCCGGCGCGCTACAGCACGGGGACGGGCATGGAAGTCACAGGCGCGCGCACGCTGGAACTGGCAGGCAACGTCATCGAGCGCAGTTACGCGCAGGGCATAGATGTCCACGGCGCCAAGGCCAGCGGCGTATGGGGTGACGTGCCGTTCACGCGCTTGCTCATCCACCACAACAAGGTCTGGGAGTCCATGCTCAACTGCAACGACTACGGTGGCATCGAGACCTGGCAGGGCGGCCCATTTTATGTCTTCGACAACCTCTCCTACAACGCGCTGGGCTACCGCAACTGGGAGCGTTACAGCCACACGGACGCGGGGTTTGGCCACGCCTATTATCTCGATGGCGCGTTCAAGAACTACCACTTCAACAACATTGCGTGGGGCAAAGCCAAGGATCTGGAGAGCCCCGTGGTCAACTGCGCGGCGTTCCAGGAAATCATCAGTTACCAGAACACCTTCTTCAACAACACGGTCTATAACTTCTATACGGGCTCGCGGCGCCAGGCGCCGGAGGCCGGACGCAACAAGTACCTTGGCAACCTTTGGGTCGGCATTGGCCAATATGTGTTTCGCCACGCCGATCCGGCGAAGAGCGCTGCCGAAGGCAACGCCAAGGACGCCGGGCCGGCGAAAGAGCACTTTGCCCTCGAGTCCGACGCCTACGGCCGCAATGTCTTTTATGACACCGCCGAGATGGGCGTGCTGGAACCCTCCGGGCGCTGGCTGCGCACTTTCGATGACTTCAAGTCCGCGCTGGTCAAACACCGTTCCCTGCTCAGCGAACTTGGCACGGTCAGCCAAGCATCGCCGCTGCGCGAACCGTCCAAAGGCGACTTCCGGCCGGCGGATGGCTCGGCCGCCGCCGCTCAAGGCGTGAAAGTGTTTGTCCCGTGGGCGCTGTCGGGCGTCGTGGGCGAATGGAGTTTCTGCCGCCCGGGCGACGACCCCGCCAACCTCACGGACGAGCATTGGTACATGACCGATTACCACGTCTCGCGCGACACGTATTACGAGCGGCCGATGTACCCACTCAAAGGCGTGAACGTGACAGCGGCCGATTACATCTCCGGGCCGTTGGAAGATTGGACCGAGGGTGCGCTAAAATTCTCTGCCGCAAAGAGGCAATACGCGGTCCTGCCGCACGCCGACATGATGAAGCCGTTCTCGTTCCGCGACCTGAAGAAGAGCCGCCACGAAAACGCGCAGCCCGAGCCCTGCACGATCGAGGGCGAAGCGCTAAAGAACCCTCAGATTTACCGGGGGAACATGCTGATCGAGGTTTATTTCAAGACGACGCCCGGCCACACAGGCGGCGTGTTGATGGAAAAGCTGAATGGCAGCGGCTACAGTCTGGCGATCAGTTCCGGCGGTCGCCTCAGCTTCACTGTCAAAGGCGCCAGTGCCTCGGGGGGCGTCGAGAGCAGCGCGAGAGTCAACGACGGCCAATGGCATCATGCGATCGCGGAGCTGGATCGCGGAGCCCCGCAATTGACGATTCACCTGGACGGCCGACAGGACGCCTCGACCCGGGGCCTGGATAGCTCAGTTTCGCTGGCCAACGATGGGGATCTGCACGTGGGCGGCACCCCCGCGGGGCGCTACTTCGACGGCGCGCTCGATTTCCTGCGCCTGGCCCACGGCACGCTGGCCGACGCCGACACCACCATCGAAGAATTGTACGCCTGGGAATTTGATGGTCCATTCCTGCGCGACTTCACTGGCCGGAGTGCAACGGCAGGGCGGCGCGATGGCGGGGCCATCGGGAGGTAGCGCAGCCAGCCGGGCGGCTTTTCGGTAGACGAAATATAGTCTAAGATGAACAAGCTTATCCTAATCGGCGTGCTGGCCGGAATCATACAACGAGGTCCCAACCATCGAGGAGTTCCAATTGTTCGGCGCCGACAAACCGTGACCTCCCGCAGACGAATCCTAACCTCCCTGCTACTGGTGCTACTCGTCGGCTTCTCCGGCGCCAGAGGCCCGGTCCCTTGAATCGCCGCTGGCTTTGACGACAAGCTGATTCGACCGCGCCGCTGCCAATGGGCCACCCGCGATCAGCAATGTCCCGATAATTCATTCGCCCAGCCTGGCCTTGGAAGTAGTTCTGCTCCCTTTTGAGAGCCTCGCCAGTCTGCCCTCGCGGTCGGTTCAAGGCCGCAATCTCCTTGAGAACCGTCCGCTGCCCAAGCCAAGGCCAAGCAGCGTGAGCAGGACTTGGTCGCCCAGATGACCGCGCAAGCGGAGGCCCACCAGATGGCCGCGCAAGAGCGGCAGACAGAGCTAGAGACAATGAGCGCCACCATCGAACCTCTGAAGGCGCAGTTGGTTTGCGCCGAGAAGGAGCGTGACGAAGCCAGGCAATCCGCTTCCGAGGGCGTCCGCCAAGTGCAGGACTTGGAGGAAAAACTGATTGAAGCGTCCTCGTTGCTCGCTGGCTGGAACAATGGAAAAAATGGTGGCGCGGCCCGACACCAGCCAACTTCCCCGCTTGCCATGATTGGCCGTGCGCAAGGGCGTCTGGCGCAAGAGTGAAACGCTGGTGGGAGTTGGGAACGGCGCAGTGTTGGTCGAAACGCTGCGCCGTTTCAGCTTTCGGTGAAACAGGCGTCATCGTTAGCGGCCTGCACGATGAACCGAAACCGATTGAACTTCCCGGCATCTCTTGCGCTACGGCCCTCAGCCATCACTTTCTCAAGACGAGCTGGTGAAAAGACGTCTACTGGATCGGAGCTTAAAACAATCAACAGCCTTCCCCCCAACGTTGATCTCGCAGTCGGCCGAACAGCTCCTAACCGCAGAACTTCCCGGTTTGACTTCCACCCGATTGAACAACTCATCCGAACAAGTGCATCCCACAACCTCGCGGACAAAATGCTTAACTACCGGCACATTCACTTTTCGCTCATTTTCCATGCCGCAATAACCAACGGAAGGGAAGAAATGGCAAGCGGACAATGCTGGTGCTTAAACTCAACGCTCCCTCACCACCGCAATTCAGGAACAATGGGCAAAGGAGAAACGGGGAAAATCAAGGCTGGCCAGAAAACCGTGGCCGTGAAGTGCCTGGAAGTTAAAGAACACTCGGTCGTGATGCAGATCGAGGGAATTGAGCAGCCGAAGGAAATTGGATTCAAGCCGGCAATGCGGTAACGCTTCAGAGCCTATTTAAACGGGTTAATAGAGCTTCGATCGTCAAATTGTGGATTGTTGACCAGTGTGCTGGCAGATCACTCAACCTGTCGTTGAAGCTAGTGCTGTTGAGGCTGCCGCCACTTCTTCGTCGCGCCGACGTTTCTCAGCCAACACGGGCGCGATGCTGCTTCCCAGGGTGTGTTCCGTTGCGATGGTGGCCAACTCATGCCAAGACCTTTGAGCGGGTTGGACCACCGCCAAGTTTCGGTTACGCACGGGGCAAGATGAGAAAGGTGCCCTCCACCAATTTCGCGCTTGGAACTCGAGGACAGGTATAGTAAAGAGAAACGCTGTGAACGAAAGCCAATACCCTCTCAGCTCTCGACGCGAATTTCTCAAAACTACTGGCCGAATTGCCGCCGTTTCGGCCTTGGCCGAGGTAGCCATTCCCCATGTCCACGCCGCCAGCAGCGACCTTATCCAAGTGGCCCTGATCGGGTGCGGCGGCCGGGGTAGCGGTGCTGCGGTTAATGCGCTCAATACCAGGAGTGGGCCAATCAAACTGGTGGCAATGGCCGACGCCTACGAGCACCGATTGGGGAGCAGCTACGAAAACCTCTCCAAGTCCGTGGGGGTGAACATGGAAGTGCCCGAGGACCGGCGCTTCGTCGGGTTCGATGCTTATAAGAAAGCCATGGATTGTCTGAAGCCGGGGGACGTCGCCATCTTCGCCACTCCACCGGCGTTTCGCTGGGTTCACTACCAATATGCCATCGCGAACGGACTCCATGTGTTCATGGAGAAGCCCATCACGGTGGACGGCCCGACCAGCAAACGGATGCTGCAGTTGGCCGAGCTTTCTACGGCAAAGAACCTGAAGACCGGGGTTGGGCTTATGTCTCGTCATGCCCGCTCGCTCCAGGAACTCCAAGAGCGCATCCAGGACGGCGAAATCGGCGACATTATCCTGATGCGCGGCTATCGCATGCAAGGTGGCGGTGGTCTGGGCCCCAAACCCTCGAATATCAGCGAGCTGGATTACCAGGTGCAGAAATTCCACAGCTTCATTTGGGCTAGCGGCGGCGTTTACAGCGACAACTATATCCACATCATTGACCATCTCTGTTGGATGAAGAACGCCTGGCCAATCAAAGCCCAAGCGTTGGGAGGCCGCCATTATAAGCAAAGCTCCAGGGGCAACCCGTACGTGGACCAGAATTTCGACGCCTATTCGGTGGAGTACGTATTCGCGGATGGCGCCCGGATGTTTTTCGACGGGCGTCACATAATCGGTTGCCAGCCCATTTATTCAAGTTACGTGCAGGGTAGCAAGGGCATGGCGATCGCCTCTAAGAGTGGCGACTGCGGAGCGCCCGCCAGCATTTTTAAGGGCCAAAACCCGATGCGCTCGAATATGCTTTGGGAATCCAAGACCAACGCCAATCCCTACCAAAACGAATGGGATGACCTGATTGAGGCGATTCGCGAGGACAAGCCCTACAACGAAGCGAAGCGGGGGGTTGAAGCCAGCCTGGCTACCAGCATGGGCCGCATGGCGGCCCATACCGGCCAGGAAATTACCTACGAGGATATGCTCAATTGCGAGCACGAGATGGCCCCGGGCTTGGACAAGTTAACGAAGGATTCCCAAGCCCCCGTGCAGCCCGATTCCGCCGGTCGGTATCCCGTCCCGCAACCAGGCATCACGATCAAACGGGAGTACTAATCAGCCGGGACGTGACTACCTGCTCGTTTCGGCCCGTCCAGGATATCCCCTCGTGCCTTTGGTCAGGCGTGCACTCCGCCAGAACCATGACAACCAAGCTCGCGTCACCTTCCGTCGGGATGCTTCTGGTCTTGAATGCGTTAAATGCGGCGGAGCGCATCTCCCTCGCCGAACGCCTCGGCCAGAATGCCCAAGGGGGAAGCCTGCGAAGTGGCCGACGTCGCGCTCAAGAAAGCGTTTGCCTTAATCAGTTAGCTCCGTAAACCGCTGCTCCGTCTTGTAGTTCCGCACCACAATCGCCCGCGCCTGCCGCTGGCCGACGACCCCCACCGGTTTCTTGCCAAGGGTCACGCCCCTGTAAACCAAGTTGCGCTGCAACAGCAGCTAATGCTGCGTAGCCACCCGGATTGGCAATGTGGTTGTGCTTTGTCGGCCGAAGCCTGTTGAGGAAAAGCAGTCGGTGTAATGATCACCAGCGGCGACCTCGATCCCCTCTTCAGCTCCAGGGCTTCGAGTCTTGGCGTCTTGTGCAGAAATATTTGGGCGTGCAATGGGGCCAATAAAAAGGGGCTGACATGCTGGGTTGCAGAATGTCAAATTCGCCTGACAGGTTCCACGAGCAGGCGTTCAGCACGGGTTCGGTGGAGGGGGTATCGTCCCAAGGTCAGAGGAGCGTCGGACTTGCGAGTTTTCTTTCGGGCTGCTGAGGATGTGCTAACAATTCCTGCCACAAAAATGAATGCTCTAAAAAAACATCCCTTCCGTGCGCAGGGCATATTCCTGCTGACGGCTGTGCTCGCCATCACTGCAAATCTCGCCGTCGGAAACGAGCCACCCGCCAGCCCCGAAGTGACGGCAGCCATGCAGCCATACCTCGACAG
>OBLU010001961.1_pt1 | contig 19012 bp, 15 predicted proteins | sample 1518681 | NCBI WGS metagenome assembly OBLU01 (sample SAMEA3539304, study PRJEB22396) | soil metagenome | biome: tundra; feature: field; material: soil | place: USA | collected 2010-05 | depth 0.15 m | reverse complement strand
GATGCTCACCATGCAGGATGAGGATGGCGGCGTGTGGCACAAGCAGACCAGCGAGAAGTTCCCCAATTTCATCATGCCGGAGAAGGACAAGCTGGTGAGCTACGTGGTGGGCAGCGGTGCGGAGCCTTTCAAGACGTCCTGCGCCACCGGCGATCTGGCGGCGGTGACGGCCATCGCTGCGCGCGCTTACAAGCCGTTCGACGCCGCTTTCGCGGCCCGGAACCTGCGCGCGGCGGAGAAGGCGTGGACATGGCTTGGCAAGTTCCCCAAGGCGACGTTCCGCAATCCGCAGGCGGTGTCCACCGGCGCTTACGGCGACGGCAATTGCGCCGACGAAGCCCTCTGGGCGGCGGCGGAACTGTACCGCACGACGGGCGGCGCCGAGTATCAGAAGTACTTCCTGGCTCACTACCAGGAGTTTGGCAATTCCATTCGCGAGACGAACCCGCAATCCTGGGCTAACGTCGCCAACCTCGGGCTGTGGACCTACGTGCTGGGCGGCGGCAAGGACGCGGACGCCTCCACCGCGATTCGGAAGGCGTCGCTGGGCGCGGCGGACCAGATCGTGGAGCGCACCAAGGCCAACGGGTACCGCATCAGCCTGACCTCCCGCGATTACATCTGGGGCTCCAATGCCGTAGCGGCGAATTATGGAATGGAGTTGTTGGTAGCTAATGCGTTGCAGCGCAACCCGGCCTATGTCGAGGCTGCCCTGGATAACCTGCACTACCTGCTGGGCAGGAATACGTTCTCGCTCTCCTGGGTGACGCAGGTGGGGGCGAACCCCTTCCGCCATCCCCATCACCGGCCCAGCGGGGCCGATAACAACGCCGAGCCATGGCCGGGACTCCTCTCCGGAGGACCGAATCGCGGCAAGCAGGACGCCGCCATGAAGCGCCTGGCGGCCGACACTCCGCCCGCTAAGTGCTATCTGGACGACCAGGAAGCCTACTCGGCGAACGAGGTCGCCATCAACTGGAATGCGCCGCTGGTATTTCTGCTGGCCGGCGTCATGAGCGCCAAATGAGGCAGCTGTGGGTGCTGTTGCTGGCCGCCGCGCTCGCCGCCCAAACCGAACATATGCAATCCAAGTTGATTATTGTCGATCCAGGGCATTTTCACGCCACCCTGCTGCAAAAGGATATGTACCCGTGGGTAGATCCGCGCGTGACCGTGTACGCCCCGTTGGGACCGGACCTGCTGGACTATCTCAACAGAATCTCGCTCTTCAACTCGCGGCCCGACAACCCTACCAACTGGGCGCTCGACATTCACACCGGCGGCGACCCCATGGCGGAGATGCTGCGCGGTCACGCCGGCAACATCGTGGTGTTCACGGGCAGGAATCGGGGCAAGATCGATCGCATTCTGGCTGCGCTGAAGGCGGGCCTGAACGTGCTCGCCGACAAGCCGTGGATCATCACGCCGGCCGATTTGCCGAAACTCGAAGAAGCGCTGGCGCTGGCGCAACGGAACAACCTGGCAGCCTACGACATCATGACCGAACGCTACGAGGTCACCAGCGAGTTGCAGCGCGAGTTCGTCAACGACCGCGAGGTGTTCGGCACGCTGGAAAAAGGCAGCGCGCTGGAACCCGCGGTGCGCGCGCGCAGCGTCCATCACATCATGAAGGTGGTCGCCGGAACCCCGCTGCGGCGCCCGCCGTGGTTCTTCGATATCGACGAATACGGCGAAGGTCTGGCCGACGTCGGAACCCACGTGGTGGACCTGGTGCAGTGGACAGCATTCCCCGATCAGCCGTTGGATTACCGCAAAGACATCGCCGTGCTCGCCGGGCGGCGCTGGCCGCTCCAGATGTCGCAAGCACAGTTCACCCGGGTCACTGGCGACGCCGAGTTTCCGCCGGCGCTGGCGGCTCACGTTCACGGTGGCACGCTGGACTACTACTGCAATAACTCGGTGGCGTACACCCTGCGCGGCGTCCACGTGGAGCTGGAGATTCTCTGGAAGTGGGAGGCGCCGGCTGGGTCCGGCGACGTGTACGAGGCCAGTTTCCGCGGCACGAAATCGCGCGTCGAAATCCGCCAGGGCTCCTCCGAGCGCTTCGTCCCCGAAGTCTACATCGCCGGCGCGGATGCCGGCGTGGCAGCGGCCGTCGAGCATCGGGTGGCCGCGTTGCAGGCGCGTTGGCCAGACCTCGCGGCCGTGAAAAGCGGGCCGGACTTGCACCTTGTGGTCCCGGAGAAATTCCGCGTAGGGCACGAGGCGCATTTCGGACAGGTTACCAACCGCTTCTTCGAGTACGTGACCTCGCCAAAGTCACTGCCGGCATGGGAGACTCCGTACATGCTGGCTAAGTATGCCGTATCCACCAAGGGCGTCGAAAAAGGAAAACCATGAAGCCACTATTATTGATTTTGGTCTGTGCGCTGGCGCTCGCCGCGCAGGAGAGCCGCCGTGAGGTCACCAACGCCTCGGCCAATCCGCTGGACGATTCCAAGGGCTTGAGCGACAAGGTGCCGGATGTCTACGCCATCGCCACCCAGTTCGATCGGGTGATTGTCCTGCGTTTCAAGTTCGATACCGACCTGCTGGCCGGCCTGCAAAAAATGGTGAAGGAGCAGAAGATCTCCAACGCCATCATCCTGTCCGGTATGGGGAGCGTGCGCGGCTACCACGTCCACCAGGTCAGCAATCGCGGCTTCCCCTCCAAGAACATGTTCGTGAAGAACCCTACCGAGCCGGCTGACATCACCAACATGAGCGGCTTCATCGCCAACGGCATCATGCATCCGCACATCACGCTGGCCACTCCGGACAAGGCGTTTGGCGGGCATCTGGAGCCCGGGACCAACGTCTTCACCTTCGCCTGCGTGACCATTGGCGTGCTGAAGGACGGCGCCGACCTGAGTCACGTGGACGACAAGAACTACCGATGAGGCGCGCGGCTTTGGCCGGGATCGCCGCGACGGTCCTGCTGTGGTGCGCCGACGCCGGGAGCGACGTGTGGAAGTTCGATAGCATCACGCGGATCGGCGGGCACGCGGTGACGGCGGAGGGACATCCGCGGGTGATCTCCACGCCGGCGGGAAAAGCCGTGGAGTTCGGCGGCGTGGAGGACGCCCTGTTTCTCGACGTCCATCCGCTGGCCGGCGCCGAAACTTTCACCTGGGAAGTGATCTTCCGTCCCGACGTGGGAGGCGCGGCAGAGCAGCGCTTCTTCCACTTCCAGGAGAATGGCACCGACACGCGCATGCTCTTTGAGATCCGTGTGATTGACGGCAAGTGGTGCCTGGACAGCTACGCGCAATCCGGCACGGAATCGAAAGCGCTGATGGATCGCGAGAAACTGCACACGCTGGGCGTCTGGCATCACGCCGCCGCGGTCTATGACGGGCGCGAATACCGCAACTACGTCGATGGCGTGCTGGAGGGCGCGGCGCAACTGCATCTGGCCCCGCAAGGCGCGGGGCGGACCTCGGTCGGCACGCGCATCAATCGGCGCGACTACTTCAAGGGCGCCGTCCTCGCCGCCCGCATGACCAATCGCGCGCTGTCTCCCCCCGAGTTCCTCAAAGTGCCGCGGGAACTGGTGGGTGGGAAGTAGGACAGACGATCGGTTTGTGTCGTCTGTTAACCCCTGCTTTAGCGAGGTATTGATAGACCACTGAAGGCGATGGTCTGTCCCACGCCAGCGTGCGATACTTCTGTCGAGATGAGTGAAACCGCCAATCAAGGTCGTGTGGGAGTCTTCGGCATCGGGCTCCAGGCCTACTGGGAGCAATTCCCGGGACTCAAGCCACGCCTCGAAGGCTATCAGCGCTTCGTGGAATCGCAAGCCGCCGACTTCGGCGCGCAGATTGTCTCCGCGGGTCTGGTAGACAGCGCTCCGGCGGCGGTGGACGCCGGCAACCTCTTCGCGCGCGCCGATCTCGATCTGATTCTCTGTTACATCGGCACCTACGCCACGTCGTCGCAGGTGCTGCCGGTAGTGCAGCGCGCCAGGGTACCGGTGCTGGTGCTCAATCTGCAACCTTGCGACGCGCTCGATTACGAACATACCGATACTGGCGAGTGGCTGGCCAACTGTTCGGTGTGCTGCGCGCCGGAGATTGCCAACGCGTTTGCGCGCGCCGGCGTCCGCTTCCGCGTGGTCTCCGGCATGTTGCACGGCGACGCCGCCGCGTGGGGCGAGATCGCCGAGTGGTGCCGCGCCGCCGGCGTCGCCCGCGCGCTGCGCGGCAGCCGCATCGGCTTCCTGGGACACACGTATCCGGGGATGCTCGACATGTACAGCGATTTCACGAGCGTGTCGGCGCAAGCCGGGGTCCACGTCGAAGTGCTCGAAATGTGCGACCTGGACGAATGCGTGGAGCAAGCCTCCGCGGACGAAGTAGCGGAGAAGATCGCCGTGGCACGCCGCACCTTCGACATGGAGGATGTCCCGGCCGGCGACCTGGCCTGGGCCGCCCAAGTGGCCGCCGGGTTGGACCGCCTGGTGGAGCGTTTCCAGCTCAACGGACTCACCTATTACTATCGCGGGCTCGCCGGCAACCGTTATGAGCGCCTCGGCGCGGGCCTGATTCTGGGCAATTCGCTGCTCACCGCGCGCGGCATCGTGGCCGCTGGCGAAGGCGATCTGAAGACCTGCCTGGCCATGACGATGCTCGACCGCATGGGCGCGGGTGGATCCTACACCGAGTTTTACGCCATGGATTTCCGCGAGCAGTTTGTCTTGATGGGCCACGATGGGCCGATGCACCTCGCCATCGCCGACGGCCGGCCCATGCTGCGTGGCCTGGGCCTGTATCACGGCAAACGCGGCAGCGGCGTCAGCGTGGAGTGCCGCGTAAAAACCGGACCGGTCACCCTGCTCGCCATGACGCAGACCGCCGGGGGCAGCCTGAAACTGCTGGCCGCCGAGGGCGAATCGATTCCGGGCCCGGTCCTCAAGATCGGCAACACCAATTCGCGCGTACGCTTTGCCCTCCCGCCCGCGGAATTCATCAACCGCTGGTGCAGTCACGCCCCGACCCATCACTTCGCTCTCGGCGTGGGGCACCGGCGGGCTGCCGTGGCGAAGGTAGCCGAGTTGATGGGCATCCCGCTCGAAGCAGTGGAGTGAATTCAGGCACCGCTCCCTAACGGTCGCAGCTCCGATCAGAGCCGCGACCGTTAGGGAGCGGTCTTCGCCTACCGCCCGCCTCCGGCAGACAGAGCCTTCACCAGTTCGTACAGGAACGTCTGTCCTTCGTAGAAGGACCGCACCGGCATGCGCTCGTCGCGTCCGTGTGCGCGAACGTCATCGCGATCCACGAAGAAGCCCTGCACGCCATAGGTCGGGATTCCCGCCACTCGCAAGTACCGGCCGTCGCTTCCGCCCACAGCCATCATCGGGACCGTCACCACTCCGGGCCACATGGTGTCGCCGATGCGGGCGATAGCCTTGAGAACATCGGGGCGTAGGGGCGATGCCGGACTCCGGCCCTCGTTGACGCTGATGGTCACCACTACCTGATCGTCGGCCACCACCTTCTTGAGCGCCGCCAGCACGTCCTCCACCGAGTCTTCCGGCAGGATGCGGCAGTTTATGTTTGCCGCCGCCAGTTGGGGCAAGGCATTAGTGGCATGGCCGCCCTCCAGCATCGTCGCCACGCACGTGGTCCGCATCATGGCGTTCAGCGGGGGCGATGCCGCCCCAACCTTGCGCATCGCCTCCTCCGAGCCCTCCGCCACCTTCGCCAAATCCGCCGCCAGCGGCCCCTTCTCGATCTTTGCCATCGCCTGGAAGTAAGCCCGCGTCACTTCATTCAGGCGGAACGGGAAGCCAAATCCCGACAGCCGGTAAAGCGCGCCCGCCAGGCGATAGATCGCATTGTCGGGCACGGGCCGCGCGCTGTGCCCGCCTTTGTTGCGCACCTCCAACCGGAAATTCGCAAAGGTCTTTTCACTCAGCCCCACATCGTTGGACACCCGCTTGCCATCCACCAGTTCACCGCGCCCGCCCTCGTTCAGCGCGTACTCGGCTTCAATCAACTCCCGCTTGTTCTTCAGCAGCCAATCCACGCCGTTGTATGGGCCGCCGCCTTCTTCGTCGGCGGTCAGCGCCACGATCAAGTCGCGATCCGGCCGGAAGCCTTCGCGGCGATAGCGAATCAGGTTGGCAATCCAAACCGCCGCCTGCGCCTTGTCGTCCATCGTGCCGCGCCCGTAGAAATACCCGTCCTTCTCGATCAAAGTGAACGGGTCTGTAGTCCAATCCGCGCGCAAAGCTTCCACCACGTCGATGTGGGCCAGCAGCAAAAGCGGCTTCCGTGCGCCCGTTCCCCGGTAGCGCACCACCACGTTGGCCTTCCGTGGAATCGCGCCGCCCACAAATACATCCGCCGCCGGAAAGCCCGCGGCCTTCAACCGCGTCGCCACCGCCTCGGCGATGTCTGTGGTCGTGCCGGTGGTGAACCCGGACTTGCTCTCGATCATCTCCTTGTAGATTTCCCGCGCCAGGCGTTGGTCGGCTTCCGGAGGCATAACGTCCGCGCCCAGACAGACGAAGCCGAGCGAAAACAAAATCAGCACTTTGGACATTCCCAGATTTTCGCACACCCTGTAGGGCAGCCTTCCCTCCCCTGCTACCATTCATCCGTGGGCTGGAGCACGCACTTCCGAAATCGCCGCATGCAGCGCTTCGCGCGCGAGTTGCGCATCACCGCGGAAACGCGCGTCCTCGACGTCGGCGGAACGCCCGAAACCTGGGACATGCTGGCCGTGCGCCCTCGCGTCACGCTGCTCAACATGCCACGCACCAAAACCGAGTTGGCTGCCGCCTCCTGGTGGGTGGCCGGCGACGGCCGCGCACTGCCCTTCCGCGATGCCGCCTTCGACGTAGTGTTCAGCAATTCCGTCATCGAGCACGTGGGCGATGCCGATAGCCAGCGCCGCTTCGCCCGTGAAGTTGCGCGTGTCGGACGCGCCTACTGGGTGCAGACGCCGAACCGTTGGTTTCCCGTGGAGCAGCATCTGTTGACCCCGCTGGTGCATTGGCTGCCCAAGCGCTGGCAGCGCTGGATCGTCCCCCGCTTCACTTTCTGGAGCATGCTCGTGCGCCCGTCGCCGGACCGGCGCGAATTCTATGTCGCCCACTATCTGGACGACGTGCGCCTGTTGGACGCCTCCGAGTTCGCGGCGTTGTTCCCGGGTGCTCGCCTGATTCGCGAGCGCGTCTGCGGCTGGACCAAATCCCTGGTCGCGATGCGCCCCTCAGAGTAAGCGAAAGGTCACCTGAATCAGCGCGCTGGTGATTACCGGCTTGCCATTGCGCATTCCCGCGCGGAACTTCCACTTGCGCACCGCGTCCATGGCGCGTTCGTCCAGCCCCAGCCCCAGGCCTTGCGCCACCACCATGTTCTGCACCTGGCCTCGCGTGTCGATTTCCACGCGCATAAGGACGGAGCCTTGCAGCTTCGCTTTGCGCGCTTCTTCGCTGTACTCCGGCTCGGCCTTCCACAGCAGAACCGGCTCGGTCAGCGACCCCTGGAAGCCGCTTTGCCCGGACGCGATACCACCATCGCGGCCCGGTCCGGCGCCGGGGCCCTGTCCCGGGCCGACGCCCGTGCCGTCGCCTTCCCCGATGCCGCCGCCTTTACCGCGCCCGGCGGAGAGCGGTCCGGCCACGCCGTGCGGGTCGCCGAACTGCGCCAGATTCAGCTGTGGGACGGAAATCTCGGGGTTGGCGATAATGCTCGGCTCAATCGTCAGTATGGGGTTGGCATTCTCCGATTTCACCATGGGCGCCAGGAACTGCTTGAGCGCCCGCTTGGGCAGGTTGCCGATGCTCGCCGCGGTCCTGGCGCGCATGCCGCCGCCGCCGCCCGCATCGTCCCGTTGGGGCACGGTGACGTCATATTTCAGCAGGTCGAGCGGCGTGATGAAGGTAATGTGGTCCGTGTTCTTCAGCAGCGAGGGCTTGACGCCCGTGGTGAACAGGATCAAGGCGATTACGGCGGCGTGCAGCGCGCCGGATAACAGTGTAGATCGGGCGGGCGATGCGTACATGCCTTCTAAGATGCAGTTCGACCGCCAATCGCCAACTCACTGAAAATCCACGCGCCGCGCCCATCCGCAAGCGTATCTCCCGCATCATACTGTGCGACGCATGCAACACGTAGACTATCACTCGCTATAATCGGTACAACGATGCGCATTTCCAGATGCCTCCCCGTAATCGCTCTCTGCCTGCTGCCGCTCTCGCGCGCCGACGTGCGCGCCTGCCTCTGCGATATCGCCATCCCGGAAACCCTCGAAGCCCGCGAGTGCGGGCTCTGCAAGGAAGCTGAAAAGCAGCCCGCCGATGTGCCGTACTTCTTTCTGCGCGATACCAACCCCAACAAGCCCCATCGCTGGCTCGCGCTGCCGCGCTTTCATGGGGGCCATCCCCAACAGTTCCTCGAGATGACGCTCCAACAGCGCACTGGCTTCTGGACCGCCGCCATCGCCAAGGCTCGGGAGGAATGGCCCAACGACCCGTGGGGCATTGCGCTCAACTCCGCCGAGCGGCGCTCGCAGTGCCATATCCACCTGCACATCGGTAAGCTCCTGCCTAACCTGCCGGACGAACACTTCGTCGTCGTCGATCAACCCTCGGAGATCCCCATTCCACGCGATGGCGATGGTGTCTGGATCCATCCCGTGGATGGCCGCCTCCACGTCCATGCCGAAGTTGCCAACGGCGAATTGAATCTGGAAAGATAAGGTCCCTATGCTCGTCGAAATCAGCAAAGTCCCCAACGCCGAAAACTCCGCCATCCACCTGCATCCTACCGACAATGTCGCTATCGCCCGGGTGCCTCTCCCCGCCGGTACCGAACTCCGCGTAGATGGCCTTCCAGTCCTGACACGCGACGCCATTCCCGCGGGCCACAAAGTCGCCCTCTGGGACATCGCTGCCGGCGAAACCGTGGAACGCTACGGCCAGGTGATCGGCCGCGCCACTGTCCCCATCGATGCCGGACGGCACGTCCACACCCACAACCTCGGCTTCGAGGAACTGGCGCTCCACTACGAGTTTCCCACCACCGAAACCCCGATTCCCGGCCCGCGCGGCGATGTCCCGAATTTCCTCGGCTACCAGCGCGAGGATGGCCGCGCCGGCACCCGCAACTATATCGCCGTGGTGGCGGCCAGCAATTGCGCGGCGCACACCGCGGACCTGATTGCGCGCAGCTACGATGGGGCGGCATTGCCGCCTAACGTCGATGGCGTGGTGGCGTTCCCCCACGGCGAAGGCTGCGGGCACGCCTTCGGCCCCGATGTGGATCAATTGCGGCGCACCCTCGGCGGCGTTCTGGTGCACCCGAATGTATCGGCCGCCCTCATCCTGGGGCTCGGTTGCGAAGTCAATCAAATCGATCACTACCTGGGTCCCAACGGCGCACGCACCAACCGCCTGGTGGGCATGACGTTGCAGACCTCCGGCGGCACTACCGGAACGCTCGCCGCCGCGCGCCGCGAAATCGCCCGCTTCTTCGAACAGGCTTCCGCCGAACAGCGCGTTCCATGCTCCGCTTCCAAAATCACTCTCGGCCTCAACTGCGGCGGTTCGGATTCCTTCTCCGGCATCACCGCCAACCCTGCCCTCGGCTACTGCTCGGACCTGCTGGCCGGAATGGGCGGCACTTCCGTGCTGGCCGAGACGCCCGAGATCTTCGGCGCCGAACACCTGCTGGTCAAGCGCGCGCGCAATCGCGAGGTCGCCGACAAGCTGCTCGGCTGCATCCGCCGCTACAAGGAATATCTGGCGCGTTTCCAGGGCAGCTTCGACGACAACCCTTCGCCCGGCAACAAAGAGGGCGGCCTCAGCAATATCCTGGAGAAGAGTCTGGGCGCGGTAGCCAAGGGCGGCACCAGCCCGCTGATGGATGTCTACGAGTTCGCCGAGCGCGTCACCGCCGCGGGCTTCACCTTCATGAATACGCCGGGCTACGATCCGGTCAGCCTGACCGGTCTCGCCGCCGGCGGATGCAACCTCATCGCCTTCACCACCGGACGCGGCAGCGCCATCGGGTTCCCCACGATCCCGGTGATCAAGATCGCTACCAACACCCATACTTTCCGCGCCATGCCGGACAACATGGATATCAACGCGGGCGCCATTTCCGATGGCGAATCCACCGTCCAACAGACCGGCCAACAGATCTTCGACAGCCTGCTGGAAATCGCCAGTGGCCGCCGCACTTGCGCCGAACGCCTGGGACACAAGGAATTCGTCCCCTGGCGCATCGGCCCCGTGATGTAGCGTGGCGAATCGGTGGGGCGGACCCCGGCCGCACTGCACTAGCCTAGCAACCTTACAAGTCGACGCCGAAATCGCTCCACTTGACGACCTTTTCCTGGACCATCGCGTCATGGCCCAGAATGGCAGTGAGTGCTGCCGTGGCCCCGCCCTTGACGTCCACCGGGGGCGGCGTGCCCTGGACGATGGAATCGTAGAATGCCGCGATATGCGCGAACTGGTCCTCCTGCTGTTTGGGCGCCAACAGGACGGGTTGGCTGCCTCTGCCCGGAGGGTACATGTTGGCGGTCATCAGATCCACGGCGCCCTTGGTGCCGTACACGTAGACATATTGATTGCCGTTAGGCATCGACGCGGGGTGAAACACGTTCTGCGTGAAAGACATCTTCACACCGTTGGGATAGTCGTAGGTGATGCTCCCGCAATCGAAAATGGTGCGTCCCGGCGGATCGTTCTTGTAAAACACGATTGCTCCAAAACCGCAGGCGCGCAAGGGATGAGACCCGATCGCCCAGTTGCACAAGTCCAGATTGTGCACCGACTGCTCGATGAGGTACCCGCCGGATTTCGTCACGTCGAAGTACCAGTCCCCCGATGTTCCGGCGTGGTCGAGGTCCGCGGCGGCGTGCCGCTGGGCCTTCACCATGATCACCTCGCCAATCGCCCCCTCCCGAATCTTGCGGACGGTCTCGGCAAGTTGCTTCTGCGACCGCAGTTGCTGGCCGGCAACGAACACTTTCCTTGAGCCTTTGGCGGCATCCAGGAGCGCCCGGACTTGCGCGGCGGTGATGCCCACCGGCTTTTCGCAGTACACATGCTTTCCGGCCTGAATCGCCTGGATGGCCATCTCCGAGTGCAGGTAGGGCGGGGTCGCGATAAAGACGGCATCCACGTCCTTCCGCTCGATGACCCGGCGCCAGTCGGCATAGGTTGCCGGGTTGTCCTTAGCGGCCGCGGTGGCCGCCTTGTCCAGCCGGTCCGGCTTGATGTCGCAGAGCGCGAGCACCTTCGCGTTGGGTTGCCGGAGCACGCCCTCAAGCAGGAACGACCCGCGATTGCCGGTGCCGATCATCGCGGTATTGACTGGTTTTTCCGACTGGAAGGCATGAGCGGCCACAGCCGAGCCGAGCAGAAAGAGGCGGCGATCGATTTCCATGTTTACCCCCGAACAGTGTAGCTCCAATTCCGCGAGAGATCAGGCCATCGCCAGGATCTTGTCGAGCGCCGCGGACACCTGTTTCAACTGATCGGCCTGGCTGGGGTTGCGCCCGATTTCCGGAGAGATGAATCCCCGATAACCGGCCTTGACCAGGGCGGCCATCACGGCTTTCCAATTCACGTCGCCCTCCAGCAGGTCGGCGAAGCGGGCCGGTTCGCGGCCGCCCAACTTGAAATCCTTGAAGTGGATGCGCTTGATGCGCTGGCCGAGGGTCAGAATCCAATCCTCCGGATACCCGTACTGCATGCAGTTGCCGGTGTCGAAATGGGCGCCCACCCATTGGCTGTGGAACTGGTCCACGAAGGAACGCATTTCGAGCGGGCTCAAGAGGAACTTGTTCCAGACGTTTTCAGGGTTCAGGAAGACCTTGGCGCGCTCCGCGTCGGGGACAACCTTGGTCAGTTCCGCGGTGAAGCGGTCCCAGGTTTCCTGAGAGCCGTATTCCAACTTTGCGCCGTTGCCCAGGCGCACCGCATAAAGAAGGACCGCACCGCAGTTCATGTCGGCAGCGATGGCGATGGCCCGGCGGATCGCCTCGACGCCGCGGGCGCGCACGGCCGGGTCGGCGGCATTGAGCGGGTTCTGATGGAGAGCTTCGGAGATCCATAGGGTAGCGATACGGATGCCGGCTTTGTCGGCGGCATCGGCCATGCGGCGGGCGTCGTCGTGGCCGATGTCCAACGGAAAATCCGGGCCGATGGAGAGTTCGATGGCATCGAAGCCCGCCGATTTGGCCTGGACGAAGCACTCCGGGCGAGGCAATTCTTTCGGAAAAATGACGGAGCAGATTCCTTTGATAAACCGGGGACTGGGTTGTGGACCGGGTTGCGGATCAGGTCGCGCGCCGGCCGAGAAGGCCACGGCCGCCAGTGGCGCGGCAAGAGCTTGTCGACGTGTCATCGATGAAAGTATGGCAGAACTGGCGATGGGTGGACAGGGCTGTATGCGCGCCGAGTCACGCAAGGGCGCGATGTGCTTCCATGGAATGATACCCATGACAACCCGTCGCGCATTCCTCGCCTCCGCTTCCGCCCTGGGCTTTCAGGCCGCCCGCTTGTCCGCGGACGCGGCATTCACCAGCCAGCGACCTCCGCTAGGGCAGCGCAAATTCACCAGCCCCGCCGTGGAGAGCCGCATCGAAGAGATCAAGGGGAGCATCGGCGACCCGGAATTAGGTTGGATGTTCGAGAACTGTTTCCCGAATACGCTGGACACTACGGTCCGCGCCGGGGAACTGGACGGCAAGCCGGACACGTTTGTCATCACGGGCGATATCGACGCCATGTGGCTGCGCGATTCCACGGCCCAGGTGTGGCCCTACCTGCCGCTGGCTAAACAGGACCCGAAGCTGCGGCGGATGCTGGCCGGCGTCATCAACCGCCAGACCCGTTGCGTGCTGATCGACCCCTACGCCAACGCCTTCAACTACGGCCCCACCGGCAGCCCCTGGGCCAAGGATCTGACGCGCATGAAGCCGGAACTGCACGAGCGCAAGTGGGAGATCGATTCGCTGTGCTTCACGGTGCGGCTGGCTTACGGTTACTGGAAAGCGACGGGCGACGGCTCGTGTTTCGACGCCGCCTGGCAGAAGGCCGCCGCCTTGATCGTGCAGACCTTCCGCGAGCAGCAGCGGATGAAGGACCGTGGTCCCTACAAGTTCCAGCGTAGCTCGGCGGTTTCGACCGATTCGCTGCCGCACGATGGCTACGGGAATCCGGGGAGGCCGTGCGGGCTGATCCACTCCGGCTTCCGTCCTTCGGACGATGCCTGCATTTTCCCCTTCCTGATCCCCTCGAACTTTTTCGCGGTGACGGCGCTGGAGCAGTTGCGGGAGATCCACACGGAACTCAAGAACCCGGCCTTTGCGGCGCAGTGCGGCGATTTCGCCGCCGAAGTACGGGACGCGCTGGCAAGGTATGGCAACGCGAGGCATCCCCGGTTAGGGGAGATCTACGCTTTTGAAGTGGACGGCTACGGCAGCGCGCTGCTCATGGATGACGCGGGAATGCCGGGCCTCCTGGCGATGCCGTACCTGGGCAGCGTGGCGGCCACGGAACCGTTGTACCGCAACACCAGGGCATTCTCGCTCAGCGAGGACAATCCCTTCTTCTATCGCGGAACGGCTGCCGAGGGCCTGGGCAGCCCGCACGCCGGGCTGGGGATGATCTGGCCGCTGGGCATTATTGGCCGGGCTCTGACGAGCATCGACGAGCAGGAGATTGCGGATTGCCTGGCGGCGCTGAAGGCGACTCATGCCGGCACGGGCTTCATGCACGAAGCGTTTGACCGCAACGACGCCAAGCGTTTCACGCGCCCGTGGTTCGCCTGGGCCAATACGCTGTTCGGCGAGTTGATACTGGCGGTAGCCGCCAGGCACCCGCGGCTGCTGCGTGGCTGAACACCGACATCTTGCCAAGATAGCGCGCGTACTTGATGAGTGTGATGCCTCGCTACTACTGCGGGCGCGCTGACACGTCGCCAGCAGGGACCTTTGCGAGGAGCCCGATCGCGATCTGCAAGACGCCTGGCTCGAACGTTCGAGTCTGCAAAACCGTCCCATCCCGTCCGTCCAATCTCACAACTTGGACGGGTCCGTTCCAGTCGGCCTTTCCCAACGCGACACCATACAGCGTCGAACCATACGGGTCTGGAATCAGGCTATTGAAATGGAACAGAGCTGCAACTTGTTTGGTGAGTCTCCCTGTATCGGTATCCAGCATCCAGGCTCCGCCGGGCAAGGCCATCCCGCACGTGCCTGCGCGGTCCGACTTGCTCCCGAACGGCTCGTAGAGAAATATATTGCCTGCCGCGGCAACGAGGCTCTTGGATACAGGTAACCGCGCTCGGCAACCCAGCGCTTCACTGAACGGAGCAACTTCGGTTCCCGTACCCAATACTTGGGCCCCGGGCAAGACCGTCCAAAGCAATCCTGGATCATTTGGCCGCTGGACATAGAGATAGAAGCGAGCACCGGACCAGACTCCCGTAGCGGACCAGTTGCCCTCGGAATTCTCTTCCGGTAAATCGGGCGGGATCAACACGCGGGCGGCTTCGGGCTCGCGGAGATCAACCACTCTCAGGGCCGGACCTCGAAAGCTCTTGAGCCGAAAACACCAACCTCCATCTGGAGAGACGAGGCAGGCTCCATAGCCGCTACTCTCGCTGGAGGGGACTTCTTCTTCCAGTTTCAATGTCGCCAGGTCAAGCGTGTAGTGTTTGCAGCACGGGGCGCCCGCGGCATATCCCGCAACTTCCAACCTGGAGCCGTCCGCGCTCGCGGACAAACGTTCGACCTGGAAACCGAAATGAACGCGAGCGACGGTATCGAGCGTGACCGCATCGACCACTTCGGCGATACCGGATCGACGTGCTGCAAAGAGGAATTCCGTGGGGCCTTGCGACCAGAGATCCGAAGCTCCGGTCAACATGAGTAGGCAAACGATCATCTGGAGCAAGCGCACCATATGCCACCCTCCACGACATCACGATACCATTTCAGAATCTCGGACAGCGGGCAGGGGGCAATGTGTGGCGATGCTCACGATTCGCGCCGGACAGTTCGTGGCTGTGGCTGGATTATCCGCCACGTCCGGTCAAGGGCTGCTTGTCCAATCCGCAGTGGACCTCACCGATTTTATGCGGCCGACGTTGACGCTCATCGACGCCTTCCGCGTGCTCCTGAGGAACGGACCGGGCGCAGGGAATCCCGCCGACGCGGCTTGGAAGAAGACTCTGATTGCCGGAACCGATCCGGTGGCACTGGACGCCTACGCCGCCAAAGGCTGCTGGGACCTGGACTGGCATACGCTCCGATATCTGAAGGTGGCCAGCGAACGCCGCTCAGGAACGCTGAGTTCTGAGACGGCGCGCACCCGTTTTGTGACGCTATGAGCGCGCGGCGACTCCACAACCCGGGCGCGAGTGCTAGTCCTCCCGCAGGGCCACTACCGGATCCACGCACATGGCTCGCCGTGCCGGAAACAACCCTGACGCTGCCACTACCGCCACCAATGAAATCGTCGTTCCCGCCACGATCACTGGCTCTACCGGTCTCACGCCATACAGAAACCTGGCCAGAAGCCGTGACGTCGCCGCAGTGCCCCCCAGGCCGATAGCCGCTCCTATGACCGCCAGAAGCAGCGTCTCCCTCGCCACCATTACCAACACCGAGGCCGGCGTCGCGCCCAGCGCCATGCGAATGCCGATTTCTTTCGTCCTTCGCACCACCGCATACGACGTAACGCCGAACACCCCCACTGCCGCCAGCGTTACGGCCAGCCCGGCGAATAGTCCCAGTAACAGCGTGTTGAGCCGCCGCGACTCCAGGCGGCCGTCCACCACGCTCTGCATCGTCGCCACATCCGACACCGGCTGGTTCTTGTCGATCTCCGTCACAGCCCGGCGCACCGCTCTGGACATCGCACCGGGATCGGTGGGCGTACGGATGACCAGCACATTGAGCCTCCCCATGGCCGCGCCCTGACTGCTTAGCGGTAACTGTTGGTTCAGCGCGTAGATCTGGCCCGCCGCCGCCCGCTCCGACAAATCCGGCGCTCCGCCAGCCGTCAACTGCCGCACGTCTTTGGCGATCCCCACGATGGTGAACCACGTCCCGTCGAATTGCAGGCGTCTGCCCAGAGCCCCGGTTTCCGGCCACCAGGCGCGAGCCAGCGATTCGCTGACGATGGTTACCGGTGGTGCCGCCGCTCCGTCGCCTTCTCCGAAGTACCGGCCGCCTACCAACGGTATCCCCATTGCCCGCAGATAGTCCGTGCTGGTGTTCGCGTAGTCCGCAAAGGGCTTCTCCCGCTCCGTCTCCGGCCACCCTTCGACCACAAATTCCGTGCCTTGCATGATGATTCCCATCGGAAGAGACGATACCGTGCCGGCATACTGCACGCCGGGCAAGGCATACACCCTCCGGAGCAACTCCTCGCGAAACGCGCGCACCCGCCTGCCGTCGGGATAGCTGCGCTTCGACAACGCCAGCCGCATCGTGAGGACATGTTCCTTCTGGAAGCCGAGATCCACGTTGAGCGCCCGGCGCAAACTCTCCATCAACAGTCCCGCGCCCGCCAGCAGCACCAGCGCCAGCGCCACTTCGACGGTTACCAGCAGCCGCCCGGTACGGTTGCGCGCCGTAATCGTTCTCCCTCCCCCACCAGGACCGAAGCTGCCACCCGGCCGCACGGCGGGAACCAGCCCGAACAGCAGCCCGGTCAGCAGTGACACACCCGCCCCGAACCCCAACACCGCGTCGTTGAGTCCGATCTCGCCGGCTCGCGGCATACTGGCCGGCAGCGCGGACTTCAGGAGCGGAAGCGTGAAATATGCCAACAGCACTCCCGCCGCTCCGCCGCTCAGGGCCAGCATCGCGCTCTCCGTCAGAAGTTGGCGCGCCAGACGGCGCCAGGTCACCCCGAGCGCCCGCCGGATTGCCATCTCTCGCTCGCGCCGCGCGGCCCGCGCCACCAGCAGGTTGGCAATGTTCGCGCACGCGATGAGCAGCACCAACGAAGCCGCTGCCATTACCAGCAACAGCGCCGGCCGCACGTCCTCCAACTGCCTCACATCGGTAAGCCTCGTGACCTTGACTCCCCAGCCGCCATCCTCTTGCGGATAAGCCTTTGCCAGCCGCGCCACGATGGTGTCCATCTCCGCCTGCGCTTGCCGGATCGAAGCGCCGGCCTTCAATCGCGCGACCACCAGCAGCGAATGCAGGTCCCGGGCGCGCTCCTGCTCCACCGGCAGATTCATGGACATCCAAATCACCGGCCGGAACGCCGCCGACCCCATGGGCGGGAATTCGAATTCTGGCGGCATCACGCCCGCTATCGTGAAGGCTTCGTCGTCCACCTGGATCTGTCTACCCACTACGCCATCGTCGCCGCTGAAGCGCTGCTTCCACCACGCGTAGCCGATCAACGCTTGGCGCGGCCCGGCGCTCCGGTCCGCCCCCGTTTCCATCGGGTGTCCCACCGCCGGGGTCGCGCCCAGCAATCCAAACAGGTTCGCCGAAACCCGGTGCCCCATAACCTCCTCCGCCCCTTCGCTGCCTGTGACATTCACCCAGTGTGCGTAGCGATGTGCTCCGAAGGCCTCCACCGTGTTCGCTTGCGCTTTCCAGTCGGCCAGATTCGAATAGGATGTGCCCCCCATGAACCGGTGGCCGCTCAACTGTTGCATGCCGAAATCCACCAGCCGTTCCGCCTGGGCATACCTGACTGGTGAGAGCCACACCCCATAGAGCACGCTGAAGATTGCCGTATTGGCGCCGATCCCGAGCGCCAGCGTGAGCACCGCTACCGCGGTAAACCCGGGAGTGCGCCGCATGCTGCGCAGCGCATACCGCGCATCCTGAACCAGCCCGTCCACCGGCCACATATGTGTATTAACGATTGGAACATGCGGATCGTTTATGTAATCTGTGGAATACTATTAGCCCGCCCTGTTCTGGAGCCCGGCGTGGCCGCCTGCCGTCAAAATTGAGATAAACGGGTGTTTTGTGGCGCAATGAGGTAATGTGGCAGTGAGGTAATGTATGTCTCAGCGAATCAATCGCCGCGAGTTTTCCGGCCTGTTGGCGAGCGGGATGGCGTTGCTATCCGAGGCCGCACCCGCTTGGGCGCAGCCGGCCGGCACCATCTCCGTCCGGCAGACGGCAGACACTAAGAGGTTTGCGGAGGAGCCTGCCCTAAAATGGCAGCCGGCGGAAGGCTCGTCGGCCGATGCCATCGTGCTCGACCCCTCCAGAACGTACCAGGAAATGCTCGGCTTCGGCGGCGCGCTGACGGACGCGTCCGCCTACATGATCAACCAGCTCGACGCCGCCGCGCGCGAGAAGTTCTTGCACGAGCTGTACCATCCCTCCGAGCTGGGCCTGGAGGTGACCCGCATTTGCGTGGGGAGCAGCGACTACGCCGCCAGCATGTACAGCTACGACGAGGGCGAACCCGATCCCGACTTGCAGCGATTCTCCATCGATCACGATAAGCAGTACATCCTTCCGCAATTGCGGAGTGCGCGCAAATACAACCCCGATCTGTACGTGCTGGCTTCGCCGTGGAGCCCGCCGGGCTGGATGAAAGCCAACGGGACCATGCTGGGCGGTTCGCTGAAGCCCAAGAACTTCCCGGTCTACGCCAAATATCTGATGAAGTTCCTGCAGAGCTACCGGGCCGAGGGCGTAGCGGTGGATGCCATCACGTCGCAGAACGAGACCGACACCGACCAGGACGGGCGCATGCCCGCATGTGTTTGGGCGCAGGAACACGAGATCGTGTTCGTGAGCCAGCATCTCGGCCCGCTGCTGGAGCAAAACAAGATTGCCACCAAGATCTGGGTACTGGACCACAACTTCAATCTCTGGGGCCGCGTGGTCAACGAACTGGAGAATCCTCTGGTCAGCCGGTACGTCGATGGCGTGGCATGGCACCCCTACGTGGGTTCGGTCACCGCGGTGAGCCGCGTGCACGACCTGTTCCCCGACAAGAACATGTACTCCACCGAAGGCGGCTTTGAAGCCACGTTCTCGCTGGTCGGCC
>OBLU010001958.1_pt1 | contig 19033 bp, 17 predicted proteins | sample 1518681 | NCBI WGS metagenome assembly OBLU01 (sample SAMEA3539304, study PRJEB22396) | soil metagenome | biome: tundra; feature: field; material: soil | place: USA | collected 2010-05 | depth 0.15 m | reverse complement strand
AACCCCTGCCGGAGGAACGGAGGCATCGCACCGCCAGCACACCGAACGGGCAGCAACGCCAGCAACGAGCTTCGGCGAAGCTTCCCCAGCCAAAGAACAGGACAAAATGAAGAGGCCCCCGAAACCCGTTGCGGGCGTTGCCGGGCCTGGCGTCCCCGCTGTGTGCCGGGCATCCAACCATCCGTTTGGCGAATGCGCCCAACTAGAAACCGTAGGCCACAATCCGAGAACGGCGTTCACCAGGAGCTATCCGGGTTGTGGGCAGAAGGGCTATCCTGGGCTTCTGTTCTCGGCGGCGCGATCTTGACCTTCCGATCGACTACCACAAAGCACCCGGCCGAGAACGATGGACAAGACTCGCTTAGAGTATTGCTTAAAGAATCTGCTCGCGGACCGCCCAAGGGGTATCCTGATAGAGAGATTCTTATGCGTGCGTACGGTGGCGAGTGTTAAGATTCACATCAGCCACTGTGGGAGGCGTCGATGAAAACAACACGCTGGGCGTTCTTGGGCTTGATCGGTAGCGTTCTACTTTTCACAGCCCGATACCTCGGAGGGGCGTCCTCATGCGCGCCCGGCTGGCAAGGCACAGTCCTGATCGATGCGGAGTCTCTTACAAATTGGGTGGTGGAATCGGACACCGGATCATCGGGTAGCCTAGCATTGGCTCCCGGCCTGGTTGGCCAGGCGGTGCAACTAAACTGGAACCTTGGTTTGGGTAGTTGGGTGCAGGGGAGATACAATTTCCCGGCTCCGATCGATCTTTCGCAAGCCGACATCTTTGGGATCAGCTTGCAGGGAGGTGGCGCGGGCGAGAAACCCAACACGGTCAGTATCATGTTCGCGGATGTCAACAATGTGTTTTATGGATATACCCTGGATGGTAAAACTGCCGGCGTGAACCAGATCGACCGCTGGCTAATCAACCTCCCGTTCCCCAAAAAATCGCTGTATTACTTCTTCACCACCGGCGGCATGACACAGACCCAAATCGACTGGTCCAGAATCAACCGCTTCTTTTTCGTCGTGAAGAGACCCGATGCGGGCTTAGGCGGCGGAACCGGGCAACTCAAGATGGACTCCCTTCAGTACGACAGAGCAGCTGCTTGGACCCGCCAAACACAATTCGACTCGTCCACCGCGGATGGCCAGGTAACTTCCAAGGCGATCACTTATATTCGCACTCAGCAGAAGACCACCGGTCTCTTTCCTTCTTGGAAGGAGGAGGAAACCGAGAGTCCCCCTCCGAAAGCCTACCTGTATGACCTATCGCTGGTCCTGATTGCTCTAACGCGCGAGGGGAGTTGGCAGAATGGCGCACCGGGAAACGAGGCGGCCCGGAGCGCCAAGAGCCTGGTGGATTTCCTAACCAGCGTGCAGAAAGCGAATGGCCATTGGGCCCGGGTCTGGAATCCCAACGATGGAAAGGAGCTGACCGATGACGGGTGGGTAGGTGACCAGGCGTGGTGGGTGATGGCCCTCGCGATTTATGCGAACAAGTCCGGTGATTCCGCGGCGCTGGCGTCGGGGCAGAAAGGGGCGGCATGGCTGGCATCGCAGATCGACGCTGCGGGAAAAGTGGTGACCGGCACCGAAGGAACCCTCGACACCTGGTGGGCGATGATCTCTACGTCCCGGTTTGCCGACGCCGACAAGATCAAGGGTTACCTGCTAAGTTCCGCCGTCTGGGACCCGGACCTCCGGTATTTTTGGCGAGGATTTGACGATCCTGCCATCGCCATGGATGCTAACGCCTGGTCATCGGTATTTGCCCGTCATCCATTCGTCAACCAACCCGAGAGGGGCAAGGCTGCGCTGAGTTTTGTACGAAAGACTCTGGTCACCAGCAGCGCTGATGGAAGCCTGTGTGGTTTTGATGGAATGGGACCGGTCAGCGTCTGGAATGAAGGCACCGCGCAATTCGTTGCTGCCGGCGGAGTGGATGCCCAGACCTTTCTGAATATGCTGATCTCCCAGCAGAAACCCGATGGATCCATGATCGGATCTCCCGAGACTCGGGTCACCGATGCGTTCGGCTGGCTCAGCCGGTGGACCGGCTTATCGAGTACGGCTTGGCTCTACTTTGCGGTTACTGGACCGCCATTCCCCGCATCGACATTCAGCAACGTGCCGGCCACAGGCGGTGCTTCGGCCGGCGTCGCTCCCGACTCTTTGGTGTCCGCGTACGCCGGAGTTGGAGTGCGCCTGGCAACGGCCACGCTTCCCGCTGGAGAACCGCCCTGGCCTGCCAATCTCGGCGGCACCACCGTTTCCGTGAGTGACTCCGCGGGAAGCGTGCGTCCGGCGGTCATTTCCTTTGTCACTGCGAGCCAGGTCAATTATGTGATGCCTGCCGGGACCGCTCTAGGGCCGGCTACTGTCACCATCACAGCGGGGGATGGGAGTGCCTTTTACGGTTCTGCGAATGTGGTCAAGACCGCGCCTGGGCTCTTTGTCCTCAATCCACAAAATCTAGTCGCGGCGAACGTAGTCCGTGTCGCCGGCGACGGCACCCAAACCAGGGAGCCAGTCTTTCAACTGGATCCCAGTGGGAACATCGTGGCTCGGCCGATTAGTCTCGGCCCGGTTACCGATCGAGTGTATCTGGAGATTTACGGCACCGGGGGGATTCGTGCAGGCACGCCTGCTGACCTTGCCGCTACAGTTACCGTTACGATGGCTGGGGTCAACATGCCGATGCTAGCCGCCGTTCAACAAGGCCAGTACCCGGGTATGGACCAGCTAAATATTGGTCCTTTGCCACGGTCACTGGGTGATGGTGATGTTGTGATCCAAGTGATGGTGGCAGGCATACTCGCGAACCCCGTCCATATCACTATCGCCAAGCAATGACCATCGGGGCTGTAAGTTCGACAGCGAAAGAGGCCCTTGCGTGCGGTCGCAGGGTGTTCCCGCCTGTCGCGGCTGGTTTTCAACCACCTCGAATTTGGCCGGGCAGTATGCTCTTTCGCCGGAGTCGGGTACTGCGTGAGGCTACGGAACGCTGAGAAGCCCCCGTCGGACTCGCCTGCGCGGGGAGCGACCTCCGATAATCCGGGTCAGTTCCGGCTCTCGCTGAGTGGTTACGTTCCACCGAGCTATTTTCACCCAGGCTGTTGATTCGCCATATCTTACGTGTTGCTTGGCGGATACATCCCGGTAAGTCCCGATCACTGAAAGATCGGGAACGGCGTCTAGAAAAAGGACCAGGATTGGCGCGGCCCATAAAAGTCGGTTCATTTTCGCCTCCAGAATCTTGCGTGTCCAGGTCTCCGGGCTCGTTTTGTAGCAGCCTGGGGCCAACTCCCAGAGCGCTCTCCGGGCTGCTGGCCCCAGGAGCGGGAGTAAGCCAGCGCACAGGAGCCAGCGCCGCAACGGCGGCAACCGGTCTCCACAGGCTGTTCCTGTGTTTCTGTTTTTCTCGGAGGTCAGCGGCCAAACCGGCTTCGGACTCCCGTGATGTGATGTCACTGGTCCCTGACATCACGGCCGGCACCGGCACCGAATCTGACGAGACACCGGTTGGTGGTGGCCCTGTGGGGCTGTCGCAGTCGGAAGGAACACACGAGATGGCCGTTTCCGTCGATGGGGTTCTTTTCCGGGGGCCCAGCCATCTGGGAATTGGCCGACCCTCGATCTACACTACGTCAGGTAGGAGGTACGGTCGAAATCCTCATCCAAACCCCACCCTGGCCACTTTCCGACAAGGCGGTTTCACCGACCCCTATCTTTCAGGCACGCGCGCCACAACCTGTGGGGATGCTCAGCGCGCAACTTCCGGGTTGCCTCACCGTCGCCGTGGCTGAGTCCGCGCTTCGTTCGGTGCGTTCGGATGCGCTGGCCCAAGGCACGGAAGAACCGCGCATATCTAACCGGGAGACCTCTATTGTCGCCCATACTTTATGCTGTGATCGCCGCGAGCAAAAGCACAACGAACAAGAATGCGTATTGACGCATGGAAGACGGCGATCTCTGGGGCACGGCGAGTTCAGGTGGTGGCACTCGTCAGACGCTGACCGCCCCCGCGGCCGCATGCGCGCCCGTGAGCAGCGGGAGCCCATCTCCTCGTTGTCGATGAGGCTGTATGGTCGGCCATCGAGCGACCTCATCCCTGCCACGTGCCTCCCATGCCTGCCAACATGCCACATGCAAGCCTCCAGATGGTCCGAAGGTAATACAATGCCAACCGCCTTTCTCTCCTTCCGCGAAAACACTCAGAGAGAAGCCCTGCCTCCGGCCGCCGCCGGACTGAACAGGCTGTGAGTTTCCTGGGCCGGGCGCCGGTGTCGAAATTCAGTTACGGAGGATCCAAAGGGGCCATTGATAACAATGGGGTTGACTGGAACTCACAGGCCAGTCGCCCCACCCTTCCTGGCGTTGTTACGGGAGGTGCTCGACATCCGGAGACCGCGATTCCGAAATGCCAGGCCTCCTCGTCGGGCTTCGTCAGCCGCTCGACGTGCCTCGGACCTCAGAGGGCAGATCCCTGGGCGTCACGGCGACCGTACTCATTTTCGGGCTTCCGGCGAGGCCGCGCGGTATTCGTCGCGCAGCTTGCGGACCTCGTCGAACAGCTCGGCGGGGACTTGACCGCCCCGCAGCTTCGGATAAACGCCCTCCGCCTCCCGGCGCCACTCCGCCACGGCTGCAGCATCGACGTGAATCACCTGGAGCCTGCGCTTCTGCATGGTGACGATGGCCTCGTCTCCCATCTTCCGAATGCCGCCGCGCAGGGTCACGCCAGCCTCGCGGGCGGCCTTCATCATCTCGGTCCGCTGGGTGGTCGGAAGGGAATCCCACAAGTGCCGGGTAATCACGGTGGCGCCAATCAGCGGAGCCCACTTCACGTCGATCATGTTGCGCGCGATTCCGAAACTCTGGTCGAGAAGAGCATAGAGCGGCGTGGTGGGGACCGCGTCGATCAGCCCGGTCTGGAGCCCCCTGAGAATGTCCGTTGCGGCCAGCGGCACGGCGTGGAACCCATTTGCCTTCCAGAGTTCGAGCTCGTCATTATCCCCGCCGGCCCACGTGAACAGCTTCATTTTGCGTATATCCCCCAGACGGTTGGCGGGCCGCGTGGTAAAGAAATGGACCCATCCGACGTCGCCCCAATTCAATACCACATAGCCGCGGGATTCGATCAGCTTTTCCAGGCGCGGCGTCACGCCTTCCCGTACATAGTCCAGCTCTTCGTACGAATCGAACATCATCGGAACCTGGAGAGCCATCACGCCCCTCTCGATGCCGGACAGGCCGGCGCCGGAAAGCCCGGCGGCATGAATCTGGCCGATGCGCATCTTGCTGACCATCTCCGGTTCGTCGCCGAGCACGCCGCCCGGGAATATGACGAGTTTCACCTGGCCGCTCGAAGTTTTGCGCCAACGCTCCCCCATCAACTGCAGGGCCCGGTGCCACGGTGAACCTTCGGGAGCGAGCGTCCCCATTTTGATGACCGTTTGCGGCAGAGCCCGAGTCAGGCATCCGAGCAGAAGTGTCGCAATGATCGATCGCCGCATGTGAAACCTCCTCAGACTCTAAGCCTTACTTCGTTCTGAGCTGCGTTCCGCCGAAGTAGAGAAAGGCGACGCCAACCATACTGAGAAGGTGGTAGAGCCCATTCCGGTCCAGCGGACTAAAAACATCCACACCGGCCGCCTGAATGCCCGAAGCCGCAAACAGAATCAGAATTCCCGCAACCATCTGTGGGGACCCTCGCCGACTCCTGAGGCCGGTTAAGCTCATGACCAGCAGCAGCAGCATGACCGGGGCGTAATTCAAAATCACAACAAGAAAGCTATCCACCAGCAGCGCCGCTGCCGTATCTGCCGCAAACTGAACCAGGGCCGCAAAAAGCACGACCCGCTGAACTGCCGGCGGGAAGAACTGCTTCGCCGTGGTCATAAGCAGACAGAAAGTAACCCCGCCAAGCACAATCCAGTCCGACCGCTGGATGAGATAGCGGGGAATATTGGCCGGCTCGAAGAACCCATGGTCGATGCCGCCGAGGAGCGCGGCTACCCCAAGCAGCAGTAACACGCCGCTGAAATACCATGCGGCGGCATACCGAACCTTCGGTGTTCCGCTCATCCGGCCGGCGAGAAAGAAAGCCTCGGCTGCCAACAGTAGGTCGGTAATCGAGGTGATGGCCTGGGCTGTCATAGGCTGATTGCTCCGGATGATCTACTTGATTCGCTGCAGCTCGGTTTCGCCACCGAATGATCTGTCGTCGGCGGCATACGGCAGAAGGTAGCGCCGCAGCTCGCTGGGCGATGCCGTCAAGACGATCCTGTCGTCGTCCTCGGCCAGCACTTCATGACGAAGTTGGCCACGAGTTCTGATCTGTTCCTTGAACCAATTGCCGTCCATCTCAGCCAGCCAGGCGGAGTCCTTGTCCAACCTGAGTTTGACGAACAGGTGGACGGGAAGCGGCGGGCCATCGCTGGGGCAATAGATATCCAACAGGTAGCGATCCCCGGTTTTTAGGACGTGCATTGTGCCTTTGGCCTTATCGGGGTCTACATTCACGGCGTAACCAGATTCTGCGCGGTCGACTATGTATCTGGTTCTCGCGCCATTTCTATCGGCTTTGACTTCCTCCCAGGTACCCATCAGGGCAGGATCGAAAACGACATCCTTGTCGTTGGGTATCGCCAGCGGATGCAGCGAGACGACGCCGGCGCATCCACTCAATGAAACCAGCATTGAAGCTAGAAGAATAACTTGAGATCCACGCATGATTCCTCCTCTATGAGGTCTCCGGCCGTTGTTTCGGATGCCGGAGCACCGTTAGCAATACGGGCGCCGAAACCGCACCCATCGCCTGAACCCTGCGGCGGAGTTCCGGCGGAGAGTCTCGTCTAGTTCCGTGACCGCGAGATTCGGTGCTACCGTAAACCCGCTCGCTGACGCTCGTGGCTCTGATCGGAGCCCCGACCGTAAGGGAGGGGTTGCCCTACAAGAGCACAAAACCACACGGTCAATGCACTAGTACGTTCACACGCTATTCATAGATTGTCATCTCCTTGCCGATGATGGCACCGGCGAGAGTCCCGATGAGACCGAATATTCCGCCTCCTTCAATGGCAGAGGCGCCGGGGCCCGGCCTCTTATTCCCGTCGTGACTGTCGGAGCCCGCAGTGGCTGCGGCATAAGCGGCTCCCCCGCCGGCCCCGATCGCCAGTCCAATCAGCGCTCCCATCGCTGGCGAACGCCAGGTCACGCGCCGGATCTCCGCCCGGCCGATCTGGATTGCGCTCGTGTCCTTAAGCGCAATGAAGCGTTCATTCGCCTGGCGGAGCGTCCCCGTCAGGGACTGCCCGCTCCGCGTGCGGACCTCGACGACCTGGCCCAGTTGTGCCCTCTCGACCGGCTTCGTCAAGTCCCCGGCCTCCAGCCGGACGCGTCCCTCCTCGGGAACCAACTGCAAGCTCTCGTCCCCGACTTGTTGGATTGTACCGGTCAGCTTCTGTCCGCTCTTCAGATACACTTTGACGTTTCGCTTCGTCTGGACCCGGCCAAGGTTGCTCCAATCGCCGGCGGCGGCCGAGTGGAGCGCAAGAGTCAGAGAGACCAGAACAGGCATCGCTATCGCAATCTGCATTTCAGTAACTCCTGTGCGCGCTCACCGGCCGAACCACCGGACCGGCGCCGTAGTGAGCCAGGGAACGTATGTGATCAACAGCACGCCGAGCAGCAGGATCAGATAAAACGGCAGCGTGGCGCGGTACACGCTGGTCATGGACTGCTTGAACCGGTATGCCGAGAGGCACAGGTTGAGTCCGACGGGAGGCGTCAGATAACCCAGCTCCAGGTTCGCCAGAAAAATGATGCCGAGCTGGACCGGATCGATGCCGAAGCCCACGGCAATCGGGGTAATCAGCGGGACCAGGACAATAATCGCCGAGAACACGTCCATGAAGGAACCCTTGAGGATCAAGATGACGTTCAGCGCCAGCAGAAACACATATCGTGAGTGAATGTGACTCTGCGCCCAGTCGGTGAGCAGATCGGGTACCTGGGCATCCACCAGGTAGTTGGTCAATCCTTGCGCCACTCCGACGATCAGCAGAACGCCGCCGATCACCGTGCAGCACTCCACCGCGACCCGGGCAAAGTCGCGTCGCATGGAAATGCCGCGGTAGACAAAACACTCCACCACAAACGCGTAGACTACGGTGAGCGCCCCTGCTTCTACCAGGGTACCGAGGCCACCGAACAGGCCGGCGAGAATGATAACCGGGATCAACAGTTCCCACTTGGCGTCCCATATCGCCAGCAGGGCCTCGCGCCATGCGAAGGTAGAGCGCTCCACCCGGTTCCGCACGCCATGGCGAATGCCCCAGGCCGCCACCATGGCCACCATCAGCAATCCCGGCACGAAGCCGGCGACGAACAGCGTGTCGATGCGCGTGTTGGCATAGATGCCGTAGAGGATCACCGGGAGGCTGGGGGGAAACAAGAGGCCGAGCGAACCCGACGCATTCACCAGCCCGATGGAAAAGCGTTCCTGATAGCGGGCCTTGATCAGCATCGGTACCAGCAATCCGCCCAGCGAGAGGATGGTGACGCCGCTCCCGGCCCACGTGAACACGGCGCAGACCAGAGCCGTGGTGACTGCCAGACCGCCCGGCATCCAGCCGAACAGCGCCGTGTAGGCCCGCAGCAGGCGCCGGTCCGCGCCGCCCTCCACCATCAGGTAGCCGGCGAATGTGTACAGGGGCAGCGAAGGCAGCACCGGCGAAGCCACCAACTGACAGGTAGCTACGGACACCGCTGCCACCGTGACTCCGTGGTCCCAGAACAACAGGAGTGACAGGCCGCCTAGCGTGGCAAAGATGGGGAGCCCGAGCAGTGCGGCAAAGGCGAGCGCGGCGAGACCCGCAAACAGGGCCCCCGGGGTTCCAGGGGCGAGAAACAGATACACCGCCGGCGCCAGCAAACCGGCGGCCGCCGCCAGGCGCGGCTGCAATTGAGGCGACGCCGTCCACACCAGCCGCAGGGCCAGCAGCAGGAACCCGGCCGGCATCACGCTCTCGGCCAGCCAAAGCGGCACGCCGGCGGCCAGGATGCCGCCACCTTGCCATTCCGCGCGCACGAACAGCAGGGCGGCGTAGGCGAGACTGACCGTCACCGCCGCTCCGGCCGCGCTTACGAAGACGCGCGCCGGGGCCTTCCAGCGCTCCGGCAGAAACGTGTTGGCCGAAAGCGAGAGCAGGCGCCCGGACCCGGCCGCCAGGGCCGCGCCCAGGAACGCGATCCACAGCGTGAGATGCTGCACGAACACGGTGGAACCCGGAACCCCGTGAACATGCACCAACCGCGCAGCCATCTCGCTCACCGGCAGCAGCGACATCAGGCAGAGCGCCGTCACCGTGAGCCATCGCTCAACCTTCATTTCGCGCCCTTCTTCGCGCTCTCTTGCACGGACTTTTGTACGGCCTTTTGCGCGTACTTTGGCACGTCTTTTTGTGCGCTTGCCGGGTGCTGCGCGCGGTATTCATCGCGCAGGCGCTTCACCTCGTCGAACAGCTCAGCCCCGACGATCTTGCCGCGGATCTTGGGGTAGACGTTCTCCACTTCCTTGCGCCACTCCGCCGTCACCGCCGCGTCGGCGTAAATGACGTTCAGCTTGTTCACTTTCTGCATGGTGGTAACGGCATCCTCGCCTTGCTTCCGGATCGCGTCGCGAAACTCAAGGGAAGCCGCCCGGGCGTCCTGGAGCAGCACGTCGCGCAGGTCCGCGGGCACGGCCTTCCAGGCCTCTTGCGTGATCAGGGTGGCCCCCACCAGCGGCGCCCACTTGAGGTCGATCATGTTTTTGGCGAGTTCGTAATAGCGAGCGCTGAGTGCGAAGAGCGGGACGGTTGGCACCACGTTGACCAACCCGGATGTCAGGCTGAATCCGATCTCAGTGGCCGCCAGGGGCTGCGCGTTGAATCCGTTGTCGCGCCAAAGCTCCAGCTCGTCGTTGCTTCCCCCAGCCCAGCAGAACAGCTTCAGTTTGCGCACGTCGTTGGGTTGCAGGACAGGTTTGGTGCTAAAGAAACGCACCCAGCCGCCGTCGCCCCAGCTCAACACCACGAAGCCTTGCGCTTCAATCAGCTTCTCGAGGCGCGGGCCGATCTTGGCCCAAACGTAGTCCAGCTCGTCGTAGGAGTCGTACATCATGGGGACTTGCAGCGCCATGACACCCTTGTCGATGCTGGATAGTCCGGCTCCCGTGAGCGCGGCAGCGTCTAGTTGCTTGATGCGCATTTTCTGGATCATGACCGGCTCGTCGCCCGACTGCCCGCCGGCATACATCACCAACTGCACCCGGCCCTTGGAATGGTTGAGCCAGTTCTCCTTCATGCGCTGCAGCGCCCGGTGCCAGAGCGAATCCCTGGGCGCCAGCGTGCCTATTTTTATGGTTACCTCAGGCTTCGAGGATTGGGGGAAAACCGGCGCCGCGGTTCCCAAAAGAAGCGCCAAAATGAGCCAGCGAATCGTCATCGTGATGTCCTCCTAGCGCGCGGGTTCCAGAAATAGCTCATCGGCGCGGCGCAGCAGCCAGCGCGCGCGCTGCTGTGCTACCAGGTTGACCAGACGGTTCTCGCGGTCCTGGTCGGGATCTATTTTGAGCGCCTGCTCCAGCACCGCCTGGAACTCGGCGCGCTTCTGCAATTGCAGGCAGGAATTCTCGGCATACGACACATAGATGCCGGCGCGCTTGCCGCCGGAAAGCTGCAATGCCTGCTCGTAGTAAGCGCGAATCCGCTTCTGCTGCTCGTCCGGGTTCATGCCGCTGCGTGCCGCTTCGAAGCCCATCAGGAATTCCGGCACGGCGCCCTGGCCGAATCCCGCGTCGAGTTCCTTGACGCGGTCGATCAGCGCCTCCACTTCGGGCAACCGCGCGATCATGTCGGGCTGATCTTTGGATGTGGAGATCGTAAGCGCCTGGGCCGCGGCGGTCCAGTAGAGCAACGGCACGTCGGGTTTTCGCAGGCGGGCGAGAGCCGAAGCGGGGTCTGTTTCGAGGGCCGCGCGGAAGCCCGGGTGCGCCGCCTCCAGGCCGCGCATGCCGTAATCGTGGGCGCGCAGGTAGAGCCGACGGGCGCGCGCCCGCAGTGCCAGGCTGCGGTCCAGGTTTTCGGCCTCCGCCAAGTCTGCCTGCTGATCGACGTAAATGTTGGAATAGGCAACGAAGCCGCTGGTAGCTGCGAACAGCAAGCCGCGATGCTTGGGCGATTCCGCCAGCAGGCTCTCCATCAGCTTGAGGCTGAAGGGAAGGGCCGCGCCCACCAGGTCGGGATCGTCGTCGCCGGTAAAGGTCGATCCGCCAGAAGCCAGGGCGTTGCCGAACTGGTTCACGGCCATCCGCTTGACGGAGCAGGCGGTCGACACGACCAGCATTAGAGCGATGACAGGGGTTTTCATAGCTGCCTCACTTTCCCTTGGGCACGATCAGTTTCTCGGCTTCTTGGAGGAGGCTGCGCGTTTCCTCATCCCCACAGTACCGATGACTCGCCAGCATTTGACGAAGTCCGTCCAAGTCTCTCCGCGCCTCCTCTTCCTGCCCGAGCCGCTGGAGGGTCATGGCGCGCAGTGCGAGGTCATCGGGGCTGGCTTCCTTGCGCAGGGACTCAGCGCGGCCGATTGCCGCCAGCGCGTCGGTGAATCGCCCCATGCGGTACCGTGCCGTCGCCAAAGTTCTCCAGTACTCTGCATCGCCGGCGGCCAGACTGACCGCTTCCTCGGCGTGCCTGAGAGCGGTGGCAGAGGCTTCGGGGCTGGCGCAACAGTTGTACACCACGGCCCAGCTTTGCTGGTTCAGATCGGCAGCCCTTGGCTCGGGACCCGCACGCTCGAACTTTTCGGAGTCCTCGAATGCATCCGGCTGCTTCAGACACTCCAGAAGGAAGTGCTGCAATTCCGCCGTGGACCCCGTGAGAAGTAGCACATCTTCGCCGTCGATTTCCAGTTGCTCGTGCCTGGGCGACCCGGTGCGCACAATCCGCTGTCCGAGTTCCTTGGAGCCGAGCCAGTCCACGCGAAGCGCGTTGCCTTCCAGACGCAAGCGGGCGAACCGATGCATGGGGAGCCGGGGCTCGAAGGGCTTGTCCGGGAACTCGCAATCCGCAATCGTTTCCGTGCCGAGTTGCACCAGGCGAAATGTGAGGAACTGTTCTCCGCTGAGAATGACCCGGTATCCAGCCTTGGCATCTGGCTCAATGCGGAAGCTCAAGATGGTCCCCCAGAGGTCGACCAAAGCCGGGTTGAGCACGGCGGTCTCCGGCGTGTAGAGCGGACGCAGCGAAAGAATGCCGGCATCGGCATACCCCAGGGACACCCAAATGGCCCCCAGAACGACGATTCTGTTAAGTTGCGACATATTCAGCCTCCTGGTTTCTTACAGCGCCGTGAGACTCCAGGAATTGCAGTAGCCTCACGGTTCGCTATCCCGGCGCCCCCTATTTCAGCCGCACCTTCACCACGACGCCGGCGTGGTCCGAAGCCCAGGGCGCCGTCACGCCAGTCCGCTCCGCCGAGAGCACGTTGAGATCCCGGCCGAACCAGCGGTAAATGTCGCCACCGGTAAAGATGAGGTCGATTCGCTCATTGGGGGTGGTTGGCCCGCTTGCCTGGTCCTCCCCGAACAGCGGCCACGTGTATCCCGGATCGCCCGGATTTGGCCATCTCCAACTGTCTGGAAAGCCGGCTAGCTCGATTTTCCGCACAGCGCCGGTGTCTTCCGGTCCCGGCTGAGCGTTGGAGTTGAAATCACCCGCCAGGATAACCGGCATTCCGGGCGAGGCCAGCGCGGCCAGCAGTTCATCCACCTGTTCCATTTGGATCCTGTCGCCTTGGGGAACGCCGGTGCTCTCCAGATGCGTGTTCACGAAACGAAACTTCGATTTGAAGACTTCTACGTCCAATGACATCCACCCCATCGGTTCGACGAATTCACCGAGCAGCGGGCTTCCGAATGTGAAGATCGTCTTGTAGCGGTGCGTCTGCACGTTGGTGATATCGAATTGAGACTGGGGCAAATCGATGCGCGCCAGGATCACGTTGCGATCCGTCATCCTCAGGTCGATCCCCTCAGCGGGCACCGGAACTTCGGAGTCTAATAGCGACTGGATGGCGACAATGCCATAGTGCAGCTTTCTTTTGGTCAATTCCGCCATCAGCAGATCGAGCTGATCGTACAGAACCTCCGTGGCGGGCGGCTGCAACAGCGGGCCTGTCCGCCAGAGCGTAACCTCCTGGAGCGCGATCAAATCCGGTTTGTGCGTCGCAATCTCATCGGCCAATCGAGAGGCCCGTGCCGGAATGCCGCTCGCCTTGATCTCCGCCAGGGTGGCGCCAATGCCAGCCAGGAGCGACGCCTGGTCGGTCGCTGCCAGGACGTAGTTCAAATCCGTACCCGCGTCCATGTTGCGGGTCATGACGGTGACAACGTGTGGGTTGTCGGCCAATGCGGTCTGGGGCCAGAACAAAGCCCATGCGGCAACCAGGAACATCGTCCCGGCGCATCGCCTGCCGGCAGTCGACTTGAGCGAAAACAACATGTAATCCTCCTGTTCGTGTGCCGCCATTGGCGGCTGTGGAATTCCGTTTCTCCACAGACCGAGTGTGCCCCTCGCGCCGGGCGCCCGTCCTTCACAAAGGCTGATGAATTGCTGATGAAACTCTGATAGCAGGCTTTTCACACCCGAATACCTGTGATAACCTCTTGCTAGCCTGGGTCTTTGACCGCGAGTCCTGGGGAGTAGGGACCATGCCGCTTCCGGCGATTGAGGGATACGAGTTCGGGCCGTATCGCATTGACACCGGCGAGCGGTTGCTGCACCGCGGCGACGAGTTGATCTCGCTGCCGCCGAAGGTCGTGGATACTCTGCTCGTACTGGTCCGCAGCGCCGGCCGCATGGTCGACAAGGGCGACCTGATGAAGGCGGTCTGGCCCGACACTTTCGTCGAGGAGGGCGCCCTTACACGAAACATCTCCCTGCTCCGGAAAATACTTGGGGATACGGGCGATGAGTCCGTTTACATAGAGACGATTCCCAGGCGAGGATACCGGTTTGTGGCACCGGTGCGCGCGGTGGCGGTGGAACTTGCCGGTGCGGCCATTGTGGAAGTTCGCGACGCCCACCCGCTTATAACCGGAAACGGAAATCGCGACGGGACAGCGGTACCGCGGCGGTCCTCCTTGAGGCCCCGGGCTAAGTGGATCCTCCTGGCTGGCATCCTACTACTGGCTGGCATCGCCGCCATCTGGGAATTCCTCATTGCGGATCCCGCCGCCCGTCCGGTTCCGCCGGTTACGATGGCAGCGAACGCCTTGGCCGTTCTACCCTTTCGCAGCGGCGAAAAGGACTCTTCCGAGGACTATATCGCCGACGGTATGACCCATGCTCTAATCACGTGCCTCGCGAGTCTGCGCAGCCTGAGCGTCATCTCCCTGGCCGCGGAAGGCGGCGGGCAGAGTGATACCACTGCGTGGGACGCAATTCGCCGGAACCAATCGGTGAAGTGGGTGCTGACTGGAGCCATTTTTCGCTCTGGCGGGCGACTACGAATCGACGCGCAGTTGATTGATCCCAAGACGAGGGAATTGCATTGGGCGAACAGCTATACGCGCGGCGAAGGAGATGCCCTGGCGCTGGAATCGGAGGTCGCCGAAGCCATCGCGAGCGAGGTCCAGGTCAACATCACCGCACAGGACAGAGAGCGCCTGCATCAGCGGCGCGCGCCGAGGCCGGAGGCGCTGGACGCCTACCTGCGGGGGCGGTACCTGTGGAACAGCCGGACAGAGGATGGGCTGAGGCAAGCCGTAAAGTACTTTCGACAGGCGATCGCCGCCGATCTCACATACGCGCCCGCCTACAGCGGTTTGGCGGACTCGTACTCGCTGCTTGGGTCAGTCGGCACCGACGGTATGCCGCCAAATGAGGCCATGCCCCTGGCCCGGTCCGCCGCGCAGAGGGCCATCGACTTGGACCCGGACCTGGCCGACGGGCACACCTCCCTGGCTTACGTGAAGCTGTCTTACGAGTGGGACCTCCCCGGCGCTGCCCGGGAGTTTTCTCGTGCTTTAAGACTCAACCCGAACTCCGCCACGGCGCGGCACTGGTACAGCCACTACTTCATGGCTGCCGGCGATCTCGGCAAAGCCACCGAACAGATGCGCGAGGCGCTTCAACTCGAGCCTTTATCGCCCAGCATCAATATCGGAATCGGCTGGTGCCTCTACTTTTCCCGGCAGTACGACCCGGCTATCGAGCAATTTCGTTCGGTGACCGAAATTAACCCGAGTCTTCCCCTCGCGCATCAAACACTGGGCATGGCGTACCAGCAAAAGGGGCTGTTTGACCAGGCCATCGAGGAGTACACCCGTGCCGCGGCGTTGTCGAATAACAGCCCGGCTTCGGTGGCGGCCCTGGCAAGCGTCTATGCCACAGTCGGGAAGCTTGCGGAATCCAGGCAGGAGTTGGCACGGCTTGAAGAGATGAAGCGCACCCGTCATGTTCCGGCGTTTTACTTTGCCACAGTTCACTACGCCATGGGCGACCTCGCGGAGACCTTCCGGTGGGGCTGGAAATCGATAGGCGAGCGCTGCGATTACCTCATGTATCTGCGAGTCGAGCCGCGCGTCGGCAAACTCGTGGGGAATCCGGAATTTGTTCGGGCCATGGCGGCTCTCCACCGATGAGCGCTCTTCTCAACTCACTGGTGCTGGCCTGCGGCCTCGGCGGTATGTGCTGGGCGGCGCGATGCACTACGGTTGCGGACCCCCGCGTCTTGCGCGAATACGGGGACTACGTCGCTGCCGCGGAACTGAGGATGTGCAGCCGGTTCGAGTCGGGGGAACTGTCGTGGGTGCCCGATTATGCATCGCGAGAAACGGCAGCCAGACTTGCTTCCGGCAAGCTGGTTCAGTGGAACATCACCGATGCGGCCGTGAATCAACGGATCGCCGGGCAGAACGGCACAGTGATTCATTGGATCGGGGCCATACGCATTCGCGGCGTGAGCCTCACGGACCTGAAATCCGTGCTACAAGACTATGACCGCTATGACCTGATCTACCGGCCCATGATCTTCGCATGCAAGGCCGAACGGGATCGGGATGGATTGCACGGCGTTTACGATGTAGTTCTCGGGCTGCATAGCGCATTCCGCTTCGCCTCTCTGTTCCCACAGCACTATGCGTTCCGCGTCAAAGCACGGATCGAACACTCGTCCAGCGCGAGCCTCCCCGTGGGCCCCACGTTGCGTGTCCATTTGAGGGCAAGCGAAATCCGCGAGTCCGACAGCGGCGTGGCCGGGCGCACCGACTTCCTGGAGCCCTATCGGGATCATGGCATCATGTGGGCTCTCAACGCGTATTGGCGCGCTCGCCAGCGGGGTAACGGCATCTACCTCGAGTTCGAGACCATCACCCTGGCTCGCTCCGTGCAGGCGTTCGCCTGCAAAATCGGTTTTGTCCCGGTGCCGAAATCAGTCGTCTCGGCGGCAATGGATTCCATCCCGGCGGAATCGGTCAAAGTGATTCTGGAGGAGACGCAAGCGGAATGCCAGCGTAGAGCCTTGAGGCCGCCGCTGAGCGTGTCCGGCCAATGATCGCGGCGTGGCTTTCCGACCTTCTGGTCGGCTTTGCTTTTCTGCTCGTCGCGCGGCCCTTGTTCCGGATTCGCATTCTCGGGAGGGAATACATCCCATCCCGCGGGCCGGCTCTGCTCGTATCCAATCACCTCACCCATTTGGATGCTTTCCTGATCGGCGCCTGCCTGGGGCCGGTGGTTCGCTTCCTGGTGTGGAAGCCCTACTATGACCACAAGCTGTGGAATTGGGGTCTCCGGCTTGCGAAGGCCATCCCAATCTGGACGAGCCCTCGCAGTGCGGCGCGGGCGATCGAGCGGGCTCGCGGCGAATTGGAGCGCGGCCACATACTTTGCATTTTCGCCGAGGGATCCATCAGCCGGACTGGGGAGCTGCTCCCGTTCAAGCGCGGACTCGAAGCCATCGCCCGCGATCTCGACGCTCCCATTATCCCCGTCCACCTCGACGGGCTATGGGAAAGCGTGTTTAGTTTCAAGGGTGGGCGATTCCTCTGGAAGCGGCCGCGGTACCTGAGGCACCCGGTGGTAATTTCCTTCGGCGCACCAATGTCCGCATCATCGACGGCGGGTGAGGTCCGGGAGGCCGTCGGGCAACTTGGCAGACGCAACGCTCTCGCGCCACGCACGCGACGAAGGTAGACGGTCCACGCGTGCGCGAAGTGTAATTCGTCATAAAGGCTAACTTTCGGTTGGCACACACCCGCGCGGACGTGATTGCCACGCCTACTACGCCGATGGCGGCACCGGAGATCTCGAAACATGCGCTTGCCGGCGCCGATTCGAATATCGGGCAGGTAGTGGAGTCCATGCGATTCATCAACCCCGCAAACCTGACCGGTCTGCCCGCGATCAGCGTTCCCGCCGGCTATGACCGGTGCGAATTGCCGGTGGGATTACACTTGACCGGCCGGTCTTGGAATGAGAGTAGGCTGTTCAGCATGGCTTACGCAGCGGAGAGCATCGTTGCTCGGCAAAGGCCGATCGTGCATTTCGACTTGTTGCCCGAACTGGGCGAGTTAGGTAGATAGATCACGATTCGGTCGTTAAGGGTTTACTAACGATCCAGCGGGCCGTCGCTGTTTGCCGTAGTAGGGCGACGGCGCATCCGGAAGCATTCCCCCGGCCGCCCAAACGCCCTCATCGCAGTTGACCTGAGATGTGGTCTGCAGTGCCCCGCGGATTCCGGTCGCGAAGTTTGACTTCCATCGGGCCGTCGGCGGCGGCTGTGCTGGTCCATTCTCCAGAAGGCCGGTTTCACGGCCCGGATCTGGCGGGCACACCCTGCACGCCCGTTATTCAACCCTGCGTCAGTGCTCGGGAGCGTACCTAAACCTGCAGTCCTTCCGGCTGGCCGACCATACGACCCAATATCTGTTTCTCGCATTCTCGCCAGATTAGGCTCCCGGCCCGCCCGTTTCACGACGGGAATGCCAGTCGGCTTTGGCCACCATGAAGCTATCTACCGCCGAGGCCTCGTCCTCAAACGCCTCGAAAACTGTGTACAACTTGGTGAGCTTCAGAAGATCGTGCACGCGTTTGGCGAGGTTCAAAAGCTTCATCTGCCCCCCGGCCGTGGTGACAGTGGTATGCGCGGCTACCAGTTCGCCGAGGCCAGAGCTGTCCATGTAGGTGACGTCGGCCAGGTTCAGAACGATTCGCCGGGAACCGCCGGCCACCAGCTCCCGAATCTTGGTGCGCAGGGTGTTAGTGCCTTCTCCCAGTGTCAACTTTCCACTGGTATCGACGATGATCACGTCGCCCATTTCGCGCGTTGTCAGTTTCACATTCATTGATTTTGCCCCCTTCGTCCTGCTGTCTTCTCGCTCGGAGCAGGCCGCAGGTGCTTCAATACTCGCACATACGCGCTCCGGGCGTAGCGGCCACTCGGAAACAGGAATAGGTGAATAATACTTGGGCCCCGTATCCTTTTGGGTGGCGATGCCAGACCAGTCGGTCCATTCTCCAGAAAGCTGGTTTATCTGCCCCGATCTTGCAGGCGCGCGCGCTCGGTGCCGCCCACCCAGCCCACGCCGAGTCATGCGACGATCTCATACGGCCCGAGTTTGTCGCCCGCCGAAGGTGGCCATGCGGTGTGCTTGGCGGATCCAATCGAAAGTCCCGCTGAAAGAGAAAGTGGCCTATTGATTCCCCGCCGCCGTGGACCGCTCCGCTTCACCGGACCAGTTCAGAATCACGTTGAGCTGGTGCGGCGCCGAGCCTTCATCGCGCCGGATCATGAGGAACCGCTTGCCGTCCGTCGAGGGCTGGTAGTTCGAGAAGCGGTAATCGTTCAAGAGGAAGGCGGTCCGATCAAAAAGCCTGCGCGGCGCTCCGAAGGAACCGTCCGGATGGAAATCGACGGCGACCACCGCCTCGCCCGTAACGTAAAACAACTCTTTGCCATCCCGCGACCATCGGGGCTGCGAACC
>OBLU010001957.1_pt1 | contig 19047 bp, 19 predicted proteins | sample 1518681 | NCBI WGS metagenome assembly OBLU01 (sample SAMEA3539304, study PRJEB22396) | soil metagenome | biome: tundra; feature: field; material: soil | place: USA | collected 2010-05 | depth 0.15 m | reverse complement strand
TAGTGATGGCCGCCAGCGCCCGCGGGCACGATCTCGTCATTGAGGTGTCCGACTCAGGTCCGGGTTTCCCGCCTGAGTTCCTGCCGCATGCATTCGAGCGCTTCAGCCGGCCTGACTCAGGGCGCGCGCGGGCCGGAGGTGGAACTGGCCTCGGGCTTTCCATAGTGCAGGCGATAGTGACTGCACATGGTGGCAAAGCCCAGGCGCGCAACAGAGCTGAGGGTGGTGCCAGCGTCGCGTTGGAGCTGCCAGGCGCCGTCGTCCGTTGACGACCCCGAGTGGTCGCTTCGTAGCTTCCTCGGCGACCAAGCTGGCGCTCAGTAGCGCTTGACTGTTCGGCCCCGACCTGAGCCTAAAGAACCCCCGTTCGGGCCCACCAGGCTCGAGTGGCCGCCGGTCATGGCGACCACTCCTCCGAGCGGGCGGTTCTCTTGGATGGCCCAGGTTTCAGGGGATAGCGGCCGGTCAGTAGAGCACTCGGCCACGTCCGCCAACGACCGCGCGCGCATGTTCGACCGCAATCGCATCCTTTGGAAACACCTGCGGCTTAGTTAGGTTCCTCTTAACTTCCGCTCCGCCATCCTGAGAGACAGCAACATCAACCCAAACTCAAAGGAGATAGAAATGAAGCGGATGTTCAAGATTGGCACAGGCACAGTTGTGGCGGCCTCGATGCTGGCAACGGTCTTGGCTCTGGCCGGACCAGGCGCAGCGTCGGCAACTGCAGTACAACGACATTCGTCGAGCTCGCAGGCGACGGCCGTGGTGCGCTCCAGTTCCTCGAAAAGCTACCCACTTCCGAGGACAGCCACCTGGTATCGCGCCGGCGCGGCCGGATCGGTCAAGATCGCTGCCGTCAACTCGGGAACGATCAGGGTCGTAACCGTCAACGCCGCCCAGGGCTACATCGCCTCTGTTGACTCGTCGTCCGGCTCGTCGGTGGACGTCTACTTCCGTCACGGCACCCACACGGTGAAGTTCGAGGCCGAGATCAACGACAGTGGCGGCCTGACTGTACTGGTGACGACACGCTGACCGGCCTGTTCCCTATTGGCCGGGTCCCGACTGGACGGGGCCCGGCCATCGGTCGCGTCAGGCCGCGAATACTGTGGCGAATGTGATAACTGTCCTGATAGTCGAGGACGATGCGAATATCCGAGCCGGGCTCAAACGGTCCCTCGTCGAGATGGGATACGACGTGAGGACTGCCGCGACGGGCCTTGGGGGGTTGTCGACCATCGTCGATGAGAAGCCTGACGTCGTCCTGTTGGACCTCGGTTTGCCCGATATCGACGGTGTCGACCTACTCCGCATGCTCCGGGCTGTGAGCACGGTCCCTGTCGTGGTCGTCACCGCCCGAGATGACGAAGGCGGGATCATTCAGACCCTCGACGCGGGAGCCGACGACTACGTCGTCAAGCCGTTCTCCACCCGGCAGCTCGAGGCGCGTCTCCGGGCGGTCTTGCGCCGGGCAAGGGAGGACTCTGAAACGCTGGCGATCACGGTCGGAGCCCTCCGGATCGACGCGACCACTCGTGAGGCCACGCTCGCTGATCGGGACCTGCTTCTGAGCCGCAAGGAGTTCGACCTGTTGCACTACCTGGCAGCCCACCTCGGGCGGGTCGTGACCAAACGACAGCTCCTCGCCGATGTCTGGGACCAGCCCTACGGCGGCAGTGACAAGACCGTCGACGTCCACATCTCGTGGCTGCGCCGCAAGCTCGGCGAGTCGGCGACACAGTCGCGGTACTTGCGCACGATCCACGGTGTCGGCGTGCGGCTCGTCGACCCAGACGGCGGTGGAGACGAAGACGAAGGGCTGGAAGTGAGTTGAGGATATTCGCTGGACGGTCGCGAAACCGGGCGAGGATCCGCCGGAGGATGGCATTTATGGCGGCCGTCGTGACCGGCACGGTCGTGCTCATCTTCTGTATTCCACTGGCCTTCTTCGTGCGTTCGATCGCCTACGACAGGGCTATCGACGGCGCGAACCTGGAAGCGAGCTCTCTCGCCGCGGAGCTCTACACCGTGAAGGACCAGCCGACGACGGCCCGGCTCACGAGATCGGCCAACGAGGCGGCGGAAACACCAGTGACGGTCTACCTCGCCGACGGGCAAGTGCTCGGAGCGGTGTCCTCCTCTCCTGCCAACGTCCCCGCGATCGTCCGCGCGGGTCTCACGGCGACACTTCCGAGTCCCGTGGGCGGAAGAGATGTCTGGGCGTCTGTGCGACATCCGAGCGCCTCGATCGCCGTCATGGTGAGCGTCCCTTCCAGTCTGCTGACAAAGGGAGTCGGCCGCGAGTGGTTTCTCCTCTTCGGTGGTGGCCTTCTTCTCGTGCTGATCGCGATCGTCCTCGCTGACTGGATCGGCCGCTCCATCGTCCGTCCGATCTCGGATCTCGAGGACGTCACGCACCGACTCAGCAATGGGGATCTGGAGCGCCGCGTCGTGCCCGCGGGGCCGTACGAGGTCGCTGAGGTCGGCCAGGCGGTCAACGAGCTTGCCGACCGCATCGACGGCCTCTTGGCAGGTGCCAGGTTGGCGGGGGCCGACCTTGGGCACCGGCTGCGCACGCCGCTCACGGCGCTGCGGTTGGACCTCGAAGCACTAACTGCCGGCACGGCGAGAACAATCCTGAGCAAGGACCTTGAAGTGCTCGAGGCAGCTGTTAATCGCCTGATCCGGGAGACTCGTGAACCTCCCAGGCCTCCAGGTCACGCGGACCTCGCGGGCACCATGCGTGACCGCGTGGCCTTTTGGGCCGTGCTGGCACGGTCTCAGCGGCGCGCCTTCAGCGTTGAAGTGCCGCCGCGTCGAGTCGAGGTCCCTCTCGACAGAGATGACCTGGAAGCCACGATCGACGCTCTCATCTCGAACATTTTCGCCCATACGCCCGAAGGGACGAGCTTTCATATAGCGCTTCAGCAAACTCCTCCGGGTTCGGGGTCCTCGACACTTATCGTCGAAGACGATGGTCCGCCACCATCGGCTGCGACAGCGCCCAGGCCGCCTCGAAATGCGGGGACAGGGCTCGGCCTGGACATTGTTCGGCGTACGGCCGAGCGCGCTGGTGGCGCCATGGATGTCGGACGCTCACGAAGCGGCGGGTTCCGCGTTGAGGTCACGTTCCCAGAGGCGACGGCGGCAGGAACGAACATGCGAGTGGCCGCCAGCGAGGGGACAACCCCCGATCAACCTTAAGAGGTGGGTCCTTGGGCTTCATCGAGCGGGCAACTCCATTCAGGCAGAGAAGGGGCCCGAACAACTTCGACCGCGGCGGACGCTCCACCACCGCCCCTTATCGTCGTTGGCTGTTGACGGTTCGCCTGAAGCTGCCTCATCGTGGGCGTGACCAGACCGTAAGTGGTGGAGGGACTGAGACCCCTGCAGAATTGCCGGTGCTGTACTGCAGGGAGGGCTCCTGCTGCCTCACGCCCCTCGACCGCCGACCTGGCCAGCCATAGAGCGGTGACCGACCACTCGCGTCATGAGTCGATCATGGAGTCGCAGTACTTCTGATGCCACGGACTGATGGGCCTGACGCCTATGTGGTGGGGCGCACGCCGACCTCCTCCAAGTGGCCGAGCATGTCAGCGGGATCGGCGTAGACCCGGTACGCCCCGGCTGTTTGGAGCTCGGCTCGCCCGTAGCCGCCCGAGAGCAGACCGACGCCCATCGAGCCGGCCCGCTGGGCGGCCAGAAGGTCCCACACGCTGTCTCCGACGACGAAGCTCTGGCGGGGATCGACCTTGAGCAGGCTCGCGGCAGCCAAGAACAGGTGAGGGTCGGGCTTGGCCCGCTCCACCAGATCCCGAGTCACCACGACGGTGTCGGCCGGCAGCTCCAACAGCGCGATGGCCGACGAGGCAGTCACGCGTGACCCGCTCGTTGCGATGGCAAACGGCACTTCGTGGTCTTGGAGGTAACTGAGGAGCTCCCTCGCGCCGGGAAGTGGCACCACCCCTCCGGCACGGCGCAGGTAGTGCTCGGCATGGAGCGAGAACAGCCGAGCGAGGGTCTCGGTACCGAGCTCGCAACCGGTCTCACGCTGTAAGGCGTTGAGGAACAATCCTCCGCTCATCCCTATACGGCGGTGGATCCTCCACACCGATAGCGGCACGCCGCACTCAGCGAGGGCTTCTTGCCAGGCGATCACGTGCTGGTAGACCGAATCCACCAGCGTCCCGTCCAGGTCAAACAAGAATGCCGGCTGCGGTACCTCGATGTGCGGCCGCGAGGCGGTGGTCACAAGTTCAGTCTACGAGTCGGCCCTCCGACATGGACAATCTGTGACTCGTTGGCCCGACCTGCACGGCGAGGTCGCGCAGACAACGCCGGTTGCGGGTCCTGTTACACGGCACGAACCCGTAACTCGCGTACGGGCCTGCCAAGGTCACAGATCCGGTGTGGTAATTCGGGCACGCGACACCTGGGGTTACTATCCAGAGGTCCAGTGGCTGGCCAATCGCGGCTATCTCTGCGTTCAGGTCACCTATCGGGGTTCGACCGGTTACAGCAAGTCATTTGTCAACGCCGGCGACAGGGAGTGGGCAGGCCGAATGCACGACGACAACGATCCACGCGTGCTACAAGCCGAGTCAGAGTCGATCGTCGCTGCGCTCAAAGATGCCGGAGTCGTGCACGAGTATCTGCTGTTCCCCGATGAGGGCCACGGCTTCGTCAAGCCGGAGAACCGTTTGCGTTTCTTCGCCGCTGCCGAGGACTTCCTGGCTCGCTACCTCGGTGGCCAAGTGGAGGAGTAGCGGCATCCCCACCGGCAAGCTGCTATCCCTTATCGCCGGTTATCCGGGTGATCGGTCTTGAGCACCCTCTTGGCAAGGTCGGGCTCGTTGAAGGCAGGAGCAACGTTTGCCAGCGGGGAACGCGATTAAGAGCCTTACTCGAACCTCTGCGCGGGCGCCAGATCCGTCTCTGTATCCAGTGAGAGCGCTTCATCTCGTGGACAAGTCGGCTCGAGAACAGGACGATTTGTCGCGGGCTTGATTGTGAAGAGCTACCGTCGACCGGCACCTACCTAGTACGACGTGTCCTCCACGACGGCCAGGTCGACGAACTCCGGAGCGCCGTCGAAGATCTCCGCCATTGTCGCCCTCACTGCTTGCAGCCCTTCCTGGCGTCGCGGATCCTGCTCGCGCGCGCGAGCCTTCTCCTCACTCTCGAAGAGGACGAAGTTGTACACCCGGCTCGGGTCCTTCTGGTCTTGCATGGCCAGCGTACGCAATAGGCCTGTACCTGGTTGTTCGATTGCCCGCAACTGCTCGTACACTCGCGGGAGATCGCCTTCCCTCCCCGGCTTCAGACGCATCGTGATGAGCTGTGCCCACATGTCGGAATCAGCCCTGGATCACGTTGTGGACAGTCGCCACCATCGGCTCTTTCAACTCGACGTCGAGCCCGGCGAGGATCGGCATGAGGGTCGGTCCAAATGCGTCGAAGTCCTCCTGTGAGTCCCAGATGTCGAAGACCTGGATCTCACCGTTGGACTCGAGAGCCACGTGGTAGGAACGCCCCTTCGGCGCCCCGGCACCAGCTGCTTCGAGCTGCTTGATCGCGTCGGCGTACTTATCCGGCGTGAAACCTCCATGCATGAAGTAGATCCCGAGTGCCATACGACACCAATCCTTCCCGCGCACGAATCACGCGATTACTAACGAGGCGCTCACCGTAGCCAAGGAAAGGTGGGATGGCAATAGGCGTGCTGATTACGAAACCCTGTGGACCTTCCTTCTTTCTGCCCGGATCGGAGTAGGCAGAACCTACGCCCAGGAGAGGTAGCGAGCACGACGTCGCCGCGCCACGAACGGCAGGGATAAGAAGTCAGAAGTACTACTACATCCTTCCTGTCTGATCGGTCACAGTTGGGGCTCACCAGTCGCAGGGGGTGACCGAGGCGCAGACGGGGTGTTGTGTCTAATGGGCGCCGACGGGGCCGAAGGCTACGAGGAGGTCCTGAGGTCCGACCGCGAACTCCAGGCGGTTCCGGGCAGGGAGGTGCCACTGTGGGCGATACATGGTCACCCGGCCCTTATTGTGTGGGCGGCTTCCCCATCACTTCGCTCGGGCCCAGCTCACACCCACAGGTGAAGAGTTCGCCCGAAAGTCCTGGTAGACGGCCTGACTGCGATCAGATGCTTGACACGGACATCCTCTGCCCCGAGCACACGGTCATGTAGTGGGGACGACGTTGACGCTACGCTCGGCCCGCATCCAGACCGTCGTGTCCGGTGGGACGAGGCTGCCATCAGGGCCATCGTTGTCACCGGTTCCCGACGAACGGGACCTTCGGCGGCGGGGGCCGTCCACCAGGGGGCTACTGGTTAGCAGGACGTGGTCGTGGTGGGGTAGGTCCACGGGCTCGTCAGCCAGGTTGGCCAGCACGAGGACGTCAGCCCCTCGCCAGTAGGACAGCATGTCCGCCGGTCCCTCGTTCCACACCAGGTCTGCCGAGCAGAGCGACGGCTCGGCCCGTCGAAGTGCCAGGGCGCTCTTGTACAGGGCCAGCATCGAGCCCGGGTCAGACCGTTGCGCTTCCGCTGTGAGCGTCTTCCAGCCCTCGGGCTGGGGTAGCCACGGTCTTGCCCCGTCTGCGGTGAACCCGAACGGCGGTTGTTCGCCTGACCACGGCAGTGGTACTCGGCAACCGTCTCGACCTCTATCGGTCTGCTTGGACCGCTGCCAAAAGGGGTCCTGCAGGAGCTCGTCGGGGATGTCCTCCACCTCCCAGAGCCCTAGCTCGTCGCCCTGGTAGATATAGACGGTCCCCGGCAGCGACAGCGCCAGCAGGGCGGCGGCACGGGCTCGGCGCGTCCCCAGTTCGAGGTCACTGGCCTCGCCGATCCGCCGGTCGCTCATCTGGAACAAGGTATTGGCCCGCCCGTAACGGGTCACGTGGCGGACGACGTCGTGGTTGGAGAGCACCCACGTGGGCGTCGCCCCGAGCCCAGCGTGGGAAGCCAGAGTGCTGTCGATCACCCGCCGCAGCGCCGGTGCCTCGAAGGCGCTGCACAAGAAGTCGAAGTTGAACGCCGAATGGAGCTCGTCGTCGCGCGGGTACAGGGCGAGGCGCTCGCTGTCGGCGAGCCACACTTCGCCTACCAAGAGGCGCCGGTCCGGGTACGAATTGGCGACCCGGCGCCAGCTCCGATATATCCCGTGGATCTCGTCGCGGTCGAGGAACGGGTGCTGGCCCGGAGGGCCGCCCTCCGGGCCGCTGACGACGTCACCCAGGTCGCGCTGCTTGGCCAGCAAGGCGGCCGAGTCGACCCGGAACCCATCCGCAACCAGGTCGAACCAGAAGAGCAGGATGGCCTCGAACTCCGCCTTGGCCTCGGGGCTCAGGGGGACGTCTCCCGGCGGCCTTGCCCGGGATCGAGTGGCGCGCCGCCGACCGGGGCATGTTGACGCATCGGTGCCCGTGCGTCACGGGAGGGCACTATTGGGAGGGAGACGGAACGGCGCGAAGTTGGGCGAGAGATGGGTGCTCAAGCTGAAGTTTGCTGTCCTACGCCTGAAGGCCGAACTCGGACCGTCTGGCCACCGCCACACCTCGCTGAAACTCGGAGAGCCATTTAAGGTTCAGCAGTTCTGAGTCGATATGAGAGGAGCCGACAAAGGCCTGCCCCGATCTCGGGGCAGGAGCGCCGACATCTTGCGGTGTGGCCCGAGAAGGGATGCCCAAGTGCAAGAGGATCTGGAGGCCGAGGCCGTCGAGCTACGGAACGGGATTGCCGCAGGTCAGCTCGTTGTTTACTACCAGCCCAAGGTTGGGCTGTTCACCGGGCAGGCGCTCGGCGTCGAGGCCCTCCTTCGTTGGGAGCATCCCGAGCGTGGCCTCGTCTTCCCCGACGACTTCATCCCGGCCGCGGAGCGTAACGGCCTCATGACCGAGCTGACCGACTTCGTCCTCGATCACGCGGCCGACCAGCACGCGCAATGGCAGGCGAATGGCATCGACCTGCCCGTGGCGGTGAACCTGTCGGCGAGCTCCTTGATTGATGCTGCCCTGCCGGACAAGATCACGGCCGTATGCGATCGACACGGGATCAGTTACCGTGGCCTCGATCTGGAGATAACTGAGACGTCGGTCATGGCCGATCCGGAGGTAGCCGTCGCGATACTCACCGCCTTGGCGGAACGAGGCTTCGTCATGGCCATTGACGACTTCGGCACCGGGTTCTCGTCTTTGGCCTACCTCAGCAAGTTACCGGTGTCGGTGGTCAAGATCGACAAGTCCTTCGTCCTCGATGTGGTCCACAACAATGCCGACGCCCACATCGTCCATGGAATCATCGAGCTCGCCCACGGGCTGGGTAAACAGGTCGTGGCCGAAGGGGTCGAGTCCCAGGACGCCGTGAACCTGCTTCTCCTCATGGGGTGTGACCAGGGTCAGGGGTATCACTGGAGCCGGCCTGTCCCAGCCGGGGAGCTGACTGCGTGGGTGACCAAACATCAACATGCCGTCACCGTCGCGGGTCGCGAAGCCGGAATGTCCGCAGGAGCACCCATCCCCGCGAACGAAGCCAAGCGCTTGGCCGTCTTGCAGCGCTATCGAATCCTCGACACTGCCTATGAGGCCATCTTCGACGAGATCGCCACCGTCGCCGCCCAGGTGTGCGGGACACCCATGTCGGCGGTCAGCCTGGTCGACGCCGAGCGCCAGTGGTTCAAGGCTCGGGTCGGGCTAAGGGTGGCGGAAACGACGAGGGACCTTGCCTTCTGTGCCCACACCATCATGGATCCGGCTCACCTGCTAGTTGTGAACGACGCCACCACCGACGCGCGCTTCGCCTCTAATCCGCTCGTGACCGGAGACCCCGGCATTCGCTTCTACGCAGGTGCACCCCTTGTCGCCCCCGATGGCTCTGCCGTCGGCACCTTGTGCGTGATCGACTCGAAGCCACGCCAGCTCAGCGGTGCTCAACTAGACCTCTTACGCCAGCTCGCCGCACATGTGATCGCCATGTTTGAAGCCAAACAGCAGCTCGCCGAGCTAGCGGAACGGCCGGAGACCACCGGTCAGAGAGATCTTCGTCGGGCCAGCTGAGATGGCTTGCGCCTCCCCAAGACCGTGGAGGCCCGGCTTGTGGTGAGCTACATGGCGCTCCACGCGCCACGGGTCCTCACAGGCCTCAAACCCGACTCGTTTCCAGGTCCGAGCTGAAGACGCGTCACAGCCGACGGAGCTTTGCCTGACGCCGGGGATCGTCGAATCTCTCGATGCCCACGTCCGGCAACAAGCCGAACGCGTGGCCGCGGGATCGCTCTAATCACGATGACCGAGTCGACCCGGTATCTGGTCTCTCGCCCGTGTCGATGAGGTCTTGGGCGACCTCTCGCAGCTTGACGTTGAGGTGCTGCGAGGCCTGGCGCAAGATGTGGAAGGCCTGGTCAGCCGTGATCCGCTCGCGTTCGATCAGGATCCCTTGGGCCTGGCCGATCAGCTCTCGAGTGACCAAGGCGGCATGAAGGTTCTCGGCACGTCGTTCCTCATCCTCGTGAGCGCGCGCGGTAGAGCAGGCGAAACCGGCCATTGCCGCGAGCAGCAGCCCCCTCGCCCGGTCTATGACCCCGAAGGCCTGGGGGTAGCGGGAATAAAGGTTAATGGCTCCTGATGTGCCATTCGCGGCCATGGGGAGCGCCAACAAGCTGCGGATACCCAGCGAGGCAGCGCCCGGCCCGAAATTTGGCCAGCGAGGGTCGGTCCCGAGCTCGTCGGCATAGAAGGTCAGCTTGTGCGCGACGGCATCTAGGCACGGCCCCTCGCCGGTGCGGAGTTGAAGCGCGTCGACCTCGTCCACGATTGGATCGGTGCAAACTCGATCGGTGGTTGCGTCACCCTCGAAAAGGAGGGCACCGGCGAGTTCACAGGCCTCGATGGTGACAACACAGAGATCCACGGCCCTTACCAAGGTGTCTCCGACACTGTCAGCCAGGAACAAGCTCCGGGCGACTTCAGTGAAGGCGACGGCCGAGGCAATGGCGGAGTCCTCGGTGGTGATGGTCTCGTGTCCGTTTAGGTCCATGGCACCTCGGCTAGTCGTTTTCTCCCGGGTCATATCATTTCATCGGGAAGTCGCCACCGTTGTCCACCCGGTAACTTGGGTGTAGGGTCAAGCTCACCTTCGACAGCGAGGGAACCGTCGGCGGCCAGAGCGATTTGCCGCCATCTCGGAGGCAACGACTTCGTGTCGAGTTCCGTGCTGTCGCTGAAAGCGGCCGAGGTGGCCGCCTCCGACGATCCCTTGGAGAAGTTTGGCGTCACCGTCGACTTCGTGAATGCAAGCGCGGTGCTTGGCGTCCGGGGTGGTATGGACTGCTTCAGTGCTCGAGAACTGGGCGCGATCTTGGACGCTGTCATCGAACGGCACCGGTCCGTGGTGGTGGACCTCGCCAAGCTGGACTTTATGGATTCCTCGGGACTGGAAGTGATTGCCGCGCGAGCGTCACGCCTCAGGGGATCGGACGGCGCACTCACCATCCGCTCGCCCTCGGCCGTCGTACTCCGCATGCTCGACATCACGGGTGTGGCGGATTTGGTCCGCGTGGAGCATCCGGGGCCGTTGCGTCGTCGCCTGGGAGTGGAGCAGTCGCCCGAGCTTGACGACGCGCCCGTCGGGACCGAGCCATACCACCCGACCCGAACTGTCAGGATGACCATGGCCATCCCCGCCGATGCCGATGTCGTCGACGGCGCTCTGCGTTTGGTTGTGGCCCTGGCGCGGGCCACGGTCAACGGTGCCGACGGCGTCAGTGTGTCGCTGCGCCGCCATGGCGAGCTCTCGACAGTGGCGGCCAGTGACCAGACCATCTCGGACATGGACGCCAGCCAGTACGCGACCGGCGAGGGTCCCTGCGTCGATGCCTCAGTCAACGGCCGTCGGTTCCACGCTGAGTCCTTGGACACCGAAACCCGGTGGCCCGCCTTCACCCCGAGAGCTCAGGCTCTCGGGGTGAAGGCCATTCTGTCCTCACCCCTGCTGGCCGGGGACCGACCGGTCGGGGCCCTCAACATCTACTCGCGCACTGCGATGGCCTTCGTGCCGGAAGCTCAGGAACTGGCATCGGTGCTCGCCATCGAGGCCTCGCTCATTCTCACCAGCGCCGGGGTGAGTGTGACCGACGGCCAGCTCTCCAGGCGTCTCGGCCAAGCGCTAAAGATCCGACGGGTGATCGCCCAAGCCGAGGGTGTGCTCATGGAGCGCGAGGGCATCGGGGCTGACCAAGCCTACGGCATGCTCTGTGACTGCTCGCGACGGTCGAACCAGCCGCTTCGCGAGCGGGCAGAAGAGATCACGACCTCCACTCAGCGGTTCCGACTCGACCCGGCGCCCGAACCGAGGGAAAGCCATCATGACTGAGATATCGGCGACTGAGCGGCCGGCCGACGCGCTCGACCAGTATCGCCGCGATGCCGGTCTCTCCCACGGCGATCTCTGGTTGCGCTATTTTGAGCTCGGCGGTATGAGCAACGCGTTGGAACTCGAAGGGTTCCTATATGGCGCCCTTCAGCCGAGCGCGCACGACCGCGAGGTGATCGCCCAAGCCCTGAACGAGCGCTTCGTGGAGCTGGGCGGAAACCACCCCGTCCCTTACTCCGAGAGCGACGAAGCCAGGCGTCCGGAAAACAAACATGAGCGATGAGATCACAGCAGCAAGGCCCGTTGAACTGGTCAGGAATTGAAGAGGGAACCGCGTGCCCGCAGAACGCCTAGCCCGCCGTAGGCACCCTGTCGTTCGCCAGGCCGCGGCCGGCCCCCCTGCCAAGAAGCGCCTAGTTGGTCCCACTGGCATCGCGCTCATCACGGTTGCGGCGATCCTCACATTGCGGGGCTTTCCCAGTACCGCAGAATACGGTTGGGCCAGCATCTTCTTCTACGTCGTGGGCGCGGTCTTCTTCTTCATTCCGCTCTCGTTCGTGGCAGCCGAGCTTGCCACGGGCTGGCCCAAGGCCGGCGGGATGTTTGCGTGGGTGAGCGCAGCGTTCGGACCCAGATCCGGGTTCCTCGCGGTATGGTTCGACTGGATTGAGAACGTCGTGTGGTTCCCGACAGTGCTCTCTTTTGTCGCCGCAACGATCGCATACATATTCGAGCCGAATTTGGCAAACAACAAGTGGTACCTCGTCATCATCATGCTGGTCGTGTTCTGGGGCATGACTCTGGCGAACTTCTTAGGGTTAAAGAACATACTTCGCTTCAATAACGCTGCAGTGGTTGTCGGGACACTGATACCTACCGCAATACTGATCGCTCTAGGCGTCTACTGGCTGGTGAGCGGGCGACCGAACGCGATTCCATTCCACGCGACAAAGTTGCTACCGAGCTTCTCGAGCATCGGCAACCTCGTCTTCTTCGCTGGCGTGCTTCTGGGCTACGCGGGTGTCGAGATGGCTGGTTACTCTGCGAAGCAGCTGAAGAACATCCGTCGTGACTACCCCCGCGCAGTGGCGGCGTCGACCCTGCTTATCCTCGTGCTCTCAATTCTGGGAACGCTCGCCATCTCGTTCGTCGTCCCCGACGGCAAGCTCAGTCTTGTCGCCGGGCTCATGCAGGCCTTCCAAGACTTCTTCACCCGTCTCGGCCTCGGCATCTGGGCTACCAAGGTGATGGCCGCCCTCGTTGGACTAGGCACCCTTGCCCTGATCAGTACCTGGATGATCGGTCCGTCGGAAGGTGTCTATGCCGCCGAGGGAAGCGGGGAGCTGCCGCCTGAGCTGCACTATGTCAACAAGCGCCATGTCCCCGTGGCCATGCTGCTGGCTCAAGGCGGGCTGGGGACCTTGTTCGCACTTCTCTACCTCTTCGTGCCGGGCGTGAGCACTGGCTACTGGATGCTGACGGCGCTGACCATTCAGCTCACCGTGCTCATGTACATTATGATGTTTGCCGCGGCGATCCGCCTTCGCTATTCCGAGCCTGGGACTTCGCGCCCGTACCGGATTCCTGGGGGCAAGTACCTCGGGATGTGGATTGTTGGCGGCATGGGCATACTCGGTTCGGTGTTCGGGCTGGTGCTCGGATTCTTCCCGCCAAGTGGGATCGCTCACTGGTCGACGCCGATCTACGTGCTGGTAATGGCCGTCGGTATCGTCATTTGCTCGATTCCGCCGTTCCTGGCTGACATCTTCAAGAAGCCCAGCTGGCGGATCGCCCACCCAGATCCAGTCCTGCTTGATGTGTCCGCGGAACCTTCGGGTGACACAGCGGGCTTTCCGGTCCCCGCCTAGGTTTGGTGACTTTCACGCCCGTGGCGCAGAGATGCGCAGTGCCAGCGCCGTTTGCAAAGGAGCTCAGACCATGCAGTCACCGATAAGTCGTGCCGATGTCGTCAACGGGGCGGTCGGCCCCTTTGACGACTACTGCGACGGGTACGGCAATCCCGGCTCGAGTGGAGTCGGTTACATCTCGGTCCTGAAGCTGTCGACGGGCACGGTGGCAAAGACCATGGACTCGGTGCTGGAAGGCATCGTCTCCTACGACCGGGCGGAGAAGAACGACGCCTACGCCGGGCAGATCAACATGATCGCCGCCTCGTCGTTCAGTGGCCTCAACGGGGCCGTCTGGGGTTACGATCTCGCCCGTCACGACGGCCTCATCGATGGGTCGATCAAGACGCTGATGACGAGAAGGCGCTTCGATGGCGTCGAGATCAAGGTGTTCCCGGTCGCCCCTCTGCTCGAGGCGGGAGAGGCGCTCTTCGGGACAGCGGAATCGCGACGGTTCCCCTTGTTGCCGGGCTCTCATGTCATCTGCGCGACGAAGGACGTCACCGTCAGCGGTCCGACGTCTGTGTGGTCGGCGATAGCGCTCTCGATAGCGGAAGACCGCGAACGTGATTCGAGCCTCTTTATAGAAGACGTCGGGCAGGACCTCGCAGGCGACACGCCGGTTGAGCGGGAAAACGCCCTTCATGCCCGCATGGAGCACGTAGTCGACAGTGTCCTGCTCTGCGGCGAGGACCAGGGCGTCAAGTACAAGGAGATCTTCGTAGGCTTCAAGACCGAGTGGGTCCCGGAGGGCTACGTCGGCTGTGGGCTTACCTGTGCCCCTTACCTCGTGCTGGCGAGAAACGCCGTTCCGAGCCCTGCCAGCAAGCTGCTCGACACGTCGCTCTCCGAGTGGGAGCATCAGTTCGCCACGGCGAGGCCGTCTCTTAGCGGGGCAGCTCGATGACCAGCCGAAGTGTGCTCGACCGTGCTGCCTTTCCGATCCTCGTTGTGGCCGGGGCCGAGCGTGAACGTCTTGCCGGAGAGACGCTGCGGCGGATAGTCGCCGAGCTGAGCGCGCTTGGACATGAGGTCGTCCGCTCCACGACGGCCAGTGACGCGACCGCACTCGTGACCTCCGACCCGTCGTTCGGTTGCCTGATAGTCGACTGGAACCTCGACCACGAAAGTGGCGAGCGACCTGCGGAGGCCATCCTAAACCGAGCTTGCCGCCATAACGTCCGCGTGCCGGTGTTCTTGATGGTCGAACGGGAGGACCTCGACGAGGTTCCGCTCGCTGTAGAAGAGATGGTGCAGGAGTACGTGCTGGTGTTCGAGGACACACCCAGCTTTGTCGCCGGAAGGATCGACTACGCGTGGCGGCGCTACACCGAGAACCTGTTGCCCCCGTTCTTCGCGAGCTTGGTGGCCTTCACCGAGTCGCATGAGTACTCCTGGCACACGCCTGGCCACGCCGGGGGGACAGCGTTCCGCAAGTCACAGGTCGGCAAGGCCTTCTACGACTTCTATGGAGAGACCCTGTTCCGGACCGACCTTTCTGTCTCGGTCGCGGAGCTCGGCTCGCTGCTGGATCACTCAGGGGTGGTGGACGAAGCGGAGAAGAACGCGGCGAGAGTCTTCGGCGCCGATACGACCTACTTCGTGCTGAACGGGACCTCGACCTCGAACCAGATCGTCGCGCATGCCTGCGTCGTGGCCGGTGACGTCGTGCTGGCGGACCGCAACTGTCACAAGTCGGTCAACTACGCCTTGACGGTCACCGACGCGATCCCGGTCTACCTCATGCCGTCGCGCAACGGCTATGGGATCATCGGTCCCATCCCCCCGGCCGGGCTGTCGCCCCAGGCGGTCGCCGATGCAGTGGCCGCTAGCCCGCTTACTCGCAACGCCACCGAGCAGGCGCCTGTGTACGCAGTCGTCACGAACTCGACCTATGACGGTCTGTGCTATCGCGCCGATCGGGTGGTCGAGCTCTTGGGCGAGAGCGTCCCCAGAGTTCACTTCGACGAGGCCTGGTTCGCGTACGCGCGCTTTCACCCTCTGTACCGCAATCGTTATGCCATGCACGACCGGACGCCGGCACCGGGGGACCCGACCATCTTCGCGACGCAGTCCACCCACAAGCTTCTCGCCGCCTTCTCGCAAGGTTCGATGATCCACATCCGGCCGAGTGACCGCGCACCGGTCGAGCCGTCACGGTTCAACGAGGCCTACATGATGCACGGCTCGACATCGCCCTTCTACCCCATGATCGCCTGTTTGGATGTCGCCTCGGCAATGATGGACGGGCCCGGAGGCCGCGCGCTTGTAGAGGGAGCGATCAGCGAGGCCATCCAGTTCCGAAAGCGGGTCGTCACCCTCGGACGGGAGCTCGCAAAGGGCTCTGATGGGGGAGCCCCGTGGTTCTTCGGGGTCTGGCAGCCGGATGAGGTCCGCGACCCGCGGTCGAACTCGGTGTCGCTGTTCGCGGACGCGCCCGACGACCTGCTCGAGACCGAGCCCTCGTGCTGGAGCCTCGAACCCCAGCAGTCATGGCATGGTTTCGGCGAGCTCGATTCGGGTTACTGCATGCTCGATCCCACCAAGGTGACCTTGACGACCCCCGGCATCGACGCCGCCGGCCATCTCGCGGAGACCGGGATCCCGGCTCCGGTTGTGGCCAGCTACCTCGACAACCATCGGGTCGAGGTCGAAAAGTCGGGCGACTACAGCCTGCTGCTCCTGTTCTCCATAGGCACCACGCGGGGAAAGTGGGGAACGCTGCTCGAAGGCCTCCTCGGGTTCAAACGCGCTTACGACTCGGGACAATCCATCACCGAGGCGATCCCGGACTTGGCCGCCGCCTACCCGGACCGATACGGCGCCACTACGCTGCGCGAGCTTTGCGACGAGATGCACGCCGAAGTCCGCGCTCGCGGCACGATCCAGCTGCTGGACCGGGCCTTCGGCGAGCTGCCAGCGCCGGCGATGAACCCGGGCGAGGCATACCGGCGTCTCGTGCGTGCCCGCACCGAACGAGTTCCGGTCTCGAAGATGGCCGACCGCGTGTCTGCGGTCATGGTTGTTCCCTACCCTCCAGGCATCCCGATCCTCATGCCCGGCGAACGCGCCGGGGCAATCGACGGTCCGGTCCTGAGCTATCTGCTCTCCTTGGAGGACTTCGACGCCAAGTTCCCGGGCTTTGTCCATGACGTCCACGGGGTCCAGCGTGACGAGCACGGCATCTTCGCCATCGAGTGCGTCAGCGAGGAGGCGGGGTGATGCTCCGGAATCGATGCGCTCCTGGCGATGACCGCGCGAACGAGGGCAGCGTGGAGCTTGTAGAGGAGAAGACACTGCTCCAGCCCGCTGGGGATCGGCTCCTCAGAGGGCTGAGGCGCACAGAGAAAGAGGTGGTGCCGACATGACCGAAGATCAAGACCAGGCAAAGTGGAACGTCGCCGAATGGCACGGCAGAGTGCTCGTTGACCGCAACGGCGATAAGATCGGCAAACTTCAAGATGTCTACGTCGATGTCGAGACCGATGAGCCGCAGTTCGCCACGGTCAAGGAAGGTTTGATCGACCGGCACCTGACCTTCGTGCCGCTGAGCGGCCTACAGATCGGCCCCGATGACCTGCAGGTCACCGTGACGAAGGACCAGGTCCGGTCAGCGCCCGATATCGAGATGCATGGCGAGGAGCTGACTCAGGCTGACGAGTCGGCGCTCTATCACCATTTCGAGATGAACTACACGCCGATTAACACCGAAAGCGGACGCCGCCTCGCTCGCCGCTGAGGTTTGCCAACTGCTCCACTTCGATCTTGCCCGCAATGGTGGCGACGCAGATACTGAACAAGCGCCCGGAGCCACCTGGGCCGGAGGTGCGCGAGCAGCGCCTGCGTCCGGAGGTTGTCGCAGCGACCATTGTTCTCGCGCGTAGCCTTCCCGAGAGGGCGTGTGGCGGAACTGACGGTGATGCCCGACGCACTGCAAGCGCTAAGAAGGACTTGATGGGCGAGGCTGAGACTTGGATGTCAGTGGATGACCTCGTGGCAAAGGGCATCCAAGGATGGTGACCGCGATGAAGACCGTGATCGAAGCGATCGAGAACGCGGGAATGCGCGACCGGGTGAAGGTGATGGTCGGCGGCGCCCCGATCACCGAGGAGTACGCGCGATCCATCGGAGCCGACGGCTACGGCCGCGATGCAGGTGAAGCCGCCGAGCAGGCCAAGCAGCTCATCGACGCGGTCAGTTGAATGAACCTCTCCGCCATGACGAAGTACGGGCTTGACATCCAACCACGAGCCGCCCTCGACTTTGTCGCTCTCGGGGCACTCAACCATCGTCTCGACCCAGGCGTGATCCCCTTCCGCAAAGCCACCGAGTGCCACATCTACGTGAGCGGTGCCGAGTTCAACGTGGCCGCGAATCTCGCCGACTGCTTCCGGCTCAAGACCGGGATCGTGAGCGCCATGGTCGACTACCCGATCGGAGACCTGATCGCCGAGGGGGTGCGGGCCAAGGGGGTGACGCCGTTCTACAAGCTCTTCGCGCACGACGGCGTCAGGGGACCGAACATGGCGACTGTCTACAGCGACCACGGCTATGGCGTACGTGCCCCGGTTGTCTTCTACAACAGGGCGAACGAGGCGGCTGCAGAGCTCAAGCCGGGGGACTTCGACTGGAGCGAGATCTTCCACGGAGGCGTGCGCTGGTTTCACAGCGGCGGGATCTTCGCCGCGCTGTCGGCCACGACCAGCGAGCTGATCATCGAGGGGATGAAAGCGGCCAAGGCGGCCGGAGCCGTCGTCTCATTCGACCTCAACTACCGGCAGAAGCTGTGGAACATCTGGGGCGGCCACGAGCGGGCCGTGCCGATCTTCCGCCGCATCGTCGAGAACGTCGACGTCCTCGTTGGCAACGAGGAGGACCTCCAGAAGGCGCTCGGCATCCCGGGCCCCGAGGTCGGTCGCATGTCCGGTCTGGACTCGAGAGCGTTCGTAGCGATGATCGAGGGGGTCCTCGCCCGCTTCCCGCAGATCAAAGTGGTCGCGACCACGTTGCGAGAGGTCGTCTCGAGCAGCCGGCACCGCTGGGGCGCGGTTGCCTCGATCGACGGCGAGACATATACGGCACCCACCTGCGACCTCGACGTGATCGACCGCGTTGGCGGTGGGGACGGTTTCGCGTCGGGTCTCTTCTACGGCCTGCTGGCTGGTGAGGAGCCGCTGGAGGCGGTCAGGCTCGGCTGGGCGCACGGCGCTCTGCTCACGACCTTCCCCGGCGACACGACGATGGCGACGCTCCCGCAGGTCCGGGACCTCGCTCGGGGCGGTTCGGCCCGGGTTCAGCGATGAAAGGCTCTTGGGTTCACGGTCGCTAAGGAGCGCCAGTTCCCTTGTGAACTATGCCCACCGTGGAACCCACACCGGCAAGTCTGGCGATTGCGACCCAGCGAGTTCGCCTTACGCCGCACCTTCCGTTGAACCAAGTGGCTTCTTGGACGGCCCGTTCTTTGAGGCAAGCACGTTTTCGAGCACCAGGAAGCGTGGGCGAGCAGAGCCTGCATGGCGCGCTCACCATCTTCCTCATCCTGTTCCCTGATCGCCCTGAATACGGACCAGTGATGGTCGAGAAACGTTGCGTCCTGGTTGCAGCTGCCTCGGTGGACCAAAGCGTCACGCTGCCTAAGAGCGTTCTCCATGATCGCGCCCAGTTGCACCAATAGGTCACTATGGGACAGACAACACAAGCCTGAATACATGACATCTCAGGGCGCTTACAAAGATTGCCCTGGTGAGGCGGGCGGATAG
>OBLU010001956.1_pt1 | contig 19051 bp, 11 predicted proteins | sample 1518681 | NCBI WGS metagenome assembly OBLU01 (sample SAMEA3539304, study PRJEB22396) | soil metagenome | biome: tundra; feature: field; material: soil | place: USA | collected 2010-05 | depth 0.15 m | reverse complement strand
CTCATTGGATCTTCTTTTTCATTGGTTTTGACTGACATTACTCCTATTATTGAAGCAATGATACCAAAGGCGCGTGCAATGAGCGGGAATAAAAGGACACCTAAAAGTGTCATATTATTAGCCATCATAAAATCTTTATTAGCATTGAATAGCCCAGCGGCAAGAATCATAGCGCCGATATTTTCAGCAGCGGTAGATTCAAAGAGATCGGCACCACGACCAGCGCAATCTCCAACGTTATCACCGACAAGATCTGCAATGACAGCGGGGTTTCGAGGATCATCTTCCGGAATTCCAGCTTCAACCTTTCCTACCAGATCAGCACCGACATCAGCGGCTTTTGTATAAATACCGCCTCCGAGCTGGGCAAATAAAGCAACGAAACTTGCACCAAAACCATACCCAACAATTAACAAAGGAATTTTAGCAACATCAGTAACCACATGGAATGTATCAACAAGAGTAAAAAGTCCAGCGACACCAAGTAAGCTCATTGCTACGACAAAAAACCCAGAAACAGCGCCACCTCTTAAGGCAGTCTGAAGTGCTCCATTCATCCCTTTAGTTGCAGCCGCGGCAGTTCGGATATTGGAGCGGATAGCAACCCACATACCCATATAACCAGCGGCAACAGAACATAATGCACCTAAAACGAAGGACAACGTTGTCCATAATGCCAATTGGCTTTGGCTTGCCGGATCGTGGATAGTTGGAGTTCTAATAAAAGCATACATAATATAAATAAAGGCTGCGAGACAGAGAGCGAGCCAAAGAATGGTTCTATTCTGACGTCTAAGAAACGCTTCGGCACCTTGTTTAATAGCATTTGATATTTCCTGCATTTTAGCTGATCCAGTGTCCCTTTTAAGAACATCACTGATCAGGTAAACTGCAAAGAGTAAACCCAGAATGCTGATGCCAAATATTAACGAAAGTTCCATTTAGTTACTCCACAAGTTTTGGTTGTTGATATTGTATATACTTAACGTTTTAAAGAAAATGCAGGTTTTTTAAGGATCGATTTATATTTGCTATATAAAAAATCATTTAATTAAAGAAATTATTAAATAATGTGTCATTTGTCAAATCTTTTACTGCTTATTTAATCTACAATTATGAGCAACAGTGCTGTCCGAGAAATATTATTACTCAGATGAATAAAATTTCAACCTAACCACGCGCATGAAGGGAATTTAATGGTTGAAGGTAGAGAAATTAGGAATTTAATTAAGTATTTGTCTTAGTATACATATTTCGGCTGGTGAAAGCGTTTTGAAAGCGATTTGAAAACGTTTTGAAAGCGTTTTGAAACCGTACTTTTCTCAAGTTCATAAATCAGGCGACAGATGTAAAATATTCGTCACCATTATCTTTTGTATTAATGAAAAGGAGATTTGCCCTAACAAGTTTAACCAGAGTTCGAGAAGCTCGCCGCTCCGAAATATTGACAAGGGCACTCAATTCTTTAACGGAAATCCTTTCATACTCATCAAGGTAGATAAAAAGAGATTTTTCAATGGGTCCTATGGCATATTTTTTAAGATTGAGATTGTTTGTCTGCGCTCTTAAAATCCTTACCATTTCTTTGCTTGCCATTACGGATTTATCGTTTACTCTTATGCAGACCTTTGCCTTGTTTATGTCGAATTCATTTGAATAATCCTGTATTCTGTGGGGTTTTTTATCCGATTCAGGTATTTCCACCACAACCACTTCTTTACCATTAAAGTCAAAATATTCGATATTAAAATCCAGTGGGGGTTCACAATAATTCAGACCTGCATCTTTAATAAGTTCAGCTTCAGACTTTTCGCTATCGACTCCAACAATTTCTTTATTGTCATCTACCCCGAAAAGTATTACTCCTCCCTTTGTATTGGCAAAAGCAATCATCTCCCTTGTAATCTTTTCCAAAGTAGAAAATTTTCTTTTGAATTCACATTGAAGGCTTTCCCCACCTTCGATAAGCTCAAGAACTTCTTTTCTTTTCATTATTAGTTATCCGGAAAAAGAACTACGTCATTAAGTCTTCCAAGAATAATTGCAGCTCTTCTTGATACATAAGCAGAATTAATATCTGGTTCATGAACTAATGGAGACGGGATGACTGCTGCTAATCTTGCACATTCATTTAAATTAAGAGATGATGGTTCTTTACCAAAATATGTTTCCGAAGCCTCTTTAATGCCGAACAAGCCATCCCCCCACTCAACTGCATTGATATAATTTCTTAAAATACCCTTCTTAGATAATTCTTTCTCCATCCTTAATGTAATCCAGAATTCTTTAGCTTTTCTAAACACACTTTTTTCAGTTGAAAGGTACAAATTCTTAGCAAGCTGCATTGTGATTGTACTTCCCCCCCGGACAGCTCTGCCTCTTCTTTTATTTTTGGCCAGAGACTTATTAAGTTCTTCCCAGTCAATTCCTTTATGGGAGAAGAACTTCCCATCTTCCATCGAGATTATTCCTTTCAGAAGGTTAGGATTTACGTTATTTAAGCCGCACCAAGACTGACGCGGATAAAAGAGCATCTTATTCTCGATGGCTCTTTGTTCCATTAATGAAGTTATTCTAAATGTATTGTATTCAAGAATGGGGATCTGAAGAGAAGGTACACTAAAATAACCTATGAACAAGATATAACCAAAGAGAAACCGAAATTTTCTTCTTTTAATATAGGGCAAATACTTTGCGAGAAATTCTCCCAATTCATTCATTTACGGTTCGGGAAGTTTTTTGATATCCTTTTTAAGAGAATCGTTCACAACTTTCTTATTGATATTCAGAGAGTCAGTACCCAGTTTATTATTAAATCTTTTAAGAGAGTCACTAATGACCCCCTTAGGATTATTTAAAGAGTCCAGTTTAATTGTTTTATTATTCTTTTTAAGGGGATCATTCAAAATCCCTTTTTGATTATTTAAGGAATCAATATGGGATGTTTTATTATTCATATGACCAATATCTTTTGGCTCAATATTGGGATTTTTCAAAGAACTAAGAGAATCTACACCTTTTGTTTTTAATTTCGCCTGTTCAATTTTCGCAAGAGAATCTTGCAAGACAGTCTTTCTCCTTTGTAATTCTTCCTTGTAGTAATATAATTTAGGCATAACTTTGTTGGCATATATCGTCTTAGGGTACCGGGTGGTTAAGGTATCATATATGACTGCGGCAGAATCATATAATTTAAGATCATTCTCCAGAATCCAGCCCGAGGCAAATAAAGCTTTAGCAGCTAAGGGAGATTTGGGATACTTCACTGATATTCCATAGAATTTATCTAAAGAAACAACAAAGTTTTTTTTAATCATATCTGTTTCTGCATCTGCATAGAGATCTTTTGCCGGATCAAATTCAAAATCAACAAGAGGCTTTTTTAATTTTATTGCAACAGCATTTACTACTTTTTCAGATCTGTAATGATCATAAATAATATTGAAAATGCTATCTGACTTAACAGAATCATTCAAAGTTTCATAATATATTCCCAGCGAATAAAGTGTTCTACCTTCATGTTTTGAGCCAGGATAATTGTTAAGGATGTCATTATAATAATAAGCAGCAGAATCAGGGCGGTTCAATTCAGTAAAAAATACATTGCCGAGATCATATTCGTTTTTTACCACATTTGCTTTTAATGTATCAAGAGGAAGAGGTGAGCGAACAGGGGGTTTCTTTTTAGGAATATTAGGAACTCCAGAATTGGAAGTTGATGTCGGATTGAATCTTACATCTTCTTTACCTGAGTTCCTATCATTAACGTTCTGGATTTTATTCTGGTTCAGAGATTCATCCTGACGGGGTTTAAGAGTATCAGAATAGAAGGCAAGAGAATCTTTAATAAATTCCTGGGGATTTACGGCATAGTTCAATTGCTTTCTAGTATCCTCAATAAGCGATCTAACGTTCTGATATTTTTTGAATAAAGAGACTTTCTCGTTGGCAGTTACAAGCATTTTAGGATCAGAACCAGTAGACATAGAAGCCTTCATATAGTAAGTGAAGGCACTATCGTAAATGGGGATATTAGTTTCAAATATTTTCCCAAGTTCAAATCTTGCTGAACCAGCACTAGTAGTAGTTGAAAACGATGTATCGATTTTAACTAAGGTTTGAATCCCTTCATCCATTCTTTTCAAATCGATAAGACTTAGAGCTATTTCGAGATCAATCCTATGATAGGCGTCAGAGAATTTAGCTTCTTTTCTCATACTCTGCATAATATCGAGAGCTTTCTGTGGATCACCGTTTTTTCTGAGGGCTTTAGCTAATTCAATTCGGGTATCCAGAGTTATATCATAGGTGGGAGAATAATTGGATACATTCTGAAAAGCAGCAATGGCATCCTTCGGACTATTCTGTTTAGAATACAATTTTCCCAGTTCAAAAGAAACTTTTGCATTGATATCACCGTTATTGGAGACTTTAAGGAATTCATTTATGAGGGAGATGGCAAGATCAAAATCTTCAGTAATTACCCTATATTTAATTTCTTCCAGATAGGCATCCTCATAAATATCGCTCTCTTTTTTTCTTACAGCTTCATCTTTAACATCGTCCAGAGTTTTCAATGCGGCATCAAACTGTCTTAACCTCATTTGAGATTTCCCGATCCAAAGTTGTGATTCAAGGACAAAGCTACTATTTTGATGTGTAGTGATCAATTCCTGGAATTTCCTAATCGCCTTAAGGTAATCTTTCTGATAATAGAGAGATTTACCTAAAATCAATAAAGCATTGTCGACATAAGAAGACTGAGAATAGAATTGGAGTATCTTAGATGCTTTTTCAATCACTTTACTCAACAACAGACCAGCGGTACTGGGGAGGGGGACATCCTCATTTGAAAAGAGATCCACTTTTTGTTGTTTTATCAGTTGCTCTGCCTGATCAAAATTATCAGCAGTATCATAATAAATATTGAAATAAGTAGTAAAATCTTCCCAAACACCGCACCCACAAAATAGAAAAACCGGCAGTAAGAGAATTAGTATTTTCTTCAAGGGATTCCCATTTAATTATTTCATAAGAAAAGCTATTAAAGATTATTTTTAACTAAAAGGTAAAAATTTTACAATGCTTCCTGTCCTGATTCTTCTGTCCGGATTCTTATAACATCTTTTACATCATAGATAAATATTTTGCCATCGCCTACCTGCCCTGTTTTAGCGGTTCTTAAGATAGCATCGACAACCTTTTCTGCTTTATTATCTTCCACCACTACTTCAATTTTTATTTTGGGAATAAACTCAATCCTGTATTCACTTCCCCTGTAGGTTTCGGTATGTCCTTTTTGACGACCATAGCCACGAACTTCGGATATTGTAAGGCCTCGAATTCCTTCTTCCATTAAGGCCTCTTTAACTTCATCTAATTTAAAAGGGCGAATAATAGCTTCTATTTTTTTCATTTATTTACCATGACAGTTTTTATATTTTTTTCCACTTCCGCAAGGGCAAGGATCATTCCTGCCTATTTTTTCATCAACCTGAACCGGCTGGAGTTTTCCAGCCTGTTGGGGTTCACCTTCCGCGGATGCCCTATTACCGGATAAACCGATATTTGTGGTGTCCTGTTTAGATATAACCATTCTTCTTGCAGGTTGTCTTCTTCTTGACTGAATTTCTTCAGGAGCCTGGGGAAAGAACTTGAAAGCAAAAGAAACGACCTCATCTCTTATTTGTTCAAGAAGCATAACAAAAAGCTTGAAGGCCTCTCCCTTATATTCAACAAGAGGATCCTTCTGACCATAAGCTCTAAGACCTATACCTTCTTTCAGATCATCCATTTCTCGGAGATGTTCTTTCCATTTATGATCAATAACGCTTAAAACTGCATACCTTTCAAGGCGAGCCATAAGATCGCTGGTAATCATCTCTTCTTTTTTGTTGTAGAATTCTTTAGCCGAGTTAATGATTTTTTCTTTTATACCATCCTGACCTAGTTCCTCAAACTCTTCGGATTTAATATTAACATCGACCAACAAATGCAAAAGGAGATCTTCTTTTAACGCATCAACCTGAACATCATCAAAGTATTTTGCAACCAATTCAGTGGAAAATTCATCAAGCATGTCGAATATTTCACCTTTCAACCGATCGCCTTCAAGGGCTCTTTGCCTGCGGGTATAAATGACCTCCCTCTGCTGGTTCATTGTATCGTCGTATTCGAGTAATCTTTTTCTTATCGAAAAGTTATTTTCTTCAACTTTCTTTTGAGCACGTTCCACGGATCTTGTTATAAGCGGATGCTGAATTACTTCTCCTTCCTTAATGCCCATTCTGTCCATGACAGAAGCAATTCTATCGCTACCGAACAAGCGCATAAGATCATCTTCCAAGGAGAGGAAGAATTTGGTTGTGCCTGGATCTCCCTGACGACCGCATCGACCTCTCAACTGTCTATCGATTCTTCTAGATTCATGACGTTCGGTACCAAGGATAAAAAGACCTCCCTTACCCACTACTCCTGCACCTAATTTAATATCTGTACCACGACCAGCCATGTTTGTGGCAATTGTAACGGCACCAACCTCTCCTGCATGTTGTATAATTTCTGCTTCACGCTGATGTTGTTTTGCATTAAGCACATTATGAGCGATACCTTTTCTTTTAAGCATCCTTGAGATAGTTTCTGATACATCGACAGAAGTTGTACCGACCAGAACAGGTCTGCCCTGTTTTCTTAATTCTTCGATCTGATCTATAACAGCATTAAGTTTTTCTCGTCTGGTTTTGAAAATAGCATCGTCCTCGTCAGACCTTATACAAGGCTGGTTGGTTGGAATGACAACAACTTCGAGTTTATAGATTTCAAAGAATTCCCCTTCTTCAGTTTCAGCTGTGCCGGTCATACCCGCTAACTTATTATACATCCTGAAATAATTCTGAAGAGTAATTGTAGCAAGGGTTTGAGTATCCTTTTCAACCTTAACATTTTCTTTAGCTTCAATAGCCTGGTGGAGTCCATCAGAATATCTCCGTCCGGGGAGAACTCTTCCGGTAAACTCATCGACAATGGCTATTTTGCCTTCTTCAGTAATAACATACTCATCATCTTTTTCGAACAAGGTATACGCTTTAAGGAGCTGATGAATAGTATGAATTCTTTCGCTAGCGACAGAATAATGCTGATAGAGAGCATCTTTTTTTCTAACTTTTTCCTGGTCTGACAGAGTCCCATCATTTTCAAATTTACTTATTTCGGTACCCAGATCAGGAAGGATAAAGAAGTCTTTTTCGATTCCGCTTCCTCTGGCAAGCTCTTCCCTTCCTTTTTCTGTAAGATCGATAGTATTATTCTTTTCATCGATAACGAAAAAGAGTTCCTCATCGATAATGTGCATATTTTTAGCTTTTTCCCTTAGAAACTCCATTTCAGTAGAGTTCATAAGTTTTTTATTAGCCGGTTCACTTAATACTTTGGTAAGTTTATTACTTTTGGGAAGTCCTCTATAGGCTCTGAACAGATAAATACCAGCTTCGGTAGAGTTAGGATCCTCTTTTAATAAATTCTCAGCATCAGCAACAAGTTTTGCAACAAAACCCCCTTGAAGTCTAACCAGACGTTCAACTTTGGGTTTCATTTCGTCGAATTTCTGATCATCTACGTCAACTGCTCCGGAAATAATTAAAGGAGTTCTAGCTTCATCGATAAGGACAGAATCAACTTCATCGACTATAGCATAATTATATTTTCTTTGAACTTGATTGTGCTTCTCGATTGCCATGTTATCACGGAGATAATCAAAACCGAATTCATTATTAGTTCCATAAGTAATATCACAATCATATTCTCTTTTCCTATCATCGGGGTTCATGGTATTGAGAATAACCCCGACAGTAAGACCATGGAATTTATAGATCTCACCCATCCATTCACTATCACGCAAAGCTAGGTAATCATTAACAGTAATAAGGTGCACACCCCTTCCCGTAAGGGCATTTAAGTAAAGGGGCAGAGTTGCGACAAGTGTTTTACCTTCGCCTGTAGCCATTTCAGCAATTTTCCCCTGATGAAGAACGACACCTCCCATAAGCTGAACATCATAAGGAACCATATCCCAAATAATTTTATTACCGGCAACTGTCCAGCTTTTGCCAACTAATTTCTGACAAGTAGCTTTAACAACAGCAAAAGCTTCAGGGAGGAGCTGGTCCAAAATCTCTTCATATTTATCATTTAACAGATCTTCCTGTTCAGCGAGTTCATCATACAGAGGCTGGCGGTCGAAATCTTCATCCGCTCTGAGACGTTCTTTTAATGATTCAATTTGTTGTCTAAGTTCATCAGTATAATTTTGTATTTTCTCTTTAAATTCAACAGTTTTAGCCTTTAATTCATCTTCAGAAAGATCTTTAATCTTTTCATATTCTTCTTTAATTTCATCTACAATTGGCCAAAGTAATTTTGTATCTTTTGTATGCTTATCTCCGAATATTTTTTTAAGAATTTCCAACATTCCGGCTATTTACTCCTAGTAAGTGAATATTAAAATTACAAATTGAGCCTCTGAAATGCAATTTAGAAAGAAAAGGAAAGGTGCAATTAATAACATTTAATATTAGATTTGTTGCATAAAAAACTAAAATACCGTGTCTTACAAACAAACTTGTTTATCGAAAGAATTTATAACTAAAACTGCTGAATTTTCCGCAGGATTTATTCCACCAGCAACATTAGACAGGTTTTTCAATTTAGTTGATAAAGACATCCTACGGCATTATTTTACTTATTCTTCCGAGTCCAATCTTCTTCGAATAATTACTAGCATGTTCGACAAAATTTCATTTATTAATGAATGTATTAAATATCCCCATTATATAGAAACTCTCCTTTTAATTTCAGTTAATAGCAATTACCTGACAGACATTCTGGTAAGAAATCCAGAATATTTCTATTATATTGTAAATACCTCTAATCTAGAACCAAAACCAAACCCTGAAGAATTCAGGGATGAGATCAGAAATTCAATAAATCAATATTCTTCATTCAATGCAAAGGTCAATGCATTCAGAAGAATCAAAAGGAAAGAAATACTAAGAATCGGTTTAATGGATTTAACGAAAACCACCGGATTCAAAGAAATTACTTTTGAACTATCTATGCTTGCAAAAATAATAATTGAAGAACTATTTGAGTTTTGCTATAGAGAGATCCTGAAAAAGTATATGATTGAAAACATCAAAAACCGTTACTGTATATCTGCCTTGGGAAAGCTTGGCGGGAATGAATTAAATTATAGTTCAGACGTTGACCTTATTATTTTTTTTGATGATAATTCTATTATTAATAATAAAGAATACCATGAACTTCTAACAGAGGCGATTTACTTTTTTATAGAGAATTCCACATCGCATACAAGTTCCGGTTATATATACAGAGTGGATCTTAGGTTACGCCCGGATGGGCGAAATTCTCCTTTATGCAGAACTCTTAATGATTATCTCATATATTATGAAAGCAAGGGGGAGGACTGGGAACGGCAAATGCTCTTAAAGGCAAGTTTCGCAGGTGGAAGCAGAGAATTATTTGATAGTTTTATTAAATATCTTCAGCCTTTTATTTACCCTTTAAGCTTTTCTATTTCTCCTACCGAACAGATTGGCAAATTAAAAGCAGATATTGAAAAGAATCTGAGAAATGATGAAAACATTAAACTTTCACCAGGGGGGATAAGAGATATCGAATTTTCCATACAGGCACTTCAGCTATTAAATGGCGGGAGATATAAGGAAATAAGAACTGGTAATACATTAGAAGCCATAGAATTATTAAATATGAAAGAACTACTGAAGAAAGAAGAAACTGTTATCTTTCAGATGGCTTATTTGCTTTACAGAAATGCTGAGCATTTTCTTCAGCTTATGAATGATAAGCAAACGCACCTTATTCCTGAATCCGGGGAGCTTCTTGAAAAACTAAGTTTCCTTTTAAATTATAAATCAGTAATAGAATTTAGAAAAGATATTTCCATAACAAGGGCACAGGTTAAGAGAATATTTTCTTCCATTATGGATATCAAGGAGGATAGAAAATATTCAATCATAAAGAAAATAGAATTTGAGAACAGGAGAAAAGCTGAAAATGATCTTATATTACTGCGTGAAGGAAGGGGAGTGCTTGGGATAAGACAGTTTGATAAGAACTCAATAGAATTTTTTCAAAAAATAGAACCTTTATTAATTAAATATTTGGAATCCTCAACGAGACCAGACATTATTTTACAGAATTTTGCAAGGATAATGAAGAATATCCCCTTCCCTTCTTTATGGTACAGAGAATTTATCGACAAAAAATTCTTTTATTCCTTTCTAAGGTTATGCGAATTCAGTCAAAAAACCATTGATCTTTTTGCTGAGGATGTAGAACTGCGGGAATATTACATTTCCAGAAATATTTTTGAAAGAATTGATAATATCAATAGCGATAGTTATACAATTAAGAAACTTCTTTTTGTACTTTCTGCTCAATTTACACTTGGTAAAATTAATTCCAAGAAGTTTGGGAGTATTATTCAGGCAAATATTATTAAGAAAATAAACAGCACCTCTCGAGAGATAGTTCCTTCAGATATTGGATATTTCATTGCAGGACTAGGAAGTTTTGGTGCCGGTGAGATGAATTTTTCTTCAGATATTGATTTAATATTTATTGTAAAGGAACAATCTGCGCAGCATGAAATGCAGAAAACTTTTCAGAACCTACTGCTAAAGATAAAAAAGATTTTACAACCATTTGAAACAGACTGCAGACTCAGACCTGAAGGAAAATCAAGCCAGCTTGTATGGGATCTAAATTCATATGAGCATTACCTAACGAGCCGGGCAAGAGTCTGGGAACTGCAGTCATTATGCAAACTTAAATTCGTTTCAGGAGATAAAAATCTTTTCGATAAATTTAAGAAACTAATTATCGCAAGAATTACAATAGAAAAAAGGGAGACTATTAGAAAAGAGCTTAACTCGATGAGGAGGAAATTGATTCCTTCTGGTGCGATGAATATTATGAAAATTAATAATCTTAAAAAGAGTAGCGGAGGAATACTAGATATTGAATTTTCAATTCAATATCTAATGTTAACCAATCCCAAATTATTTAATAAACTATTAAATTCCAGTTCAGAAAAAAAAATCATCCAGTTGTTCCCTGAAGAAAAGCATCTTAAAGAAAATTATATATTCCTGAAAAATCTTATTTTACACAATCAATGTGTTTTCAATAATAGCGGATACCTTTTCAAAGAAGACGAAAAAGAAAATATCATTTATAAAAAAGAATTGCATTCCATATTTAGGGCAAACAATAATTTATTTAACAAAATAATGGGGCATTAAATTGAATTTTCTGAAAAAATACTATGCTATAATAACGGGGTTTATAGTATTTATTGTATATGTGACTACATTAGCCCCTTCTGTTGTTGAAATAGATGCTGGAGAACTTGCGACAGTACAAGTATTGCTGGGGATTGCTCATCCTACAGGTTATCCGCTATTCACATTGTTAGGGCATTTATTTTCATTAATCCCTTTTCATTTTTCCAAAATATACCAATTAAACTTGCTTACGGCGATCTGGTGCAGTCTTGCAGTAACCGTTTTTGTATATACGAGTAAATTTATTCTCGATAATCTGATTGTATTTGAATTTAACAACAAAGCAAAACTTCAAAAAGAATCTAAGAAGGGAAAAAGGAAAAAGGGAGAGGATCGCAAGAGAGAATTCAGTACTCCACCGAAAGCGATAATTGAAGAACCTGTTAAATATATAGCCTCTGTATCTGCCGGTTTGTTATTAGGTTTCGACAGAACATTCTGGAACCAAGGAAATGCTGTTGAGGTATATTCTTTACAAGCCTTTCTTTTCTGTCTAATTATTTTTTCATTATTAAAAGCATATATAACTCCAATTGAAGAAAGAGGACTTACCAAAAGGTGGCTGATTTTTGCAGCTATTTTAGCATTGGGTTTTTCCAATCATATGACTACCCTTTTCGTTCTCCCCGCTACAGCCTATCTATATTTTGATAAATTCAGACTCAAAACGGCAGGTATAAAAAGATTGCTGATTATGGTTTTTTTAATATTCCTACCAATATTTGCAGGCATATATCTTTATCTTCCGATCCGAGCATCACAAGGTCCAGTTTTAAACTGGGGGAATCCAGTTGATTTTGAGAGATTCTTTAGACATGTGTCCGGCTGGCAATTTCAAGTATGGTTCTTCAAATCAACAGATGTTATGAAGAAACAGCTTGTTTATTTTTTTAGTAATCTATTTTTAGAGTTCAACATAGGTATTTTATTATGCCTTTATGGAATATTTATCTCGTATCTGAAGGCAAGAAAATTTTTCATATTTAACATTATACTCTTATTGTTTTCGTTACTATATGCAAGCAATTATGATATTGTTGATATAGATTCCTATTTTTTACTATCATACGTTGCACTTTCCTTTTTTGCTCTTTTCGGGATTGTACAGATATTTTCCAAATTAAGTTTTAAGCAATACAAACGATCAATTACAACGGCACTAATTGCAATATGCATTTTAATACAGTTGATTTTTAATTATAAAGAGAATGACCTTAAAGATGTATACACTTTTGAAGATTATTCTAAAAGTACGCTAAACAGCGCAAAGCCTAATTCGATTATTTTAACTTATTTATGGGATTATCTTGTCGCCTCTTCTTACTATTTCCAGTTAGTAGAAAAGTACAGACCAGATGTTATAGTAATAGATAAAGAGCTGCTAAGGAGGTCCTGGTATTATGGTCAGATTAACAGACAGCATCCCGGAGTAATGGATGGGGTCAAAACAGAAGTTAATATGTTCGAAGATGCATTGAAACCATTCGAAAGGAATGAGCCGTTTGATTCCAATCTTTTGGAGAATCTCTACAGAAAAATAATGACTAACCTTATTTCAACTAATGCAGATAAAAAGGATATTTACATTTCGTCCGAGTTAGTAGAAAACGAAATGCAGAAAGGGGAATTTATATTACCAGAGGGGTACACAGTAGTTCCTGATAATTTATTATTCAGGGTGGTCAAAGGAAAAGAATATGCCCCTACCTCTGATCCAAATTTCAGAATAAGGTTTCCCAGAACAAGGACAAAATATATTGATTTCATGGAAAATGCAGTGGGTACAATGCTCGCAAGAAGGGCATTATATGAAATTCAATTTAATAAATTTGATAGAGCTAAGATTTATATAAAGAAAATAAAAGAGGAATTTCCGAATTATACTATACCGTCGGAATTATTGCAAGCAACTGAGAAATAATATCATTCGGCAGCTTTGAGAAGCTCGTCCTGTTTTTCTTTAGAGAGTTCAGCTTTTGTCTTAAACGACTTAAGTATAACATCCATTTGCTGGATTAGATTTCTTTTGTAATAATCAGGAGCATTAATAGATCCATCAACCATATAAATTCTTTTTGTATTTACATCAAAGAAAGTGTAATTAATAAAAGGTCCCTGCATTTCTTTAGTATTTTCCCATAACCCCTGAGTTACCAAAGAATATTTTCCATCAAATGTGACTTCATCATTTATGCAATTATCCTTCCCAATCCTGATAAAGGTGGAAACACCTGGTATGTTATAATATTTATTGGTCAGCCGATTGCGTATTGTCCTAACAGAGTCTTCATTAAGATAAGCTGGGGATGCATTATCAATCCAATAAACAAAAATCCATTTCCCCATATCTTTCCCTGAAGAATTTTTTAAACAAATAAAGTTCTCTTTAGGTTCATTTTCTGCAACTGTAAAATCGGATGGAACATATATTATCCAGCCATAAGATTTCAGGAGCATTCCTTCAGTACTTCTTTTCTCATATTTAGAATTGTACAGGCATTCATATAATCTTTTATCGGATATGTTTTGGAATGAATTCAGAAGAGCTTCTTTATTCCTTGCCAAACCAAGTTCAAGCTGCTGCATATCCGGGGCAGATATAATCATAACCAGTTGATTTTTAGCCCAAAGATTATACCGAGGAATCAGACAATCGTGCTCAGTAGCCAACTGCAAAGTCTTAGATGAATCAAGCAAAGCCTTAACAAATTTTGAAGTATTAGAGGAAGAATTAAGAGGTGCCAAAAGAATTATATTTTTATTGTTCTGGTACTTCTCAATTTCATTGGGGGAAATTCTTTTCAGGTTAAATAACTTTTCCGGTTGTGGAGTATAAATAATTTTTTCGAATATATCACGAAGGGGGACTTTCAGAGTTTTGAATTCAGCAGTATCTGAGACAATAATAATTTCATCTTCCGAACCCTTAGCAAGTTGATATGAATGTTCACAAGATTCAAGAGTTAAAAGAAGTGCAGCAGAAAAAAGAAATAGGATAAGTTTCTTCATTATTATCTCGGCACATTAGGTAAAATCAATTGAATACCGGGAAAAAGCAAAATATATAATAGCCACATAGAAAATCCCACAGCAATGGGAATAGAAAGATTATCATCTGCGTAACCAAAAGAAATATTTTCCACAATTGCTCCTATAGCAGCTGCCAAAATCCCGATAAAATATTCAGTTATACTCCCATTTAACTTAGGAGTAAACAAAACGACTATACTTGCACTAATGAAAAAAGCTAAAGTTCCCTCCAGGCTTTTGGCGAAGAGTTTATGCTTACCGAATTTTCTCCCAATGAGAGCAGCAGTAGAATCACTTATAATTAGAATGGGAAATGCAGTTAAAAAAAGGACTTTAGGGAATATTATTACTCCCAATAAGGCAGAAATAAAGACATAAGTTGCTCCATTTAAGTTTTTCTTCCTCCCATCTTTTTCATGTTTTCGAAGAAGGAAGCCAAAAAACATATAGAACAGTTTACCAACCGCGGGGAAAAAATGTCTTGACACATCGAGAGCTACGGCAACGATAGTTAATATACTAAGTATAATAATCGCAGTTGATTGAGGGATAAAGTAATAAATTATTGGTATAGAAAGAGAGCAGAGATGGATTAGTTTTCGAACTACTTCATCTCTGTAATTAATTGTCCCTTTATCAAATGGAGTCATCTTTAGGAGCGGATTCCTTTGATTTGCGTTGATCTAATAATTTCTTAACATGATCAGGTACTTCCTGAGGAGGGGAATCATTATCTGATCCATTCTTTATAAAAGGCGGCAGATCTTCGCCTCTAATTAATTTATCGATCTCTTCAGAATCGAGGATTTCTCTTTCGAGCAATTCCATAGAGAGCTTATGGAGTATATCAATGTTTTCTGTTAATATTTTTTCGGCTTTAATCATACCAGCAGAAACAATAGCTTTGATTTCTTCGTCAATTTCTATTGCAGTTTTCTCGCTGAAATCCCGGTGTTTCTGGATTTCCCTTCCAAGAAAAATCTCTTCCTCTTTAGCGCCATAGCTAATAGGACCGAGTTTTTCGCTCATACCCCATTCACAGACCATTTTACGTGCGAGGAGAGTAGCTCTTTCAATATCGTTACCCGCGCCAGTATTAAATTCATTGAATATAAGTTTTTCTGCTGCTCTGCCACCAAGAGCATAGGTAATTATCGCTTCCAAGTATGCTTTAGAATAAGTATGTTTTTCATCTATTGGCAGATAGCTTGTAAGTCCTAAAGCCCGACCTCTTGGAATAATAGTAACTTTATGAACCGGATCTGCTTCAGGGATCATTCTGGCAACAAGCACATGCCCTATTTCATGGTAAGCTGTAGTTTTCTTTTCAGCTTCAGAGATGATCATGCTTTTCCTTTCCATCCCCATCATCACCTTATCTTTGGCTTCCTCAAAATCGATCATCTCAACTTGTTTTTTATCCATTCTTGCAGCAAGAAGAGCAGCTTCATTGACCAAGTTTGCCAAATCAGCGCCGGACAGCCCCGGAGTGCCTTTTGCAAGCACTTCCAGTTTAACATTCGGATCGAGCGGAATATTCCTTGTATGAACTTTGAGAATTCCTTCTCTTCCTTTAACATCAGGTCTATCGACAACCACCTGGCGGTCAAATCTACCCGGTCTTAAAAGTGCAGGATCCAAAACATCAGGACGATTTGTAGCCGCGATAATAATTACACCGGCACTTTGTTCGAAACCATCCATTTCAACAAGGAGCTGATTAAGAGTTTGTTCTCTTTCATCATGACCTCCGCCCAAACCAGCACCTCTATGTCTTCCAACCGCATCAATTTCATCAATGAAGATGATACAAGGAGCATTCTTTTTACCCTGCTCAAACAAATCTCTAACACGACTGGCACCGACACCTACAAACATTTCAACAAAATCAGCACCACTGATTGAAAAGAAAGGTACACCGGCTTCCCCAGCAACAGCACGAGCAAGAAGAGTTTTTCCGGTACCCGGAGGGCCTAATAAGAGAACCCCTTTAGGTATTTTACCGCCCAGTTTCTGAAACTTGGCAGGTTCTTTCAGGAATTCAATTATTTCATATAGTTCTATCTTGGCCTCATCCGCTCCAGCGACATCTCTGAAAGTAATTCTTGTGCCAGACTGAGTAATTAATTTTGCTTTACTCTTACCAAAAGAGAATATACCGCGTGATCCGCCTCCGGAACCCTGCATTCTTCTCATTATAATTATCCATACACCGATAATTATAATCCAAGGGATAAAACCCAAGAGTACATTAAGCCATTCATTAGATTCTTTTTCAAATGAATATGGGAATTTTGTTCTCCAGATTGCTTCCTGATCTTTAACAATGGGTTCGGGTAAATAAACCGAAATTTCTTTTGTACGAATTTCTTTATTGTTTATTGTAAGACTTTCTTCGCCTTTTAATTCAGCTTTAAAGTAATAATCGTTGACGTCAGCTTTAGTAATTGTAGCTTTGGAAATTTTATCATCACTAAGAAGTTTTACATACTGATTATATGGAACATCGACATAATTAGTAGAACCCGATTTAAATAGCTGCATAACTATCACAGCGGCAATAACAACCGCACCCCAGCCAAATACAAGACGGATTATTTTTGACCAATCAAAATTATCATCCGGCTTACCAGAGCTTCCGGGTTTTGGGAATTTAGTAGGTTTATCGTTTTTTTTATTTTCGGCCATAAAGAAATTAATAATATTCATATTTTAATTATTTTTCTATCATATTGCTAATAGCGTAAATCGATCTCAAATTTCTATATTTCTGGGCATAATCCAATCCATACCCAATCACAAATTTATTTGGGATATTAAAGCCAATATAATCAATTTTTACATCATATCTAAGACTTTTGGGCTTAACCAAAAGAGAAGCCACCTTCATACTTGCGGGGGTATGTTTTTCCATCATCTCCTTAATAAATTTAATGGAAAGTCCTGAATCAACAATATCTTCCACAATAATTATGTCCCTGCCATTAACATCACATCCAAGATCCTTCACCAATCTGACTTTTCCGGAGGATATTTTATCATCTCCATAGCTTGAAAGCTTAAAGAAATCGACTTCACATTCAAGATTTACATTACGAATCAAATCAGAATGAAAGAGACAGGCTCCATTCAGAACACCGATAAAGACAGGGATTTTTTCCTTATAGTCTTTGGTGATTTCCACACCAATTTCTTTAATCCGGGCATTTATCTGTTCTTCTGTTATAAAAGGTAGAAAAATATCATTACCGATTATTATTTTATCACTTAAGCTATCTTCAAGCATAATTCAAGATAATTTTTAGTATTCTTTGTAATCTTAAACCTATCGTCTAATCTATGCCCGATAACCCAGACAATCTTTGTACCATTCAGAAGTAACAATTGATTCTTTTTTTTATGAGATTCAATTTTTAATTCATTCAAAAAGTCGGATATTTTCTTTGTCCCTTTCATACCAAGCGGAAAGAACTTATCACCATCCTGCCAGGTTCTTATAACAAATTTAGTGCCCTCTATATTATTTGCAGAAATAAACTCCCGCGTTTTCTCTTTTCCAGGGGCAATAGAAGCAACGTCAACGGGTTTTATAGAAAGAGTAAAATTATCTAATCTTTTTTCTTCACCTATATTTATCTTTATGTTCTTTTTATCATAGACGAATGAATGCTTATTTTGCTTTATAATAAGTTCATCCCTTTCCTTAAAAGCTGTTAATCCAGAAGAAAGGTTAACTCTTCGTCCTGTTTGTTTAGAGATCAAACCTTTAAGTGAGATGATATCCTTAAACATCAGGTTTTCGAAAAAGTTTCTTTCCACCAATTCTTTCAGAGAGAAGGTTAAGAGATCATCATTTAATTTTAATAATTTATTCAGAGGAATATTTAATGCAGAATCCCTCATACGAATATCCTTAAATACTTCATTTGTTGAATTCAAAAGGAATGAATAGAGACTTTTGAAATTCTGCGATGAATTAAATATGGCATTATCGACAGAAGGATTTAATTTTGATCTTATTAATGGTAACAATATATGTCTGATAAAGTTTCGTTCGAGATCAACTTCATAATTAGTGCTGTCGATCCTGAACTTAATTTTTTTCAGGTCAAGATATTTAAGAATTTCCGCTTTTGGTAAAACCAGAATAGGACGGATGATATTATCTCTTTTTACCGGGATGCCGGAAATACCTTTCAGACCAGTTCCTTTAATCAGATTAAGGAGAACAGTTTCGGCATTATCATCACAATTATGTGCAGTAGCAACCGAGTTGAAGCTAATCTTTTTTAATAATTTACCGAGTTCAGAATATCTTAATATCCTGCCAGCCTCTTCAATCGAAATCTTTTTCTTATGGGCGAACTGCTTAACATTTTTTCTTACGGAGAAGAATGGGATATTTAAGGACGAGCATATTTGTTTACAAAAATCCTCATCAAGATATGCGTCTTTTCCCCGGAGCAAATGATTAAGATGAAAAGCATATAGAGAGACTGAGAATTTTTTTTGATATTTCTTAAGGAAATAGAGCAGGAATACAGAGTCCGGTCCACCGCTAAGAGAAACTAATATTTTATCCCCTTTTTGAATAAGGGAATTGTCATCAATAAACTTAAGGACTTTCTGTTCGGTTT
>OBLU010001954.1_pt1 | contig 19066 bp, 16 predicted proteins | sample 1518681 | NCBI WGS metagenome assembly OBLU01 (sample SAMEA3539304, study PRJEB22396) | soil metagenome | biome: tundra; feature: field; material: soil | place: USA | collected 2010-05 | depth 0.15 m | reverse complement strand
ACGAGAACTGTCGACCCACAAACAATTGCTGCGTTCCCTCGTGCCGGCTTGCTTCCTGGGCTCGCTCTTCGGCACGGCTCTACTGTTGCTCGGTTCAACTCAGACATTTCGCGACGTGGTGCCCTGGTTGATCGGCAGCGCCACTCTGCTCTTCGCCCTCGCGCCGCGCATCACCAAACGACTGGCCAAGATTAAACTCGATGATGACGACTCCGAACCCGTCCGGCGACGCGCACTCTTCATCGGAATCTTCCTCGCGTCGGCGTACGGAGGCTACTTCGGTGCGGGACTCGGCATCGTGCTTCTTGCGGTCATGGCACTGACGTTGCCGTACGAGATCTACGTACTGCAAGGACTTCGTAGCGCCCTATCAATGATGATCAATGCCGTGGCGGCGGCGGTCTTCATCATTCGAGGGCACTTGGCCTTGGACGCGGTGTACATGCTACTTATCGGCACGCTCATCGGCGGATGGTTGGGGACCCTACTCATTCGACGTGTCTCGCCCAAAGCAGTTCGGTCCCTCGTCATCGCAGTGGGCGCCGCCACGACCATCAAGTTGGCGATTGGCGGTTAGCCACCGACATTAAATCCATCCCGGTCGAACCGCGGCGGCGAACATCTTCATGAATGAGTGCCGCATAACTATCCCTTCATCAGGTTCAATAGGGGCTGCGTGGAATGCCGCAAGGGAGTGTTTCATCGCCACAAATTGGAGGATCAAATCGAGCGGCGAAACATTGCGACGCCATCATTCACATCGTCATTCATCAAACCATTGCTTCACAGTGTGAACGTGCCAACTCCGTCGAACGCACAACGCATCGTGGCCGCACACCGTTGAGCACCGCCGCTTCAAATGTAGGGTCCATCGATGCTGGAACAGACCGCATCGCTAAACACCGCCTCACAGAATTATAGAGCTTGCACCAACGAGTTTCTTCAGCTCTAAAGAGCCGACGTGGTCTTGGTGACGGCCCCGGCTGCTTCACGATCGCCGCACCAACTACTTCACTGCACATCGCATGTTGCTCTTCGCGCGAAAGTTCGTAGTGACTAATTTCGCGTGGCTCAAAGTACACTTCTGGTCCAACACTCGCAAAGTGTCGCTGCCCATTTTCTTACGCATTCATTCGACATCGCCGACGACGGCAATCTCGACAACATTTATTGTCGCTACAATCCATCACTCCAACCTTAGTGTCAGTTCGAAACCACCAAGGGCATCGCTACGACTTGCTTCGACGAATAGTCGAGTAATGGAAACGCCATCGGACGCTAACTGGGTCGGGTCACCGATCCGCCCAGGAAGGACTCGACGAATAGCGGATTCTGTTCGAGGTCCTTCGGAGCTCCCGCGAGAACGACCCGACCACCGCCGAGCACGTACGTCCAGTCAGATATGCGAAGCGCCGACTTGGCCCGTTGCTCAACCAGCAGCACCGTCGATCCGTGGTCGGCGAATCCGCGTACGTATTCATCGAGCAGTTGCGTAGCCACCTTGGGCGCCAGATTCGCCGTCGGCTCATCGAGTACCAACACTGAGGGTGAGAGCATCAAGACGCGACCCATCGCGAGCATCTTACGCTCGCCACCCGAGAGCTTTCCCGCCTTCCTCTTCATCATCGTCTTGAGCTTTGGAAAGACGTCAAGGACCGCTTCTATTCGTTCAGAAATCTCATTGCCACGGAGAAGATATCCGCCAATTTCAAGGTTCTCTTTTATCGATAATGGCGGAAAAACGTCGTCGACCTGGGGAACATAGCCCACACCTAGCTTGGCGACTTCCTCGGGGGAAAGGTTGGTGATGTCCTTCTCGCCCACCTTCACGTGCCCTTCGAGGACCCGGATCACACCCACCAGCGACTTAAGAAGGGTTGACTTTCCCGAGCCATTCGGTCCCACCACGGACACGACCTTTCCGGGTCTCGCTTCGATCGCGATGTCGCTCACGATGGCGCGTCCGTCGTAACCGGCGCTGAGTGCCGTGGTAGTGAGTACCAGCCCTTTCTTAGAAAGTTCAACCGACAAGGTACGCCTCCACCACGTCTGAATTCAATCGAAGCTCGGTCATGGAGCCCTGGGCCAGCACTTTACCCTCGGCCAGGACAATCACCGGATCGCAGAACTCGTCCATGATCGCGAGTTCGTGCTCGACCATCAAGATGGTCATCCCATCCTCACAGAGCCTCGTGAGGTGGTTGCCGATTTTCCTCGCGAGATTGGGATGCACCCCCGCCATGGGCTCGTCAAGCAGGAGAATCTTGGGTTCGGCCAGCAGGGCCCGCATGATCTCGACCAGTCGCCGTTGTCCTCCCGAGAGGCCACCGGCGTACTGGTCGGCGTACTGCGACAGTCCAAAGCCCTCCAACAGCTCTTCGGCCCGTTCAATATTGGTCTTGTCTTGGGCTCCCCAGAAACGACGTCCCCGCAGGGATCCCCAAAACGAGTCTCCGGACTGGCGAGGAATCGCGCAGACCAGATTTTCCAGCACGGTCAGTTTCTTGAACTCGCTCGCGAGCTGAAAGGTCCGAACCACGCCCTCCTGGGCCCGTTTGTACGACGGCGTACGGGTAATGTCGCGGCCCTCATAGAAAATCTGGCCCGACGTTGAAGGAAGCGTTCCGGCGAGCAGCGCCATCATGGTCGATTTACCCGCGCCGTTGGGGCCGATCATCCCGGTGAGGCGGCCCTGTTGAATTGCGATGGTCACGTCGGAAACCACCGTGACGCCGGAGAAACTCTTCGTGAGCGCCTGCGTGGAGAGAATCAGGTGATGGTCGTTGGCTACCGGAGTCGTTTTCAACACGCTTCGGAAATTGAATTCGTCCAAAGCGCCGATATTGTCCTTGATCTCCGCTTCGTCATCCTTCGCAACTTTCGGGGCGGGCGTCCGACCGATAACTTTACTCAGCACCCGGCGCTTCTCGGGAATGACGCCATTGGGGCGGAACCAGAGGAACAGGATGATTAGCAGACCTATGGCGACCCATTCAAGGGCCGGCACCAGTGAAGGAGATCCGAACGGGGGAAGAAATCTCGTAATCTCTTCGAATCCCAGGGGCACCAGGATCGCCCCCAGGATGGCACCCTTGTGATTGCCAGCTCCGCCTATGATGATCGCCGCAAACAGAACGATTGTTTCCGCGTATCCCCAGGCGCCGGGTGCCCACAAACTGATAAAACCAACCAGAATGGCGCCGCTCAAGCCAGCAATCATTCCCCCGAGCACGAGAATGCTGGTTCGCTGGCCTCGGAGATTCTTTCCCAGGGAATCGGCGACCACATCGTTGTCTCTCATGGCGCGAAGCGATCGCCCGAACGGCGACTCCGTCACTCGGCGAAGAAGGAAATACACCAGTCCCGCGAGGAAAATGGCCACGCCCCCATAGGCGAACTGGTAGCCAAGACCTTGACTGTCGAAGATGCTCTGCAGCGGCGCGGGCACGATGGAAATTCCGGCGGCGCCGTTCAAGAAGGGCACGTAATTGGTGGCGAGAAGATTTAAGAGCACCGCCGAGACCAGCAGTCCCACCGCGGCGAAGTCACCTCGGAGCCGTTTGCCGACCAAGAATACGAATGGCAGCGCCACGAGACCGCCCACCACCGCAGCGCCAATCCACGGCAAGGGCCACGCCAGATTCCACCCCAGTATGTATTGCTGAAATCCACCATTAGAGGTTGCCGCCGGCGGCATGGACAAGATCGCCGCCGTGTAGGCACCGGCCGCCTGGAAGATGATGAATCCGAAGTTGGAAATTCCCGCCACACCAAACTGCATGTTGAGTCCCAGACAGGCCAGCGCGTCCACCGCGGCGTACACCAGAATGGTGGTCAGATAAAATCCGAACGAGGTAAGTGACATTAGATCGTCTTCTCGCTTCCAAAGAGTCCGTAAGGTCGAAATGCCAGCATCCCCAGCAGCACCAGGAAGGCAATGACTTCCTTGTAGTCCGCCGTTATATACGCCGCACTTATCTCCGTCGCCAGGCCGATCGTCAAGGCGCCAAACATTGCCCCGTACGGTTCACCCGGTCCGCCCAAGAACATCGCTGCCAAAAGCAACACGATGTACTGCTCAGCGCTGGTCGCTTCAAACACCCCGGAGTTCATCGCGAACACCGTCCCGGCGAGACCGCACAGCGCCCCTGAAATCACCCAGGTCATGGAGATGATGAACTGCGTCTTGACGCCGCTGTTGCGCGCCAGGTTGCGATTGGCCGAGGTGGCTCGCATTGCTTTGCCCAAACGAGTGTATTTGAGCAACCAGTGGATGGAAACCAAGACCACCGCACAGATGCCAAAAATGACCAGCTGGACTCCGCTAAGAATCATGCCGAGGATATGAAATTCCGGTCCCTGACTCATTTTGTAAGACACGAACGAGCCACCGACAATGGCCTGCAATCCGAACGTGCCGATGAGGTTGACGCCGAGTGACACGATTACCAACGTAATTGGTGGGAGATTCTTACGTTGGAACGGTGTGTAGATAAACCGGTTAAGACACCATGAGACGACCGCTCCGCAGGCAACGCCGGCGAAGAGGGAAATCCAGATCGATGCTCCATGTGCGTTCACCCAGTACGTTACGTACGCGCTGTTGATCATGATCGAGCCGTAGGCGAGGTTCAGCACATTGGTCACGGCAAACTGCATGGTGAAGCCCACCGCCGCGATGGCGAGCACCGCCGCAGTGATCAGGCCGAATCCAAACGACGACATAAAAACGCTCAAGGGAATTCCTTTTTGAGATCAAACTTCACCACAACTATCTGCCGCCAACTATGACGGAGTTGAAACGACCACTTTCACGTCGGAACCGCTATTACTGATGGGTCGGCGTTAGAGCACGCCGACGCCGCTTTACCGGACCACGGCAGCGGCTTCAATTGCCGCTGCCGTGGTCCGGTAACAACGTTCTGCAACGTAATTACAGACCGTTTAGTTGAGTTGCGCTAAGCGTGCCCACCGACACCGTGCCTCCGGTGGCGTTGTACTGAGCGTCCTCGAACGCACCAAAGGAGGTGTGGAACGCGTCGAAGTTATAGAGACCGCCAACACCTTCATAGCGAATCTTTTTGTGGGCCTTGAGGGCCGCCACGCCCTGGGCGTACGAGGTCACCACCGTGGCCCCCGGGACACCGTTCGCGATCTTCAAGATGTCTTTCTTGTAGACCGCCCCCTTGGTCGATTTCGACATCACCATGGCGAGGGCCGCAATGTTGATGCCGTCGTACAGGTGCACGGTTCCGTTCGCCGACAACAGCGTCGAGAAGTTTCCAACGCCCCTGACCTTGCCCGACTGGGCCAGCACCAACTTTGAGAACAATGGGTACGCGGGTGTCGCCGCTGACGCAACTGCATTGTCCGCGTCAAAGTTCGCGATGAACGTGGCCAATGGAATGGCGGCGGTGACGCCCGAGAAGAACGTCGGGTCAATCATTGCCGACGTTCCAATAACGGGAATCATCTTGTTGCCATTTAGTTGGTAAATCTCACTTAGTAGCGCAACGCCGGCAGCGCCGAGCGCCTCCATCATGATCGCATCGGGATGAGCGCTCACGATGCTCTCCGCCTCAGTCTGGAAAGATGTAGCGGTGATGTCCAGAGTCTCATTGGCTACCACGGACATTCCGGGGACCTTCGCGATAGCGTCGATCGCCGGTTGCACGAACGTCTGGGAACCGGCGTCGTTGCCAAAGGCGAGGGCAATCTTCTTGAAACCCTTGTTCTGCGCGATCGCCACCATGGCTACCGCGTCGGCCGCGTCAGGCGGCACCAGACGGAAGAAGTAAGGGAACTTGACGCTGTCAAACTCTGATTCACCGGTCATGCAAAACGACACCGTGTTGTTCGCGCCAAAAATTGGCACCACCGTCGACGCTTCGTCGGAAGTACATCCGATCACGAAGGCCAGGTTCGGGGTCGTTGCGTACATCTCGCGTACCGCGGGCACCGCGTCGGCCGGGTCGCCTCGAGTGTCCACCGTCTTGCAGTTGATCTGGTGACCGAGGATGCCGCCAACTTTGTTGATTTCCTGTGTCGCCGCCAAGCAGGCGACCTCATACTTTGGTCCCAGCACGGCGTCAACGCCGGTGAACGGCGCAACGACGGAGATCGTCAATTTCGAACCGGCGGCTCGCGCTGGTGACCCGGGTAGTCCGACCGCAATCGCGGCTAAGGCTACTGCTGCGAATAGCCGCGTGAGCTTTTTCCGAAACCGGACCGTCGGAGGATGCCCCGATATCGTGTACGACATTTCCCTCATATGTCCCCCCTCATTGTCTTATATGTTCTCCGCATAGTGCAGATCTTTAAAGAGTCGACGTCTTGGCCGCTAACGGCATCCAAGGCCACTCCGCTGGTGCTCCCTCTTCAGCAACCACGTGGTTAGTGATCGTCCCGATACCTTCCACGGTGACCTCAATCGTGTCGCCGGGCAGCATCCACACCGGCGGGGTGCGGGCGAATCCGACGCCGCCCGGTGTGCCGGTAGCAATCACGTCACCCGGACGCAGCGTAGTGAACGTTGAGAAAAACTCGACCGCCCGAGCGACGCTGACGATCATGTCCGAGGTACGCGCCGACTGCATGACTTTCCCGTTCAAGGTCGAAGAGATCGCGAGGTCGGTGACGTCAACTTCATCATTCGTGACCACTTCCGGTCCGATTGGCATCGTGCCCTCGAAATTTTTGCCCGCCGTCCACTGCGTCGCGGCCCGCTGCCACTCACGGGCCGATCCGTCATTCATAGCGCTGTAGCCAAAAATGGCCTCGAACGCGTTTTCGGCTTTGACGTAACGTCCGCCCTTGCCGATGATGATGGCCAACTCGGCTTCGTAGTCAAAACGTTCCGAGAGCGCCGGCTTCACCAGGTCGTCGAAGGCACCAATGACGCTTCCCGCACCGCGAACGAACGACTCCGGCCAGGTGGGCACCTCTCGACCGCCCTCGATGGCGTGGTCGGCGTAATTGACGCCGAGGCAAAGAATCCTTGGCGGATTCGGAATCGACGGAGCGAAATCCCTTCCGGAAAACTCTGGTCCGCTTCCCGACGCCGCGGACCTGGCGGCCTCGAGGGCTGCGCTTCCTCCCGCGATCAGTCCTTTCAGACTGACCAGCGCCACGTCTCCGGTATCGGTAGCCACATCAACGTAGCCACTGCTTGCCTTAACGTGAAGCCGAAGCCCCTGCGCCGTTCTGATCGTTGCAAATCTCATAACAAGGAGCCCCCGCCGCGCGACCATTTTGGTTGAATTGGTCTGATTTATTGAATTGGGTGAATGGTAGACGACCGATTCACCGGTGTCAATCGCATCATGCTGATTATGTTTGAAAATTATTCACCGTCCGTAATCAAAATTGGTAGCATTGGGCGAAAGGTTGCCGTCTCCGTCTTGGCGAAAGGGTTTACATGCAAACTGCTTCGAGCGCAAGGATCCGGAGCGTGGCCGAGGTCGTCCTTAGTGACGCGGCCCAAAAGGGACTCCTCGCGGGCAGTCGTCTACCAACGGAGCGAGACCTCGCCGAGGGCCTTCGACTTACCCGCTCGACGGTGAGGAACGCAATGGCGCTCTTGGAAGCCGACGGCGTTGTTTCACGAGAAGTTGGTCGAGGAACCTACCTTCGTCTCAATCCCGGCGTCGGCGGAGAGACTCTGAACACACGTGTACTTATCCCTTCGTCCACCGTGAAGGACGTCGGTCCCGCTGACGTCATGGCCGTGCGTCAGCTAATTGAACCGGCGGCGATGTATTTGGCGGTAACCCAGGCGACCGAAGGGGATTTTGAGGAGATGGAACGGTGTCTTCAAGGTCGAGCAGGCTCTTCGAACTATGAAGAATTCGAAAAGTGGGATCTCGCCTTCCACCGCTGCTTGATAGTCGCGTCGCACAACGCCCTGCTGTTGCGAATGTATCTCCTCGTCGAAGTGGCCCGTCAGGGCGAACTTTGGGGAAACCTGAAGCGCCGGGCTGACTCCGATGAACGGCGCGAACATTACAACGATCAGCACAAACTAATAGTGACGGCACTTCGTAATCGAGCTGGTCGTGATGCGTACGAGGCAATGGCGTCGCATCTGAATACCGTAGAGACGAATCTCGAGATGAGCGCGCGCACCTAACGCACGGTTTGACCGACGTCCTAGACGATTGAGAGTCACGTTCGCGCGTAGCGCCATTGGATCGTGTTGGCAATCGAACGTCGTGGTTACTACATTCACGTCATGAAAACTGACCGCTACCAGGTGGACGGCAGCGCGCGAACGATCTCCTTGGCGATCTCTTCGTAGTCCGAATTGTTAGGGTGATCGTCAGGACCCCAAGGGTACGCCCGACACATAAAGGTGAGAGTGCACACTTCGGCGACGTTCGGCGGTGAGGTTCATCTCGTCATTGTGTCGGTCAAGACTCAGTCAGTTCACGTTTCAAGAAAGCGGCTTGATCCTCGTGCGCTCGATCGCTAAGTCTCGATCCCGGTGCAACCACGTCGAAGCCGTGGAAGGTCCGAGCAAAATGATGTAGTTCAAGTGCGTTGCCGGCCGCGAGCAAGCGCTCGGCATAGTTGATTCCCTCGTCGCGTAACGGATCTTCTTCGGCCGTCATGATGTACGTCGGCGGCAGTTTCGTCAAGTCGCTCGCGCGAGCGGGCGAGGCGTAGGGCGATACCTTTCCGGAGGAGTCGGCCAGGTACAACTTCCACATCTTTTGAGTTCGCTCTCCGTCCCAAGGCTCACTTTTATAAAACTGCTCAATCGATGGTGTCGCGGCCTCGCTGTCGATTGCCGGATAGATGAGTAGTTGGGCCCTGATCCATTCCCCGTCGAGGTCTCGCGTACGAAGCACCAACCCGGCGGCGAGCGCCCCGCCGGCACTAGAGCCTCCGACCGCGATTCTTTTAGGGTCAACGCCGAGGGAGGACGCGTTTCGACGCAGCCAATCGAGGGCGGTAACGCCGTCGTCATGGGCGGCTGGATAGGGATGTTCGGGTGCCAAGCGATAGTCAACCGACACCACAACGCACTCGGCCCTCTGCGCGTAGTTCACGCAACGTGCGTGCTCGGACTCCAGACCGCCGAAGACGAATGCGCCGCCATGGAAAAAGAGCAAGGCCCCGCTGGAGCTTGGTGCGCTTTCATTGCAATAGATCCGAATCGGCACTGACGATTCGTATTCGAACTCATCAATAACGTGGTCGCGCCAGGAAAGTCCCTGCGCCAGCGGTTCGCGATCGGCGATTTCTGATTCGGTGAGCACCGCGGTGAGCCGACGAGTCGTGAGGACGTCATCAATGTCGTTCGGAAATGGAACGGCGAGGAATGTGGCGAGTTCGACATCAATGGCCATGGTTGTGCATTCGCCTTACTCAGTCCTTCTGTTCAATCGCGAGCCCCTCCGGAAGACCGAGGCAGTGTGGGCCGAGGTGGTGTTGAGCGAGGGGCGTGACCTGCACGTCCAGGTACGGCCACGACGGGAGGCTGGCGATCGCTTCATGCAGTTGGGTAGCGTCAGGGACCGACCAGATGGCGCGGTTCGCGAAGCGTCCCGGAACGCGCCAGATGGCCCGCAGGATGCCTTGGGCGGCCAACTCTTCACCGCGCACTCGTTCCGCGGCGATCAGCTGCGCGCGTTCCTCACTCGTCAACTGCGGCGGTAGTCGGACTTCAATTTCAATCAGAAATTCCATGGTGATGTACCTCGATTAGTTGCTCGTGCGGTTATGTGGTCGTTGGTGCCGGTCCGGCGCTGGGCTTTGGAATATAGACGGTGGGCACTCTCTGAATGCGTGGCTTGGCACCCGAGAGCAACTCCAGCAATAGGCTCGCGGCAATCGCACCCATTTGGTAATGATCTCGCTCGATGGTCGCCAACGGGGGAACCAAGAACTCCGCCAGGGGGACTTCGTCGCACGTAACCAACGAGACGTCTTCGGGTATGCGCCAACGGGCTCGACGTAACTCGCGAAGCACGCCGACCAAGATCGGGTTGCTGCCGACCACGAGGGCGGTGGGGGGTTCGGCCTGCGTGAGCAAGCTCTCGGTGGCCCGCTCACCGTGCTCCAGAGAGAAACTTCCAGAACGCACCGAACAGGTGATCCCCAGTTGGCGAGACACACGCCGAAGGGTATTGGCTCGGTCACGCGAGGGTCGCAAGTTCCCCGGACCGTTCACCAGAGCGATGCGACGGTGTCCGAGCGATGCGAGATGTTTGACCGCGGCCTCGATGCCAATATCGTGTTCTGCCAGAATTGCCGACACCGACCCGACCACGCTCATCTCGCGGTCCACAAGCACGATCGGCAGCCCTGCTCGATTGACCGCCTCGGTCGTGCCCGGCCAGTCCTCACTCGATAACGAGAGCAGTAGCCCGTCGACCCGTCGCTGAGCGAGCAATCCAATGTGCGCGGCGTCGATATCGGGATCATTCATTGAATTGGCCAGCAACATTGAATACCCGGCAGCTTGCAAACACGTTTCGGCGCCCAGGGCGATTTCCGACAGCAGCGGGTTGGAGATGTTGCTGACCACAAAACCGACCGTCATTGTCGAACCCCGTCGAAGGCTTTGAGCCAATAGGTTCGGTTCGTAGCCCAGCGCCGACACGGCGTCGATCACGCGGTTGCGCATTACTTCGCTGACGTTGGGATGTCCCGAAAGCACTCGTGATACCGACGACGACGCGACACCCGCCCGTTTGGCCACCTCTTGCATGCTTATTCTGTTCGGGCTCGGCCCTTTTAGGTTGATGACATCGGACGGCGACACGGTCATTCCGTTGGGACTCGATACCGCTCGATGTAGTCAGTATTGAGTTGCCAGCCTAGCCCTGGGGCATCGGAAAGCACGAGTTCACCCTTCTCCAGTGGTGGTCGATTAACAATGAGATTCCACCAAAATGGGTCACGGTCGGGGTGAAAACACTCCACTACCGAACCGTGTGACTGACTGGCGACAAGGTGCGACGATACCTGGGGCTCCTCGTGATGTCCGACGGCCACGCCGTAGGTGCCCGCGACGGCCGCCATGCGACGCCATACCGTCGGGCCGCCCGACCAGGACGCATCGAAATTACAAAAATCAATGGCTCCGATATCCATCAGATTTCGACAACCGACTGGAGAATGCTCACTCTGGCCAGCGCACACGGGCAGAGGGCCCCTCATGCGTACGTCGCGCATTCCTCGGGCATCGTTGTCCCAACCGACGGGCTCTTCGAACCACATGATGTCGAGATCGGCAATGCGTTGCGCGAGTTCAATCGCCTGAGCGACGTTGTAACCCTGATTGGCATCAATAGCAATTTTGAATCCCTTGGGTGAGGCGGCACGGGCGCGAGCGACACGCTCTGCATCCTCCGTCGGAGAAAGCGCGCCGACTTTGAACTTCACCCCAGCGAGACCGAAATCGACGTAGGACTGAATCTCCTCCTCAATGGTTCCCAGAGGATCACCGTAATAGCCGCCAATGGCAATCAACGGAATGCGCCTCCGGTAGCCACCCCACAAGCGCCAAAGCGGCTGCCCGAGTGCCTTTCCTACGGCGTCCCAAATCGCGGCGTCAACGCCCGCTAACGCCACCAGTCCTAGGCGGCGATCCCTGAGAATATCGAAGGTTACAGGGTAGCCCGCCTGCCAACATTTTTCGGTGGCCATCGCGTCAAGGCCAACGATCGCCGGGGACAACTCTGCGTGAACGATTCGATCAATCTCGAGCAACGTGGCGTCCTCGTCACCGGCGTAGGCTTCGCCCACAATTCCGTCAGCCGTGTGCACGCGGGTGATCAAAGTGGCTCGATTAGTCATGTGATAATGGCTGCCCTTGAAGTCAGCCGCCAGGGGTGCGCGAATGGGAATCGTCTCGATTCGAGTGATCGTGAGCGCTGAAAGACCACCAGGTACTTGGCCCATGGTGCCGATTTCTGCATCAAGTTGGATCTTCACCAATCTCCTCACATAGCGTCCCAGGCGCGAGTCCTACAAACTGACACCATAACTCATAAGAATATCGATTCCAAACGGACTGAGATGAAGGCTTTCCTGAGAAGGCATCAGCACTAAATTCGCTATCTGCTGGTTTTTTCGTATGTCTTCAGGCTTATTGAGATTGCACCACTACTACCTTGACGTTCGAGGGGGCGTCGTGGCTTGCACTGTGAGAATGAGATTGGTATCGTTTCCAAACAAGGGTTGGGGAATCGCTTGAAGCCGCAGCACGAGGCGTAGGGCACGTCGTCAGACGAAAATGGGGATACGTAAATGAAGCGTGAGATAGGACATGGAAGGTTCTGAGGTGGAAAATCCACTGACACCTTCCATTGACGGCAGCAATGTCGTCACTACGAAGTCCGATCGCGGCGCACCCATCGTCGAGTTGATCGGTATCCGACGAAGTTTCGGTGGTCTTCAGGCCCTAAGTGGTGTGAGCCTTTCGTTGCACGCAGGCGAAGTAGTGGGTCTTTTGGGAGAGAACGGAGCCGGCAAATCCACGCTGGTAAAGATCCTCACGGGCGTGCTCGAGCCCGATGGTGGACAGATCCTCGTCGATGGCGTTGTCCAACGAATATCGAATCCTCGGGTCGCTCGAGAGCTCGGCATTTCGGCGACCTATCAAGAGCCCGCGGTCTTTCCCGACCTTGACGTGGCGGAGAACGTTTTCGCCGGACGCCAGCCCACGAAGCGTGGCGTCGTCGACTGGGGCGCGATGTACCAAAGGACCGAAGAGGTATTCGCCGAAATCGGCATCAATCTCGACCCGCACGCCCCCGTCTATCAACTCGGCATCGCTGATCGCCAACTTATTGAAATTGCCAAATCGCTGATTTCTGGGGCGCGCGTACTAATCCTCGACGAGCCGACCTCGGTGCTCTCCAGTCGCGAAGTCAATTCACTCTTTGCACTTTTGGCCTCACTACGTGCTCGCGGCATCGCATTGGTATTTGTTAGTCACAAGCTCGACGAAGTGACCGCGATTACCGACCGAGTGGTAGTCCTACGCGACGGGGCTTTCGTCGCCGAACGAACCACCGCGGGCGTTTCGGTGTCGGAACTAGTGCACATGATGGTCGGGCGTGAGATCAGTGATCTCTACCCTGCCCTGACGCGTGCCAGTGGTGAGGTGATCCTCGAAGTCACTAATCTGACTCGCCCTGGTTATTTCCAAGACGTGTCATTCAGCCTCTGTCGAGGTGAGATTCTCGGACTGGCGGGACTGGTGGGCGCCGGGCGCACCGAACTCGCCGAAGCAATCTTCGGGATTACCCCGGCGAAGTCGGGCACGATGTCCCTTGACGGCCTTCCCTACACGGCCAAGTCTCCGCGTCAAGCGGTTCGTTGCGGTATTGCCTACCTGCCTGAAGATCGATTGGCCAATGGCCTGGTGATGGGCATGCGCGTTCCCTTCAACATGACCATGACCGTGTGGGGACGCATCGCGAACAAGTTCGGCCGGTTTCGCACCCGCATTATGTATCGCCAAGCCAGCGACCTAGCCAAAAGGGTCCAGCTACAGGCCGGTCGACTGGATCAGCTCACCAGTTCCCTGTCCGGTGGCAACCAACAAAAAGTTGTCCTAGGTAAGTGGCTGGCGACCGAACCTCGCATTCTCATTCTCGACGAACCCACGCACGGCATCGACGTCGGAACCAAGTCGGAGGTTCTGGGCATTGTCGCCGAACTCGCCAAATCAGGAGTGAGCGTGATCTTCATTTCCTCGGAACTTGAAGAGGTCCGAGCCATGAGCACTCGCTTACTCGTGATGCGTGAAGGAAGAATTGTGGCCGAACTGACCACTCCGGTCGAGCCGCACGTCATCTTAGAAGCCGCCTCGGGCGTGTTGTCGGCAACCTCATCATGAGTACCGTGCAGACCAAGACGAATTACGAAGGGGCGTCCAAGACTGTTCTGCGCCGCTTTTTCGGCCGCTCCATCTTCCGACGCAGTGACACCACTCTTTGTGCCCTAGTCGTGCTCATCACACTTATTGCGACCGCCACGCTCGGAGACTTTCGGACCTTGTCCAATATCAACAACCTCTTGAACACCACGGCGCTGATCGCGATCGTGGCCATTGGTGAAGCCGTGGTCATTCTCGCCCGCCAAATCGACCTCTCGGTAGGAGCAATCCTCGGCATATGTGCCTACGTGGTGGGCGAACTTTCGCGCCACTTCTCCGGGCCTTTCGGACCGGTCATGGGTGTGTTGATGGCCCTGGGCTTTGGCGCCGCCTTCGGTATAGGCAACGCCTTCCTTATTAATGCGCTCAAGATGCCCGCGATCATTGCCACGCTGGCGACCCTTTCCATTTACACCGGGATCCAGATAATTGTGAACAACGGCTCCCAGTTGTACCTCACGCAAGTTCCTTTATGGCTCGCGGGACTGCGCGGCAACGCGTGGTTTGGCATCGGCACCTTTATTTGGATCGCGTTCTTCTGTCTCATCGTGGTGAGTTTTCTCCTGCGCAAGACTCGATTTGGCCGCGACGTGTACGCGCTCGGTTCTAATCCGGAAGCGGCCATTTACTTGGGCGTTCGCGTGCGCTTGCGCACCTACCAAATATTCGCCCTCTGCGGAGCGCTGGCCGGCCTGGGAGGACTGCTCTACACCTCGCAGTTCGGCAACGTTGACGCCACCGCGGGTAGCGGTTTGAACCTAACCGTGATTGCCGCCGCCGTCGTAGGAGGTGTCAGTCTCTTTGGGGGATCCGGTACGGCCCTTAACGCCGTGCTAGGCGCTCTTTTGCTCGGTGAAATTCAAAATATTCTCGAGCTCACCCGCATATCAATCTTCGCCGAACAGACTCTCCAAGGCGCGTCGATAGTCATTGCGGTCGCGGTCTACGCCATCGTCAGTCGCCGGTTGCGTCGCCCAGTGCGCCGCGAATCCTCCACCGCCAATCATGCCGAAAAAAGTAATGCGGCCCGCGGCGCCAACCGACCGCCCGGCCTGTCCGAAGGCGTGATCCATGGTTAAGGCCCGTCAGCTCCTGGTTCACTGGGAAGTAGGACTGATCGTCTTGATTCTCATTGTTTTGATTGTCGGCCAGGCGGCGGATCACGACCTCATTTCAAGTTTCAATTTACAGACCACCGCCTTAAACAGTGCCGTGTTGCTGTGCCTGGCGTACGGACTCACGCCCGTAATCATGACCAGTGATATTGACCTCTCCGTCATCGGGACGCTGGCCCTCGTCGGCGTAGTAATTGGTTACTGCTTCGCTCACGGGATGAACACCTGGCTCGCGGTCGCCATCGGTCTCTTAATTGCGCTGGCCTGCGGATTGATCAACGGACTACTCGTCGTGATGTTCAATCTGCCCGCTTTGGCCGTAACGCTGGGCACGATGGGTGCCTACACCGGGGCCTCGTTCTTGATCCTCAGGGGCCTGGCGATAACGACGTTCCCCAGCGTCATCGTGACGTTGGGAAGCGGGAACTTTATGGGTACCCAGATTCCCATCGTCGTCATCGTCTTGATCGTGATTGGCATCATCATGTCCTACGTCCTTCACGGCACGGTTTTTGGCCGCTCGGTGTTCGCCATTGGCGGGAATCGAAAGGCGGCCCTGTTCTCGGGGATTGCGGTGAATCGTGTTCGAATCTTGACCTTCGTCATTTCGGGCCTACTGGCAGGAGTTGCGGGATTGCTCTTTCTCGGCAATTACCAGACGGCCCAGGCCGGTATGGGCGCGTCCGAACTGCTTCCCGCGATTACTGCGGTCATCCTCGGTGGCGTGAGCGCCTACGGTGGAACGGGGACCGTTCCGGGCGTGGTACTCGCCGCGGTGCTGCTCGCACTGCTGCAATCCGCGTTAGGTCTACACGGTTTCTCCGGGGAGGGCCAGACCATGGCCATCGGAGTACTGCTCATCATCGCCATTGGCCTACCACCGCTCGCGCGTACCTACCAAGATTGGAACCGCCGTCGCAGTACGCGATTTCTCAAGTTCGCTAGTACTAGTCCTATTAGTGAGGAGGGGAAGTAGTGCAATTCACGTTGTTATAGGTAGCAGTAAAACCGTCAACTAAGCAGTTTTCGGTTTCTTAATTGATTAGGGGAGTATATGAAACAAAATGGTATATACAGAAAGTTAGTGATGGCACTTGCCTTGATGAGTGTCGCACTGATTCCAATGGGTGTCGTCGCCGGTGCCGGCAGTGCTGGTGCATCGGGAACGGTAAAGGTGTTCATGATTCCTAAGTTCACTGGCATCGCACCGTTCACCGACGCCGCCGCTGGTTGCAAGACGGAGGGTAAGGCGCTAGGGCTCAATTGCCTGTACGGCGGCCCCACCACCGGCTCAGCGACCGACCAAGTGAACTTCATCAACAACGCAGTGGCCGCTGGTGACAAGGGCATCTTCATCTCGAATGACGACGCCGCCACCACCAACCCATCGTTGGTTCGTGCTGAACACCACGGTGTAAAGGTTGTTACCTTTGACTCCGACGCGCTGCCCAGTGGGCGCACCGTCTACGTCGAAGGCAGTAGCACCGCGGCCATCGCCATTAGCGAATTGGAAATGCTGGGCTCACAGATGACGCCGGCCTATACCGGTAGCTTCATCATCTTGTCGGCCCAAGCAACCGACTCCAACCAGGTGGCCTGGAACGCGCAGGTCAAGGCTGACTTGTCGATGTCGAAGTACTCAAAGATGACGTTGGCGGCAATTATTAACCCGCCATCGGACTCAGCGGCTGACGCCACGACCAGTCTGCAGGCGGCTCTGGCAGCCAACCCCACCGTCACCGGCATCATTTCGCCGACGACCGTGGCAATTGCCGCAGCGGCGCAGTACCTGACCACCAACAACCTGTGCAGCAAGTACGTACTGACCGGTTTGGGTGACCCCAACCAAATGGAGCCGTTCATGACCACGGCCAACAACTGTGTTCACAGTTTCGCTCTTTGGAATTTCAACGAAGAGGGCGTGGTCGCGGCGTGCGCTATGCACTACGTGTTGGCGGGAACGTTGACCGGCAAGACGGGTCAGACCTTCAAATGCAAGGGTACCAAGGAAGTAGTTCTTCCCGGTAAGACCGTTAGTGCTGGTAATCCCGTGGTATGGACCAGCGCCACCGTGAAGAGCGCTGGTTTCTAGTTAGGAGTTGCGCGTTACCCAACAACACCCGGGGCCATGGGCCCCGGGTGTTGTTGTTGATTGCAACAAAGAGATAACGTCAGTGCCGCGTCTCGATGCCATCTGTCGCGCGAAATAGATGGCGACGCACTAACGCAAGCGGTAGTGCTCGAGGACCGACTCGATCACTTCGATGCCCAGTCCGGGACCGGTCGGCACCACCATCGAACCTCGGTGCTGAATGAATGGTTGGGTAACGAGTTCGTCCTGCATCGGGTTAGCGAGAGGCTTTTGCTCGAAGAGCAAACACCGATTGGTGCTCGCCGAGAGGGCGATGCTCGCGGCGGTGGTCACCGCGCTGCTCCAGGCGTGAGCGTTGAACCACACGTTGGCGTCCTCGACGAGACGGATTACCTTGAGTCCCGCCGTGACGCCGCCAGCCCGTCCGGGATCGAATCCCACCACGTCACTGATGCCGCTGGCGATGACGCGCTGATAGCCGTCCACGGTGAACTCGCGTTCTCCGGTACCGATGAGGCAGCTGACCTGCTCGCGCAGCCGGCGGAAACCTTCCACGTCGCGAGGTTCCAGGGGTTCTTCCATCCAGGTCAGTCGATACTCGTTGAAGGCCAGGGTGCGACGAATAGCGTCCGACACGGTCCAGTCGAGGCTCTGGCCCCGATCCATGATCAAGATGGCGCTGGGCCCAATCGCGTCGCGCAATCCGGCAACGAAGGCAACGTCGCGGTCAAAATCGTAACCGAGCCGCGCCTCACCACGCTTGCCCATGCCGATCTTTATGCCCAGGTAGCCGTCGTCAACTACGTAGGCTCCGTGTCGCTCAATTTCGAAATCGAGACTGGCGTTAAAGGCGTGCGAGGAGGAAATAACGGGCAGTTCTGGGCGAAGGGCGCCGCCGATGAGATCGCTCACCGAACGACCAAGAATCTTTCCCTTCAAGTCCCATAACGCGACGTCGATAGCACTGATGACGAACGCGCCGATGCCGCCGCCGTAGGTGTACCACCACGATCGCCGCTCCAATTCGGTGAGAATCGAGTGGTGATCGAGTGGATCGCGACCAATCACGGCGTCGGCCAATCCCTCGAGTAGTATCGCCGCGGAGCGCGAGGCCTCCGCGAACTGGGTGATCGCTTCGCCCCAGCCGACCACTCCGTCGGACGTCTCTATCCGACAGAACAGCAGCGAACGCGTGGAGTTGCAGTCGTTCGGTTCGCGATAGGCCACCGGAATGGCGTCAATTTTGGTAATGGTCATGATGGTCGCGGCCTCAGTCGAGATGCCAGACTTCTTCCAGCTGGTGCATGTTACCTTCGTCGTCGGTGAGTGACACGATGATCTCTCCGAACCACTTGCTCCAGCGGGTATTGGCGTCGGCGTTCGCGAGTTGTCCAAAGCTGGTCGCGGCGTCGGGCTCACATTCAACGTAGCCGACTATCCGCTCGTCGCTGTAGCGAAAGAGCGAATAGTTAGAGAGTCCCGCCCCTTTCAACTCGGTAACCAGTTCGGGCCAGATTTCGTCGTGTCGACGCTTGTACTCGTCAAAGGTTCCCGACTTAATCTCAAACGAAAAGCACAGTCGTTGCATATAGCCTCCTAGTTGTTCGCCGTCTCGATGCTCGCCAACGCGCCACTGGTCGCGCTGCGATAGCAGGCGTCGAGAATCTCCACCGTTCGCGCGCCCAGCCATCCCGGTGAGCAGTTCTGTACCTCCATACCGAGCGCCAGATCGACCAGCGCGTGCGGAGGACCAACACAGTCGTAGAGACCGGCGTCGGGTTCGAGCGGCGGACGCACGTTGCTGTTCGGAGCGCGAAAGAGCCAGAGGGCTTCGCGTTCGAGGTCCAGCTGGAACTGTCCCTCCGAGCCAATGACGCGAAGTTCGAGTTGATGCTTGTTGTCACCCGCATTCACGTGCGCCGAACCGCCATCCATGGTCCCGATGGCCCCGCCACTAAAGCGCAT
>OBLU010001953.1_pt1 | contig 19071 bp, 16 predicted proteins | sample 1518681 | NCBI WGS metagenome assembly OBLU01 (sample SAMEA3539304, study PRJEB22396) | soil metagenome | biome: tundra; feature: field; material: soil | place: USA | collected 2010-05 | depth 0.15 m | reverse complement strand
GAGCGAAGTTTCCCAATCAATAATACGCCGCTGCGCCACAAAAGCAAAACCGCCGCGAACCCAGGCGAGTAGCGCGCCCCCGAACTGATTCGCTCTCCATTTGATGCGCCCGCAAGCTAATGCAATTGTTCCACGTGAAACAATTCACTCAAATTTACCGAATGGCCGTATTCCTTATTAATGCGATTCATACGCCAAAATTGTTCCGCGTGGAACAATTGTTGTACTTTGCAGCAGTCGCACAAAACCGTCGAGCTAAGCCTTGTCATGCGAGAAAGTTAGCGGCTGCCATTTCGAATTGGCACCGAAATTCCCGCAAAACGGCCCGTCAATTGCGCGAAGGACTTACTCGTATCGTAGCGCCACAGTAGGATGAACGCGGCTTGCCCGCCGCGCCGGCACCGCGCACACAAGCAACCTCGCACTTAAAAGAACGGCGCATGCGATTATCAATGTCAGCGTATCGAAAACTCATGCCTCACCTTCACTCTTGGCCGGGTTCAACACTCCGGCGATAGCTTCGGATAGCTGCGACCATCGTGAACGCTCCGACCGCTTTTTCTTCCGCGGGAAGAGCCGTCGAATCGTTATAAAAGAAATCCGCCTTACCACCGGATTCCACCACCGGCACGTTGGCATCCATCACCATATATTTCGCAACCGTCAATTCCTTCACCTTCGCGCTGCCGGCGTCGTGATCGAAATGCGCATGACTGATCAGCAAAATCTTGATGTCCTTGAAACGGAATCCCAATTTCTCCACGCTCTGCTGAATCAGCAGCACATTTTCTTCAAGACCAGAATTTATCAGGATGTTCCCCTGCGGCGTCGTAACCAGAAAGATGCCCAGCCCTTTTGTCCCGACGAAATAGACGTTGCCAATGACATGGTGCGCAGGAAATGGAGACAGATAGTCTGAAGCAGGTGTAGTTTGGGCCCGAAGCACGTCAGCAAACGACAGGAATATGATGGCTACAACGAATGATGCTTTCCACAGTTTCATCGCGAACCTCTTAAAACAATTAGCCTGCGAGGCAGTTTAATCCACAATTGATTTCTCGGGTAAGGCAAGCGCGAAATGGGCGGTTATTCGTACCGTAGCGCTTCGATCGGATCCAAACTTGCAGCCTTACTGGCAGGGTAATATCCGAAGGTAATTCCAATTGCACCCGAAAACAGAAGGGAAATGACTATCGCCGGAATCGAAACAGAACTCGGCCACGCCAGCATCGCCGAAAGCCCCGCCGAGGCAAATATACCAAAGAAAATTCCGCACCCGCCGCCGAGCAAGCTCAGCACCAGCGCCTCGATAAGAAATTGTCCGCGCACATCGCTTTCCGTCGCGCCCACCGACATTCGCACGCCAATTTCTCGCGTCCGCTCCGTCACCGAAACCAGCATGATATTCATAATTCCAATTCCACCAATCAAAAGCGCCACCGACGCTGTCGTCGCCAGCATCAATCCAAATGTGCGGCCCGCTTCTTTCCGCGCTTTCAAAATATCTTCTGGGTGGCGAACGTTGAAATCGTCGGGTTCATCGGGACGAATGTGATGTCTTTGCCGAAGCAAAAATGTCAGCTCCTGCGTAGCACGGTCAATGTCGTCGGCGGAATATGTGGAACAGTAAACATCATCCAGCCAGTCGATCCCTTTCAATTTGCGTTGAGCGGTGGTATACGGCATCAATACGAAGTCGTCCTGATCTCCGCCGTTTGGAGAAAGTCCCTTAGGCAGTAACGTTCCCACGATCAGGCAGGGAATCGTGCTTACTCGAATCGTTTTTCCGATAGGGTCCTCATCGCCGAACAGTTGCTCGACGACGGTTTGTCCCAGCAGGCAAACATTCGCAATTCGATCTACGTCGTTCGCTGTGAAAGATCCACCCAGCCCGATTTTCCACCGCCGGATCGTCAAATATTCCGGCGAAACGCCGCGAAATTGCGTACCCCAGTTCTTGCCGCCGTAGATCGCCTGCACGTGACCGTCAACATTCGGTGAAACGCTTTTGACTTCGGCCACGGCCTGCGGCATCGCCAAAGCATCTTCCACTCGCAGGGATTTCGTCGCGCCATTTCCCGTGCGCACTCCCTGCAAATTTCTTCCGCCGGCTTCCACCCACACCATGTTGTCGCCCAGATTATCCAGTTGCGCCTCAATCATTTGCTGGCCACCATTGCCCAAAGCAACGGTGCAAATCACCGCCGCAATTCCAATCGTAATTCCGAGCATGGTAAGCATGGTCCGCAGTTTATTGCGGCTCAAAGCCCTCAGCGCCATTTGGACGATAGACCAGACACCCATAGAATTCGGAATCACTGCTCCAGGAATTTTATTTTGCGGCAAGAATCGATATCGTTCACGCCTATAAGAGCCGCAACGCGTTAAATTTAGTCCAGACGACCTGAAGATATCCTGAAGCCTGCGAATCGCCTATTCGTATCGCAACGCGTCAATCGGATTCAAACTCGCGGCCTTGCTGGCAGGGTAGTAGCCGAAGAAAATTCCAATCATTCCCGAAAACAGCAGCGAAACAACAATCGCCGGAATCGAAACAGAACTCGGCCATTCCAGCATCGCTGAAAGTCCCGCCGAAGCAAATATCCCAAAGAAAATTCCGCACCCGCCGCCGAGCAAACTCAATACCAGCGCTTCGGTAAGAAATTGTCCGCGCACATCGCTTTCTGTCGCGCCGACGGACATGCGCACGCCAATTTCCCGGGTCCGCTCCGTCACCGAAACCAGCATGATATTCATAATCCCAATTCCACCAATCAAAAGCGCCACCGACGCCGTCGTCGCCAGCATCAACCCAAACGTGCGGCTCGCTTCTTTCCGCGCATTCAAAATATCTTCAGGATGCCGAATGCTGAAGTCGTCCGTTTCGTCCCGCCCGAGTTTGTGTCGCTGCCGCAACAACACAGAAATTTGCTGAGTAGCACTGTCAATCTCGTCCGTGGATCTCGCGGAAATAAAAATATCGTCCAGCCAGTCCACTCCTTTGATTTTGTGCTGCGCGGTCGTCAACGGCATCAATATAAAATCGTCCTGATCGTTTCCCCACGGCGCCAGTCCCTTCGGCTCCAGTACGCCAATCACGCGGCAGGGAATTGAGTTCACGCGAATCACTTTGTCCAATGGACTATCTTCATCAAATAAATTTTGCGCCACGGTCTGCCCAAGTATGCAGACGTTTGCGATTGCCTCCACTTCCTTCATCGTAAAAGTTCTGCCCGAAGCGATCCCCCAGTGCCGCACCACCAGAAAGTCCGGCGTGTTCCCGCGAAACAACGTGTTCCAGTTTTTATTTTGATAAACGATTTGCGCGTGTCCGCTGGAATTCGGCGCTACCGCTTTCACCTGCGGAACCGCGCGCAAAATCGCTTCCGCGTCCGCCTGCGTCAGCGATTTCGTCGCGCCGGTTCCGGTTCGCACGCCCGCTATGTTTCGGTTGCCCGCCGCCACCCAAATCATGTTGTCGCCCAAATTATCGAGCTGCGCCTCGATCAGGTGCGAGCTTCCATCGCCTAGCGCCACCGTGCAAATCACCGCCGCGATGCCAATCGTAATTCCCAGCATAGTAAGGAACGTCCGCGTCTTATTGCGGCTCAGCGCCTTCAATGCCATCCGAACTATGCTGGACACACCCATCGCCGTGGTTTTCACCGCTCCTTATTCCAAAATCCTGATCGTGTTGTTTCCCCAGTTACCTGAGGCCGTTGGCCCAGGGGACATGGGCCATCCATTTAAATAAATTTGTTCAGATGAAAGTTTTCAGATCCGCAACGCGTGAATTGCGCCGAAGAGAAACTTCGCGTTACATCTTCCGCGAAATCTTCACCGAAGCACGCGTCGTTTCCCAGTCCATGTTCAGGGCGCATGCGCCGCCGGCCTCGTCGAACCCGATCGTGAAATTCTCAAGCGGTGCGGGCAGCGATGAAACCGTCATGCTCGTCCGCAAAAGTTCACCGGATTCTCCGGGGTAGGGAATGCCCCACTCGCCGGTTTTCTTGTGGATGATCAGTTGCCACTGCGTTTGGTTAGGGACCGTGAATATCGTGTAGCTTCCCGCGGGCACTGTCTTGCCGCCTACAAGCAATTCCGCGTCCGTAACAAATGTCGTCGCCTCATTCGCTCCGGCGCGCCACGGCTGTCCCCACGGCACAAGATCGCCGTAAATCTTGCGGCCCTTCATTCGCGGACTCGAATAATCAATCTTAACTACGTAGCCGCCGGCCAGGTTGCACTGCGTCGAAGCCGGAGGACTCGGCCGCTGGCTCTTATCCTGCTGGCTCTTCGCCGGAATCGTCAGCAGCGCCAGGCTCAGCGCGACCACCGCACAAATCGCAAAAATATTCTTTCGCATCGTCGTTTCTCCAATCATCAGTTTAATGGAATTCTCGGAGACGGTTCACCCACATCTCCAACACTTAAGATAGCAGACTTCGCGCAGCAGCCAAAACGTCGTACGGCATTCTACTGATGAGGCAAATTAACCGGAGGTTTGAGCCGCGGATCCATCCCCTGCGCATCGGCAAATTCTCGCGCAGCCTCCTCGTTTCGCCCCTTCACCAGCAAAGCCTTCCCGTAAAAATAATGTGACTTCGCGTGATACGGATTCATCCGGAGCGCGGCTTCATATTCCACAATCGCTCCGTCCACCTCCGATTTGTCAAAAAGCGCCAGACCCAAATTAAAATGCGCCATCGCGTAATCCGGTTTCAGTCGCACCGCCTGCCGATATTCCACGATCGCTTCATCCAAATCATGTTTCTTGTAAAGCGCCGTCGCCAAATTGTTGTGCGGTATCGGCAGCTCAGAATTAATCCGGAGCACTTCGCGATATTGCACAATCGCCGCATCCAAGTCGCCGCGCTCGTCCAGCAGCATGCCCAGGTTGCACCGCGCTTCAATCAATTCCGGATTCGACTGCACTGCCGCGTTGTATTCCGCAATTGCAGCCACCGTATCGCCCTTAGCGCGAAGCGCTATTCCCAAATTAAAATGGACGACAGGGTCATCCGGTGCGATCCGCAACGCCTCGCGGAATTCCGCAATTGCGCCATCCAAATGTTTATTTTTTTCCAGCGCCAGCCCCAGATTATTGTGCGCATCAACAAAATCCGGATTCAGTTTCAGCGCCTTGCGATACTCCACAATCGCGCCATTAATATCCCCGTTTTCCGCCAGCACCATCCCCTTGCTCAAATGATCCGACGCTTTATCACCCGCACTCGCGCAAGGAGCGACTCCAGCAAGAAAAGCCATCATTAATATGAAAGGAACAATTCGCGGACGATTTCTGGAGCAGCACGACCGGAATTTCATGGGGACCTCTCAATCGGCCACCCCGGCCGATCCCGTCGTCAGGCCTATTCTGCGGAAATTCTACTCCCCGTGCTCACTAGCGCCAAGCCCGATTCCGCTTCAATTCCGTTTTGAAACTGGCCGCGCACAGTGTATAAGAATGCTCCACACCATGAATGAGGCCATTCAAGAATCGGGCCAAAGTTTCAACGCCTCGCGGTATCTGCCGCTGCTCCTGCTTCTTTTCGCGGGCAGCGGATGTTCCGCGCTCATCTACGAAATTGTTTGGTATCAGCTTCTGCAATTAGCAATTGGCTCGACAACCGTCTCGCTCGCTTTTTTGCTGGCCACATTTATGGGCGGCTTGTGCATCGGCAGCATTTGGCTGCCGCGCCTCCGCTCGCGCAAACATCCGCTGCGCATCTACGCCTATTTGGAATTGGGCATCGCCGCATTCGGAATTCTCGTCCAACTTTGCATCCCACTGATTGACCGCATCTACATCGCCGGAGCCGGAGTCGGCATGCCCGGTATGTTAATGCGCGGAATCGTCTCCGCCATCTGCTTGCTGCCGCCAACAATATTAATGGGCGCATCGCTTCCAGCCATCGTCGGCTGGATCGAATCCACGCCGCGCGGAGTTTCCTGGTGGGGTCTGCTCTACGGAGGCAACACCATCGGAGCCGTCTTCGGCTGCCTGCTCGCCGGATTTTATTTGCTGCGCGTATTCAACATGGCCACCGCAACTTTTGTTGCCGCCGCGATCAACGTCGTCGTCGCGCTGATCAGCTTCATGCTGGCCGGCCTCACTCCCAATCGCGCAGTCGTAGGCGATTCATCTGACGCGCCAACTTCATTCGCTCCCGAAAGAACGATCGCCAACAGCGCCGACGTCGACTCCTCATCTCGCTGGCCAGTCTACGTAACCATCGCGCTCTCCGGAGCCTCCGCGCTCGGTGCCGAAGTCGTCTGGACGCGCCTCATGGGCATGATGCTAGGCGCAACCGTTTACGTTTTCTCCATCATCCTCGCAGTTTTCTTGATTGGCCTCGCCATCGGCAGCGCAGGCGGCGCGTGGCTTGTCCGCGCGGTGCGTCCGCGCCTCGCGCTCGGCTGGAGCCAAGTCCTTCTGACCTTCGGCATCGCGTGGACGGCCTACATGATCGCCGACTCGCTTCCGTATTGGCCCGTCAATCCGCTCCTCACCACCAGCCCCTGGTACATTTTTCAACTGGACATGGCGCGCTGCCTTTGGGCCATCCTGCCGCCCACAATTTTGTGGGGCGCAAGTTTTCCGCTGGCTCTCGCGGCCGCCGCATCGTCCGACGAAAATTCCACTCGCGTAGTGGGCAGCGTTTACGCCGCAAACACTTTCGGCGCAATCATCGGCGCGCTAGTTGTCAGCTTAATTTTAATTCCCTCCATAGGCACGCAAGACACGCAACGCGTTTTACTCGCGCTCGCAGCCGTCAGCTCGCTCTTCGTTCTCGTGCCGCACATCCTGAAATATAAATCTCCGGGTGTCGCTGCTTTGCTCACCGCCTCGATGGTCATCGCCGTTTTCCTGGTCATCAGCGTGGACAAAATTCCCGGCGAATTAATCGCCTACGGACGCCGCATGGCCATCTCCGCCGGAAAATCCACTGTGCTCTACACCAAAGAGGGAATTAATTCATCCGTCGCAATCACCCGATGGAATGACGGCGCAATTGAAGTGGACGTGAATGGTCACGTCGAAGCCACCACTGAACCGTATGACATGAAATTGCAACGCATGGTCGGGCACCTCGCCGCGCTGCTTCATCCCAATCCGAAATCCGTTCTCGGAATCGGATTCGGCGCCGGAGTTTCCGCCGGCACGTTCACCACCTATCCCGGCATCCAGAAAATTACCGTCTGCGAAATCGAGCCGGTAATTCCGCCCACTTCCACCAAGTATTTCTTCAAACAAGATTACGACGTCTTTCACAATCCGCGCACCCACATCGTCTATGACGACGCGCGCCACTACGTCCTCACCACCAAAGACAAATTCGACATCATCGCCAGCGATCCGCTCGACGTTTTTGTAAAAGGCACCGCCGCTCTTTATTCAAAAGAATATTTCCAGGCCGTGAAGGATCATCTGAATCCCGGCGGCATCTTCACCCTCTACGTTCCTTTATATGAGAGCGACGTCCGTACCGTGAAAAGCGAGCTAGCCACATTCTTCGACGTGTTCCCCTACGGCAGCGTCTGGGCCAACACAATTGAAGGCCAGGGTTACGACATGGTTTTCATGGGACAGGGCGAGCCGCTGAAAATTAATCTCGACGAAGTGCAGCAGCGCCTCGATCGCCCCGATTACGCGCCCGTCGTTCAATCTCTCCACGAAATCGGAATCAATTCCGCCACGGATCTGTTCGCCACCTACGCCGGACAGAAATCTGATCTCGGCCCATGGCTCGAAGGCGCGGAAATCAATCGCGATGCCGATCTTCGTCTGTCATATCTGGCAGGGTGGGGAATTAATTCCAGTCTTGAAGACGTTATCTATCGCCAGATGATTGCTTACCGCCGCGCGCCCGTAAATATTTTCACCGGCAGCCCGCAGGCAATTAACGCTTTGATCTCCGCAATGTCGTCAACCGGCGGCGCTCCGCGCCAGCCCTGAAGTGTTTCGCCGAATTTGGTTCAAATTCACGATTGGTGTAAAATTCCGCACATGAAACGCACAACTCTCGCTCTCTTCGCTTTTCTGTTCTGTCTCGCGCCCGTCTTCGCACAGGCCCCGCAGCCGTGGGCGAAGGAAACTCTCGCAAAATCCACGCGCCATCAGGAATGGGTGACGATTAAATACGGAAATCGCTCGGTCAACGCCTTCATCGTCTATCCAGAAATAAAAATGAAGGCGCCCGCCATCCTGGTGATTCACGAAATCTTCGGTCTCACCGATTGGGTCGAAACCGTCGCCGATAAACTCGCGGCAAATGGCTACATCGCCATCGCGCCCGATCTTCTTTCCGGCTTGGGCCCTACCGGCAAAGGGTCGGTCGAATTCACCGCGCAGGACGCAATGCGCGCGATCAATGGACTAAATGCCGATACCATCACCGGCGACTTGAATGCCGTTGCCGATTACGTGAAGAAGTTGTCCGCGGCGAATGGCAAACTAGCCGTCACCGGATTTTGTTGGGGCGGTGGCCAATCCTTCCGCTTCGCCACCAATCGCAAGGATCTGTCCGCGGCCTTTGTTTTCTATGGCACTCCGCCTGACGCCGCGGCGATGTCGGCCATCACCGCGCCCGTTTACGGTTTTTATGCCGGCAACGACGCGCGCGTTGACGCGACTATTCCCGCCACAACCGAGGCCATGAAGGCCGCAAACAAGAAATATGATCCCATCACATACGACGGCGCGGGCCACGGATTTATGCGCATGGGCGAAGACCCCGCGAACACCGTTCCAGCAAACGTCACCGCGCACGATCAGTCGTGGCAACGCACGCTGGCCATACTAAAGACAATTTAATCCGCCGCGAAAGTTTCGCGCTGAATTACGCTCGCTAAATCGAATCAGGGCGGGGAATCTCCCGCCCTGATTTTCCTTCCCACTTTTCCAACGTTGTGCTGCAATTCTCGGCATTCCGTATTACTCTTTCCCAACAAACTGGAGGAATTGAAATGCGCATAAAACTAACTCTGATGGCGTTCGCTCTTTTGTTACTCCCATCGGCGTGGCCTTTACCATCTTCAAGGCAAACTCCTACGACGTCGGCCGCATCCCGCGAACTCACCGACATGCTGAATCAATTCCTGCAAGACGCGGCAAGAAGTAATCCTGCGGGCTTCGATCGCTTCTTCGCCGATGACGTTATCTACACCCGCTCCGCCGGCGTGGTCGTCACTAAGGCCGACATCATGAAGAATCTCGGCGGCGGTGGCCGTCAGCCCCGTCTCGAAGTCACTACAAAATATTCCGCCGAAGACGTGACCATTCACGAATATGGCGACGTCGCAATCGTCGCCTTCCGCCTGGTCTCTGACGAAGAGCACAGCGCCGGTAGGCCGCCCACGATCACCAAGTATCGCAACACCGGCACATTCTTGCGCCGCATCGGCCGCTGGCAAGTCGTAGCGTGGCAATCCACTCGCATCCCAGATGCACCTGCGAGCTGACGGCAGCCGACTTGCGCCTCGAAGTCAAAATCATCAGGAAGGTAATTAAAATCGTCAGTAAGCAACTGAGTTATCGCGGCAACATCGAATCGCTACAATCCCGGCCATGATTCGACCCAATTGGATTCGCACAGCCGCCGTTCTTATTATTTTCGCGGCCGCGTTTCTCTGGCTGACGAACAACAGCATCACCAGCATGTCGGCCACGTCTGACGAACCGATTCACCTCACTACAGGATATCTGGCGCTCAAGCTGCGGGATTACCGCATAGATCCGGAGCATCCCCCTTTCTGCGCTTGTGGGCGGCGTTGCCGCTGCTATTTCACGAAGGCATTAGAACAGAAACGCGAGATATCGATAATCTCAGTCCGGTGAAGTGGATAACTCAGACGCAACCTATTTATGCGTATCTGTTCCTCTACCAAGGCAACGCTGGAGATGAACTGCTTTATCCTGCGCGGTTCATGATCAGTCTAGTGGGAGTACTGTTGGGAGTTCTCATTTTCTGCTGGGCGCGCGAATTGATGGGATTTTGGCCTGCCGTTTTCGCCTTGGGGTTCTACACGATTGAACCCAACATTTTGGCTCATGCCTCTCTGGTCACCACCGACTTCGGCGTCACCTGGTTTTTCTTCGGAGCGATCTATTTCCTGTGGCGCACTGCACGCTGCTTAACTGGCCCAAATGTTCTTGGGCTCGCGGCGTTGACGGTGTTTGCTGTGATCAGCAAATATTCTGCATTATTGCTGGGCCCAATTATCATATTGCTTCTGCTCGTACACTCCCTACGTGAGACGTCTTGGTCGTGCCGGCTCGGAGGTTTGCGAGAAATTCCAACGCGTTTGGGCCGGATTGCCGCGAGCGCCGCCCTCGTTGTCATGCTGTTTGTACTGTGCTGGTGCGCCACCTGGGCGTCCTACGGTTTTCATTACACGCCCAGTTCAACGCCCGGATGGCGATTCCAGTTTGACAGCGTTCCCTTCGTACTCGAGCACGCACCGAAACTCGCGCGTGTCGTGAGTTGGATCGATTTGCACCATCTCTTGCCGAATGCATTTTCCGAAGGCTTTGTGTTGCAGCAGGCAAAAGAAAGCGGGAGGCCCACTTTCTTCTTGGGACGAACCGCAATGCATGGCTGGTGGTATTACTTTCCCGTCGCGTTTCTGATCAAGACGCCTGTTTCACTTATCCTTTTATTTCTCGGAGGGATGGTTGTCTGCGCTCTTCGGTGGAAGGAATTCCTCAAGAACTACGTATTCGTGTTGGTTCCCGTATTCATCTACATGTCCGTTGCTATGCATTCTGATCTTAATATTGGGCTCCGTCATATCCTGCCGATCTTCCCATTCGTAATTCTGCTGTGTGCTCTCGCCGCCTCTGAATTCTTGCGTTCGAAATCCAGAATCGCTCGTCCCGCACTGGGTCTGCTTTGTTTGTTCTGGATATTCGAATTTGCGCGCGTCTATCCGCATAACCTCGCGTTTTTTAATGAACTCATTGGAGGACCTCAAAACGGCTACAAATATCTTTCTGCTTCCAATCTCGATTGGGGGCAGGACATCAAACCGTTGAAGCGATGGATGGATCAACACGGCGTTCAGAGCATCAACTTGGCAGTCTTTGGACCCGCGGACCCAGCCTATTACGGAATTCAATGCACGTACATGCCGGGCGCGGCAATGGTCGCGCGGACTCAAGTTTCCCTTCCTCAATTGCCGGCATATGTCGCGATCAGTCCCATGGTTTTTCAAGGAACGCTTACAGGTGAACCGGGCAAACAATTCTACAAGCCCCTGTTGGATCGAGAGCCGACAGCCGTAATCGGCTACTCAATCCGAATCTATTGGGCCGAAAGTCCCTGGTGGAATAAGATCCACTAACTTTCGCCGCCTCTATAAATCCCGTTCTTGGAAATGGTAAATCGCAACAGCAAGCATAACTACGAGGAATACTCCCGCATACACAACCGCCGCGCCGCTCGGAATCGAAACATTCGCGAACGGTGAAAACGATAGCGACGCCGCCAGCGGAGTCTGCATCTCATACGCCGCCCGCCGCCACAGCGATTCCCCCGGCATAATCAAGCTGGTCACAACTCCCAATGTCACGATGTGCGCGCTCTGCGAAAATCCGCTCACCTGCTCCAACCATCCGCCCATGAACGCCAGTCCCTGAAGTCCCAGCACCAAAACTCCATTTGTTAAAGTTGAAAACCACGTCCCCAGCAAAAATGTAACGCTTAACGCCACCGCGCATTCCAGAATAATCAGCAGCACTCCGCGGATAGGATGTTGCGGCATCACTCCTACCGCCCAGTAGCTCACCGCCACGGTTCCAGAAAACATCAACGCTACATATGCAGAAATCATCGCGATAAATCCGGAAAACTTTCCAATCAAAATTTGCCACCGCGAAACCGGTTTCGTGGCGATCGCGTGGATCGTGCCGGAGCTGATCTCTCCCGCCAGCGTGTCAATCGACGTCAGAATCGTCATCACCACCGCCAGCAAATCAACGGTGTACAAACCAACCATCAGCATGCCGCTCTCGACCTGATACCGCAAAAACGGAGACATCGCTCGCGAATTGAACTCATCCACCTGCAAATGCAGCGCCACCGCGAAAATCGCCAGCAGCAGTCCGCCCGCGATCATCGCCGTCCACAATATCTTCCGCCGCGCCGCTTCGCGAAAAGTGATCCCGGCCATGATCCAAATTCCGTTCATAGCCCGCGATCCTCTCCCATAATCTTCACAAACAAATCTTCCAACGACATTCGTTCCGGAGTGAATCCGAAAATATCCGCGCCCGATGCAACCAGATGCCGCAACACATCCGGCAGCACTTCCTTCGACCGCGCCGTAAAAATTAGTCGCTCATTTTCATAATTCGCGGACGTGCTCCACGGCGCCAGTCCATCAATCGCCTTCTGCGAAATACTTCGCGCGCTCACCACAACGCGCACCTGCTCGTCCGCCACAGCGCGCAAATCCTGACTCGCCACCACCTCGCCGTCCTTAATAAACACCACTCGGTCGCACGTAACTTCAATCTCGCTCAGTAAATGTGAATTCAGAAACACCGTCGCTCCGCGCTCTCGTTGCGCTCGCAGAATATCCCGCACCATCCGACGCCCCATCGGATCCAGTCCCGAAGTCGGCTCGTCCAGAAAAATAATTTGCGGTTCGTGCACCAGCGCCTGTGCCAGTCCCAATCGTTGCAGCATTCCTTTGGAAAATCCGCGCACTCGCCGGTCACTGTTTGGAGTAAGCCCGACCAGTTCCAGCACCTCAGGAACTCGCCGCCGCAACTTATCCGATTCCATTCGGCACAACCGCCCGTGAAGACGGATCAATTCCGCCGCGGTAAGCCAGTCGTAAAAACGAAAATCCTCCGGCAAAAATCCAATCTGCCGCCGAATCTTCACATCATTTGCGGGCGCCCCCAGCACGAACGCTTTTCCGCCCGTTGGCTTCACAAGTCCCAGCAGCATCTTGATCGACGTGCTCTTTCCCGCTCCATTCGGTCCCAGAAATCCAAATATTTCTCCACGCCGCACCGTCAACGACAAATTCCGCACCGCAACCTTCGCGCCAAACTCTTTCCGGAGGCCGTGCGTTTCAATCGCGAAATTATTTGTGGCGCTCAGAATGTTCTCCTAGGAAATCTATCGCAACGAATTCGCCAGCGCCGTCGCATCGCTAGCGCTCGCGTATCCAGTCAATGAGTACGCCATCCCGTCCCGCACCCAGATCAACATGTACGTCGGTCCGCGCCGTCCCTGCGTATTCACCAGCACGCCCTGCACTCCATTGATCTGAACAGTTTCAAATGACCGCATGAACCGCGGCATCGCTAAACTCAAAGTGGACTTCCAATCCACATTTTTCAAAAATTGTTGCGTCTGGTTCGGACTCATCCCCGAAAGTTCCAGCCCAATTTCCACCAGTTGTTGAATGTCCAGTCCCGCTGGCGCGTTCACAACACTCGTCTGGCCTTCCGTCACTACCAGACAATCGCTATTGTCCGCCGATGGTGGCGGAGGCCCATTTATCTGCCCTTGAATCGTGCTCGGCGGCACTGGACAATTTCCATATTGCGCGCGAACTGATCGCGGCGTCTTCAGCGTCACCGCCGCGCCATCCAAATTCGCCGGCAAAACTAAATCGTGCCGGCCGGCCTCGTCAAAAATCGTTTGCAGTTTGCCGCGGTCTACAGACATATCCACCGCATGTCCGCCCTGCACAACTATTTTCGGCAAATCTTTTCGGGCCGCCGGCAACTGCACCGCAAATCCCGCAAGCTTCGACGCAGCATCCGCGTTTGCCGCCGTCTCGTCCGCCTCATTCTCCGTAACGTTCGTCTTGCTCGAAATCATCTGGCTGATCATCTGCTGCAAAGTCCGGTTTCCATTCGCTCCGGAAAATGCGGACACGTCCACGCTCACCGCTTGTGGTTTCGGAATTCGCAGCGAAGCAAAAAATTTCGCGGCCAGTCCGCGCACCGGTGAGATCAGCGAAAGAAGCGCAATCACGACGACCGCGCCGATGCCCGCCCACAGCGGTTTGTTTTGCCGTCTTATATTTTCTTCCGTCACAGATGCTCTCTCATTCTGGTACAACGTATTCGCCCCAGCCTTAACACGCGCTTAAGCCTTCATTACACCAACGCCCCAAAAAAATCGGGGAGCGATTCACGCTCCCCGGACCTTATTCCGTGTTGATTTCTTCCAACTCTATTGATGTTCTTTTGGATTCCGGCCGCCCGTTCCGCCTTTGCCCTTTGGCGGTGGCGGATTCTTCGGAGGATTCGAGTCTTTGCCTCCTGGTCCCACCCCTTTACCAGAGCCCGCGCCGCTTCCGTTTGGAGCGTTCGTGTTTTTCGCTCCCTGCGGATTGTTCCCAGCGTTCGTGTTCGCGGCCGTAATTTTCCCGGAGCCGCCGCCGCTGCCGATCTTACTAGCTCCGCCGTGGTTTCCCACATTCGACGCGCCCGCGCCTTTTGCTCCCATCACTCCACTTCCGCTAAATGCCCCGGGCTTCGCAGTTGCGGCAACGCCCGGTGTTCCGTGATTCACCGAAGCGAATTGGGACTTGTTCGTTGAAGCAGCATGTTCGCGCTGCGTCTGTTCGGTCGTAGCCGGCGTGTGGCGCTCATTCGCCGCAGCTTGTTCCGCGGCATTCGGTTGAGCGGAAGTTCCGCCGGTCCCGCCGTTAAAGCTTGTCCGATTCACGGTCGTATTCGTCACCGACTGGTTGTACGTATTGTGAATCACCGTCACATTGACGTTTGTCACCGACCGGTTATACGCGAACACACCGCCACGCCAGAATCCGCCCACAAATCCCAAGCCGCCGTATCCGAATCCGTAGTTCACGCCGCCGTAGAATCCGATGTGCCTTCCCCAGTATCCCGCGTGCCACAAATATAATCCGCCGCCCCAGCCCCAATAGCCCGGAGTCCACAATCCTCCAACGAACGGAGCGCGTATCCATGTGCCCGGCACCCAGAAATAATCGTCGTCAGCGTATCCCCAGTTTCCAGGCGTCCAGATAAATCCGTCCGTCTTTAGCGGGCGGAGAAGTCACCAAATTAGGAATGACAAACGTCATGCGGCTTTAACCGCGTACTACGGCAGTGGTATCCTCTCGTCGCGACGGATTAGGATGCCGAGGAGACCTGAAAATGGAAACGAGTTTACGAAGGAGTTGGATGGTTGCGGTGATCGCCTGCGGTTTGTTGGCGATCGGCGGTGGAGCTGCGCGCGCGCAGGCGGCACAAGAACCTGCGAAAGAAGATTACGTGATGGCGCATTACACGAAATACGAATACAGAATTCCAATGCGTGACGGAAAGAAATTGTTCACGTCAGTGTACGTGCCGAAGGACACGTCGCAGCCGCACCCGATTCTGATGGACCGCACGCCATACAGCGTGGCGCCGTACGGCGAGGATCAGTACAAGAAAACGCTTGGCCCGTCGGATGAATTCGAGAAAGCGGCGTATATTTTTGTGTATCAGGATGTGCGCGGGCGATACATGTCTGAAGGCGAATTTGCCGAGATGCATCCGCACATTGACGATCATAAATCTCCGAGCGATGTTGACGACAGCACGGACACGTACGACACGATTGAATTCCTGCTGAAGCACGTGGCAAACAATAACGGAAAAGTTGGAATCTGGGGAATTTCGTATCCGGGGTTTTACACTTCGGCGAGCATCATTGATTCACATCCGGCTTTAAAAGCTGCGTCGCCGCAGGCTCCGATGACCGATTTATTCTTCAGCGATGACGGATACCACGGCGGCGCTTTCATGCTGGCCGCGAACTTCGGGTTTTACAGCACGTTCTTTAAGCCATTCCCTGAGCCGTCGCAACTGCCCGCCGCGTTTGTGCCGTACGAATTCGGTACACCCGACGGATACGAGTTTTTTCTCCATGCCGGCGCCACTCGGAATCTGGAAACGCAGTACTTGAAAAGCTCGAATCCCCTTTTTCACGATCAACTAACGCACACGACTTACGACGCTTATTGGAATGCGCGGGATCTTTCGCGGCACATGAAAAATATAAAGTGCGCGGTGATGACGGTTGGCGGCTGGTTTGACGCGGAAGACCTTTCCGGCCCGTTCAAGACGTTTCATGCAATCGACAAATACAATTCCGGAATTCAGAACTCACTTGTTGTAGGGCCGTGGGTACATGGCGGATGGGCGCGCTCCGACGGCGATTATCTGGGAGACGTACAATTTGCGGCGAAGACCTCGGAATTTTTCCGCGCGAATATTCAGTTTCCATTCTTTGAATATTATTTGAAGGGCAAGGGAACAGAACTGCCGAAGGCGTACGTGTTCGAGACGGGCACAAATGTTTGGCGAAAGTACGATTCGTGGCCACCCGCGAACGCGCAGCCGAAGACACTTTATCTGCACGCGGGCGGAAAATTGTCTTTTGATCAACCCGGCACGCATGAAGGGTTCGACGAATACGTGAGCGATCCCGCGCATCCGGTTCCATTTGTGGATTACATGGCCACGGCCGTTCCGCAACGTTATATGGTGGACGATCAGCGCTTTGCAGCGCGCCGGACCGATGTGCTGGTCTACGAGACAGAGCCGCTCGATGAAGATGTGACGATTGCCGGACCAGTTTCTCCAAAATTGAGAATCGCATCCAGCGGAACCGATTCGGATTTTGTGGTGAAGCTGATTGATGTTTATCCCAACGATTATCCCGATGCGGTTCCGACCGATGCAAGCAAGCGAGTGCTGGGAGCGCCGGCAGTTCGCATGGGCGGATACGAACAACTATTGCGCGGAGAACCGATGCGCGCGAAATTCCGAAACAGCTGGGAGAAGCCGGAAGCGCTCACGCCTGGGAAAGTTGCAGAAGTGAATTTTTCGATGCCGGATGTGAATCACACATTTCGGAAGGGGCACCGCATCATGGTGCAAATACAAAGTTCATGGTTTCCGCTGGCAGATCGCAATCCGCAAACTTTCGTTGAGATTCCCGATGCAAAGCCGGAAGATTTTAAGAAAGCGACGGAGCAGGTGTTTCACCGCAAAGATGCGGCCTCTGGAATCGAGCTGATGATTTTGCAAAAGTAGCCGGACAGTCATGTCCAAGAACGCCAACCCGCATCCGCCCAAGACTCGTCTTGCGATTCGTGTCGGCGTTACGGGACACCGGCCGAATCACCTGAAGACGGCCGACCTTCCAAGATTGAAACGGCAGATCCACCACGTTCTGCAATCCGTGCGGAATGCCGGAGCGGAAATCGCCGGTGACAGTCGGGCGGGCTATGATTCGCGTGAGCCATTGTTCCGGGTGATCTCTCCGCTCGCGGAAGGTTCCGACCGGATGGTTGCGGAAGAAGGTCTGGCGCTGGGATTTGAACTTCAGTCACCGTTTCCTTTTCCCATTGATGACTACGAGAACGATTTCGCCACGCCGGAATCGAAAAAGCACTTTCGTGAATTGCTGAAGCAGGCCATGGCTACTCTCGAATTGGACGGATCGCGGGAAAATCAGGACGCGCAAAATCGGGCTTACGAAAGCGTCGGCCGCACGGTGCTGAGGCATTGCGATTTACTGATCGCAATCTGGGATGGCGAAGCGGCAAGAAGCCAGGGCGGAACCGCGCAAATCGTAGCGGAAGCGGCGCAACTCCACATCCCGACAGTTTGGATAAAGACCGTGCCTCCGCATGACAGTTGCATTCTAATCGCCAAGGAGGAGGAGGGCCGGTGCCAACTTGCGATTGAAGAGCTCGAGAAACAATTGATCGCGCTATTGAGTTTTCAGCCATCGGACGAAGGCGCATCGTCCGGCGGAAAAAGTGTTGACCGCAGAAAAACGTACTTCCAGGAAGAACCCCATACCTGGACGCTGGGGGTTGCATTTAGAATATTTTCAAAGCTGATTGCCGGTTCGAATCCTTGGCCGCTGCGGATTTTGCAGCGCGATTACGAAAAAGAGACGCGGGAAGAATGGAAAGCTGCCTGGGCCGTCTCGCACGGCCTGCCGGCGGACGCAAAACATCAGGTAGAAACAAAATTCTTGCTCCACTATGCGTGGGCCGACAAGCTAGCCAACCACTTTGCAAATCTCTACCGCAGCGCATTCCTGGTGAACTATTTGCTTGCTGCGTGCGCGGTACTTTTCGCGTTGCGCGCGTTTTTCGATAAAAACAATCCGGACCTGTGGGTCGCGCTGGAGCTGATCTCAATCGTTTTAATTATTGCGATCACCATGCTCGGCCGGCGGCGACGATGGCACGAACGATGGATTGATTACCGCTCGCTGGCGGAGAAACTCCGTCAAATGCGTTTCCTATTCTTGATTGGCAGGTTCAGCAGATCGGATCGCGTTCCCGAGCATTCTCTGCGCGGTCTGCCGCGAAAAACCTGGGTGGACTGGCATTTTCAAGCGGCCGTTCGTGAAGGCGGAATGTTGCAAGGACAGCTGGATCATTCTTATTGCCAGGCCTATCGAAAATTGCTAATCGAGTACGAGCTGACGTCGCAGATTCAATATCACGCTCATAATTCGCGGCAGAACAGCCGGATTGACGAGCGTCTGCAATGGCTGGCGACTGGATTGTTCTTTGGAACTTTACTGGTGTGTTCCGCGCACCTCATCGATAAGAATCTGTATCACCAAAGTTATCTGGTGCAGATGGCCGCGATTTTACCTGCGTTCGGCGCCGCAATTCACGGCATCAATAGCCAGGGCGATTTTCGAAACGTCGCGCGGCGCTCGGCGGACATGAATAAATGGCTGTCGAATATATTGCCGCGCGTGAGGATGGCCGGAGACGAGATTTCGAGCGACGAGTTGGCGGCGTTTGCCGAGGAGGCTGCGGGAGTGATGGGGGTCGACGTGCTGGACTGGCGAGTGGATTTTCAGGAAAAGCCGCTGGTATTTCCAAGCTGAGTTTCCATCTACGTGGTGATGTTGGAGTAGTGCCGGACAAGCAATGATTCTGTAGCGAAACCATAGATTCGAAACCGCAGGGAACTGCTCGCTTCAGCGGGCAGAGGAATGCGATCTCCCTGTTAATTTGCTTGCATATGTCTAACTTCTGTGCTACGCTGGT
>OBLU010001951.1_pt1 | contig 19085 bp, 19 predicted proteins | sample 1518681 | NCBI WGS metagenome assembly OBLU01 (sample SAMEA3539304, study PRJEB22396) | soil metagenome | biome: tundra; feature: field; material: soil | place: USA | collected 2010-05 | depth 0.15 m | reverse complement strand
GGTCCCATTAAAGCCACATATTCGTTCTTGTTAATTTCAAGAGATATACCCTTAAGAACCTTAAGCTCCATCCTGCCCATGAAATAGCTCTTACTGATACTTCTAAGTTCTATTATTGAATTCATATTTTGCTTTTTGGATGATTAATCTGATAAATTGAGCTTGATATAAACATGGCTATTTTTTATCGCTTTCGCCAGTTACCTGTTTGCTTTTTATAACTTTCGGGACTTTAAAAAACTGTTTATCATGAAGCGGGGCATTTTTAAGAGCATCCTCCCGGCCGATCATGCCAACCACTTCGTCTTCTCTCAAAATATTTATATTTTCTGTCATATGCAATAGCGGTTCAACCCCGGCTGTATCGAGTTCATTGAGTTTTTCAATAAAGGCGATCATTTGCTGAAGATCATTCTTTATTTCTTCTTTTTCCTTATCATTAAATTCGAGCCTGGCCAGGTTAGCCAGTTTATCAATCAATTGATCATTTACTTCCATCCGGCAAATATAAAACATACTTTGGCACCTGATCCCTGTACAATTGATAATCGGTAAGGACCATACAGTGAGTGAGAAAGAATTTTTTCAGGAAAAGGAATTGGATCTTAGAAAAAACAATTCGATAATTCACCTATTCTGCCTATAGTTATAGATGCCAACTTTCCTATCTTCGCCTGATATGGGCACCAGCAAAGAGATAGTAATGAGCGGGATAAGGCCAACGGGATTCTTGCACCTTGGCAATTATTTTGGCGCTATTCGTAATTACGTAAAAATGCAGGAGGATTATGAATGTTATTTCATGGTGGCAGACCTGCATTCTTTAACTACGCATCCCGATACTAAAGAATTAAGATCCAATGTGCACAGGGTTTTAGCCGAAAATATAGCCTGTGGTCTCGACCCTGATAAGGTGGCCCTGTATTGCCAAAGCCAGGTGCATCAAACGGGCGAATTGTACCTTTATCTCAATATGCTTGCCTATAAAGGGGAACTTGAAAAAACAGCCACCTTCAAAGAGAAAGTCAGGTTATCGCCGGATAATGTTAATGCCGGTTTGCTCACCTATCCTGTTTTGCAGGCTGCTGATATTCTGCTCCATCGTGCCACGTATGTTCCGGTTGGTAAAGACCAGGAACAGCATCTTGAAATGGCAAGGAATTTCGCCAAAAGATTTAATCACCGGTATGGAGAAGTTTTTCCGGAACCCGTTGCATTTAATTTCAGTAACGAGCTGGTAAAAGTTCCTTCCCTTGACGGCGGTGGAAAAATGAGCAAGAGTGAAAATCAAATGTCTACACTGTATCTTTCCGACGACGATGATTTGATTCAAAAAAAGGTGATGAAAGCCAGGACAGACAGCGGACCTTCTTCCAAAAATTCAGCGAAACCTGCCTATATTGAAAACCTGTTCCTGCTGATGAAATTGGTAAGCGCCAGTGAGGTAACTAATCATTATGAAGCAGCGTTTAACAATTGTACCATACGTTATGGAGATATGAAAAAGCAGCTGGCAGCAGATATGGTTAATTTTATAGCTCCCATCAGGGAAAGGGTAAATGAAATTCTTAATAATGAGAAATACCTGCATTCTGTTATGAAAGCCGGGGCTCAGAAAGCAAGAAAAAGCGGAGAAAAGACCATGAAATTAGTTAGAAATGCAATTGGACTTAATTATTATTAGATTTTATATTTACTTTTAAATAAGTCAAGAAGCAAACAACCTGCCATCCGGAAGGTAAACCTTATAAAAAACAGAACTGGGAAATGGCAAAATCTAGAAAACCTAAACACATTGCGGTAGCCGGAAATATTGGAGCAGGTAAAACAACCTTAACAGAATTACTGAGTAAACATTATAAATGGATACCTCAGTTTGAAGATGTGGATCATAACCCTTACCTGAATGATTTTTACGAGGATATGCCCCGCTGGAGCTTTAACCTGCAGGTGTTTTTTCTAAACAGCAGGCTTAACCAGCTCCTGGAAATTCAGCGTGGTACTGAGACCGTTATACAGGACCGGACTATTTATGAAGATGCCAATATTTTTGCTCCCAACCTTCATGATATGGGTCTGATGTCCAAGAGGGATTTTAGCAATTATTACACCTTTTTTGAAACATTAAAGGGAATGGTCCGCCCACCGGATCTCCTGATTTACCTGAATGCTTCTGTTCCAACATTGGTTGCGCAAATTCAAAAAAGAGGCCGGGAATACGAAGAGAATATCAGGCTGGATTACCTGAAAAAACTGAATGAATTTTACAATAAATGGATCAGCAGTTATAACGAGGGCCCGCTTTTAATAATAGATGCGAATACCAATAAGTTTGCTGAAAAAGAAGAAGACCTGGGATTAATCATCAATAAAATTGACTCCCAGTTTTTTGGATTGTTTTGAGGCTACCCGGATTAAATTTTTGGCGCAGCTGCTAAGACTTCTTCACTAACCCCAGCTTTATATTTTTCAAAATTTTGAATGAAATATCCTGCAAGTTGATGTGCCGTTTTCGCGTATGCCTCTTTATCTTTCCAGGTAAATTTTGCGCTTAACATTTCTGACGGTACACCGGGGCATTCATTGGGCATCATTACTCCGAATACAGAGTGAGGATGGTAAGATACCTTATCGAGTTTACCATCAATGGCGGCTGTAATCATTGCCCTGGTATATTCCAGTTTCATCCGGCTTCCCACTCCATATCCGCCTCCATTCCACCCGGTATTTACCAGCCATACGTTTACCTTATGCTCTTTCATTTTCTTTCCAAGCATCTCAGCATATACTGCAGGATGTAATGGCAGAAACGGAGCTCCGAAGCATGCGCTGAATGTTGACTTTGGCTCAGAAACACCATCTTCTGTGCCGGCAACCTTGGCTGTATATCCGCTTATGAACTGATACATGGCTTGCCCGGGAGAAAGCCTGCTTATAGGTGGCAGAATGCCATAAGCATCTGCCGTCAGGAAGAAGATATTTTTTGGCGAGATTCCAATGGACGGTTCAAGTGCATTGCTTATGAAATAGATCGGGTAACTAACCCTGGAATTTTCGGTTAATTTCTTGCTTGAATAATCTATTTTGGCTCCGCCTTCCATAAATGTCACATTTTCCAGGATAGCGCCTCTTTTGATAGCCCGGTAGATCTCAGGTTCTCTTTCTTCACTGAGGTCAATAGTTTTTGCATAACAACCTCCTTCAAAATTAAATATTGAGTCCTCATTCCATCCATGTTCATCATCACCTATTAACATCCTGTTCTTATCTGCACTCAGAGTCGTTTTACCGGTTCCGCTCAGACCAAAAAAGATAGCAGTTTCTCCATCTTGACCGGCATTTGCAGAGCAGTGCATACTGAGAACTCCCCTGTCATGCGGGAGAATATAATTTAGAATACTGAAAACCCCCTTCTTCATTTCGCCGGTATATTGTGTTCCTCCTATAAGAATTATTTTTTTGGTAAAATTTATCAGCACAAAATTCTTCTGCCTCGTACCGTCTGTTGCGGGGTCCGCATAAAAGTGCGGCGCCTGTAGGAGATGCCAGTCAATCTTAATACTGTCCAATTCTTTTGCTTCCGGGCGTAAAAACATATTGTAAGCAAAAAGATTACAGCATGGGTTCTCATTTATCACCCTCAGGTTTATACGATAATCCGGGTGAGCACATGCATAGCAATCCCTGATCCATAACTTTTTATCGCAGAGATAATCCATCAATTTTTTATAAAGCCGGTCAAAATATTTTTCCTCAATAGGGATATTAAATTCATTCCAATTTATGGTAGAGGCTGTTATTTTATCTTTAACTATGAACCTGTCTTTAGGGCTTCTTCCAGTAAATTCGCCCGTATCAATTACCAGGGCTCCGGTATCATTTAAAACACCTTCTCCCTTTTCAACAGCCTGTGTTATTAACTGTTCCGGGGATAATTGATAAAATATGTTTTGGCAGGATTTTAACCCGAGGTTAAACAATAAATTTTTTGGGATTGTAAAATTTTTTGGAACAGACATTTTATGGCCAAAGTTTGTTTGACTATAAAGGTAGACAATCAATTCTTCGATTTTAAATACCCGGGAAGATTGCATCCTGCAGTAAATTCTGCAATTTTGCAAAATCATTTCTTGTCTTCGAAAATTTCTTTCATACCCTTAAATAATTATTTACAGGTTGTATAATTTTTTAGAAAGAATAAAAAATTTTATTTCCAAAGGAAAGGACCTTGTTCTTTAATGCTCCTTTGGAAAAATTATCAATCTAATTATCATGTATATTGCAATGCTTAAAATTTTTAATTCATGAAATATCTCCCGCTCAATCCGGAAATCTTTATTCAGAACAGAAAAAGGTTTATTGCAAAAATGGAAAAAAATTCCATAGCGATATTTAACAGTAATGATGAATTGCCATCAAATGGCGACGCATTATATCCTTTTGTACAAAATTCAGACCTGTTTTGGCTTTCCGGCATTCAGCAGGAAGATTCAATGGTTATTCTTTTTCCGGATTGCCCGGATCCCAAATACAGGGAGGTGCTGGTGCTGGTGAGGCCAGATGAGTTAAAAGAAAAATGGAATGGCCATCAATTGCGTGTGAATGAAGGCCAGGAAATTTCCGGTATTCAAACTATAATATGGCTGGATGCACTCGATGGATTGCTTCAGCCATGGATACATTTGGCAGATACCATTTACTTAAACACAAATGAAAATGACCGAAAAGCAAACCTTGTGCCGGTAAGAGATTATCGATATGCTTCTGAAATGCGCAGTCGGTATCCATTGCATCGTTATATGCGAAGCTCAAGGATCATCAAAGAACTGAGGGCAATAAAATCAGCCCTTGAAATTGAAGTGATCCAAAAAGCAATCGATATTACAGATAATACATTTCGGCGTCTGCTGAATTTTATAAAACCCGGCGTGATGGAATACGAAATTGATGCAGAAATTTGGCACTCTTTTTTATCGCAACGGGCTACGGGTCCGGCATATGGAAGTATCATTGCCAGTGGTGACAGGGCGAGAACTTTGCACTATGTAAGCAATAACCAGGAATGCAAGGCCGGTGAATTGATACTAATGGATTTTGGAGCCAGCTATGGTAATTACAATGCTGATCTTACCCGGACAATTCCGGTGAGCGGAAAATTTACCCGCAGGCAGAAAACAGTATATAATGCGTGTCTGCACCTGCACCATTATGCAGCTTCCATACTGAAACCGGGAATCAGCATCAATGACTACACTGAAAAGATCGGCGATGAAGCTACTGTAGTTTTTCAAAAAATTGGTCTGCTGAAAAAATCACAAATTAAAAATGAAGATCCTGCAAACCGGGCTTATAGAAAGTATTTATACCATGGCATTTCTCATCACCTTGGCCTCGATGTGCATGATCTTGGGACAAAAACTGAATCCCTAAGGCCCGGCATGGTGTTTACTATTGAACCCGGAATTTATATTGAAGAGGAACAAATGGGTGTTCGCATCGAAAATAATTTTTGGATCACCAGAAATGGAAATAAGGATTTAATGAAGAACATTCCGATAACCGTGGAAGAAATTGAATCATTGATGAAATCCTCCAATTCATGAAAAGAATTCCCAATATTTTCACTTTATTCAATCTTTTTTTCGGATGCGTTGCCATTGTATTTGCCCTGCAAACGGATGCGGTCATCATTTATGTGAATGAAGAGTATAATGCCAGTTTTAATATACCAGAAAAACTTACGTGGGCGGCAATTTGTATCATCATTGCTGCGACCATAGACTTTCTTGACGGTTTTGTAGCGCGTTTCTTTAATGCAACCTCTGCACTGGGCAAACAACTGGATTCTTTATGTGATATAGTAAGTTTTGGAGTCGCCCCGGGTGTAATTATTTACCAGTTGCTCCGGTTTAGTTTTGCCAGGGAAGAAAACGGTCTTACCATATCATTTTCATGGCTTTTGCCTGCTTTTATTCTTACCTGTGCGGCTGCCTACAGGCTAGCTAAATTTAACCTGGATGAATCACAAGCTATAGCTTTTAAAGGCGTTCCGGTTCCTGCCGTTGGTTTATTAATAGCCTCCTTTCCGCTGATTCTGCATTTTAATACGATAGGAAGTATCAATAACCTGCTGATCAATAAATGGTTTCTTTATGGAGTGGTGGTGCTGCTTAGCTGGCTGATGGTTTCAAATATCAGGATGATGACTTTGAAATTTCCGGATTTCAGTTTAAAGAATAATATGCCGAAAATTATTTTATTGGTTATCGCAATCATCGCCTCTGCCCTTTTGCATTGGGCTGCTGTTCCGGTTATTTTTCTTTCTTATATCATCATATCAATTACAACAGTCAAAATAAAAACCGAATGAATTTTCTTGCTGAAGTAAAAATAATGCCCCTTAAAGAATTACTTGATCCGCAAGGCAAAGCTGTTATGGGCGGCCTTTCCAATCTAGGCCTGAAAAATATTGAGGAGGTGCGCATTGGAAAGCATATACAATTAAATATTGAGGCAAAAGATGCCACTGAAGCACAAAGGATAGTTGAAGAGGCCTCTAAGAAATTATTGGCAAATCCCGTGATGGAGGAGTATACTATTTCAATAAGGGTAGCTTAGGTATCAAAATCAGGTGTGTCATAGATCGAAAATCCCGCATTAATTCATGCTTTACATTGTTCCATCGCCAATTGGTAACCTCGGAGATATAACTTTCAGAGCGGTTGAAATATTAAAAACAGTTGATTTAATTCTTGCTGAAGATACCCGGACATCATCCCGCCTCCTTCAAAATTATAATATTGAGAAGCCCACTTCTCCATATCATCAGCACAATGAACATAAAATCTACCACCATCTTATAGAACAGTTAAATTCCGGTAAAACGATGGCTTTGATTACAGATGCAGGTACACCGGGAATTAGCGATCCGGCTTTTTTGCTGGTACGCGAATGTTTAAAAAATAATATTAAAGTTGAATGCCTTCCAGGCGCTACTGCTTTTGTCCCGGCCCTTGTAAACAGCGGGCTACCTATGAACAGCTTTTGCTTCGAAGGATTTTTGCCTGTAAAGAAGGGCAGGCAGACCATCTTAAAAAAACTGGCTGATGAACAACGAACAATTATTTTTTACGAAAGCCCGATGCGGCTCGCAAAAACTTTGCAGGATTTCATAACTTATTTTGGTCCTGAGAGGCAATGTTCCGTAAGCCGGGAATTGACAAAAGTCTTTGAAGAAAATAAAAGAGGAACCTTACAGCAAGTACTTGAATACTTCAATGGTAGAAATGTAAAAGGCGAGATTGTTATTGTAGTAGAAGGAAAAAATAAGTAAATACTTCCTTCCGGGGGTTCATTTTGTTTTTTTTATAACGTCTATTTTACGAAGTTTGCGGCTCTTATTTAATATTCCCTCATGAAAAAAGTTTGCCTGTTCATTTTTTTCAATTGCTCATTTATGATTTTTCTGTCAGCCCAGCCTGATCGGTGGCAGCAGCGGATAAATTATAAAATGAATGTAAGCGTAGATGTAAATGCTAATCTTATTAATGGAACTGAGAATTTGGAGTATAGCAACAATTCACCGGATAAATTGAACCGGGTCTTTTTTCATGTATACTGGAATGCATTTCAGCCGGGAAGTGAAATGGATTTGAGGAGCCAGGAACTTGGAAAAATATACATAAACGGCAGGTCCGACTGGGATTCCAGGGTGAAAGACCGCATTTCCAAATTGACACCTTCGGAAATCGGCTATCAAAAAATATTATCTCTTAAATTGAATGGGGCAGAGCAACCCTTAAAACTTCATGGAACAATTCTGGAAGTTGATCTTACAAAACCAATTTTGCCAAAAAACAAAGTGAATTTTGTAATAGTTTTTGAAGCACAGGTTCCATTACAGATCAGAAGAAGTGGCCGGGATAATGCAGAAGGAGTACGCTATAGCATGAGCCAATGGTATCCAAAAATGTGTGAATACGATTACGAAGGCTGGCATCCTACACCCTATGTCGCCAGAGAGTTTTACGGGGTTTGGGGGGATTATGATGTTACCATAAAAATTGATAAATCTTATAAACTTGCAGGAACAGGAGTATTGCAAAATGCTGCCGAAATAGGATGGGGATATGATAGACCCGGCACCCCGCTGAAGAACATCGCTACACCAAATCGTACCTGGCATTTTATTGGGAAAAATGTGCACGATTTTGTATGGGCTGCCGATCCGGATTATGAACACATGGTAAGAAAACAAGATGGTGTCATTCTTAATATTGTGTACAAGAAATCAGATTCACTTGAAAAGAAATGGGAAACAGTTGCTGATGCTGCCGTAACCGTTTTACCTTATATGGAAAAGCGTTTTGGAAAATATCCTTACCCGCAATATTCATTTATCCAGGGAGGTGATGGCGGAATGGAATATCCCATGGCTACTTTAATAAAAGGCCCGGGCCTGGGCGGTGTATTTCATGAATGGATGCATAGCTGGTACCAGATGATGCTTGGGACAAATGAAAGCCTGTATCCATGGATGGATGAGGGCTTTACAAGTTGGGCGGAAGGTGAAGTGAAGGCTTATTACGATAAGGAAATGAATATCGCCGAAAAGGAGGATTTGCCTTTGCATCATGCAGGTGCTTATAACAAATATTATTTTTTAATGAAGCAAAACCTTGCAGAGCCTCTTTCTACTCATGCTGATCATTACAATACAAACTTAGCTTATGAAATAAATGCTTATGCAAAAGGGGAAATGTTTTTAGAACAATTAGGCTATATCGTTAGCGATTCAGTACGGGATAGAATTTTATTGGAATATTATAAGCTATGGAGATTCAAACATCCCAATGCTTCTGATTTTGTAAAAGTAGCCCAGGATGTCAGCGGCATTCAACTGGATTGGTATAAAGAATACTGGATATATACTACAAAGACAATTGATTACAGTATAGATAGTCTTTGGGGTGAGGGAAATGTTTCAAAGATAAGGTTGAGGAGAATTGGCCAAATGCCCATGCCTATTGATCTTGAACTTACTTTTAAAGACAGTACCAAAGAATTGCATTATGTTCCGCTCAATCTTATGTTTGGAAATAAACCCGCTGAAAATGGTGAAAAGAGAATCATACACCAGGAATGGAACTGGACAAATCCAACTTATGTGGTGGAATTTGATCACCCTCTTAACCAATTAATAAATGCCGAAATTGATCCGACAAAACGAATGGCTGATATCATGTCAAAAAACAGTATACTGAGGCTGAATTGGTAAATAATAAAGTCCATATTCGCAGGGCTTCTCCTGCCGATGCTCCATTACTGGCTGAATTGAGCGCTGTTACTTTTTTTGATACATTTAAAGACACGTGCCCTGCTGATGATATGCAGTCTTTTTTAAAAGAATTCTACAGTATTGAACAGGTAGATAAAGAGTTGCGGGATAAAGATGATTTTTACTTTATTGCGTATGTTGATAATGATGCGGCCGGTTATTTAAGAATGAAGGAAGAAACAAGTGATGTGGAAATTATTGCAAAACATAAAGGCATCGAATTAAAAAGAATTTATGTTTTAAAAAAATATCAATCAAAAAAAATAGGCGCGGCATTAATGAATTTTGCCCTTGAATTTGCAGGTAAAATGAATTATGAGCTGGTCTGGCTGGGTGTTTGGGAATTTAATAAAAGGGCCAAATTATTTTATCAAAATTTTGGGTTTCTGGACACCGGGGTTACGCATCCATTCCCAATCGGAAACACTCCACAGACCGATGTTTGGTTATATAGGTTTATCTAGCTGGTAACCTGCAAAATATATTTCTCCTTAAAGAAATCTTCTTCAAAAATATTGGAAATCTCCCAGACCTTAGGATGGCAACCGCTTTCAGAAATTTCATTGGCCAGGTCACCGCCTTTTAAACAGATTAGACCGGTGATTCTTTCGGGCTGATCTGCAGGCTTTTTCTTTAATAAAGGCTTGCTCCAATTCCAAAGATCCTTTAATGGCGCAACGGCCCTGGATACAACAATATCAAATCTTTTATCCTTAATTTCTTCTGCGCGTGTATGCCGAACAGTTACATTCCTTAAATCGATGGCCGTGGAAACTTCTTTAACTACTTTTAATTTTTTATTGATGCTGTCGGTTAAATGAAAATGAACTTCCGGAAACATAATAGCCAACGGGATGCCGGGAAAGCCGCCCCCTGTCCCGAGGTCCATTATTTCATATCCGGCAGGGAAATCAAATTGAGTGGCAATAGACAGAGAATGTAATACATGACGGATATAGAAATTATCCAGGTCTTTTCTTGATATCACATTAATCTTTTGGTTCCAGATTACATATAGGTCTTTCAAAGCCCCAAATTGTTGAATTTGTTGCTCAGAAAGGGTTTTAAAATATTTAGTAAGAATGTCCATAATCCTTGAATTCAACTATCAGGTGGAATTACGAGCAAAGAAGTTCTTCAGGATTTCTTTGCTTGGAAGCAGTTATTAATTCCAATTTGGTTTTGGCTTCTTATACAGGGCAGATGAAAAAAGGATATAATAAAAAAACATCCAAATGTCCATGACTAAAAAGAACGGGAAAAGGTCTTTTTCGTTAAGTTTTCTTGTTACCTTAAATAATATCACGCCCTGAATAAGGAACCTGATCCCAAACACCATAAGCGCCAGTCTCCAGCTATATGTTACGAGGACAATAATAAATAACGGATAAAAAAAGAAAAGCGAAGAAGCATATAGTCCTAATAAAAACTTGTGAATTGATTTATAATATTTGCTGGTGGTATAATGACGCCTTTTCTGCCGAATCCATTTTTTCCATGTTCTTGGCGGATCCGACAGGGTAAATGCATCGTGGTCAATCACAACGGTAGTATTTTTTCTGTTCGCTGCTTTATTGATGAAAAGATCATCATCACCCCCCGGCAGGAGATTATGAGATGAGAATCCCTTATGGCGGAAGAAAACCGATTTCTTATAACTTAAATTTCTTCCAACGCCCATGTAAGGCAGTCTGGCCAGGGCATAGGAAAGATATTGCAAGGCTGTGTTTAAAGTTTCCCACCGAACCAGTTTATTAAAAAATCCCTTTTTCTTATGAAGGGCTCCATAGCCCAAAACAATTTCAACATCATCATTAAATGCCTCCTGCATTTTTTCAATCCAAAATTCACTTGCCGGAACACAGTCGGCATCCGTCAGCAAAACAATCTCATGTTTTGCAGTCTTTATCCCAATGCTCAAAGGGAATTTTTTCCCGGAAATAAATCTTGCTTCCTGCTTCAATTCTATTATTTGCAATTGCTTGTAGGTCTTCTGGTATGCTTCCAGAATGTATTTGCTTTCATCCAAAGAATTGTCATTCACTACAATAACCTCGTGGGTTGTACCATATTGTTGTATTAGTGCTCCGGGCAGATTCTTTACAAGATTTTCCGCTTCATCCCTGGAGCATATTATAACCGACACGGGATGTGTTTGCGAAACTTGTTTGCCTGTTGGATTATAAAAAGCTAGACGGGAAAAGAAAAAAAGGTAATAAAAAATCTGAATGGCGGCAACAATGCAAAAAACTATGAAAAGCAGGTTTTGCCATTTGGAGAAAAATTCAACTGTATCCATTCGACTGCAAACATAATCACCTTCTAACTACGCACAAAAAATCAATTATCCAGGAAGGGATAAAATGTGTTTATTATTTTTCAAAACTATATTTGCTTTTCACCGCTTTTATTATAAGATTAAAGATGTTATGGGAATACTTCAATTTGAGCTGGAAAATATTTGTAAAAATTCAAATGCAAGAACAGGTAAAATCACAACAGACCATGGTGAAATTCTTACGCCCATTTTTATGCCTGTAGGAACGGTAGGCAGCGTAAAAGCAGTAACCCAGCAACAACTCCATAATGATATTAAAGCACAGATTATTTTGGGAAATACCTATCATCTATACCTGCGGCCCGGCCTTGATGTTTTGGAAGCTGCTGGTGGTTTGCATCGTTTTATGCATTGGGACAAACCGGTACTCACCGATAGCGGAGGTTACCAGGTGTTTTCTCTGAGCTCTACCCGCAAGATAACAGAAGAGGGCGTTATATTTCAAAGCCATATTGACGGAGGCAAGCATCTTTTCAGCCCGGAAATTGTGATGGATATTCAGCGGATAATCGGTGGTGATATCATGATGGCCTTTGACGAATGCCCCCCTGACGGAAGTGAATATGAATATGCAAGGACTTCGATGGATATTACACACCGCTGGCTTGATAGGTGTATAAAGCAGTTTTCTAAAACCACCGGTAAATACGATTACTCCCAAAATTTGTTTCCTATCGTTCAGGGAGGAATTTATCCAGACCTTAGAAAAATATCCTGTGAATTCATTTCCTCAAAACAAGCAGCTGGAAATGCTATTGGCGGACTGAGCGTAGGCGAACCCACAGAAAAAATGTATGAAATATGCGACCTGTGTTGCACCAATCTTCCTGTAAACAAACCAAGGTATTTGATGGGCGTGGGTACCCCATGGAATATACTGGAATGCATAGGTTTTGGAGTGGATATGTTTGATTGTGTAATGCCTACCAGGAATGGACGAAATGCCATGCTGTTTACGAGCAATGGTGTAATTAATATTGATAACAAAAAATGGGAAAAAGATTTTTCACCTTTGGACGAAGGTATCAGCTGCGAAGTAAGCAATTACTATAGCAAAGCTTATTTAAGGCACCTGGTGAAATCAAAAGAAATCCTTGGCTTGCAAATTGCCAGTATTCATAACCTGGCTTTTTATCTTGATATCGTTTCCAATGCAAGGAAATATATAGCAGAAGGCAATTTTGTGTCCTGGAAAAATGAAATGAGCAGCAGATGGCAACAACGGCTATAATATTAGGTTATCTTGAAGAAAGGTTTTTTATATTTGTCAGGTATTATTCATACAATATTGAGCCCGATATAAATAAAAGCATGAAGCGCTATTAACCGGTAATAATTTAAATATTTATCCCATCTTTGTGTTGACTTCAATGAATAAAGATTTTATAAAAATTACTTCTTTTCTGATGCCTGCAAAACCCGGAGTTATGTCAAAGTTTTTGATAATTTTTCTGCCTGTTTTTTTTATTAGTATGGGCTCTTTTTCGCAGAAAAATAATTTGATTATCGAGGGAACCGCTCCAAACTTATACGTGCTGCACCAGGTTATGGCAAAGGAAAATTTTTATAGTATTGGCAGAATGTATAACGTATCTCCGAAGGATCTGGCTTCTTATAATAACCTGCAATTTGTAAATGGCTTAACCATCGGCCAATTATTGAAAATTCCACTTTCGCAAAATAATTTTAGCCAATCCGGGGAGAATGTGAATGGAGAAGTGCTTGTTCCGGTCTACCATTCCGTTGAGCCGAAAGAAGGTCTCTACAGGGTGAGTATCAAATTCAATAAAGTGCAATTGTCTTCATTAAGAACATGGAATCATCTCCCAGCTGATAATCTAAGTGTCGGGACGAAATTAATTGTTGGATTCCTGAAAGTAGATAAGAATGAATCAGCATTAGCAGGCAGTGGCATTCAGCATCAGGAAAATATTTCAGGCGCTGCTGAAAATAAAAAGAATAATCCACCTCCTTATACTGATGAAAGCCATGAGAGGCTTCCGCCGGTAAAGGTTCCGGACAAAGATCAGCAGCCCAAAAAGGAGGATGCTCCGGAGCAGACAGGAGTTGTGAAAAATGAAACTGAATCAACCGGTACAAGAAGCACTATTAATTTTGCAGGAGGCTATTTCAAAAAATTGTATGGTGAGGAGCAGGTAGATAAAAAAACACCGGTAAATGAAAGTGGAAATGCGGGCGTTTTTAAATCAACCAGTGGCTGGCAGGATGGAAAATATTATTGCTTTAGTAATGAAGCTTCACCCGGTTCGGTTATTAAAGTCACCAGCAATGCAACCAATAAAACTATCTATGCAAAAGTCCTTGACGTTATTCCGGACATAAAGCAAAATTATGGCCTCACTATAATTGTGAGTAACGCAGCAGCCAGTGAATTGGGAGAGACAGAACAATTTGCATGCAATGCGACCTATGTTAAATAAACAGTCAGGTATTTCTGAAACCTCTTAAAAAATTATCAACCGTCATTTTTTTCTTTCCTTCCAATTGTAATTCTGTTGGAATTATATATCCATTTTTGCATGCAAATTTGAAGTTGGAATGATGATCAGTTATTAAGGTTCCTGGTAAACTATCTGTATCGGTGATCTCTTTTTCAGCACGGAAAATTTTTAGTTTTCTTTCTTTTAAATAGGTAAAGGCACAAGGGTAGGGCGAAAGCCCGCGAATAAGATTATATATCTCTTCAGCATTTTTATGCCATTTTATTTCGCATGTTTCCGCAAAAATTTTGGGTGCATGGTGTAAAGGCTGTCCGGCATTTTCTGTTTCATTTTGTTTCGTTTCTTTCAGGCTGTCTTCTGCGAGGCCATCAATAGTTTTTAGCACCAATTCAGCGCCTATGTTCATCATGCGGTCATGTAATTCACCGGCAGTTTCTGAATCTCCGATTTTTATTTTTTGTTGCATCAGTATATTGCCGGTATCTATTTCATGCTTTAATCTAAAAGTGGTAGCCCCGGTTTCTTTTTCTCCATTGATAATAGCCCAGTTAATGGGAGCAGCGCCGCGGTATTGAGGTAAAAGACTGCCATGAAGATTAATAGTTCCCATGGGAGGCATATTCCAGACTACTTCCGGTAACATACGAAATGCAACAACTATTTGCATATCAGCATTAAGTGATTTCAGTTCTTTTAAAAATTCCGGATCCTTTAATTTTTCAGGTTGCAGAACATGCAGACCTTTTGATAAGGCAAACTTTTTTATGGCGCTTTGGTTCATTTGAAGTCCCCGACCGGCAGGCTTATCAGGTGCTGTTATCACGGCTGCTACCTCGTATCGGGCATTCACAATTCTTTGAAGGGATGGAACTGCAAATTCGGGGGTTCCCATGAAAATGATGCGTAAATGCTTCACTAAAATTGATTTGTGTAAAAAGAAGAATCTTTTCAGTATTTATCTAAAAATCCTTGTAAAGTAAATACTTCTTCCTGATCTTCTTAAAGTTACTCAGGGCTGGTTCCCAACTTTTTCTTATATCGCTCTCGGAATATCCATCTTTTATTTGCTTCATCATCTCATCATTTCCTGCCAGGCGGTTAAAGCCTTGTAAAAAGAAATTTTCTTTATCAGAAAATAATTTATAAGCCTGGATGATCCATTTCAGTTGAATCTTCTTATCGATCTTCTTTAATACTTCCCGGGGAGTTCCAGATAAATTCCAGCCGTAGCAAACTTCCCCATAGTGCTTACTGATTTTGGCGCCTTCAGTAGGATGTGGTGTAAATGCATACAAATTTTTAGGTAAAGATGGTGCACCAAAAACCTGGAATGGCTTATCAGTTCCCCGCCCTTCGCTCAGTGTTGTTCCTTCAAAAAGACAGGTAGTCGGATACCAGTAAATGGATTGCATAGAAGGCAGGTTGGGTGACGGTCTTACAGGTAATACATACTTACTGTTATGGTCATAATTCAGGCATTTTATCACCAAAAAATGGAACGGTGTATCTTTTGAATTCCTTGCATGACGATAATAAGCGTATTTCTTGTTCGCATCTTCTGACAACCATTTCTCACCAGCAATCATAGAAGCATATTCACCTATCGTCATTCCATACACGATAGGAACCGGTTGCATGCCTACAAAACTTTTAAATTTTTTATCCAGCACAGGACCGTCCGCATAAAATCCATTTGGATTTGGCCGGTCAAGGAGCAGGATTGGTTTTGAATTTTCAAAAGCAGCTTCCATATAATATTGAAGCGAGGAAATAAACGTATAAAACCTTACGCCTACATCCTGTATGTCAAATATCATTACGTCAACATTCTCTAAATCTTTTGCTGTGGGCTTGTCATGTTTTCCATAAAGACTAATAACCTCAACACCTGTTTTTTTATCAATATAATTACCAACAATCTCTCCTGCATCAGCCTCGCCCCTGAAACCATGCTCAGGACCGAAAATTTTTACCACCCTGATACCCCTTTTTATCAAAGTATCGACAAGATTTGTGCCCTCAACCAATGAAGTTTGATTGGCAAAAACTGCCACGGATTTTCCTCTTATAAGCGGCAGGTAAACTTCCATTCTTTCTGCACCTGTTATGATCTTTTTTTGCGCCTCTGCGCTGATTACAGTAAATAAGAATATAGATGCAATGATTATTTTCTTTTTCATTATTTGATAAACTTAATAAGATTATTCTATAAAATAAGCAAATTGCCATGCTGATGTAAAATATTTTTTAAAAATTGCAGAATGCTTTTATTTGATTTTAACGGATAGATTCTTTTTCCTACCTTTTATTCAGGTTCAATCAGTTGAACACAATAGTTCTAAAAATCATTAAGAAACAAAATCTATGAGCAAAGCCAAAAAGGTTGATGTTGTAAAAGTGCATTACAAAGGGAAATTGAATTCAGGGGAGCAGTTTGATTCAAGTGAAGGGCGTGAGCCGCTGGAATTTACGGTGGGCGCAGGCCAGATGATCTCAGGCTTTGACGCAGCAATTCCCGGAATGATTGTAGGCGAAAAAAAGACGATCACTATCCCTCCGCAGGATGCTTACGGAGTTAAAAATGAAGAAGCAATAATAGAATTTCCAATTTCGAATATACCTGCCGGAATGAAACTGGAGCCTGGCATGAAGATGCAATTGCGAAATGAAGCAGGCCATCCAATTCCGGTTGTCGTTACTGAACTTAAAGATGAAATTGTAATTTTTGATGCTAATCACGAATTGGCCGGAAAGGAATTAATTTTTGATATCGAGCTTGTTGAAATTGGAGAATAAAGAAGATTCAATACTTTTCATGTTAGGCTAAATTCCAGGGGAATAATTCTTTGTGCGCACAGATGAACCACAAAGTCACCTTAAAGATTGATTCATATTTTTTGGGAAGGGAACCTTGTTGTTAATACTCCATTTTTCTAAGGGCTGGAGCCTTAATCCAGGTAAATAATACCACCAGTAGGGTCATTGATCCTCCAAAAATTACTGAAGGAATAGTACCCAATAATTTTGCCATCATCCCGCTTTCAAATTGGCCAAGTTCATTACTGGAGTTAACAAACATGGAGGTTACACTCATAACCCTTCCACGCATATTGTCAGGCGTTTTAAGCTGAGTGATGGTACCCCTGATCACCACGCTTATTCCATCGAGCATACCCGATATCAGGAGCGCAGCAAATGAAAGGATGAAGATTTTTGAAATTCCGAAAATGATAATGCAGATCCCAAAGCCTGCCACAACCAGGAGCAAAATTCTTCCCTGGTTTTTCTTCAAAGGGAATAATGTAAGAATAATTACGATTATGATAGAACCAAGATCAGCCGCACCATTCAGGAAACCAAAACCTTCCGGGCCCACTTTTAGTATATCCCTGGCATAAATGGGAATCAATGCAACGGCACCGCCAAATAAAACCGCAAATAGATCCAGTGAAATGGCGCCAAGAAGTTCTTTTGTTTTGAATACAAAACGAAGACCTTCTTTAACGCTTTCCCAGGTACGCACTGCCCCCTTGATATTTCCTGCAGGTTTCTTATCAATTTTTACAATTAAAAAAAATGAGGTAGATATCAGGCAGCATACGCTGATCAAAGTACCTGTAATGCCTAATCCCGCTATCAAGAATCCACCTGTTGCGTGACCGGTAACCGAGGCTGCAAGCCACGTGCCCTGGCTCCAGGTTGTAGCATTAGGCAGATGTGATCTCGGAACCATATAGGCAATCATGGAGCCAAAAACAGGACCGGTAAAAGCCCTTATAACTCCGGTTCCAAAAATGACCAGGTATATGCAAACAGCTATCCAGTGATTGCTTAGGTGCTTTGCAACATAATTACCCGAAATAAAAACTAAAATTGTGGCTGCTGTAATATAAAGAATCACTCCTCTAAGGAGGAGCCATTTTTTTTCACTCTGGTCAATAACATGGCCCGCATATAAGGCTAATGAAACAGCAGGAATTACCTCAGAAAGGCCTATCAATCCTATAGCAAACGGATCGTTTGTTAACAGGTAAATCCACCAGCCAACCAGGGTGGCCATCATCCTCAGTCCCATTATGAAAACAAACCGCCCCATTAGCAGGTTTCGGAATTCTGCAATTCTTACGGAAGCAAAGGGATTGTTATTTGCGAACGATTTCACTAAAATTCATTTAAGGCAGAAGTAAATAATGCTGTCCTTCATCATACTCCTTGTCAAGGGCTTCCAATACTGCATCTAAGTGTTTTTCATTTCCCAGGAAATCTGCAGATGATGCATCAATAAATAATGTTTTAATGTTGTGTTGCTTTATATATTGTGTATAGGTTTCCTGGAGCGAAAACAGATACTCTGTAGCTATACCCTGCTCATAAGAACGGTTTCGCTTGCGGATATTTTCTTTAAGCTTACTAACAGGAGCGTGCAAATATATAAGCAGATCCGGCTGAACAAGCTGGGGATTGATGATATCAAATAATTTCTGGTATAATAAAAATTCAGCATCCGGTAAATTGACTTTTGCAAACAGCAGACATTTTGTAAACAAGTAATCCGAAATAGATACATGCTGAAACATGTCTTTTGTCTGTAAAAGATCTTTCAATTGCTTGTATCTTTCTGCCATGAAAAATAACTCAAGTGGAAAAGCATATTGCCGCTGATTTTCATAAAACTTTGGAAGAAACGGATTGTCTGCAAATTCTTCTAAAATCAACCTGCCATTCAGCCTCTTACTCAGCAAATGTGCCAGCGTAGTCTTGCCAGCTCCGATATTACCTTCAATTGTTATGAAATTATATTTCATGCATTTTTATGATTAATAAAATTTCAGTCTGTATCATATACCGGTTTGTGCTTTTCTGGAAGTCAAAAATAACTCCTGAAAATTTAAATCCTCAATTGAATTACTTCATGATTGGAGAATTTGTTAATAAGAAAGCTTTCTGG
>OBLU010001950.1_pt1 | contig 19090 bp, 19 predicted proteins | sample 1518681 | NCBI WGS metagenome assembly OBLU01 (sample SAMEA3539304, study PRJEB22396) | soil metagenome | biome: tundra; feature: field; material: soil | place: USA | collected 2010-05 | depth 0.15 m | reverse complement strand
GAATGAATTGCCGTTCCGACGCAGGCAGCCAAGCAACACACATCAATCCGGTTCACCGAGACGTTGGTGCTGGAGGGTTTCCCGCCCTCGATCGGAAGTGTCGGTGACGCGTTCGATAACACCTGCGCCGAGACCGTCATGGGGCTCTACAAGAACGAGACGGTCGCCAAGGGCTCGCCGTTTCGTGTCGGTCCTCTGAAGAACCTCGGGGACGTCGAGGAGATCACGCTCTCGTGGGTCGAGTGGTCTAACGCGGAACGGCTGCGCAGCTATCTTGGGAACACTCCACCCGAGGAGCCTGAAGCTAGCTACTACGCTGAGAGCGACGTTCCATCAACCGATGACGTCGCCAACATAATGGCGGCGTGAATCCCGGGACGGTTCACTTCGACGTGTCGAGCAATCGTTAACTCGAGACCATCGAGCGACTCCGTCGTTGTCGCTTGATTGCAGATCGCCTCACCTCTTGAGTGGAGAGAGGCAAAGAACCGTTGCAAGCATCACTTCCAAGGTCCATTCGATACTCGATTCGGTACCGAGTGCTCCACCAGCGAGCCTTGCAACGCCAATTGGCATCGCATTCGAGTCGGCCCGCTGGGCGTCTACTTTCCCTGGGAACCCTCACGGCAGGTCTCGCCGGATGACCAGAACTCACCCACACTAACCCGAGGAGAACCACAATTGAGAAGGCGACGAACGTGGTGTTAGGAGCCTCAACTTGGATTCTTGATTGCAGATTCTCTGTCAATTGAAGCGATTCGGTCACGAACAGACTCCAGGTGAGCTCGAGCGGCTCTGTTCGCCAGTTCGGGATCTCTGGAGTAAAGCGCTTTGAGAATCTGCGCGTGTTCACTTAGGCTAGTTTCGCGTCGGCTGGGACGCTGGAACAACTCGCTCCGTGACAGATCAATTATCTCGGCCACACGCTCGAGCAGTGAAACAAGCAGTGGGTTGCCAGTTGCGCGGACGATTAGCCGGTGAAAGCTCTCGTCGAGTTCTGTGAATCGTTGCGCGTTCACGTCTTCAGACATTTCGTCTAAGAGACCGCTGAGTTCTTCGAGATCTGATGGACGAGCGCGTTCAGCAGCTATTGCGGTGGCCGAAGGTTCAATCACCATTCGAAGTTCCATCACCTGCGCTAACTCGCGTTGACTTTCGTTCAATAGTTCCGTCAACGAACCTCCCAGGTGGTTGGCATGGTCAACAACTAGGGTGCCGCGCCCTGGTCGACGTTCGACTAGACCCCGCAGCGCTAACTGTCGGAGGGCGTCGCGAACTGACGATCGTGAAAGTCCCCATAAGTCCGCAAGCTCACGTTCAGGCGGAATACGGCTGCCAATGAGGATCTCGCCCGAAGTGATGAGTCTCTCGAGTTCAATGGCGAGAGCGTCGGGTACTGAAAGTTGCGAATGATAGATCTTCACCCAATCGGTAGTTCTGTTACTCACGATCTTCCTTTAGAAGGCGCTAAATTGGCCCTCTCGCTTGTAACACCAAATGTATCGACGATGGTTGATGTGACGACCTTGCGTGCTTCGACGACACTCGCTATCTCATTAACTTGTTGGTCATACCAATTCGTTTTGCATGAGAAACCATAACAGGAGGGGGAGATGGGAATGAATCTTCGTAAGAACAAAGATGCTCGCACTACCAATGGGAAGATCACCGGTCGTTTTCGCCTCTCAAGTTCGATCGCGAGAGTGTCGGGAACTGAAAGTTGAGAATGGCAAACCGTTGCCCAATCGGCAGTGCCGTCCCTCACACTCCACCAACCCTCTTGAACGATTATCTAACTGCACAGAGACTTCAGTGTCACTGCTATGAACTCAGACTTTGCCGGGTGATCTCATCTGATGAAATCTGATACTTGGCGGATGCGGTCAACTCGTGGGATTCGAGAATCTTCACTTCTTCATTCCATTCAATAAGGGGCTTGCTGTGCCGTCAGATAGATGTTATCTTATTAGTCTATTGGTCAGGCCAACGGGCCAAAGGACCATTGGGGGAGAAAATTATGCATATGACGTCACGTCACGCAGTTTTAGGACGCCAGCGTTTTTATACGAGCAAACTTCTATTGGCGCTCGGTTTACCGGCGATCATGATCACCTCGATGATTGGGGGAACCGCAGTTGCCGCGTCAAACGGGCCTTCGCTGAAGCCGCCGACGATCATTTCGTCAGGACAGATTCGGTACTGTTCGGACATCTCTGCACCACCGCTCGAGTCTTATAGCCCGTCACAGACGCCTGAAGGCTCTGACGTGAGCATCGGTAACTCGATCGCCAAAGATCTCGGACTAACGCCCGTATGGGAGCAGACCGCGTTCTCGGGGATCATTCCGGCGCTCGAGGCGAACCACTGCGACGCGATCCTCTCGCAGCTCTACATCAAGCCAGCACGTAAGAAGGTCGTAAACTTCGTTCCGTACATGTACTCGAGCGAGTCGGTGACCGTGCCGGAAGCGAACCCCGGAAAGATCACGGGTCTCAATTCGACGATGTGCGGTCAGTCGGTTTCTACCACCACGGGCACTACGGCTCAGACTGAACTAGAAGCCCTGAGCGCAACGTGCACCAGCGATGGCAAGCCTACGGTCAACGTGGTCCTCTTCACGAATGACGTCGACGCGTTGCAGAACATGCTGGTGGGACAATCGAACGCGTACACGACAACGTCGGAGACCGCCGCGTACTACATACAAAAGGACCCCAACAAGTTCAAGTTCGCCGGTCAGCCGTTCGGCAGGATCTTGACGGGCATCGCCGTCATCAAGGGAAACCCCAAGTTGCTCTCGGCAATCGAACACGCGTTCCACGAGGTTCAAGTGAGTGGCGAGTACAACAAGATCATGACGAAGTGGGGAATTAAGCGGGACGAACTGTAAACGACGTTGTCGATTGCTATTTAGGAAGGGCTTCTTGTGGTGACCGCAACATTGCAGTTCGACTGGTCGTTCTTTTGGCATGAACTGCTGCGGCCGTCGAGCACCTTTCTGGGCGGTCTTGCGAAGACCGTCTACATATCGGTGCTGGCACAGTTTTTTGCCGTCATCATTGGTTTGGCTGTGGCCCTCGTGCGGCGTTCGAAATTTCGATTGCTGCGCGGGGTCGCAGGTTTCTACGTCTGGGTTCTTCGCGGAACGCCACTGCTCGTCCAGCTAGTCATCGTCTACGACGGCTTAGCCGCGACGGGCATTTACGACTTCAAGGACGTCAGCGTCTTGGGCATCACCGTTCTCGCGAGCGTGCAAGCGGCGATCATCACACTGGCGCTCAACGAGAGTGCTTACATGGCGGAGATTATTCGAGCTGGACTTTCGGCGGTTGACGTCGGTCAACACGAGGCCGCTCTGTCGATCGGTATGACTCCCGGACAGACCATGCGCCACGTCGTCGTTCCCCAGGCCATGCGCTTCGTGATTCCACCACTCGGTAATGACTTCAACGCCATGATGAAGACCACTTCAGTTTTGAGTGTCATCGGTGTTCCAGAGATGTTTCTCATCACCCAGGAGGTCAGCTCGAACACGTTTCACACCTTCGAGATCTTCGGCGTGGCCGCTCTCTACTATCTGGCTCTGACAACCATATGGACGTTTGTTCAAGCGTGGATTGAGTACCGAATTGATCGAAGTTGGGGAATCATACGCACCAGAGGTTCGACGTTTACGTACCTCCGCAAGTACTTTCAAGATCCACGGAATCTGGCGCCAGGAAGGAAGTCACTATGAACGCAGCCAGCACGGGTGCCGTCGATTCGAACGCCAACGCCACATCGCCGATTGTTCGCGTCGAGGACATCCGGAAGACTTTTGGCCCTCACGAAGTCCTGTGCGGCATCTCCCTCAAGGTTGCCAAAGGAGAAGTTGTGGTGCTTTTCGGGCCCTCAGGCTCAGGCAAGACGACGTTCCTTCGTTGCATCAACTGGCTCGAACAGCCCGATTCCGGCACTGTCATGGTGAACGGTCACCAGATGGGAACGAAACAGAATCGTTCTGGCGCGCCGGTCCCGGCCACTGCTCGTGACGTGGCGAAACAGCGTGGCGAGATTGGTTTTGTCTTTCAACACTTCAATCTCTTCCCTAACCGAACGGCGCTCGGCAACGTCATGCTCGGCCCCGTCAAGGTAAAGGGCATGTCGAGCGAAGCCTCGCGAGAACTCGCGATACACCAGCTCACCAAGGTGGGATTAGCCAACAAGGTCGATGCGTATCCGGCGCAACTCTCCGGTGGACAGAAGCAACGAGTCGCGATTGCCCGATCGTTGGCGATGAACCCCGCGGTCATGTTGTTTGACGAACCCACCAGCGCGCTTGACCCCGAGGTAATCGGAGAAGTATTGACGGTCATGCGAGATTTAGCCAGCGAAGGGATGACGATGATTGTCGTCAGTCACGAACTTGGCTTCGCGAGAGAAGTGGCCGACCGTGTCGCCATGTTCGACGATGGCCTGATTGTTGAATCGGGGAGTCCAGGCGAGGTTTTCGACCACCCGAGGCAGCCCCGCACGCAGGCATTCCTCTCGACGGTACTCAGGTGAGTCCGACGGACGAGGGTACGAGAGTGAAACCTCCTCGCTGCGCGGTGGCATCGCCGCACGTGCTCGCCACCGAGGCCGCGACGGCATCGATTCGACGCGGTGGCAACGCCATTGACGCCGCCTTAAGCGCCGCTCTCGCCCTTACCGTCGTCTACCCGCACAACACCTCGCTCGGTGGCGACCTCATCGCGTTAGTACGTGACGTCGACGGTTCCATTGTGTGCATCAACTCATCGGGACCGGCGAGTCGCCACGCGGACGTCGACACGTATCGCGCTCGCTACGCCGAGCGTATGCCGGTTTCCGGTATCGACACCGTGACCGTACCGGGAGCGGTCGCGGGGTTAGGCGCTTTGTACGACCTAGGCGCCTCGCTCCCGTGGCGTGACCACTTTGTCGACCCCCTCCGTTACGCCACGCTCGGCGTTCCCGTGGCCCCCAGCGTCGCAATGGCGCTCGATGAGAGTCGCCATCTTGTGGCTCAAGATCCCGGGATGTCGTCACTGTTTCTAAAGAACGGCGAACCGCTTCGCGCCGATGACGTGCTTCGCCAGCCGGCGCTTGCGGCGAGCCTTCTCGCGTTAGCCGAAAATGGGCCTCGATCTCTTTACGAAGGCGAGTTGTCGGAGGCATTGATTCGTGGACTCTCGAAGCTGGGCAGTCAACTCGACAAGGACGATTTCTCCTCGTTTCGTCCGTCCGTAGAAAAGCCGTTGCACGGAACGTACCGCGGATGGGACGTATGGACGAGCGGCCCCAACACGCAAGGTTTCGCTCTTCTCGAGATTTTGGGTGCACTCGACACATTGGGTGATCAATGTCAACCGTTGAGCCACGACGCCGGACTACTCACGGAACTGTTTCGAGTCTCGACCACCGATCGCGAGCGTGCGCTCGCTGATCCAATTTTTGTAGGCGACACGGTCAGCGAACTCCTCACACCGTCGTACCTATTGGACTTGGCGGCGAAAGCGACGCGAGACGTCGAGGGGGCTAAATCACGTGGCTCAGTACTAGGAAATCATCCGCGAGGCGATACCGTCGCCGTCGTCACCGCGGACGAGGACGGCCGTGCCGTATGTCTAATTCAAAGTCTGTTCCACTCGTTCGGGTCGGTAATTCTGGAGCCGACGACTGGCATCATTCTGCACAATCGCGGAAGTTTTTTCTCACTATCGCCGACGTCACTAAACGTGCTCGCCGGTGGAAAGCGTCCGGCACACACCTTGATGCCGGTAATGGTGACCAAGGGGGGTGACCTGTCGTGGGTTATCGGGACCATGGGTGGCAAGGCGCAGCCACAGATTTTGGCTCAGGTACTTCTGCGAATCTTCGCGGGGGAGTCACCCTCGGACGCCGTGAGCGCTCCGCGATGGATCGTGGGCGGTCTCGAAGTCGACAAGGTTGACGAGATCGCTTTTGTGGAATCGTCCATCACTGAACAAGTGCGTCGAGCGGTAAATCGAAGCATACCTATTGAGGGGATTCCATTTCGCGACGAAAGGACAGGGCACACGCAGCTCGTTGCCGTTCAAAGCGACGGCGAGTTGATTGCCGTGTCAGATCCGCGCAGTGATGGTGAAGGACATGTAGAGGAAGCGTCCGCGTGACCTCCAATGTCGACCCTACGGGCTATCTCCTGATTCGAGCTTCGTAGTTATCTCGCTAGCCCTTCCGATTGAATCCGTACGGAATCACCGGAATACGCACCATCCTCTGTCTATCGGGTCTCGATACTGATGAGAGGTGCATCTAGAGTTCAGGGGTCAGGACATAACCAGAAATCAAGAGTCAAAACCAAGGCCAAGTCGATCCAAAAGTCGAAGCCACAGGTTGCGATGACCTTCGTGTAGATCAGCACGATGGATTGAACATTGTGTCAGTCGGATGAAAAGGTATCGAAAGGGTTCTGGGGGGAAGGGCGTCGGCTTTTTGCGAACCATTTTGAGCCGAGTTCTCTCGGTTTCGAGTCCGTCGAGGAGGTCTAGCATCGTTGCCGCCCCAAATCGAGTTGCCGCCACTCCCAAACCGGTATATCCCAGGACGTAGGCCACCTGATTATTGTAGGACGTCCCCCAAAAGGCGCAGAAACGCGAACACGTATCGATCGCGCCGCCCCACGCATGGGTGAATCGGATTCCTTCTAACTGTGGAAATGTTCGCAGAAAATGTTCCGCGAGCTTTGCGTACGTCTCGGGGTTGAATTCATATTCTTGCCGAACTATTCCTCGAAAGTGGTAGATCGCGTCGTAGCCGCCCCACAGAATGCAATTGTCTTTGGTCAGGCGATAGTAGTGAAATTGATTACCCGCGTCGGACACGCCTTCGCGACTATTCCACCCAATCCTGTCAAGTTGGGCTCGAGTGAGAGGCTCTGTAACTAATTGATAATCGTAGACGGGGACGATGTACTTCCGTGCCTTATGTATAAGCGAGGGGTATACGTTCGTTGCCAAGGCGACCTTCTTAGCTACGACGGATCCATATGAGGTATGAACTCGAATTCCTCTGGCTTCCTCTTGCAGCCGCTCAACCTTCGATGACTCAAAGATTCGCACTCCAAGTGAGAGACAGGCTTTCTCAAGTCCCCATACCAACCGCGCGGGATCCACCATCGCATTTCCCGCTAAGTCAAACAGCGCCCCCTCGTATATTGGTGAGTGAATTCGCTCCTGGACCTGTTCTCGCGTTAAGAACTGAACGTTCCCGCCAAGTTGGTTCCGCCGCTCTGCTTCTTCGCGCATTCCCTGAAGTTGCCAAGGTTCAACAGCGACGCTTAACCCTCCAGTGCGCTCCCAATCGCACTCGATCGCATACTTTTCAATCGTCTCTTCGATGGCGTCAAGGTTCTCTCTACCCAGCCGTTCGATCGTCTCCATCTCATTTGGGAACCGTGCCATTCCGTTCCCGAAACCGTGAGTCAGTGATGCACTGCAGAATCCCCCATTGCGGCCCGAAGCGCCTGCTCCGGTTTCTCGCTGCTCTACGATCACAACATTTCGTTGAGGATCTCGTTCCTTGGCCAGTAGCGCTGTCCACAGGCCGGTAAACCCAGCCCCAACAACACAGAGGTCGGCTTCGGTGTCACCAATTAGCGCGGAAAGAGGCTCGGGTTCCAGCGGATCCGAGTCGCGCCACCAGAGTTCAGGCTGGACATCCTTCAGGTGCGCCAGAACACGCACATCTTTATTTTCCATCATTTATCCCGTGTTTGAAGAGGATTGTCGAGGTGAACTTGCCACGGAATCCGCCCCGCCAGCCGAAGCTGCACGGGGAGAATCTGATAACTCGTTGATAAATGGTATTCTGATGTGCCATTTCAATCTCCTCACATATTCGCTTGCGCAAAAGGGCCTACCCCCGAATTAGTTGACTCCGGTCTCGTCACTTCTTAGGTCGTTTTGGCTGTATTGTTGATTATCTCATATTCGATCGGCGTGAGTTTGCCGAGGGCGGGCTGACGACACCGGCGGTGATGGGTCCGCTCGATCCAGGTGACGCTCGCCAGGCGCAGTTCCTCTTGCGATTGCCACCACTACAACGCCGCGACGGAACTCTTCCGAGTATTGCCTTTGCCATGCTGGCTTTACTCCGGCGGGCTGTTTCTCGCAATGTAACGTGATAAGGGAACCGTCAGTCCCGACGCCAATAGCCGTCGGTTCTTGGGATCCAGATGTTCTAGCGGCTCGTCCACAACGGCGAATGAGCTATGGGCCACGAGTTCCAGTGTCAATAATCTGAGAATGACATTTGCTACCGTCCGTTCGCCTCCGCCGAATTCGGTAAAGGGAACTTTGGTGCCGTGAACATCGAGGGTGAAGGCACCCCCTCCATTCATAATCAACGGATCTCCGGCTCAGATTTCAGACCATCGCTTTTGCATTGCGAGTGCAAGCGGCTGTGGTGGCGCTCATGTCGTTCCTCAGATTTCGGCTGTTTGAACGCTTCCGAAACTACGAGAACTACGAGCGCGCCATTTAACAAGGATCAAGCGCTTCGAGCAGTGGCCGACAAGCCTGACGGGGACTGGTCTTTGGACACACCTGCATCTCGTTCAGGGCATCGAGTTGCCTACGGGAACCCGAGGAGTGCCCTTCTTTTGGTTGACTTGGTTGTCTAAGTAACTCTAATTCTACCTGATGGGACGCCGTTTTCGCGTATGATCAGCCTATCAGAGCCCTAATTTCCACGGTAGTTCCAGGCTAAAACACTACGCGGCGCCCTGGGAGTGGTGCGCAACCAGCGCGACATCGTCGCGGTCTGGCCCGCGGCCCAGGACTTCGGTTTCGCGGACGCGGAAGCGGCCTTTGGTCTTCAGTACGGGCACGGCGTTGGCCTTTCGATTTGGGAACGGCCGATCTTCAGCCGCATGATTTCCTTTGATCACCCTGAGATTCTTGAAGAAGGCATCGTCTTTGCTTTCGAAACTACTGGCCCGCCAAGGACGGCTGGTCGGCGGCTCGCATCGAGGAAGAACTGGTCGTCACTGCGACGGGGTGCGAGGTCATCACCAAGTTCCCCGCCGAGGAGTTGTTGGTTGCGGGAAAGCGTTACTACAGTGCCGGCGGCGTGCTGAGCGATTTGCGTGAGTCCCAGTCGAATCTGAACACAACATGGGGGCGGGGCGAGTCAATTTGAGCGACCGTTCCATGATTAGAGGTTGATTTCTTGACGTGCTGGCGTCATGGGAGCCGGGCTTGTAAACGGTGGATCGTTTAAAATTGCCATCAAATGTGAACGAACATAAGGCTCAAATTGGACTTCACAAGCTGAACGGAAAGAACGAATCTTTTTACGTGGTCCCTCGTTTGTCATCGCGGCTCATATTTCAATGTGTTTGTCTTGCGCGAGATCAGGGATTCATCACGATGTGGGCAATGCCTCTTGCCGATGAAGAGCACAAAGGCGTCTGGCTTGAATAGCTTGGATTGATACCGCGCTTCGACGGAACTTAATCGTCACTTGATGAGATAATCTCTCACGCCGAATCGTTGGGAATGTAGGACTAGCCGAAGCTCCGCCGATTACCCTGAGCATGCCATCGGCTAAAGTCCCATTCACAAGAGTTCACGAGAGTCCAAACTAGCGGCAATCGTTGGCCTTTCAATTCGTCTTCGTTCGCTCGCACACACCGATGTTCAATTCAAATGCTGAAGTGAATGCTGAAGTTGAACCCTTTGTGCGCTGCGCTGGGATTCTCTTGAAACCAATGCATAACCAAAAATAATCGCTTCAGTTAAATCTTTGTAGCACTGAACTTGTTGGCTCACATCCCCAGAGATTGAAGCAGAAACTGCAATCCTAATTATGTGAGCGTAAGAGCAGGCCATTCCTTCTCAGTGAGGTCACGGCTAAGGCAACTTGCTGGCCATGATCGAGTCGGACGTTTGTCTCGGAATATGGTTTGGGGGCTTGTCACGTCTTTCATCAGACGACACTGGACAATTCTAATTGTGTTGTTGCTTTTGCCTTGTATACTGTCGTCGCCAATGTTGCTGCTTTTGCACGGATCGGAGCGGTGGGTTGTCATTGGTGGAATCGGAATATGTGGGCCATGGCTCGCGGCGGTGATGACCTTAATTTATAGCGGAGCTGTTGATCCCCTGATGGGTCTTGACGCAGAAGGTTCGACCGCGGATGAGCTTCGAAGGATGCGGCACAGAGGCTGGATGCTGGCGAATGGAATCAAGATCCGCGGAAATGAGGATATTGATCATCTGGTTGTTAGCTCAGCCGGCGTACTGGTTGTCGAAACTAAATGGAGTCGTCATAGGTGGCCCATCGGAGACAAAAACAAATCCTTCATGTCAGATCGGTTAGCTCAGGCGGTGGAGCAAGTGCAACGTAATTCAAAGAGCTTGAACATCCAACTAGCTGATTGGCTGACTGATGTGCCAGTCATAGCCGTTTGTGTAGTTTGGTCGCCCGAAAACTCAACACATGACCCACCTTGGACTGAATTCCAGGGTTGTGTCATTGTTCGAGGACCCTACCTTCGGGAGTGGCTTGAATCGCTCAACCAAGTGGTGCTTGATGACTCCACTATCGAAGGGATATGGATGAGAATTGATCACCAGGCGTCGGTCCGGGACGAAGATGACATTAAGAGATTCGGTCCACCGCGTCCTACTATCGTACGAGCGGCCGTTGAAGTGTTTGTCGCGCCATTTCTTGGTGCGGTGATCGCTACTTATTTTTTGGCTTTCACTATTCATTCTCACAGGGCTTGGATTGACGTGGCGGCGCCAATCCTGCTCTCCTTGTTGAGTATTGCGATCCTCCGAGTGTTTTCTGTAAAACACGTTCTTTTTCGGAGAGTGGCAATTGGTGTGATCGCGGTCTCAATAATTCTTATCGCCTGCTATCTCTTTGTCATTGTTCGGCTGATTGTTACTTGATGCGCTTTTGATTGTGCGTCCTAAGCTGGCAAACTTCGTTGGAGCATGTATGGACGTCCTCGCAATGTAGATTCCATTGGTTGCCAGACATCTTCGAGAGCTAACCGTTTGTTTGGCGGCCAACCCGTTAAAGTCTCCGCGCATTGGCCAATACTCATTTTGACGGGACATGAACTTTCTGGGTTTAGCTGAGGACGTCCTCAAAATAACTTAGGCATAAGCTTCGCGGATGGCCGATCTTGAATCCGGATTGTACGAAACGATCGTGACTCAAAGTCTTCAGGATGATTTAGTGCAGATTCTTGAAGATCGAGCGACAATCGGCCTGCTTCAATCGGACGACGTCGCGAAGCGAATTGGTCAGTACGTTGGCTCACTCGTAGAACGCGCTTTGTCAGGCATCTCTCACGAAGATCGCGTCACACGAAGTACGGAAATTGCCAATGATTTGGCGAGAAGGCTAAAAGAGATCATTGGTCGAAGTGGCTTCGATCCGCTGATTGAACCAGCGCAAGTATTGCGGGCCATTATGGAGTTGAATCCCGATGGTAAGCCGCGTAGTTACGCAAACCCGCTTGTGCCATTACTTGAAACTGCCCTACTTACAAACGCATCAGGCGAACCGGTTCTCTGGAAACAGTTGCAAGCCGAAATTGACTCAGCCGATCAGATTGATGTGGTTATGGCCTTCATTCGAAGAAGCGGGATCGCACCATTACTTCCAGCACTACGCCGTCATTGTGATTCAGGAAAAAGGCTTCGCGTATTGACCACCACGTATACAAACTCCACCGAAGGCGTCGCGCTGGATCGGTTGCTAGAGCTCGGGGCTGAGATCAAAATCTCTTATGACCTCAGCCCGACACGGCTCCACGCCAAGGCCTGGTGCTTCCATCGAAACACTGGTTTCGCCACAGTGTTTGTCGGTTCATCGAGTCTAACCTTCTCGGCGCAAGTAACGGGACTTGAATGGAACATTCGTGTATCGGGAGCTCATAATCCCGACGTGTTGACAAAGTTCGCGGCGGTGTTTGAGAGCTACTGGCAGAGCAATGACTTTCTGGCGTATGACCGGCACCAGTTCATCGAGGAAGGATTACGTCAGGATAAACAGGATGGCGATCGGGTCGTCATTCTTCCCGGGCTCGAACTACGGCCGGAGCCATTTCAAGAACGACTTTTGGAGTTGATATCGTTAGCGCGCCAGCAGGGGCATCACCGCAATCTTCTGGTGGCCGCAACGGGAACCGGTAAGACAGTGATGGCTGCCGTGGACTACGCGCGATTGCGTGACCAGATTCCTCGGGCTCGTCTCTTGTTTGTCGCCCACCGTGAAGAGATATTGGATCAGAGCATGGCCACCTTCCGTTATGCAATGAAGGACGCGTCATTTGGGGAAAAATGGGTCGGAAAGTCGCATCCCAAAGAATTTCAGCATGTGTTTGCCTCAATCCAGATGTTGAACTCCTATGATGTGACCAATCTGCAAGTTGATCACTTCGACGTTGTCATCATTGATGAATTTCATCACGCTGCGGCCGCATCTTACGTACGTCTCTTGAATCACGTGCAGCCCGTTGAACTTCTTGGATTGACTGCAACGCCCGAACGTAGTGACGGTCTTTCAATATTTGACTGGTTTGATAATCGCATTGCGGCAGAGCTTAGGTTGTGGGATGCAATTGACCAAGGAAGGCTTGCACCCTTTATATACTATGGAATTCATGATGGACTGGACCTTACGAAGATCCCCTGAAAGAGGGGACAGGGCTACGAGGTTGAGGCATTAAGTAAAATATTCACGAGTACCGATTCGTGGGCAAGACTCGTTGTTAAGCAACTTTTGGAGCACGCTGAGAATTTCTCAACGATGCGATGCCTCGGATTCTGCGTTAGCGTCGAACACGCGCGTTTTATGGCAAGGCATTTTGTTGAAAATGGTATTCCTGCAGTCGCCATATGGGGTGAAAGTTCAGAAGCGTCGCGACAAGAAACACTTCGTCAGCTGGCCGACGGAACGATAAAGGTCGTATTTTCAGTCGACTTGTTTAATGAAGGTATCGACGTGCCCAAGATTGACACAATCTTGATGCTCCGTCCTACGGAAAGTCCCACCCTCTTTATGCAACAGTTGGGCAGAGGGTTGCGACGTTCGAAGGGCAAAACGGTCTGCACGGTTCTGGACTTTGTGGGCACACATCGCCAAGAGTTTCGGTACGATCGGCGATTTCGAGCCTTGCTGGGAGGGTCGCGCAAGGACGTCGAACGAGCGGTTACCGCTGGCTTCCCCTATTTACCCGCCGGCTGTTTCATGCAACTCGATCGCAAAGCAACTGAGATCGTCTTGAATAGTTTGCGATCGGCTTTACCCTCTCGATGGAAAGCTAAGGCTCAAGAGCTGCGTGAGTTGGCCCAGAATGCAGAGTCCATATCACTTTCATATTTTCTTGGTGAAACTGGCTTGGAGCTCACTGATGTCTATGACGGCCAAGGCACTCATGGATGGTCAGCGCTCTGCGAACAAGCGGGGATAAATACCTTTGGCATTGGAGAGAAAGAAGCAGGTTTGCGTCGAGCCATTGGTCGCATGCTGCACGTTGACGATTCGGAGAGGCTGCTGGGCTACCGAGAGTTCCTTTCTTCGGGGGTGCCTCCGGATCCTGAAGGTAAGAGCATTCGTGAGCGTCGACTTCTAAGAATGTTGCTGGCCAGCATTACGAGTGGAGTTCTGCCCCGGCAAGCCACACTCGCAGAAGGTTTAAGCTTACTTTGGTCGCACAGTCAAGTTCGTTCGGAATTGATTGAGCTTTTGAACGAGCTTGAGCGGCAAGTGTCACACGTAAATCTTCACCTTCGACAGCACCCGGACGTGCCGCTTCAAATCCACGCTCGTTATACGCGACGTGAGATTTTGGCCGCCATGGGTGAAGGTGATGAGAATCTCGTTACGACTCCCGAGTGGCGCGAGGGAGTTCGCAGCGCGACTCTTGAGCGCGCGGAACTGTTTGCGTTTACTTTTGATAAGAGCAATAGGTCCTTCTCAGCAACTACTCGATATCGTGACTACGCCATAAGTTCGTCGCTCATCCATTGGGAGAGTCAGTCCACGACGTCAGCTGACAGTCCGACTGGCCGCCGCTATCAAAATCACGTGGCCGAAAATCGCTCGATTTTGTTATTCAGTCGTTCGCGGACAGACGATAAGGCTTTCTGGTTCCTTGGGCCCGCGACCTTTCGGGGTCACGTAGGTGATAAGCCAATGGCAGTCACTTGGGAGCTGGAGTACCCATTAGCGGCGGATCTATTTATCGAATTTGCTGCTGCCGTTGCCTAGTCAGCAGTTTGCTCATTCCGTCGGTCCTATGGGTAATCTAGCGTTCAAGACTTACTACGCTTCAACGTGTGCTCGCTTACGTCGCCACTAAGTCTAGATTTCTTGATGATGCGCCACAGATAGCGGATTTGATTCAGGCATCCGTTGCCGAACATTTAGGGCTACATATTCGAACCAACTCTCCCGAGTACGTAAGTTGGCGCAACTCATTGGGAAATGCGATGTTCCATGTGGTAAATACGGAGGCCATTCCGGACGACGCGGGCATTGCAATCGAATATCGACTGCATGGTCGGCGTCAACGCATCGATTTTATGATTTCGGGGGAGGATGGCGCAGGTAATGGCCAACTTGTACTCATCGAATTGAAGCAGTGGACGAACGTTTCGTACTCTGATCTTTTCGAGCATGTGACGACTTTCCTAGGTGGCTCCAGTCAGACCGTGCAACATCCTTCGTATCAAGCTTGGTCGTACGCACGGCTTTTGGAGGATTTTTATGAAGTGGTTTCTTCGGGCTCAATCCAAATTTCGCCATGCGCCTACCTTCACAATTGTGATGACGAGCAAGCCGTCAAAGACGTATCGATCGGCGACTTGTTAGTCCGAGCTCCATTGTTTCTTAAGGACGACCGAATGGCACTTCGTCGCTTCATCGAAACAAATATTTCTCACGGAGACAACATTGCGGTGATTCGCCGAATTGAGGAGAGCCGCATTGAGCCCTCCAAGCAGTTGGTAGAGTCGCTCGCTTCGATGCTCAAGGGTAATGAGGAGTTTGTGTTGATTGACGAGCAGAAGACTGCGTTTGAGGTGATCATGGCTCGGGTCAGCGAAGTGCCAGTTGGACAACGTCTCGTTTTGATAGTTAAGGGAGGACCCGGGACGGGAAAATCAGTTATTGCAATAAATGCTTTGGTGAGGCTCCTTGAGCGTAAAGTAAACGCACGTTATGTGACAAAGAACGCGGCCCCACGCGGCGTCTACCAAGCCAAGCTCAAGGGGAAGTTCAAGCGTGCTGAGATTGGGTCGCTTTTCGTCGGCTCAGATGCTTTTTTTCAAGTGGAGCCCGATTCGTATGATGTTCTACTTGTCGATGAGGCGCATCGCCTAGTTGAAAAGTCCGGTCTGTATAAGAATCTTGGCGAGAATCAGGTTAGCGAAGTCATGAAGAGCGCTCGAATCACGGTGTTCTTTGTTGATGAGGGGCAACTTGTGACGTGGCGTGACATCGGCACGCTTGATGAAATTCGCCAGAACGCTGACTTGCAGGGAGTACCGGTTGAGGAATATCAACTTGAAGCCCAGTTTCGATGTGCCGGATCTGAAGAATATCTCAAATGGGTTAATGCGGTGTTAGGTGAAGGCAGGAGTGACGCGATCGATCTGTCTTCGATCATGTACGAGATTGCGGTTGTTGATTCGCCCTCGGAGTTGCGTGATCTCATTTTTGAGCGGAATCGTTCGGGCAATCGCTCGCGACTTCTCGCCGGTTATTGCTGGAAATGGGTGAGTAAGCGCGAGCCTCAGCGCTTTGACATCGAGATTCCCGAAACCGATTTTGCGATGCGTTGGAATTTAGAAAGAGATGGATCAGTATGGATGATTGCACCGAACTCGGTTCACGAAGTCGGTTGTATTCACACGAGCCAAGGACTCGAAGGTGACTATATGGGTGTAATTATCGGTCCAGACCTTAAGGCTGACGGCGGAAAATTGATGGGCGATCCTAAGGAGCGCGCATCTTCCGACCAATCGTTACGGGGATTCAAGCAAGCGTCACTCCTGGATGAGATTGGCGCTCTAGATCACGCTGATCGTTTGATTCGAAATACGTATCGAACATTGCTCACACGGGGATCCAAAGGGACCTTTATCTATTGCACCGATCTTGGGGTGGCAGAGATCTTTCGGCAAAGCCTTCGTAACGCTCATTATGGAAATCCGTCAATTCAAACAGAGGAGTTGCCATGAGTGAGCTGGAGGAATTGAAACTAAAGCTTCGGGACTTTTCAATGCGGAGAGGTTGGAATCAATTTCATACGCCGAAGAATCTCGCGATGGCGCTAGCTGGCGAGATGGGAGAATTGCTCGCTGAATTTCAGTGGCTTACCCCGGAAGAGTCGGGTTTAAGCGCGTTGTCAATTGAACACCTTGATGCCGTGAAAATGGAGATTGCCGACATCTTTTTATATTTAGTGAGCCTTGCTGACTTGCTTGAGATTGACCTTTATGATGCAGCCGCTAAGAAAATCTCAATCAATGAAAGTCGCTTCCCCGAAGTTCGTTCGCAACCTGCCTCGTGAACTCAATGTACAAGAGCGTGCACGCTCGATGCGGAAATTAGTGGAAGACCTCCTGAAAGTGAATATTATAAATATTGCGGGTTTCGTCGTCTACAAACTTCATCGTAGTCAGGGATGAAATTGGTCCAAACCCCGGTGCCAATCGTGAGTGGGCTGAACCCCGCTTGGTGGCCCCATCCACTGCTGACTCAAACAAATGGCTACTCCTTATCGAAGCCCGCTTGGAAAGGCAAACACCGGAAGATCACACCTCGTCTGATTATCAACTACTTGGCTCAATCCGTCAACGTCAGAGACGGCTCACAGAGGCTCAGGTGAGCGAAATGGCCGCTCGTTACGAAGAAGGAGCCACGGTTTACGAGCTGGCTGCTGAATTCGGCTGTAATCGCACGACAGTCGCCATACGGCTCAAGAACGCTGGAATTCAGATGCGTGGTCAATCTCCAACACCTGAAGCTATCGATTCGATGGTGCGTCTGTACGTATCCGGACTTTCGCTGTTGGAGGTCGGCAAGCAACTCGGATTCTGTGCGAACACAGTGCGGAATTGCTTGCGGGAACGCCGAATCCAGGCCCGCGATACACACGGGCGAGATCGTCAAATTGATGTCACGACTCTCTGAGCCAACTTCACCGGTGAACTGCACGGGTTTCCTGAAGCTATTGAAGCGAGCCTTAAGGAGCTTCACTGGTGTGAGCGCTCGTACCCAACTCGACAACGAGCGTGACCACGAACGCCAGCAAGATAGCTACTCCCTCGAGCAGAGCGAACTGCGCAGTCCCTGCGGCGTTGCCGTTCGTACCGATGAGTCCCCATAGGTTGCCGCGAAAGGCGAGGGCCACGATCGCCGTGCCACAAGCGACGACGCTGGCATCCAATACTCGACGTCGCATGCCCGACGATGGATTCGAACTCCTTACCAGTCCGAAGTACCAGCCAGTAGGAATCAGAAAGGCGAACATCGCACAAAAGCCGAGACCCATGGCAAGAAGCGTGACCGACAGGAAATAGCCCTCTTGGTACCCCTGCCATCCGAAGACCACCACACCAAAGATGAAACTGACGGTTGCGGCAGCAATGATCGGATGACGACGGACCTTTCGTTGCAAGACGTGGTCAGTCCAATTGGCGATGCCGTATACGAGATGGCGAAGGGGGCCGAACCAGTGGCTCTCCCGTTTGGCAACGGTGACGGCGTCACCAATCCAATCCGGTGCGTGCGGATCGTGCAGTTGAGCCGGAGTGAGCAATCGTGGAGTCCGAACGAGATGAAGGGTCGCAAGGAGAACGGCACCGGTTGAAAGAACAAGGAGCCCGATCTCGACTCCGGTGGCCGATACAGTCCATTCCGTACCATTCGCCCTCAACGCGATAGCGATCCAGGCGGAGGCGAGGTCAACGAGAATTGCCCCTACTGCGACTTTGCATGCTCGGAGAATGTTGACAACCCGAACGGTGGAGAGCGCCTCTGATCGCAGGCACAGCGACACCTGAACGAGAAGACAGGCAGCGACTAGAGGAACGAAGAACATCGTGAATGAGATGACTGTGTCGTACGGATCGTTAAACCACGGCGCGTGGATATATATCGGCTTGATCATCTTCGTCGCAGTGAACACGAAGAAAATGGCCGCAGCCCAGAGTGTTCCGAAGACGGCTCGGCGAATCTGCGATCGCCTTGGATCGCTTACCGGCAGTGTTAATTCGTCCATTCTTCGATTTTACGCCAATGCGATCGAATCGTAAATGGACGTTGTGGCCGTTCTGGTTCCGATTGTTCTCGTAGCAGATAATGGGAGAACCTAGCGAGAGGTAACTGAAACTTGGTGGCCCTATCCACTGCTGACTCAAACAAATGGGCTCTCCTTATCGGAACCCACTTGGAATGGCAAACACCGGAAGATCGCACCTCGTCTGATTATCAACTACTTGGCCCAATCCGTCAACGACAGAGACGGCTCACAGAGGTTCAAACGATCGAAATAGCCGCGCGTTACGAAGCAAGAGCCACGGTATACGAGATAGCTGCGGAATTCGGCTGTAATCGCACGACTGTCGCCGCACGGCTCAAGAAGGCCGGAATCGCGATGCGCGGCCAGCCTCCGACGTCCGAAGCCATCGATTCGATGGCGCGTCTGTACGCGTCTGGACTCTCGCTCATGGAAGTCGGCAGGCAACTTGGGTTCTGCGCGAACACGGTGCGGAATTGCCTGCGGAGACGCCAACTCCAGGTCCGCGATACGCATGGGCGAGACCGTTAAGCGCTTGGGGCATCGGGGGTTGCCGACGCTCTAAAGGGTCAAGGAGTGCCGAGTCGCTTCGAGCCAGTGCGCTTCTCGCCCTTCCCCATCCGTCTATTCATGAAGCAATGCGACGGTCTAGAGAGGTTGCTCGTGAAAGGATTCCCGGTCATCCTTTAAGAGGAAGTCATCGGTTGGCATCCGGCGAAGTTTTGCTTGTCAACGCGCGGGCAAGTCTCTTCACCCTTTGACGTCGTACTCGTCGTG
>OBLU010001949.1_pt1 | contig 19092 bp, 19 predicted proteins | sample 1518681 | NCBI WGS metagenome assembly OBLU01 (sample SAMEA3539304, study PRJEB22396) | soil metagenome | biome: tundra; feature: field; material: soil | place: USA | collected 2010-05 | depth 0.15 m | reverse complement strand
CGTCAAAAGCCACCACCCGGGTGGTGGGGACCGGCGTCGCGTCGGCCCGGACCCAGCGAACCATGCCCGCGCCCCGGCGCTGGCCGGCCGTATCGAGCCAGTTGGCCACGCCGGGATCCCGGTGGGCCACGACGGCTCGGAACACCCCGTCGTCGAGCACGGCCTGATGGCCGTTGAGGGAGGACTGGTGCCGGGCGTAGTCGATCGTCTCCCACCATTGGTTGCCGATGGAAAGGCTCCAGTAGAGGGCGGGCGGCGGCGTCACTTCGATGATGAGGGCCTCGTCGTCGGCCAGGTCCCATGATCCCCACACGGTGACGTTGTCGGTGGCCCCTCCGATGTCCGAGCGCACCACCGGCGGCCGGAAGGCGTTGATCCCCTGCGCCCGGCCCATCTCCTCGATATCCCACCAGAAGCGCACGCTGTCGCGGACGAAGCGGCCCAGGGCGTCGAGTTGGCGGGCGGTCCTCTCCTCCGCGCTGGGTTGGGGTCCGGCCGGCGAGGTCGGCTCGGACAGGCATTCGATCTGCAACGACGCCGGCTGCTCGTCGGCCCAGTCGTAGAAGAACTGCCGGATGACCAGCGAGGAGGCGCCGTCGGTGAGGGGGAGCCAGTTCTCGCCCCGGCGTTCGGCCGAGAGGAAGAGCTCGAAGGTGCCGTCGTCGGCGAGGACCAGATCGTCGGCCACCACGTCGCCGATGTTGCCGATGCCGGCCATGACCTGGAAGGCCAAGAAGCGGGCACTGCCCCGATTGCCCCAGACGCGGTAGGCGGCATCGGGCCGGAGCGAGGCGCCCGAATAGAGGGCGTCGGGACAGTCCATGCCCCATTTGAGGACGTTGTCCACATTGCCGGGGCGGATGGCCGGCTCGTAGGGATCCGAGCCGCGGAGTGCCTCATCGACGCCCAGGGCGAGGAGCACCATCAGGTGGCGGTAGCCGGCCGCGTCGCTCTCCCCACCCGGGGGCATGCGCTCGGAGTGGAGGAAATCCCCCGCCTCACCGAGCGCGGCGAGGAGCAATCGCCAGGCCTCGCCCGAGTGCAGGCTGTCGGCGCCGAGGGTGCCGTGGCGTCCGGCCGCGCCCACCGAGGACGGTATCCAGGCCAGTTCCTCCGCCGCCTCATTTTCGGACCCCCCGGACACCAGAGCGACTCTAACGGCGCCGCACCACGGGCGCCCAGGGGTTGTGGGAAGGCGAGCGACATGGCAGAATGTCCGCACCATGCAGGAGATCGGCCGCACCCGCACAGAAATTCTGGTACTCGTAACCTAGGCGCGCCGCCATCTTGCAACGCGCGCCTTTCGACCTCCCAGACGGGGGGTCGTTTCAATTTCCGGACCAATCCGATCGGCGCAGTTTGGCGCAGGGAGCACTCGGACCGGGGCAGCACCAGACACGCACGAGACAAGCACCAGACAAGCACCAGACAAGCACCAGACAAGCACCAGACAAGCACCTGACACGACGAGACAGAGGAACAGGGGAAGCAGATGCAACTCACCGGAGCACAGGCACTCATCAAGAGCCTTGAGATGCAGGGGGTCGACGTCATGTTCGGCCTGCCCGGGGGCGCCATCCTGCCGGTCTACGACCCGATCATCGACTCCTCGATCCGTCACATCCTGGTCCGCCACGAGCAGGGGGCCGGCCACATGGCCGAGGGATACGCCATGGTGACCGGCAAGCCCGGCGTGGCCATGGTGACCAGCGGGCCTGGAGCGACCAACATCGTCACGCCACTGGCCAACGCCTACATGGACTCGACACCCCTGGTCGTCGTCACGGGCCAGGTGGCGACCCACTCGATCGGCACCGACGCCTTTCAGGAATGCGACATCACGGGCGTGACGATGGGGATCACCAAGCACAACTGGTTGATCAAGGACGTCGACGACATCCCGCGCGTCGTGGCCGCGGCCTTCCACGTGGCCACCACCGGCCGTCCCGGTCCGGTCCTCATCGACCTGCCCAAGGACATCGCCAACGCCACCATGGACTGGTACTGGCCCACGTCGGTCGACGACCTCGATCTCCCGGGCTACCACCCACTGACCGAGGGTGATCCCGCCCTCGTGCGCCAGGCGGTCCAGCTGATGCGGGAGGCCCATCGACCCGTGCTCTACGTCGGGGGCGGCGTGCTCAAGGCCCGGGCGGCCGAGGCCTTGCGGGTCCTGGCCGAGCGTACGGGCATGCCGGTGGTCACCACCCTGATGGCCCGCGGGGCGTTTCCCGACTCTCACCCCCAGGCCTTGGGCATGCCCGGCATGCACGGCCACTACACCGCGGTGGCGGCCATGCAGCAGAGCGATCTGCTCGTCAGCCTCGGCGCCCGTTTCGACGATCGGGTGACCGGAAAGATCGATGCCTTCGCGCCCGAGGCCAAAATCATCCACGTCGACATCGACCCGGCCGAACTGGGCAAGGTCCGTACCGCCGACGTCGGGATCGCCGGGGATTGCCGACTGGTGATCGAGGAATTGCTGGCCGCGTTGGCCCCAGGCGGGGGCGAGTGGGACGGGCCGAGCCTCGAACCGTGGTGGACGCAGCTCCACCAGTGGCAGGAACGTTTCCCGCTCTACTACGACCACGCCGAGGGTGGGGCGATCAAGCCCCAGATGGTGGTGGAGCAGCTCCGGGACGCTTCCCCCGACGATGCCATCTGCGTCGCCGGCGTGGGGCAACATCAGATGTGGGCGTCGCAGTACTGGCAGTTCGACTACCCCTACACCTGGGTCAACTCCGGGGGCGCGGGCACGATGGGCTTCGCCGTTCCGGCCTCCATCGGGGCCAAGGTGGGCCGGCCCGACCGGACCGTGTGGGCCATCGACGGTGACGGGTGCTTCCAGATGACCGCGCAGGAGTTGGTCACGGCCACCTCCGAACAGATTCCGGTCAAGATCGCCATATTGAACAACGCCTACCTGGGCATGGTCCGCCAGTGGCAGGAGATGTTCTACGAAGAGCGCTATTCCGAGGTCTACCTGTCACCCGATCTCCCCGACTACGTCAAATGGGCCGAGGCCATGGGTTGCGTGGGCATCCGGGCCGAGTCTCCGGAAGATGTCGGCCCGGCGATCGAGAAGGCCAATTCCATTGACGACCGCCCGGTCGTGGTCGACTTCCGCACCGACGCCTTCGAGAAGGTGTTCCCCATGGTGGCGGCCGGTCAGTCCAACGACAACATCGTCGTCCACCCGGACCAGGCTGAGGCGGTGGCCAACCGATGAGTGGGGCCTATCTCAGTGCCGTGCCGGACGTCCGCCCGCCGCCGCCGCGCCACCACATCTTGTCGGTGCTGGTCGAGAACAAGGCCGGCGTCCTCTCCCGCGTGGCCGGTCTCTTCAGCCGCCGGGGCTTCAACATCTACTCCCTGGCCGTGGCTCCGGCCGACGAGAGCGAGCATTTCAGCCGCATCACCATTGTGGTGGACGTGGAGTCGGCGCCGCTCGAACAGGTCATCATGCAGCTGGACAAGCTCGTCAACGTGGTCTCCATCGGTGAGCTGTCTCCGGCCGAGGCGGTCGAGCGCGAGCTGGTCCTGGTCACGGTGGCCGTGGGCCCGACCGAGCGATCCCAGGTGATCCAACTGGTCGGGGTCTTCGGAGGCGAGGTGGTGAGTGTCGGGACCGACCAGCTCACCGTCATGCTGGCCGGGCGGCCCGAGAAGATCGATGATTTCGAAGGGCTGCTGGAGCAGTACACCGTGGTGGAACTCCAGCGGACCGGGCGCGTCGCCCTGCCTAAACTTGACCGCCACTGAAGAGCCGATCTCGTCGTCACCGAAGGCACCAGACACCGAAAGCACAAGAGATAACCGAACGCCAGAGACACTGAACGCACAAAGAGAAAGAAGCGGACACCATGGCCACGCTGTACTACGAATCCGACGCCGACCCGAGCCTCATCGCCGGTCGGAAAGTCGCCATCATGGGTTACGGATCGCAAGGTCACGCCCACGCCTTGAACCTCCTTGAGTCGGGAGTGGACGTGCGCGTCGCCCTGCGGGAGGGATCGTCCTCGGTGCGCAAGGCCGAGGAGGCCGGCCTGCGGGTGACGACCCTGGCCGACGCCGCCGCCGAAGCCGATGTGATCATGATCCTGCTGCCCGACACCGAGCAGAAGGCGGCCTACGACGAGCACATCGCCCCCCACCTCAACCAGGGCGACTGCCTGATGTTCGCCCACGGGTTCAACATCCGCTTCGAGCAGATCGTCCCGCCGGCCGGCGTCGACGTGGCCATGGTGGCCCCCAAGGGACCGGGCCATCTGGTGCGCCGGACCTACACCGAAGGGGGAGGCGTGCCGTCCCTCATCGCCGTGCACCAGGACGCCTCCGGCAAGGCTCGCCAGCTGGCCCTCTCCTATGCCCACGCCATCGGGGCCACCCGGGCCGGCGTGCTCGACACGACCTTCGACGAGGAGACCGAAACCGATCTCTTCGGTGAGCAGGTCGTGCTGTGCGGCGGCTTGACGGCCTTGGTGACGGCCGGTTTCGAAACCCTGGTCAACGCCGGATACCAGCCCGAGTCGGCCTACTTCGAGTGCCTGCACGAACTCAAACTCATCGTCGACCTCATGTACGAGCAGGGCATTGCCGGCATGCGCTACTCCATCTCGGACACGGCCGAGTACGGCGACGTCACCCGGGGCCCCCGGGTCATCAACCAGGCGGTCCGGGCCGAAATGCAGACGATCCTCGATGAGATCAAGAGCGGCGCCTTCGCCGCCGAGTGGATCGCCGAGAATGCGTCGGGGCGTAAGAAATTCGAGGCGTTGCGCCAGGCGGGTAAAGCCCATCAGATCGAGGAGATCGGCCAGGAGTTGCGGGCCATGATGCCGTTCATCTCAGCCGGCAAGTCCCGCGTCCAGGATGCCTCGGGGGGCTGAACCGGGCGGCCTCCGGCGGCCGGTCGTCGCCGAGCCTTGTCCTCGCCGAGCCTTGTCCTCGTAAAGCCTCGTGCTGGCGGAGAGGACGAGTGGGCCCGATCACGGCCATCGAACACGGGTCTGTGGCGCCGGTCGGGGGCCCGGGCGTTGATAGCTCCAGGTGAGAGGCGAATTGTCCCGGACTACTTGAAATGACACCATAATGATGTCAGGGTGACATTATGAAGATGTCATTGGTCGTCGAGGGACTCCGGTCCGATGTCGAGGCCGTGGGGGAGTTGGGCGATGAGGCGGTGGCCCAGGCGGCGGAGCGAATTGCCGCCGTCCTGGCTCGTTCCGCGGCCAGCCGGATCCTCGATCTCCTGTCGGATGTCGCCGCCGAACTTTCGGCGGAACTCCCCGAGGGACGGGTCGAGATTCGTCTGGTGGGTGACGACGTCGAGTTCGCCTACGTGGACGAGCACCCGGCGCCCATGGAGGATGACGGCGATCTCTCGTCGCGCATCACGCTTCGTGTGTCCGAGCAGTTGAAGGCCAAGGTTGAAGCGAGGGCGTCGAGCGAGGGTCTCTCCGTCAACGGATGGATCCTGCGCGCGCTCGATCGCGGCACGTCGGGATCCAAGAACCGCGGTGGCCGGGTGGGGTCTCGTCTCCACGGCTACGGCACGAGCTGAGAAGAGGAGGATCAATCATGCAACGAACATTCGACACCCCCGGCAAGGTCAGGGTCGTCGTGGAGAACGACGTCGGCTTGGTGGTGATCACCGCCCGCGAGGCGGCCACCACCGAGGTGACGCTCGAAGCAGATTCCGGCGGATCGGAGGAACTGGTGGAGGGCGCCACGGTCGAGAACCAGCCGTCGGGGGGCGACTCCGTCATCCGGGTGAAGGTCCCCCACAAGCACGGGATGAAATTCGTGCGGCGCAACGGCGTTACCGTGCGCATCGGCATGCCCCTCCAGGGCGACGTCGATGTGGCCACGGCGTCAGCCGACGTCGAGCTCAACGGATCCATCGGAGAGGCACGGGTCAAGACGGTCAGCGGCGACATCACGGCCGACGACGCCAGCGGCGACATGCGGGCCAAATCGGTCAGCGGTGACATCTCGGTGGGCACGGTGGCCGGGGACCTGCGGATGCATTCGGCGGCCGGCGACATGCGGGCCGTCCGGGTGGATGGCCGGGCCCAACTCACCTCGACGTCGGGTGACATCGAGGTCGGTTCGGCCGCCAACCGCGCCGATGTCCGGTCGACCTCTGGTGACGTCAGGCTGGGCGATGTGGCGGGTGACGCCTCCATCGTCGGCGTCTCCGGCAATGTACGAGTGCTGTCCTATGCTGCCGGGACCATGCAGGTCAGAGCCGTCTCGGGTGACATCACGGTCGGGATCGTCCAGGGGGTCAATCTCAGCGTCGACGCTGAGACCATGTCCGGCAGGGTCCACTCGGATATTCCGCTGGGACAGGTGCCGGGCTCCCGGGGCGAGGGACCCGATGTCGCCATCACGGCCCGGAGTGTCTCGGGCGACGTGCTGGTGGAACGAGCGGCCGGGCCGCACGTGCGCTGAGGGAAACTGGCGCCGTGCGCGTGCGGCTTCGGACAGAGGGCGACCTGGATTCATGCGTCCGGCTGGCGGAAGTCGTTCATGAACGGGATGGCTATCCGGCGTACCTGGCCACCGATCTGCGGACGTTCCTGTCCGCTCCCGACGCCCTGGCGGCGTGGGTGGCGGAAGCCGAGGGTCAGGTCATCGGCCACGTGGCCCTCCACCGGCGGACCATCCCAGCCGCCATGTCCATCGCCGCCGAAGCCCTGCCGTGCCCGGTCGACCAGCTGGGTGTGGTGGCTCGCCTTCTCGTGGGTCCCGAGGCACGCCAGCGGGGAGTCGGCCGTGCACTGCTCGAGGTGGCGATCCAGGAGGCCCGAACGCTCGGCCGGTGGCCCGTCCTCGATGTGTCCGACCAATTCCAGCCAGCCGTTGCGCTGTACGAGCAGAGCGGTTGGGTCCGGGCCGGCCAGGTGCATCTCGAACTCGATGGCCTGGCGATTGAGGAACTTGTCTACCTCGGCCCGGCTCCGCCCGAGTGAACGGCGGATCAGTACAGTGGGAAGAGGAGGTCGACGTGTACCAGAGCCACCTCGAGGAATCCTCGCTCTACCTGACCAAGCGGGAAGAGCTGCGTCAGGCCGAAATTGAACTCATGCGACAACGCGAGCAGGTGGCAGCGTTGCGACGGGGGCTCCCACCGGGACCGGCGGTCCAGGACTATGTGTTCGAAGAGGGCCCGCGACGGCTCGGCGACGGCGACTCGCCGGTGACGAACGTGAAACTCAGTGAGCTCTTCACCGCCCCCGATCGGGCCCTGATCCTCTACCACTTCATGTACGGCAAGGAGCAAAGCTCGCCGTGCCCCATGTGCACCATGTGGATCGACGGGTTCGACGGCGTGGCCCACCATGTGGAGCAGAACATCGACTTTGCGGTGGTGGCGGCCGCCGACCCGGCCACGCTGCGCGCGCATGCCCGGGCCAGGGGATGGGATCGGCTGCGCTTGCTCAGCTGCGCCGAGAACACCTTGAAGGTCGACCTCGGGAGCGAGGACGAAGCTGGACATCAGGACTCCACCATCTCGGTGTTCACCCTGGACCCTGACGGAACACCGCGCCACTTCTACACCGCGCACCCGCACCTGTCCGACGACATCAAACAGCGCGGCATCGATCTCCTGACGCCGGCCTGGCATCTGCTCGATCTGACCCCCCAGGGCCGGGGCGAGTGGTACGCCGGGCTCGATTACTGAGGTATCGCCCGGTGGTGACGCTCGCGAAAGTGCGTCAGATGGCGCTCGCCCTCCCCGAGGCAACCGAGCAGGATCACCACGGCATGAATTCCTTCCGGGTGCGCAACAAGATCTTCGCCACGGTCCCCGACGGGCACCACGTCCGGGTCATGGTCGATGAGCCGGAGATCCTGGCGGCGGCGGCCGAGGACCCCTCCTCCTGCGAACCGTTCTGTTGGGGCAAGCGGCTGGCCTGTGTGGTCGTCAACCTCCGCACGGTGCAGGTCGACCTGCTCGGAGAGCTGCTCACCGAGGCCTGGCTGCGCAAGTCCCCCAAGAGCCTGGCTCGCACGCTCTTGGACGAGGGCTGAACCGCTCGGGTTACGCGCTGGCCAGTGCTCCCACCACGTAGTTGATGCAGGCGCACAGCGAGGCGATGTCGTCGGGCTCGATGGCCGGGAACATGGCGATGCGGAGTTGGTTGCGGCCCAGCTTGCGGTAGGGCTCGGTGTCAACGATGCCGTTGGCCCGTAGGGTGGCGGCGATCGCCGAGGCATCGATGGCATCGACGAAATCGATGGTGGCGACCACGTGGCTGCGTTGCGACGGGTTCTCCACGAAGGGTCGAGCGAAGCCGGTCTGCTCGGCCCACGTGTAGAGGATCTCCGCCGAGCGGTCGCAGCGCGAGGCCGTCCACTCCAGGCCGCCGTTGGCGTTCATCCAGTCCAGTTGCTCAGCCAGCATGAAGATGGTGGCCAGCGCCGGCGTGTTGTACGTCTGGTCCAGCACGGAGTTGTCGACGGCCGTCTTCAGGTCGAGGAAGGTGGGGATCCAGCGGCCCGATGAGGCGATCTGCTCCACCCGCTCGAGGGCGGCGGGGGACATCAGGGCGATCCACAGTCCGCCATCACCGGCGAAGCACTTCTGGGGGGCCAGGTAGTAGGCGTCGAACTCGTTCGGGTCGACCCGCAGTCCGCCGGCGCCCGATGTCCCGTCGACCGCGACCAGGCCCCCGCCGTCCTTCGGCAGGGCCGCCCCCTTGGGCCTCCGAATGGGCATGGCCACTCCGGTCGAGGTCTCGTTGTGGGTGAGGGCATAGAGATCCACCGAGGAGTCGGCCACGGGGACCGGGTGGGTCCCCACCTCGGCCGCAATGACCTGGGGGTCCTTCAGGTGAGGTGCCGCCGTGACGCAGGCGGCGAATTTGGAGGAGAACTCGCCGAAGCTCAGATGCTGGCTCTGGTCCTGGATCAGCCCGAAGGTGGCGGCGTCCCAGAAGCAGGTGGTTCCCCCATTGCCCAGCACGACTTCGTAGCCGTCGGGGAGGGAGAAGAGATCACGGAATCCTTGCCGGACCCGGCCCACCTGTGCTTTCACGGTCTTCTGGCGATGGCTGGTGCCCATGTAGGTCGATGCGACCTCGGCCAGGGCGGCAATCTGTTCGGGACGGACCTTCGAGGGCCCCGATCCGAATCGACCGTCCTGGGGCCGGAGCTCGGTGGGAATGGTGATGTCAGGGGTGTCGGGCACGTATGCGATCATAAGATCTGTGACGAGCGCCTCCGCCACCCAAAGTGAACTTCGCCGGATTTCGCGCCGCGCCGCCGCGGTGTCGCCGTCCGCCACCCTGGCCGTCGACGCCAAGGCCAAGGCGCTCCAGGCGGCCGGTGAGCACGTGATCGGATTCGGCGCCGGCGAGCCGGACTTCGCCACGCCGGCCCACATCGTGGAGGCAGCGGTGGTGGCGTGCCGGGAACCGGCCAACCATCACTACACGCCGACCAGCGGAATCCCGGCGCTCCGCGAGGCCATCGCGGCCAAGACGCTGCGGGACTCGGGCCTGTCGGTCACACCCCAGCAGGTGCTGGTGACCAACGGAGGCAAGCAGGCCGTCGCCAACGCCTTCGCCGTGCTGTGCGACCCGGGCGACGAGGTCATCATCCTGGCTCCGTTCTGGACGACCTACCCCGAGTCGATCGCCCTGGCCGGAGGCGTCCCGGTGCCCGTGCTGTCCGACGAGACGAGCGGCTTCCGCTCGAGCGTCGAGGAGCTCGAGGCGGCCCGCACGCCCCGGACCAAGGCGCTCCTCTTCGTCTCACCATCGAACCCCACCGGCGCGATCTACCCACGCGGGGAGATCGAGGCGATCGGCCGATGGGCGGTCGAGCACGGTCTGTGGGTGCTGACCGACGAGATCTACGAGCACCTGGTGTACGGCGGAGCCGAGCACCACTCCATGCCGGTGCTGGTGCCCGAGCTGGCCGAGCGCTGTCTGGTGGCCAACGGCGTGGCCAAGACCTATGCCATGACGGGGTGGCGCGTCGGGTGGTTGATCGGGCCGACCGATGCCATCACCGCGGCCACCAATATCCAGAGCCACGAGACGTCCAACGTGGCCAATGTGTCCCAGCGGGCCGCGCTGGCCGCCGTGTCGGGCGGCCTCGAGGACGTGGCCATGATGCGGGCGGCCTTCGACCGACGTCGCAACACCATCTTCCGCATGCTCAATGACATCGAGGGCGTGGTGTGCGTCGAGCCCGAAGGGGCCTTCTACGCCTATCCGTCGGTCAAGGGCCTGCTGGGGAAATCGCTGCGGGGGCGGCGGCCATCGTCCAGCGCCGAGCTGGCGGAGGTGTGCATCAACGAGGCCAAGGTGGCGGTGGTGCCCGGCGAGGCGTTCGGCGCGCCCGGGTTCTTCCGCATGTCCTATGCCTTGGGCGACGATGACCTGGTCGAAGGGGTTTCCCGGTTGGCCGAGCTCTTTGCCGAAGCGCAAGACTGACCGGCAGCACCAGTCGTTCGTCGAGCGGGGGGAGTGAGGAGACCACTGCGGTGGCACGGGTACTAGTTACGGAGAAGATCGCCCAGAGCGGACTCGACCTGTTGGCCCGGGCCGGGCACGAGGTCGACGTCCAGGAGGGCGTGAGCCCCGAGGAGCTCCTGGGGGCCATTGTCGGCGCCCACGCCCTCATCATCCGATCGTCGACGCAGGTCACGTCCGACGTCCTGGCTGCCGGCACCTCGCTGCAGGTGGTCGGCCGGGCCGGGGTGGGGCTCGACAATGTCGACGTCATCGCCGCCACCGAGCGCGGCGTCATGGTGGTCAACGCCCCGACCTCGAACATCCTCTCGGTGGCCGAGCAGGCCATGGCCCTGCTGCTGGCCCAGGCCCGCAACATTCCCCAGGCGCACGCGGCCCTGGTGGCCGGGCGCTGGGAGCGTTCCAAGTGGGAGGGCGTGGAGCTCCACGGCAAGGTCCTCGGCGTGGTCGGGCTGGGTCGAGCCGGCTCGTTGGTGGCCCAGCGCGCCCTGGCCTTCGGCATGGAATTGATCGGCTTCGACCCGTTCGTCTCGCCCGAGCGGGCCCGGGCCATGGCCGTCCGCCTGGTCACGATCGAGGAGCTGGTGGGCCAGGCCGACTTCGTCTCCATCCACACGCCCAAGACGCCCGAGACCATCGGCCTGTTCGGCCGGGACCTGCTGGCCAAGGCCAAGCCCGGCATCCGGATCATCAACACGGCCCGAGGGGGCATCGTCGACGAGGAGGCGCTGGCCGAGGCCATCCGGGACGGCATCGTGGCCGGGGCCGGGCTGGACGTCTTCGCCCAGGAGCCGTGCACGGACTCGCCGTTGTTCGAGCTGCCCCAGGTCGTCGTGTCGCCGCATCTCGGCGCTTCGACCGAGGAAGCCCAGGACAAGGCCGGGGTGACCATTGCCGAGCAGGTCCTGCTCTCGCTGGCCGGCGACTTCGTTCCCTATGCCGTCAACGTGGCGGCCACCGACGTGTCCGACCTGGTCCGCCCGTTCATGCCGTTGGTCGAGCAGCTGGGTCGTTTCTTCGCCTGCCTGCACGACGGTCTGCCCGATGGCCTGGAGATCGAGTGCCAAGGTGAGCTGGCTTCGGTGAGCACCGGCATCCTCACGCTCTCGGCGCTCAAGGGCATCTTCGCCGGTTCGACCGAAGAACCGGTGTCCTACGTCAACGCCCCACAGCTGGCCGAGCAGCGGGGACTCGAAGTCCGCGAGTCCTCGACCGCCACCTCGCGCGACTACAAGTCGCTCATCACGCTGCGCTCGAAGTCACACTCGATCTCGGGCACGTTGAGCACGGCTGGACTCCACACCGAGCCCCGGGTGGTCATGGTCGACGACCATGTGGTCGAGGTACCGCCGTCGCCGCACATGCTGGTGGTGCGCAATGACGATCGTCCCGGCATGATCGGCATCGTCGGCACCGCGTTGGGCGCCGCCGGTACCTCCATCTCGTCCATGGCGGTGGGGCCGAGCCCCTCCGCTCCCACGGCGATGATGGTGATCTCGACCACCTCCCCGGCGCCCGATGCCGTGGTCGATCAACTCCGGAGCGACGAGGGCATCCTCGACCTGCACCGCGTCAGCCTGTAGCCGATCGGTCAGCCGGTCAGCCGGTCAGCCGGTCAGCCGGTCAGCCGGTCAGCCGGTCAGCCGGTCAACGGTCGGTTGGCCAACGGTCGGTCGGCCGATGGGTCGCTCAGTCGAGTCAGTCGGTCGGTCGGCGGGGTACCGTCGGCCAGGTATCGAGGCTGCCGATCACGGGTTGACCTCGGAGGGCCTGCCGGGGTGATCGATCCAGCAGCACCTGGCGCACCACGCCGAACACGGCAGCCACCAGAGCGATGCGAATGACGATGGTGAAGAAACGTCGCATCGCGCCACCGTAGTTCCCCCGATCGCCGTAGCGGCGCGGCCGGATTTCGCTGGTCGCCGCCCCTTCGAGGCGGAAAGGTGCACCCGGTCGACAGGTGGATCCGGTCGTGAAAGCTATCGTCCACCAGCGGAGGGAAGCGATGGAGCTGGGACTGACGGCGGAACAACAGGAGCTCAAGGACGAGCTGCGCCACTACTTCGTCCGCCTGGTGGACGAGGTGGAGGGTTCGGAGGGCGGGGAGCCGACCTATACCCACTACATCCGTCGCATGGGCGAGGATGGCTGGCTCGGGTTGGGCTGGCCCGTGGAGTACGGGGGCCGGGCGCGGGGGCCGATCGACCAGATGATCTTCGTGGAGGAGTCCCACTGGGCCGGAGTGCCGCTCCCCCTCCTCACGCTGAACAGCGTTGGCCCGACCCTGATGGCCCTCGGCACCGACGAGCAAAAGCAGCGCATCCTGCCCGGCATCCTCCTGGGGAAGGTCCACTTCTCCATCGGCTACACCGAGCCCACGGCGGGGACCGATCTGGCGTCGCTGCGGACCCGGGCGGTCCGCGACGGCGAGGAGTACGTGATCGATGGCCAGAAGATCTACACCAGTGCCATCCAGTATGCCGACTACATCTGGTTGGCGGCCCGCACCGACCCCGATGCGCCCAAGCACAAGGGGTTGTCGGTCTTCATCGTGCCGGTCGGCGCTCCAGGTTTCAGCTGGGCGCCGCTGGCGACCATCGCCGGGGACATCACCAGTTCGACCTTCTATGACGGTGTGCGAGTGCCCGCCGAGAACCTGGTCGGGGCCGAGAACCAAGGGTGGAAGCTGATAACCAACCAGCTCAACCACGAACGGGTGGCGATCTGCCCGGCCTCGGGGCTGCTCCGGAGCCTGACCGACGTGCGCCGATGGGCCCAAGAGCACACCCTCGGCGACGGGAGGAAGGTGATCGACCAGGAGTGGGTCCAGGTGACTCTGGCCCGGGTGCACGCCAAGATCGAGGTCCTCAAACTCTTGAACTGGAAAGTGGCCTGGGGCGCCGACAAGGGACTGAACCCGGCCGATGCGTCGGCCACCAAGGTCTACGGGACCGAACTGGCGTTAGAGGTCTACGGTCTCCTGAGCGAGGTTGTGGGTCAGGCCGGTTATCTCGCCGAAGGTTCGCCCGGGGCCGTGCTGCAGGGCCGGCTGGAGCGTCAAGCCAGGGGTCAGACGATCTTCACCTTCGGAGGCGGGACCAACGAGATCCAACGTGACATCATCGCCATGGTCGGCTTGGGCATGCCCCGCGCTCCCCGCTGAGCCCGGGGCCGATCGGTCGCGCTGAGCCCTTCAGGCCTTGATGCGATTGGATCTCCTGGACCGACGTTGACGCGCCTGCCGGGAAAGCTTGAACTGCGGCGAGGGGCATGGTTGGTCGGTTGACGCGCCCTGGAACATCTCGGCGATATCCGGGTAGAGGGTCTTGACCGTGAAGTCGTCCAGCTCGACCGTGGCGGTCTCGGCCCCGTTGCCACTGACGTAGATGACCTTGACCATCAGATCGCTGCCTCGCCGCCATCGATATCGCCGTACCGGCGCCCAATGACGACGTCCCCGTCCTCCTTGAAGATCACGCCCACTTCGCACCAGGGCCGGAGTTCGGGGCCCGGTTCGTCACGCTTGGTGTCGTCCTCCACCACAGTGCTCGTCCGGGTGCTGCCCATCCCTCCACCATGCCCCACGTTCATCGCAGCTTCGGTGTCATCCAGTTGCCATCGGGGTGCTCCGTCGTTCCCGGCCCACATAACCTGCCCTTGAGTCAGTACAACACAACCCGGAGCGAAAGGGGGCGACGCCATGCTCATCGGTGCCCACGTGATCGTGTACAGCAACGACGCCACGGCTGATCGCGCCTTCTTCCGGAACGTCCTCGGGTTTTCGTCGGTGGACGCCGGTCACGGTTGGTTGATCTTCGCCCTGCCTCCCTCCGAGTTGGCCGTGCATCCCGGCGAAGGCGATGTGGCACACGAGCTCTATTTCATGTGTGACGATCTGCCCGCCGAGATGGTGTCACTTGGGGAGAAAGGCGTCCGGTGCTTCGCCGTGGAGGAGGCGCGCTGGGGATCGGTGACCAAGATCCAGCTTCCCGGCGGCGGGGAGGTGGGCCTCTACCAGCCGAAGCATCCATCGCCGTTGGTTCCCTGTTGACCGTGACCCGGCGCGCCGGCAGCCGAGGGACCTAGCGTGCTCGTATGCCTCGCCTCCTGAGCCTCGCCCCCATTCTCCCGACCGCCGACCTGGCTCGCGTGGCCGAGCACTACCGGTTGCTCGGGTTTGACGTCCGGGTGCACGACGGGGGGTACGGCACCGCGTCACGGGACGGCTTCAACCTCCACTTCCATCAGCTGGACGAGCCGGTGACGGCCCAGGGCGCCGGCGCGGTGTACTTCGCCGTCGACGACGCCGAGGCATTGCACCGGGACTGGGTGGCCTCGGGTGTGGGGGAGACCAGCGATCTCTTCGACCCCGGGTTCGGGGTGCGTGAAGCGGCGCACACGGACCCTGACGGCAACGTCATCAGGTTCGGTTCGCCCATTCCGTGATAACCCGTGATGCGCCCGGGGTCCTCCTGCCCTTGACGTTGCCGGGGAGTGATGGGACAATCGACTGCACTATGACGTACGTCATCACGACCACCCTGCTGCTTACCTGACGGCGAACGCCACATAGCGTTCGCTCGCAACCTCCTGCGCCACTTCGGCCAGGGGGTTTTTTGTTGGGCCGGTAGCGGTTGGTATCGCGAGCTCGTACCACGAAGGGATAGAGACATGGCCACGGAACAGAAAGGGAGCGGTGACGACATGGAGCGGGGTCGCCTGGCCCTGCCCTGTGACCCGTCCCCCATGCCCTTCGGCAAGTACCGGTCGCACGTGCCCCTTGTGCTCGAGGATCGGACCTGGCCGGACCGCCAGTTCACCCGGGCCCCCCGTTGGGCCAGCGTTGACCTGCGTGACGGCAACCAGGCCCTCATCGACCCGATGGACTCGGAGCGCAAGCTGGCCCTGTTCCACACCCTGGTCGATGTCGGCTTCAAGGAGATCGAGGTTGGCTTCCCGTCGGCTTCCCAGACCGACTTCGACTTCCAGCGTCTCATCATTGAAGAGGGAATCGTCCCCGACGATGTCGAGATCCAGGTCCTGGTCCAATGCCGGGAAGAGCTGATTGAGCGCACGTTCGAATCCCTGGTCGGCGCTCATCGCGCCGTGGTGCACTTCTACAACTCGGTGTCGGAGCTCCAGCGCCGGGTCGTCTTCGGCCTCGACAAGGCCGGGATCGTCGACATCGCCGTGAACGCGGCCAGACTCTGCAAGAAGTTTGAGCAGACGGTGCCCGACACGGCCATCCGCTACGAGTACTCGCCGGAGAGCTTCACCGGCACCGAGCCCGAGTTCGCCGTCGAGATCTGCGAAGCGGTCATGGACGTCATCGAACCGACGGCGGATCGTCCGATGATCCTCAACCTTCCCGCCACCGTCGAGATGTACACCCCCAACGTGTATGCCGATGTCATTGAGTGGTTCGGCCGCACCATCAAGAACCGCGGGTCCATCGTGTTGAGCCTGCATCCCCACAACGACCGAGGTACCGCCGTGGCGGCGGCCGAGCTGGCCGTGCTGGCCGGCGCCGATCGGGTCGAAGGCACCTTGTTCGGCAACGGGGAGCGCACCGGCAATGTCGACATCGTCACCCTGGCCATGAACCTGTTCTCACAGGGCGTCGATCCGGCGCTGGACTTCGGGGACATCGAGAAGGTGCGCCGGGTGGCCGAGTACGCCACCCGCCTGCCGATCCACCCCCGGCACCCCTATGCCGGCGATCTGGTCTACACCGCCTTCTCCGGCTCGCATCAGGACGCCATCAAAAAAGGCATGTCGGCCATCGGCGATGACTACCCCGAGTGGGAGGTGCCGTACCTTCCGATCGACCCCAAGCACACCGGACGCACCTATGAGGCCATCATCCAGGTCAACAGCCAGTCGGGCAAGGGTGGGGTGGCCTATCTGATGGACACCGAGCACGGCCTTGACCTGCCCCGTCGACTGCAAGTGGAATTCTCCAAGACGGTCCAGGCCATCACCGAGGCCAGTGGCACCGTGATCGGGCCCGGCCAGATGTGGGACGTCTTCTCGGAGACCTATCTGCCCGAGGACGCCGGGCTGCGCCTGATCGGCAGCGAAGTGGCCACCGGACGGGGGCACACCTCGGTGACGGCGCAGCTGTTGGTCGACGGTCAGCATCGCACCATCGCCGGCGAGGGGAACGGTCCGATCGACGCGCTGGTGACCGCCCTGCGCGATGAGCTGGGCGTGGTGCTCGAGGTCAAGGACTATTCCGAGCATGCCCTGACCGAGGGCTCGAATGCCTCGGCGGTGGCCTATGTCGAGTGTGCCGGCCCGGACGGTACGACCTGGTGGGGCGTGGGTCGGGACTCGTCCATCCTCGATGCGTCCCTCAGCGCCGTTGTCTCGGCCGCCAACCGGGCCCGCACGGGGTGATCCGACCGGCCACGGAGGACGATCTGCCGGATGTGCTGGCCATGATCCAGGAGTTGGCCGCGTTCGAGAAGATGGCTGACCAGGTTGTCTGCACCGAAGATGATCTCCGGCGTGCCCTGTTCGGTCCCGGCGCCGTCATCTTCGACACGGTGGCGGTGGCCGACGACGGTGCGGTGGCGGGTCACGCCCTCTGGTTCCGGACGTTCTCCACCTTTCTCGGGCGCACCGGGATCTGGCTGGAGGACATCTATGTGCGCCCCGCCTTCCGGCGGCAGGGTCATGCTGCCGCGCTGCTGGCCGAATTGCGGGAGCGCAGCGAGGGCAGGGTCGAGTGGGACGTGTTGGACTGGAACGCCGACGCCATCACCTTCTACGAGGGCCTGGGCGCCCGCCCGGAGACGGGATGGACGCGGTACCGCTGGACGCAGGCTCAACCGTAGCCACCGCTCGGAATGTACGGCGTGGGCGGGCCGCTCATGCCGCGCACCATCACCGGCCCGTACGGCTGCAGCTCGATCCCCGCCTGGGTCAACACGCGTATGGCCCACTGCTGGGCCGAGGTGAGCCAGTTGACCTCGATGGTCTCGCCTTCGGGTGATTCGGCCAGCATGGTGCGCAGGACGAGCGCGGCCGACTCCTCGGTGCGCGCGCCCAACGTCAGGATGCGCTCGTCCTTGGCCAGGGCGTAGGCCTGGTCGCCGTGCAGGAGGAGGCGGTTGCCCTCCTCGGAGAGCATCATCTCAACGTCGATGGTGCGGGCCGAGCCGCGGACCCGCCGGTCGATGGCGGTGACGATGTCGAGCTGGGACTCGGTGACCTGGTCGGTCTCGAACCGGGTGACGTCGGGCGGCCGGGTCACCGCGCCGGGGCGCAGATGGCCCCAGGCGGCCACCACCGGGTGCAGCGAGAAGCCGAAATTCGAATAGAGCGCCATGGCCTTGGGGTCACGGGAACACTGGATGGTGCCCGGGCTCTCCGGATCGCCGTGCGAGAGCGCCAGTCGCAGCAGTTCGCGACCCAGGCCCCGGCCCTGGCGACCGGGAATGGTGCCCAGCACCGAGAGCAACCAGTAGCCCTCGCGCACGGTGGCCTGGGACATCCCCACAATGGTCCCCTCATCGTCGGCCACCCAGGAGCCCCCCGGGTCGGTGCCCAGGAAATGGCGGGTGCGGTTCTGCCGGCGCCGCTCATTTTGAATCGAGGTGGCCGTGATGGGCAGGCCGTAGCGAGCCCGCATGGCCAGGAATCCGCTGTCAAAGGCCTCGACCGCCCCTTCCACGTCGGCGTCGGTCATGGGTCGCAACGTCAGCATCGACCGATCCTGCCACGCGCCGTGCGACCTCAGAACCACCCCCCCACGGACCACCTGTTCAGGGGCACGGGGTCGTGTTGCCGTCCGCAATTCGTTCTCGTTCGAGGTGATGGAGGGAAGCGCCCTCCGCAACCGGGCGCCGCCCCCGGCAAACAACCGTTCTTGGTGGCAGGGAATCCCGGCGAACTGGTGGTTGGGAAACGCCGCGCCAAGACAAGTTTGACGGCCGGGGCCGCCGCGGCCACGATGCGCCATGGCCCGTGCTCCGTCATCACCCCACGTCCTGGCGGTTGCCCGCGGCGATGAGCCGGCCGATCTCCTGCTGCGTGGGGGCAGGGTGTTGTCGCCTTCCACCCGGGAATGGGTCTCCACCGACCTGGCCATTGCCGATGGCGTGGTGGCCGGATGGGGCGCTCGAGAGGCCGCGGAAGTCGTCGATCTGGACGGCGCCGCCGTGACCGCCGGACTGGTGGACGCCCATATGCACCTCGAGTCGTCCAAGCTCTGGGTCGACGAGTTCGTGCGCACCGTCTTGCCACTGGGGACCACCGCTGTGGCCGCCGACCCGCATGAAGTGGCGAACGTGTTTGGGATCCCGGGGGTCGCCGCCCTGATCGCGGCGGCCCGCCAACTGCCCTTCACCTTCGGTGTGTGCGCCAGCAGCTGTGTCCCGGCTTCCCCGTTCGAAAGCCCGGGCGCCGAGCTCTTCGCACCAGACGTGGCTTCCCTGTTGGACGACTACGCCGCCATCGGCGTGGCCGAGGTCATGAACTTCCCCGGTGTCATCGCCGGTGATCCCGAGATGCTGGCCCGCATCGCGACCGCGGGAAGCCGTCGTCGCGTCGACGGTCACGCGCCCGGCGTCCTCGGCCGCGCCCTCGACGCCTACTT
>OBLU010001947.1_pt1 | contig 19092 bp, 16 predicted proteins | sample 1518681 | NCBI WGS metagenome assembly OBLU01 (sample SAMEA3539304, study PRJEB22396) | soil metagenome | biome: tundra; feature: field; material: soil | place: USA | collected 2010-05 | depth 0.15 m | reverse complement strand
TGAGTGCTGGCAGTAGATAACTGAATGCTGACACTAACGACTGAAGCCAAATTTCCCTCCGCATCCCTTTTGGTTCTGGGCTCAGTTTCCCGCGCGCCCGCAAGCTCTGTGTTAAATGGTCGCCGCGATGAGGCGAGAGTTGATCAGCGGAAGTTACATTCAAGCAGATGAAACCCCGCTGGATGTGCAGACACGCGAGGGCCAGGGACAGAATCACCAAGCGTATCTCTGGCAATACAGTCGCCCCAGAGGAACTGTGGTGTTCGACTTCCGTCTAGGGCGTGGGCGTGATGGACCGAAGCGGTTCCTGGGACTGTTCGAAGGCATTCTCCAAACGGACGGCTATACGGCCTCCGATCAGATCGGCGGGACGAGAATGGTACATGCCGCTTGTTGGGCTCATGCCAGAAGGCAGTTTTTCGAAACGGTGCAACTAAATCCACCAGACCCGGTTGCAACACCGATTGTGGCCGGGACGAACTGTTTGCCGTCGACGCGGAAGCTCGCCGCAGGGTAATTGGCCTTACTGGTCGTCATGCTCTGCGTCAGGGAAGAGCCAAGCCTCTGCTGGACGATATTCGGAGCAAGATCGAGGCAGCACAGTCCGAAGCATTGCCCTCCAGTGCACTCAGCAAGGCCTGCCAATACGCGCTCACGCTGTGGAGGAAACCGACACGATTCCTGGAATATCCGGAATGTGAGCTCAGCAATAACCTTGCGGAGAATTCAATGCGTCCCGTGGCTCTGGGCCGGAAGAACTGGATACACATCGGCAGTCCACAGGTTGGGCCTAATGCTGCGGCGATTCTGTCGGTCGTGGAAAGCTGCCGCAGGTTGAAACTCCCAGTGCGCGACTATTTGGCCCACGGTTCTCCCTGGGTTTGCCGATCTCCCGATCCTGCGCCTCCCAAACGTTACTCCTGCTGCGTGGGTCGCCCAGCATTAATAGACTCGAGCGGCGGGTGCCATGCTTTGATACAAAGAAATTCGATTCTCGTCAGCAACTGATGCCGCCATCCACGGCAATCGACTGGCCGGTGATGTACCCGGCGTCGTCACTCAGAAGAAAGCGCACGACTGGGCATACATCTTCCACCGTTCCCAATCGGCCGACCGGGGTGCGGCGAATGATCTGGGTTCGCTGCTGTTGCTCCAGGGAGGCGGACATATCCGTCAAAAGGTATCCCGGATTGACGGAGTTGACGGTGATCGCACGCCTGCCCACTTCGCGGGCCAGCGCTCGCGTCAATCCGTCCAAGCCTGCTTTCGATGCCGAGTAGGCCGCCAACCCGGTATACCCGCGAAGCGCGATGATCGAGCTTATGTTGACGATCCGTCCCGCGCCCGGACGGGTCAGCAGCACTTGCAGCGCACGCCGCGCCATGCGCAGCGCCGCGATCAGATTCACATTCAGGATCCGGGCGCTTTCCACGTTGGGGAACGTGGCGAGGATGCCTTCCTTCGCGATCCCGGCGTTGTTGACTAGCCCATAGAAGCTTTCCTTACCGCTCCACTCCATGAACTCATGGAAGTAGGTGTCTTCCGAATGCTCATCTCCCACTGCGCACTCCCGCCAATGCAGCCGTCCCTGATTCGCAGGTTCGGCAACCAACTGCCCCAGCGCATCCGTTAGATTCCGGCTGCAGGTCCCAACTCGGTATCCCTCGGCCAGCAATGTGCGCACGAGTGCGAGTCCAAGACCACGGCTTCCACCCGTAACCAGGATCGTCCGATCGCTCTTCTGTATGGTCATATCAGCCTAGCTTCTTTTTCTTGCCAGCGTCCGAGACGGCAAGGCTGCTGACGAAATTGAATATGCGCGGAACTTTATACGCCTCCAGCCGGGCGCGTAAGCTTGCGGGCAAAGTTGCTCTCAAGCTCGCGATGTCCTGACCCGGCTGCGCAACGACATCCGCCGCCAGCACCACCCCGGTAATCGGATTGCGCATGCCGTACACCCTTGCGTCGGCGATCTCCGCGAAGCTGAACAGCACCTCTTCCACTTCTTCCGGACGCACCTTCGCGCCGCCTACATTCAGCATCGTGTCCTGCCGACCGCAGAAGTAGACGCGATCTCCGACTTGCTCGACCAGATCGCCGGTCATGAGCCATCCGTCCTCAATTAGCCCCGGTGCTGCGGCCCGAGCGACGTACCGTTTCATGCCCCGAGGACTCTTCACCTGCAGCACGCCTTCGCGAATGCGCAACTCGATCCCATCAATCCCCGTTGCCAGCCACGCTGCCGGAAAACCCGCCAGCCCGTCCCGCACGGAAAACAAGGCGCCCGCCTCGGTCGAAGCATAGATGTGGCTGATTGCAGCGGCCGGATAGGTCTCGCGCAGCGCTTTCAGAATGTGCGCATCGGCAATCTCTCCCCCCAGCGTGATCTGTTCAAGTTGCAAGCTGGACGCCCGCGGTCCGAGCATCAGCAGAAACGAGCGCCAAAAGGTCGGCGTTCCGCTGATGTGCGAGGGCTGGTACGTCATGGCGGCTTCACACAAGTTCGCGACGGTGGGATTCGCAACCGTGATTAGTTCTGCACCCGTGATCAGGGAAGACAGTAGCACTTGCAGTCCGCCATAGGTCGACGGGTGATAGGTCAGCAGCCATCTCTGCCGGGGCCGGTCAGCTTTCGACGGCCGTATGCGGCCGAGCAGCGAATCAATCGAATGTTGCGCCAGCTTAGGTATCCCTGTGGTTCCGGAGCTCATGATCAGCACCGAAAATTCTAGCGAACCCGCATCCCCAACCTTCGCCAGTCGCAGGCGCAGCGACGAGTCAAGCACCGCCGCGATGTTCCATTCCTGAACCAGGTCCTCCGCCAACTCCGATGTCCGGCACAGTAAGACCTGACACTGCGCCATCTCAGCCGCCGCCAGGGCGATCAGAATCTGCTCCGCGCCTTGCGCCAGCAGCGCGACCCGTCGCGCGCGAAATGGCTCAAGCGCCGCAGCGGTCGACGCCGCTGCCGACGCCATATCCTCGCTGCTGATCAACCGCCCATCACGCCGTACCGTTGAGCCCCGAAATTGCAGTCTGCGGTCGGTCGAACCCAATTTGTCGGGCTTGAAATCAATCATTGGCCGTCAGGAGCAGCATACAACTGCGCCAGTTCGCCAACCGTGCGAAAATCAACAAATCCGTCCTCAAACGGATCTTTCCCGGTTTCTTCGGTCAGTTGCACCACGATGGCGGCGAGATCGAGCGAGTCAATGCCGAGCGAAGCGCCCAGCAGCAGCGTGTCGGCAGTCAGCGACTGAGGCGGCAAGCCCCGCTGTTTGAGTGCATCCTGAACTAAGGTGTCGATGGCTGAGACCACTTGCGTGATATTCATGCACTATTTGTCGGGGAGCACCCTTCCTGTAGTAGTGTTCGAAACGAGTATATCCTAGCCAAGAGTGGAGCGGCTTAGATGAGTACGTTCGAAAGACCTGACCCCAGAACCCACTATGACAGGTTGACTGACGCTTGGCGGTGTCTGCTGGGCGAGGACCTGCACTACGGATACTTCACTGGCCCTGATCTGCCCGTGCAGGTCGCCACCCAGGCGCTGACCGAGTTGATGGCGTCGAAGGTCGGCTTACAAAAACGAATGAGCATATGTGGCACGGGAAATCCGGCGGTCTACCTGGCTCGTGAGTACGGCTGCCGAGTATTGGGAATCGTTAACAGCGCTGTCGGCGCGAAGCGTGCGACCGTTCGGGAGACCAGGCAAGCGTGAGCAGCCTGGTGCGCTTTGAGGTCCGGGACGGTGTGGCGACGGCCCTGGGAGCTCACTCTTTCGATCGTATTTGGGTGATGGAATCTTCTCACCTGATGCCGCGCAAGGATCTTTTGTTGAGGGAGTGCGGACGATCATTGCGGACGGACGGGAGCCTGGTTCTTTGCGACATCGTTTTGCTCCGGCAGATTCCGTTTAAGGAAGTGCTGTCCATCCGAGATGAACTGGCCGTTCTGGATGCGGTATTCGGGAAAGCGACGATGCTGGAGCTGTCCTCATACGCAAAGATGGCCGAGGATGCGGAGATGAGGGTTACGGGCCAGATAGACATAAGCCGAGAGACTCTGCCAACATTTGCCTGTTGGCGCGCAAATGCTCACACCTATTCTTCGGAAGTTGAAGAACTGCTTGGACCGCAGGGAATTCAAGAGTTTCGCCTGGCTTGTGAAATTTTGTCCGCTTCTGGCTCGACCGTTTAGGCTCTGGTGTGTTGGTGGCGGATGCGTGTTGAGGGCGATGTTACACGTACGACTTCAGGGATCCTCTTAAAGCCGGAGCGCAGCAATGTCTCAATCCATAGTCTCCGCTGGGGAGAAAATCCCAAAGCCTCGATAAAGATTATGAGTGTTCTAAAGACCGCAAAAAATTCATTGCTCGCAACTAAGGGCTTGGGAACTTTCGCTCTGGTGTCCGGCAGTGCATTCCGTCGAAACCGCCTGCTGATTTTGTGCTATCACGGCATCTCGATGGGCGACGAGCATGGCTCCCACCCCGAAATGTTCATGCCTCCCGCGACCTTCGCCCGGCGAATGGACAAGCTGAACCAACTTGGCTGCAATGTGCTCGGATTGACGGAGGCGTTGAGCCGGTTGCGAGCAGGCAGTCTCCCGCCAAGAAGCGTGGCCTTAACCTTCGACGATGGATGGGCTGATTTTCACAAAGAAGCATTCCCGATTCTGCGCAAGCACGGCTTTCCTGCGACTGTGTACCTCACAACTTACTACTGCCTGTTCAATCGCCCAATATTCCGCTTTGCGCTGGGTTATATGTGTTGGAAGCGGCAGGGCAATGTCGTCCAAAATAACGCACAGGCATGGTTGCCTGGCGAACTAGACCTGCGAACTACGGAAAGCCGGGCGGCCCTGCTCAGGCAGATTAACGACTATGCCCAACAGAAGAATCTCTCCGGAAAGGAAAAAGATGACCTCGCCGCTCAAATAGCCGCCTTGGTGGGATTCGACTATCCGGCATTTCTTCGTGAGCGTTTGATGCATTTGATGAATCCAGCCGAGGTCACTGAAGTATCAAATGGCGGAATTGATATTCAGCTGCACACGCACCGGCACCGCACTCCGCTTGACCGTACTCAATTCATCGCAGAGATAGAGGAAAACCGGCGCGTCATCAACGATCTGGCCGGCAGTGACGGTGCGCATTTTTGTTATCCCAGTGGTGCCGTGCGCACGGATTTTGTGTCGTGGCTGCGGGATGCCGGTGTGCAGTCGGCCACTACCTGCAACCAGGGCTTTTCCTCTGGCAAGACCAATCCTTTCTTATTGCCGCGCCTGCTTGATCAGTGCGGTATATCGGATAATGAATTTGAGGCATGGATAACTGGTTTCGCTGCGTTCATGCCCAAGCGAAGGCTAACCTCACCAGACGTAGCACCCGAATGAGGCTATCGTGCCTCGTCATGGCGAGACTCAAGGTACTCGATGCCAATCCCTGTCCGCGACAAGATTGATGAAACCCGTGAGGCTCTAAGCCAGGCTCTTAATGACCCAGGCTTTTCTGATATTGAAGAACGATTGCGTCGGGTGCTTGTCAATGGGCAGGCCTCGAGCGACGTGCTTCGATCGGTCCTATCCATACGAAATGGCGCCAGCCGATCGTTGGCAATTGCCAGTGCTCTCGGGCCCGAGTTGACACCGGAACTGGAGTCCGGTGCTCTCGTTCAGAGATATCTTCTCCTGCAGACTGCACTTGGTACCGTAGGGCAGATAGACCAATTGACAGTCCATCCGTCCGTTAAGCGTCTCATTTGTGGTGAATTCCAATTTTTTTGTCGTCCCGCGGCTCGCCATTCGAATCTCTTCAGCCTCGATAGTTATTCCTTCTGGGCGTTTTGCAAAATGGTGCTCCTGAAGCGTTTTCCAGCCGGCCAGTATCACTGGGAGCTATCTGCCTTTCCGAGGTCTTTCTTTTTCAAACTTCATCCTCGATCCATGCCTCGCGTCGCATATTTCATCGCTACCCAGATGAAGGGGTTTGCGCCGTGCATCGAGCCCCACATGCCCGCACGTTCCGTGCTGCTGATAGAAAAAGAGTCGGATAAGGCTTGGTATCGAATGGCGCGTTCGGTCGCAGCAGATTCAAGCATAAGAGGCCTGGTGGCCTTTTCGTGGTTGCAATCGCCGGACACCTACAAGGTCAGCCCTCATTTGTCATTTATTAACAAGCCCTTTGTAGAGTCCGGCGCTGTCATTACGACCATGGGTGCGGCGGATGAGAACTCCGGCTTCCTCACCGGGAGCGAGCAGCGAAGAAAACTCTACGAGAGCGGAGAATTCAAGCCGACTCAGGGTGTCGTTCTGTGGTCTCGCGAGCAAATGATTCGATGGGCTAACGCTCATCCCGAACTCGAAGACGGTTAAAGGATTGCGGGTTCTGTAATGCCGGGATTCAGCCGTGGGCGTCTTTATCGAGTTTCCGGTGAGGCGCGCCCTCAAAGGTCGAAAACTTCTCCTCGAGCGAGTGCCGAAGCCATCGTGGATCGCAGCTCACTAATCCCCGCCCCATTTTGAAGACCAAGACCGTGATCTCCTTGTCGAAAGGGGGCTGCCCCGGTTGTTATAACCAGGAAATCTACCGGTGGTCAAAAGGACAATTGATACCAGTCCGAGAAGAGTCCGTGACACCAACAGACCAGGGTCTGCAGCTTCCCGGTGGTTGCGGGTGGCTTCGAACGGTAAAAGAGGAAAAAAACGGGCAGATGGTATTCGTGAGCCGAACCCAGGTGAATAGCCTCGGTCAGGAATGTTTGCCGTAAGTGCTGCAACCCAGATGAATTTCAGTTGTGCGTGCGGCTCAGTCAGACCTACAGGCCGTTCTGCTGCGGCATGCTCGCCAGAGGGTCATCGGCGGTTGTGCCGATCTTTTCTCGCCAAGTGAAACAATCTCTGCTTAGGCCACTACGCGTGTTGACGCTGGCTGCGGACTCGACCCGTCAACCGCGTGCTTCCTCTGACGTTTACCCACTTCCACCAAAGGGCGTAGTTTGCTAATAGACTATGCATGCGTCATTCGTGCCAGCGTTGTACGCACGAGCGCGGCAATTCGCTCCTTGGACAGCATTTCCCAACCCGGAAGTCGAAAGGCAAATGTTGCAGTCAGATAGATCGCTGCAATGCATAAGGTTACCGCTGCTATGCGAGGAATCAAATGAGCGGGATTGATCAAATTTCGAACCATGTAGGCGATCAGGCCTGCAGCAATCGTTACCCCTGTAACTTTGAACAAGTCACGATATAGTCCCACATCCTTAATGGTCGCGTCTACAGCCTTTGCGGCCCTCCAGGCTATGACTATGCGCTCAAGGGCCTGGGCTGCGACCGCAGCGATCGCCGCGCCCATCATTCCAAAGTGGCGGATAACCGGGAAGAGAACGCAAAAGAGACCAACGAAGATGGTAATGCGCACTACTAACAAAAAGTTGCGCAACCCCTTATATGCCCGGACTATGGGATCCAGAAGGAACACACTTAGGGGCAGCAGTAGTATGGATATTAAGAAGATGTTAGCGCTCTTTTCGTATGCTTTGGTATAAAACAGAACAATCAGGTCGTGCCCGGCAACCAGCAGAAGCATAAAGAGAGGAAATTGCATTGCGGAGAGGCGGTTGGTGGCCGCTGCGGTAATGTAACGTATGTCTGCTTTCCGGTTCTCTTGCTGCAGCGTGCTGACTCTCACGATCATCACGGATACTACTGATTCCAAGACTAAGGAGATAAGCGGGACATCCAACCAACCCACCGCATAGATCGCGTAATCGCCGGGCCCTAACGAGGCGCTAACGAAGTAGTTGTCGAGGTCTTTCTGGATGACCCACAGCAGTCCGAATGCACCGTACGGCAGTGCATAGGCAAGTTGTTCCTTGAAGAATTGCCAATCAAAGTGAGTCCAGAAACGGGGGAATCTGTCATGCAGATACCAGAATAGAAGTGCGGCTGCAAGCAATTGACTAAGAATCGTTGCGACGATCAAGCTTTCTATCGAACGGAAAAGGATCGCGGCGCCCGCCACCAGGAGCGCTCTCGTGAACTGGGTCCCAACAATAAAGATTGTGGAATATCGAACGTCCTGCAGCGCGGTTGGGACCTGTTGAACCAGGCTGGAAGTCAGCGTCAACAAGACGAGAATGCCCAGCAACATCGCGAGAGGTGCAAGGGCACTGGTGCGAAAAAGGGACTTAAGTAGCTGCGGATAGAACGCCAGGACGATAAGGGGAATCCATCCAGCAACAAAGTTATAAACCAAAATATTGAGTGCGATCTGCCCGCCGCGCTCAGGATGCCGAGGCATGAAATAAAACGCGCTCATGCCGACTCCAAAGGTGGCTACATTGGCGGCCGTCCCCACGAACAGAAAGGCTTCTTTATAAACGCCATATTCGGTGCGGGTCAGCAGACGAACCAGGAGTATCGGCAATCCGATGTTGAGGAGTACGGCGATGAACTTCGACGCGGTCAGCCAGAATGCCTGGACGGCAATCCCCGGTGGTTGTTTCGCGGTCGTCGCCATCATCCTGCGGGCCTTTTCCCTGTGCCGGACGGTTTAACAGCGTAGTGCATTCGGAATGAGCATGAGGCAGAATCCCCACGCGGTCAAGCCTGGGTCGTGCAATCGATTAACAGCCTCTTCCCCAGTGTTGTCTGGCTTTCGCATGGGCCTACGGCGCTTGCGATTTAGGGGTCTCTCCCGGCAACGTGGTGAAGGTCAAGTCGTGCATGGAACCTACATTGCCTGCGCTGTCCACCGACCTGGTCCGGAAATGGTAGGTGGTACCCGGCTGCAGATGGGTCAGGTTCACAGTGTGCGACAGAACCATGGCTTTATCGAGGTCCGAACTCTGCCCATAGGCGGTGGTCTTGCCATAGATGAGCTGTGTAGTGGCTGGCTTATAGGTGCCCCAAAAGATGGCCGCGGTGGTGCTCCCAATCGTTCCCGGCTTGCAACCGGGATAATAGTTATGGTCGCAATTTACCTTCTCGCTGATCGGAGGATCGGTATCAGCATAGGGCCCGGAGAATGGATTATTCTCCGGAGTCACAGTCGAATTCGCCAATCCTTGGCGGTAGCGCACGAAGTCGAAGCTGAACTCATACAATTGGCTGAACTGTTTTCCACTCCAGCTATAATCGCCCGGAGAATCGAAGGCGTGCTGGAATAGTAGGTCGCCGCGATCACGCTCAACGGTGTCGCCCGTCTGGAGCCAGTACCAGGCATATGCCATGGAGACGAGGTTGTTGAGCGCCGTGTGTGCCGAACTACGTGTGGCTGGCAGGATGTATCGGTTGTAGTCGAACATCTTTTGCCCGGGAATCCAGTTGTCTCGCCACAATCCGTCCAAGGCTTCTTTGATCACCGGGAGAACTCGATAATCGGGGTGGCCTTCGGCCTGGTTGAGTTCATACCAGTGGATGAGTGTATCCATTGCCAATCCGACCATAAAAGGATGCACCGCCCCGACCTGCCCATTGCCGACCATGTTCAGGTTGCCCATGAGCTTGTCGATATTGCGTTGCAACAGCGGCCATCGGGGAGAGCCAAGCATCTCGTTGGCCATCCAGGCATTACTGCGGTAGGCGTTCTCGCGAATCCAGTAAGGGTCCACAGTTCCACCATGGACGTGCTGCGGGCCCACCGTCGCCAGGATATTGATCGCCTGCCGCATAGCCTGCGAATGGGTCCGCTGGTAGTTCATCGCCATCCCGTAGGTAAACATGGAGTAGCCCTGCATGGCGCCGTTATTAGCAATCTGATAGTTCGCGTAGGGGGCGAGGATCGCCAGGGCACAGTGTTGCCAATGCGCGTGGCTCGCGTGTCCGGCTGCGGCAGTAAAGGAATCAATGCTCTCGAACACCCGGCCTCCATCGTAGAACCAGGCATCTCCACTCCATCCCCAGTTGTCCACGAAGTTGCCTACAGTGTTTTGTTGATCGCGATAGGCGCACCACTTGTCGCCCAGTTCGACCATCTGCTTCTCCCACGTGGACAGGCCGGGAATCTTCGTGATCGTAAGCTGCGGACGAGGGGCCGTGGCCTGCGGCAGGACGGTAAATTCATAGGTTGCCGTCTGCTGCTGGCCGTTGGTTTCGAAGGTGAAGGTTACCGAGTACTTTCCCGGAATGGTGTTGGGCCGTGTCCGGACGCGAAACGTCAGAGTGTGATCATTGTTGTTTCCATTGTTGCAGGAGCCGAGATTCCGCAGTCGGTCAAAAGATTGATCGTCGCCGTCGAGGGCGGCGAGACTGCTCCAGGCGCACGAGAAGTGCACGCTGATGGCGTCAGCATTGCCCTTATTGCCGTTGGCTCCCTCCTGCTTCACCACCCCGTCACTGCCGTTGTTGTACCCGTGCTGGTTATAGATGTAGAGCTTGCCCACAGGTCCGGAGATCAGTACGGGCTGCACCTGAAAGTACATGTCGCTGCCGGCGAAGACTTCGTTCGGCCCCAGGGTATAAAGCTTAAAAGCCGGTGCAGCGGACGGGTCGGTGGGCAGGGTCCGCATGGAGAGCAAGGAATTCTTTCCGTCGCCCGTCTGCGGCCCCGGCGCAGTGGACATCTCCCCATGAGAGTCGACGGACGCAACATAGATGTAATACTGACCGTCGCCGGCAGGCGGATTGTAGGGAAGCAGACGGTTCACCGTGACGCGATGAGTGGTGACCAGCGCCGCCTCGGCGGTCGCCGGGACCCACCGTTCCGGCTCATAGTTGGTATCACGCGCAATCAGCACCTGGGAGGTGCTGGGGTGCACCGTGTTCCATAGAACATCGACCGTTGTCTGGGTGGCGTTCTCGAAATGAAGGTTGGTGATCTCGCGTGAACGTCCAGTGCTCGCAGAGGCTTCACCGATGAACAACAGGATCGCCAATGCACCTACTACCGCAACACGAAAGGCCCGAAAGAAAAGCATGACATAAGAATCTCACTGGCACGCCCGAACCGCAAATCTCCCTCCCCTGCCCCAGCGAGTGCGGGACCAGAAAATGTCACTTTATTGCCCGTCTTCCCTAGCGCGCATGCCTAGTGCGCATGCGGCACCAGCCCAGACAAGATCTGTTGGTTGCGCTCGCTCGGCGCGATTTTGAATATTCCGTCCGCTCCTCCCAAGGTTTCATCCGGATCGAGTTGATCGAAGAAGGCGTGCACGGCTTTCCAGGATATACGCGAGTCGTCGCCTTCAACCCAGTTCCACTCCGGTTCTGGAGTATTGGCTAAAACGCGGCGGGTCACCCAGACGCTGCCGCCCTTGCGCCAGGTCTCCAGGGTAATCGCGGCAAACATGGAGCGCCACGCGGCCACGTCCCCCGTCACCGGCTCCACCGGGACCAAGTAGGGAAGGCTTTTAGCACGCGTATCGAAGAGCCGGTATCGAACTGCGAACAGCCCGTCCTGGCCCGTCAACAGAAAGACCTTGTCGGAAACGCTGCACTGAGAAAGCACAGCCACCCGGTTGTCCTCCTGCTGCAGCGCCGACTTAACGCGGTTGGCCGATAGACTAATCGCATTACCGATTGATAAGGCGCCTATCAGCAATGCTATTGCCCATGCGGAGGAGCGGCTGGAGCGCCATTCGCTCATCACCACGGCGGCGCCAAGAAACAGAAAGGGAAAGATCGCCAGGTAGCGCTCGATGGATCCGCTCTCGTACGCCAGCGCCACCATAAGATTGGGGATTAGGGCAAGGACAAATACATAAAAAACGCGCCGGCCGATTACCGAAACGAGCAGACGCCACATCAGGAATGCGACCCCGAGATAGAAGATAGCTGCTTTCGCCAGACTGACACGAAGAATATCCAGCCATGTGACCTTCGCATAGGGATCATGAAACAAGAACCTCTTGAAGACAATCCCTTCGTTGCTCATGGCAATTAAGGAGCGCGGCATACCAAAAAACGATCGCAGCAGGCGGCCCTGGCGGGATACGCCATGAGCGGCTTCGCGGACCCAGTGCATGAGATCGGCCCAGTTGGAAATTCCTCGAAGGTGAATGGCGACGGAGTATCCCACCGCCACGACTAATCCTGTGACTATACAAAAGCGGACCGCGAAGTTCACAAAACGACGGCTGACCGGCGGCTGCCAGGAGGCCGGTGACAAGTTCCGCGAGAATAGAACGGCAGGAACTGTGAAAGCGTACGGCAACCAGAAAAGTACGGCGATGCCAGCTAAGAATCCTGGCGCCCAGCCTCGGGAACGTTGTCCGGAAGCGACATAAGCCGCAAGGATCAGGCAAGCAACGCCGGGAATATACGAGGTTCCTGAACGGGAGTAGCTCAGAATCGTATTGGTGTATAGAAACCCAATGGCAGCCAGCGCCGAAAATACGGGCGACCTGGTAATCCGCAACCCCCAAGCTGCAATACAAATCGCACAAACCAGCGTTCCTATCCAATTCAGCGCCACCAGCGCTGCCGTGACCGACCACAGCCGCACATCGGCGGCATTGCGGCTCACCAGGTGCGATGCCAGCGGCGACAATACCGCCCCCAGCGGTCGCAAAAGAAGGTGACCGGAGTCGGCCATGCGAGCGGTCGCGGCCGGGTCACCGCGCAGGTAACCTAAAATATCGTCAATGTAGAAGTAGGAGTCGCCAACGAACGAGGAACGCGTAAACACAACCTCGACCAGGAACGCGATTGCGACGGCAAGGTAGACACCGGCCTGCACCTTCGATGGCGGCGTCGGCTCAGCATAGGGAAGAGGGTCGAAGAGTTGCTTAAATCGTGCCTGTAGGTTTTTGGTCGCTGCTATCATGCTGGTTCTCATCAGGCTGCGGTAACCTGTCCTTAGACCCGCAAAAGCTTTTGGTCATCTCGATCAAGCATCGTTCTTGGATCTGCTGGTGGCTCCAAACCCGTTTACGCTCTGCGGTTATTCCGCCCCTCGGGCCCGTCGCACACAAACATCTCCGATTTAGCGTCGGGGATGCCGTTGGATGTTCGTTTTCAGCACTCGTGACACGAGCCTTGGCGTAAGGCGAAGCTACCGCTTGTTTGTTTGGGTCGCCGTCTAGTCTAGCGGTTTGTGCGTTTCAAAGCGCGCGGTCGCACCTGCATGGTCACCCGGTTTATCGAATGCATCCATGATAGCGCTTCAACTCGAAGCTGTCCGTAAACCGCGGCAGCGCCCACTCCGGCGCCGACGGGCTGCGGTAAACAGCCGGATCAGGTCTCGACGGAGAAGGGCTGAATCCGTTACTCTCGATGAGCGGCAACTTATTTCAGACCAGCGGATAAGACTTCAACATGAGCATCGACGTGCTGTCCATCATAATTCCGGTCTACAACGAACGCAAGACGGTGATGCAATTGCTGCGGCAGGTCGCACAGCAACCACTCAGCCTTCACAAGGAGCTCATTATCGTGGACGATTGCTCCACCGACGGAACGCGTGAGTTTCTGCAGCAGAGCAATCTGCAAGAGAGCCTCGGGTGCGATGGGGCCAACTCGGTGAAGTATGTCATGCATGAGCAAAACAAGGGCAAAGGCGCAGGCGTGCGCACTGGACTTGAACACGCGACCGGCGAACTGGTATTGATCCAGGACGCCGACCTGGAATACGATCCGCGGGACTATCCTTTGCTGATCGCGCCCATCCTCGAAGGCCATGCCGACGCGGTCTTCGGGAATCGATTTCACAGCGGTCCGCATCGCGTCCCGCGCTACTACCGTTACCTGTTGAACCGCTTCTTCTCCATGGTTTGTAATCTCCTTACTGGTCTCGCCATCCACGATGTGACCGCGTGTTACAAAGTGTTCCGTCGGGAACTGTTGCAGGACATGCACCTGCGCTCCGACCGCTTCAGCGTCGAGACCGAAATGACGGTGAAGCTGGCCAAGATGGGTGTCCGCATCTACGAGGTCCCCATCGTTTACCACGGCCGGACTTATGCCGAAGGCAAAAAGATCAGCTGGAAGGACGGCTGGATTGCGCTCTACGACCTGGTAAGATTTCGCTTCAAGAACTGAGGCGGGTTGAGTCGGCTTTAGGCTTTACCGCGTCGCAGCAAGTCCTTAGATGGTTTCCCCAAGCAGTCGCCATCTCATTCGAAGCGGGGCGTTTGTCCGCGGTGTACGCGGCGCTAGAGCAGATCCTGAGTTGGTGTATCCGGTAGAGCACCGCCTCAGCGGCGGCTTGGGAAGCTGCGTCTGAATTCGGCTTCCGCCGCTGAGGTAACCAGAACCCCTACCTCAAGCGGCTGAAGCCTCGTCCCTTTCTACAGCCTTGATATGTACGCCTGAAAGGCGTGCCCACCCAACCCCGGATACAGGAACTCGGGAATTGCGCTAGCGACCCCTAGGAGCGATGAGCAGGGAGCTCATCGACATACCGAAACCATTCAGATCGTACTCCCGAATTCTCCCGTTAAACTGCAAAATTCCGTTGGTGACCGTGGCGTTGTAGTGTGAGGTGTAACCCCTGTACTGACCTCCCGCCAGCAGGTAGCCATCGTTGTAACTTGCGGCCACGACGCCGTTTATTTCAACGTCGTAAACGTTGTGACCGGCGGCGGTTACGTTATTACCCGGCTCCCCGTAAAGAGTCAGATTGTAGGAGCCATTCGGAAGCGCGATGGATAGATTGGTGTCATTCTCTGAGGTAGTGCTCTGGGCATAGAGTTGGGCATCCGTAGTCCCGGCCCATTGCAGTGAATGGGCTTGCCATGTTCCTTGCAGGTAGGCAAAGCCAACGCCATCGCTAATTTCATAAGTGGTGTCCCAGCCTCCGACAAGGTTTCCCCACCAAACGTTGCCGAGATGGTCCGTGTAGCTGGTGGAGTGCTGCCCAAAATTCAGACGGACCGAACCATCGGGTGACACCGGGATGAAATAAACATCGACATAGGCGTTGGCAGTACTGTCGGCGACACTGGTGATGATGACCGTAGTCCTGGTCAGGGCGGACAGTGAGGATGGTGCGGTAATTAGACCGCTCGCCGAAACGTAAGCTCCTGCTACTGGCGGCGACAGGGAGTAGGTGGCGTCGGTATCTTCATTTCCGGTTACCCAGGAATTGATCTGGTAGGTGGCGCCCGTCACGATGGCGATGCGCTCGCGGTCTGTTCCCACCGCGGTCCCCTGCAGCTGCACATCCATAGAAACAGGGGAGAATCCAGGACTGCTCACGGTCACGGTCACGCGGTTATGTGCCGTCAGCCCAATCTGGTTGTTGGTTTGGGTGTACGGGGTGAAGTCGATCTGCTGCCCGTGGACGTCGGCTACTTCAAAGTATTGGTCGACGTTCTGGAAGCCAACATTACGCCGGAGATCGACCGCCGCGTCGGTTAGCTGCTGCGGGTCGAACTCGCTGCTTACGATGCCGGAATCCCAATTGTCGCTAGGCACTGTGCCATCAAGAAGCACCAATCCGTAGACCTGAAGGGTGTTTAGGATCGCCTTTTCATAGGGACATTTATCGGTCAGGGAAGTGTTACTGCAAAATTCCCCCACATTAAACGATGACTTGAGGCGGAGATGAGCACCATAGGGCAGCCAGTCGAAGATGAACGTCCCTCCGGAGGGAAGCGACGGGAATCCGGTGGAGTTCAAGGGAATGGAGAAAGACGTATTACTCACGGCAGTCGCCAGCCAAGTGTTGTTGGCCGCCGCCCAAGCGCCGGTATATGGGTGGAAATTGCCGATCACAATGTGGAATTGGCAGCCTATGGTGTACGTAAAACCGTTGCAGGGAAGTTGGCACTGGAGATACGATTGCGAGCTCCCGGGGCCGCAACGATTCGACTCGATCGTAAAGGTCGTGGTCGCTCCCGTCGTGGCACTGAGGAGACTCATGTTAGGGTGTCCACCCACTACCCCATTGCCTTGCACGGCGGGCCACAGGTTACGCGGCGAGATGTACTGATTGCTCAAGGTCGTGCGAATGGCATGACCCAGCGTCACACAATTGCAGGCGGGATCGAGAATGTCTTGCTGTACCACATTCCACCACTCCTGCATGTGAATCGAGGTGGCGCTCAGGGGTGAACCGCCGGCGTCGGTGCCTCCGGTGATAACGTTCGAGTATGAGAACCAGTGCTGCCCGCCTTGCGAATTGCACAGATTACATAGCACAGAGAGGCCAGACACTATGGGCCTACCCATGTTGCACGTTAATCCAGTGGTATCAACCGGGATACCTAGCGTCCCTCCGATGCCTGGCGTCTGCGAGAGCACGCTAGCCATGTAGTTCCCATTCAGAATGGAACACCCTCCGGTAATGCCGCTGATGTAAACCCGAATTGGGCTTTGAAGAGTGCGAATGGAGTTCGTCGTGTAGGCAATCGTGGTGGGATTGCCCGACGTGATGAGATAAGTCCGGTAATCCATGAAAAGGTTATACATCTCGGCATCGTCGCCAGTCTGGATATTGATCGCGAAGATGTGCCGGTCGCGGGCAACCAGAACGTCTTGTGACCAGCCATTCTGCATGTTTACGTTGGGCGGCAAGGGGATGGGAAAGCGCGTGTCCTGGTAGGGCACGGAGTCGGTGGCATATTGAAAGTGCATCAGTTGCGTCGGCGTGGAACTGTTTACCACATTGTCGTAGAAGTTCAAGAGCCCGGGCTGGAGCAGTTTGAAGGTGTGAAAAGTCGGATTGCCTGGGGTATCATCGCTGGCCCGCCGCATCCAATAGGAAGAACGGCTATCGACCGGCAAGCCATTGATCGGCAGTTTGTAAACGCTGTCATTGGGAAGCAGTTGCTGGCCGCGAGACACATCCTGCGCCCACACCGTTGCGGGAGCGGTATACACCCCAGTCGAAGGATTCATAGACCCAGGCCCGCTGACACTCCACACTGGATTTGGGCAACTGGTGGTGAACGCGTGCGTGCTTCCGGCATTAACAGGCGGAGGGGTCCCATCCGACGTAATGCTGCACTGTTGCGGCTTTTGGGCCCACGCAGAGCCTAGGAACACGAAAATTATGAAAAAGCCCAGCGCGAGGTACTTATATCTCATCCAGAAATCTCCTTCTAACTTTCAACAAGGCCAGAATCGATGCTCCGCGAGGACAAACCCATGGGCGATGTACGGCAATGTAAGCGTCAGCTTCTGCCGACCGGAAAATAACGTTGCATGGGAAGCTCGAGACGCTGTTTCCAAATCTTGTGAGAACCTCTTGGTAAAAACGCGCCCAGCCATCGCTCTCGGGCGCCATAGAGCAAGTATCGCGTCTGAGGGCTGTTGCGGCCAGCCAGAAGTCGCCGATGGGGGCACGAAAGTAACCAGTAACAACGATGACTTTGGTTACTGTGCTTGGCAAGAGGCGTGGCCAATATCGGCCATAGCATTCGACGCAGAGCCGAACCGGCTGAGGCTGCGACTCCGCCTGAGCCGCGAGACGTTCAGTCCTCGGGGGATCACCAGCAGTCGGCGAAGAGAGGCGGGGTTTTTGCCAAGCAAGATCCGCCCACCGCTGAAAATATGGTGGACTTAAAGCTTTGCCGGGAAGGGTGGAAGCCGCCGGCAATCGACCTTGGAAAATCTGGGCCGCCGGTCGGGTGGGCATGGGCCCATCAACTGTACGGTTACAGATGATGGGCCCACGCCAACGGGTTTGATGGCCGGTTAGTGTCCGCCCGTGGTGAAGGTCTGATCGTGGTACGCTGCCATGTTGCCTAATGCGTCCGTTGTCAGCGTCCGGCAGTGATAGGTGGTGTTAGGTGCCAGCCCCGTTATGGTCACGGTCGCATCGTAAACGTTCGCCACTCCCTGAGATGCTGCGGTTTGGTCCGGTACCACCCTCGTTGCTGCGGACCTGTAGGGATAGTTTGCCGAGAGCATGGCCTGGAAACCGAAGTTGGGGAACGGTTGCATACAGTTGGGCGGCTGTGGGTTATTTAGATTGCACGCCGTGGGAGCCGCCGTCCCGTAGTACACGGTCACCGTAACGTTGGGTTTGAAGGTATTCAACGAAAAGGTAGCTGTGGTAGCCGTGACGCTGGGCCTTGGGAGCACCGGGTTCATAGTCGGTGGCCTGGTGCCAACGCCCGGCCCCCACACGAACTGGATCGGTGTCGTGTAGTCGTGCCAGGGCGCGACGCAAGGATGCGACCCGTTGTCGCAAGGGCTGGCGGCTGCCTGGACGGTTTCGACCGCCGGGGACGAGCCATCCGGGTTCTGGCCGGACCTCCATCTTACGTAATCGAAACTCCACTTGTAGATCTGATTGAACTCCTTGACCGACCAGGTCCAGCCCGCGCCCAACAATCCGCCCGGATTGTAAAAACTGGCATCGTCAAAGACGTGATTGAAGAGGTCATCGCCTTGAGCCAGATATTTGTTGTTGCCGGTCTTGCTCCAGTACCAGGCGTAAGCGGGCGCGACCAGGTCGTTCAGTGAGGTTGCACCGTAGAGATTTCCTCCCACCAGGTTAAAGTCAACCGGAACGTCGTACGGCTGGTAGGCCAGGGTGTGAGTCGCGGCAATGTACTGGGTGGAGGACCACCAATCCAGCACTTTCTTGATCTCCAGTAGGACCCTCGCATCCGGGGTGTTGCCTTCGGCTACATCAAGCTCGTAATAGGTGATGAGGGCCTCCATGACCAGGCCGATGGTGAACGGATGGGCGCCGTACGCCTGCTGGTTGGGATTATGCAGGTTGAGGTTATAGGTCTGGTCCAGGTAACCTAGCAGCACGTCAACCTCTCGCGGCACAAGCGGATTTCGCGGTGCGCCGGCGATCTCGGCGGCCAGCCGGTCGTCCAGCATATAGGCCCCGATGCGGGCGGAGAAAACGTTAAGCACTACTGGTAGCGGAGAGTCTGTAGGTGGCATTATTGGCCAGGGTTTGGACAGCTTGCTGCATGGTCGAGTCGCCGGTCCGCAGGTAGTTCATGGCTATGCCATAAGGAAACTGGTTGGGTTCTTGGATGAAACCGCCTTTGGTCGCGATGGCCGTGTCTTTGTACGGCTCCATCGCCAGTTGGGCGCAGCGCTTCCAGTGATCGCGATGCGCTGGGTTCTGATATCCCGGCATTCCCAGTACGTTGTGATCGTAGTCTGCAATCTGCTGGTAGATGCGTCCGCCATCATAGTTCCATGCCTCAAAATAAATGCTCGAAGGCAAGTCGAAATAGC
>OBLU010001946.1_pt1 | contig 19093 bp, 23 predicted proteins | sample 1518681 | NCBI WGS metagenome assembly OBLU01 (sample SAMEA3539304, study PRJEB22396) | soil metagenome | biome: tundra; feature: field; material: soil | place: USA | collected 2010-05 | depth 0.15 m | reverse complement strand
TGCACTACGTAGAGCGAGAAGACCCGGGTCACAGGCACGCCGGCAACCGCCCCGCAGATGGCCGTCATCTCGGTGCGGCACTTCCCCGTGCCCTCAGCCAGGCCCCGGCACCTGCGCCCCCAGGCCACACCAGCGCCAGCCGTAGCAAGAACCCCAGCTCACAAACTTGCAGCCGAAACCATCACGAAACTCTCCGAACCACTTGACAGACTCCCCCTTACGCTGGTGTCGCGTGGCATCCTTACACGTACGGTCGCTAGTGTGTTCGATATGGTGAAGGTGGTGAAGCGGGCGTACAAGTACCGCTTCTACCCGACCCCGGAGCAGGCAGCGGAACTGTCCAGGACATTCGGATGCGTCCGCAAGGTCTACAACCTCGCGCTCGAAGCGCGTACGGCAGCGTGGTACCAGGGGCAGGAACGTGTCTCCTACGTCCAGTCCTCCGCGATGCTGACCCAGTGGAAACGTTCCGATGACCTCGTCTACCTCAACGAGGTCTCGAGCGTCCCGTTGCAGCAAGCCCTGCGGCACCTCCAGTCGGCATTCGCGAGGTTCTGGGAGAAGCAGGCCCGCTACCCGAGGTTCAAGTCGCGGAAGAAGTCCCGGGCGTCGGCGGAGTACACCCGGTCGGCGTTCCGGTATCGCGATGGCCAGTTGTGGCTCGCGAAGATGGCCGAGCCGCTGGCCGTGGTCTGGTCGCGCCCCCTGCCGGTCGGCGCGGGACCGTCCACAGTGACCGTCAGCCGGGACGCGGCCGGACGCTGGTTCGTAGCCCTGCTCTGCGAATGCGTTGTCGAGCCCCATCCGGCCAGCGATACGGTCGTCGGCGTCGACGCGGGTATCACGTCTCTGGCGACCCTGTCGACCGGGGAGAAGATCGCCAATCCCCGGCACGAGCGCCGCGAGCGGGCACGGCTTGCGCTGGCACAGCGGCGTCTGGCCCGCACGCAGAAGGGCTCGGCCAACCGGGACAAGGCCCGCGCCAGGGTGGCGCGGGTGCATGTCCGGATCACTGGTCGGCGGAGAGATTTCCTGCATAAGCTCACGACCAGGCTCGTCCGCGAGAACCAAGCGGTCGTGATCGAGGACCTGAGCGTGCGGAACATGGTCCGCAACCGTCATCTGGCCCGCGCGATCTCGGATGCGGCGTGGCGGGAGATGCGGGGCATGCTGGAGTACAAGTGCCAGTGGTACGGGCGGGACCTGGTGGTGATCGACCGCTGGTACCCCTCTAGTAGGACCTGCTCGGGGTGCGGGCACGACGCGGGACCGCTGCCGCTGAATGTCCGCGAGTGGGCCTGCGTGAACTGCGACACCCGGCATGACCGGGATATCAACGCCGCGCAGAATATACGAGCGGCCGGGCTGGCCGTGCTTGCCTGCGGAGCTAGCGTAAGACCTCAGCGGGAGTCCTCCCGGGCGGGCGGCCGGCGGTGAAACAGGAACCCTGGCGGGTGACCGCCGGAATCCCTGTCCTTCAGGGCGGGGAGAAGTCAACGGACGACCCGGACCTTCACGGAGCCGGTCGGACCAGCGGCCACGCGGGCGTGCGTTGTCACCGCGGTGTCGTGCCTGCCGGCGGATCGGGGTCATGGAGACGGCGTACTTCCACGACCTGGACGCCGAAGGTCTGGAGCCTGGCCAGGAGCCCGTGCAGGGCGGCCTGGTCCCGCAGGGGGCCGTGCAGGATCGTTTCGAGCGGCTCAATCGAGGCGCTCAGCCGCTCGAAGTCAAGCAGGACTTCGGGCGGGAGTATCCCGACTACGCGGATCTCGTAGTAGGACGATGGCAACGTGGCCCCCAGCAGGTCGCGATGAACACGGGCTAAAGCTTCACGTTCCTGCGTCGCGGCCGGGCCCGCCCCATGCACCACGGGTGAATTCGTCACCCTGGCGAGATTTCGCGCAGGGTGTTGACATCACCCTCACCCGCGAAAAGTTTATAACGAGACCGACTCGATAAAGACGAGCTAGCCCATCGGACACGGCGGTGTGCTATCTTAGAGGGTCGGAAACCGAGTCGGCCGGATCAGGGGACACCGATGACGACCAGCTTCGGCGCCCGCGCGGCCGCCCGCCCTAGTCTCCAGCCTCATCGACAATCCGGACCTGTTCTCGATCGTGGTCGCCGTTCTGGCCGGGATAGTCGGCGTTGTCTCGTTGACCGAAGCGCGAGCCAGCGCCCTTATCGGCGTCTTCATCTCAGTGACGACCATCCCGCTGCCGCTGATATAGCCCTGTCCGTCGCGTATGCAAGCTGGAACCAGGCTTGGGGGCGGCATTTCAGCTACTTCTCAACGTGACGGTGCTGATCGCCGAGGGCGCCTTGGGCCTGCGCGTCCAGCGGATCAATCTGGGAGCCCGCGAACGGGCAGAACCATCGCGGAATGCGCCAGGTGTCGGCTGATCACCTCTCGCCGTCAGCGAGGTTCAGGCGCTGGATGATCGCAGCCGCGAGCTCCTCCGGCGTACCATCGGCCGGCACGACAATGGCACTCTCCGGCGGTCGCGGCACCTCCAGATCATCGAATTGGCTCTCCAGGAGCTTCGCGGGAAAGAAATGCCCGTGCCTGGCGGTGAGCCGGGACACGTCGATGTCATGACCGATATCCAGGAACACGAGCCGTGCGGCGGGACGCCCGTCCAGGAGCACATTCCGGTATGCGAACTTTAGTGCCGAGCACGCCACGACACCGGACTCGCCCGCTGCGCCGCGTTCGTCCATCTAGGCGGCAATCGCACTCAGCCAAGGCCACCGGTCGTCGTCGGTCAGCGGTATTCCGGCGGCCATCTTGGCGACGCTGGCGGCGGGGTGAAAGGAATCGCCGTCAGCGAAAGCCCAGCCAAGTCGGCCTGCCAGCAATGCGCCGACCGTCGACTTGCCGCTGCCCGACACCCCGGCCATTACTACGATCATTGCGTGACCCCACCATCTCAACTAGCAATGTGGACATTGGCCCAGTCGGTGGCCGTGTCTCTGACTGCGCCGGCCTGCTGGTGTCTTGCGCCGCGAGCGTAAGCGCCACGGGTGAAGAGCGCGACTACATCGATAACGATGATCAGGATGGATCAAGGGATAAGAGGCGAGGAAGAACATCTGGCCAATCGCGTTTGTGGGTCCTTCCGATAGCAGAATCTCCATGTAACCAGAAGGCTCCGCCCATGGCCCGGCTCAGGAATCACCCACGCCGGATGATCCCGTGGCCCTCCGCACCTCCGCAGCCCCTAAAAAGGCTCAGCTCGGGGCTACCAGTTTCCTGCCGCGGTCAACGAGGCGGCGCCGATCGTCGCCCGGCCGACGTCCCTACGCACGCTGTGCCGCAGTCACCCTGCCGGGATGAGCCAATCGCCCCTTGTCAGGGTACATACTCTGCCCATGGGCGTCAGTGGGAGCACCGCACTGATCATCAATGGCGCAATTCTGCGATTTGCGGTCAGCTGGCATCCACAGAATTTTGATCTCGCGCAGCAGGCCTGCGGCACGGGCAGGCGGCCTTGAACCGGACTCGGAGCGGGGGCGGCCGCGGGGCACCTCAATCGCCGGCTGCTGCGTTATGCCGGGGCCGCGCGTGTTCACCTGGTGGTCACCGTCGTGCCCGGACTGGTCGGAACGGGGCTGATCCTAGCCCAGGTTGATCTGCTCGCCCGCGCCCTGGCCGTTGCTGCCCGCGGCGACGTTGCGGCCGCGCTGTCGGGCACGCTGGCGGCACTGCTGGTCGTGGTAGCGGCCCGGGCGGCGGTGAGCTATGGCGGGGAGGTGGCTGCGCTGCGAGCGGCCGCGACCGTGAAATCGCAGCTGCGCCGGGCGCTCACCGTCCGCTCCCTGTGGCTGGGCCCGGTGTGGTTGGGGGCCAGCGGGCGGGCGAGATCACCACCCTGAGCGCCAGGTCGAGCAGCAACTGCGCGGTGACCACGAGCCTGGCTGGCTGGCTGGCTGACCGCGGTGATGTCGCCGAACCCGACGGTGCTGAATGCGGTGACCGTGAAGTAGAGCGCATCGGTGCGGGTCAGGGAGTGGGTGCTGAAGCTGGCCGGGTTCGTTCGGGCCATCGTGAAGTAGGCCGATGCGAACAGGAGCAGGAACAAGGGCACCGTGGCGGCCAGGGCCTCGACGGTGCGCAGGGCCGGATACCTGGCCCTGATGATCGCGCGCACCTGCCAGATGGTGACGGCAAGCAGGCTCAGCAGCCCGCCCGCCAAGGTCAGCGGCACGTTCTTGATGTGATCCAGCGGCAGCAGGTAGTACAACGCGACCAGCACGACGGTCGTGGCGAGTGCGCGGAGCAGCCGCAGCCCGAGGAGCCTGCGGCGCTTGGCCGGGGGTAGTTCGTTGCGGTCTGCCTGGGCGCTCATGGCGCAGCGCCGGCCGGGTCCGCCAGAGCCGTCATCGCCCAGCCGCATCTCCGCTGATGAGTGCGGGGCGCTGTCATCGGGTGGTACGCCTTGTGCCGCAGTTCAGGGTTCAGTTTTCCTGCGCGCGGACTGGCTCCGCGGTTGCGGGGCTTCCGTCGCGGGGGGCGGTGTTTCCGGTGGGGGCTGCGGTGTTTGCGGAGGGGGTTGCGGGGGCTGGGGTCGGCGTGAGCCTGGCCGAGGCCACGTATGCCACCACCACGGCCACGATCACCAGCGGCATCACGGCCAGGGCGTCCGAGGCTAGCAGCAAGGTGGCCAGCAAGACCGAGGTCAGCGGCAGCCTGAGCATCACCACGGTCATCGCGCCGATTCCCATGGCCACGCCGTCGACAAGCGGCAGCCCCGGCAGGTGCGACAACGCGATGCCGCCCGCCGCGCCGAGGAACATGGCCGGGAACGTCGGGCCGCCGCGGAAGCTGCTCAGCGACGCCCCGTAGGCGAGCCCTTTGCAGGCCAGGAGCAGCAGCAGCGCGCCGACGGTATAGCTGGCGCTGTGGGTGATGAGCGGGCCCAGATCGGATTGCCCGGAAAACAGCACGTCGGAGGAGCCCTTTCCGGTGGCCGCAGCGTACGCGATCGCAAGTCCGGCGATAGCCAGGGCGACCACCGGCGTGGCGAGCAGCAGCCACCGCTCGACGTGAGGCCGCAGGAACAGCCCGAGCCACCGGATCGCGCTGCCGAGCGGCACGGCGATCAGCCCGATCGCCAGCGCCCACAAGAACTCATCGCCGGTCGGATGCCCGACGTGGGGAAGGTTAGGAATCGCCAGCGAAAAGGTGCCCAGGCCGGTCAAGGCGTCCAGGCCGATGAAGATAAGCGATCCGATGCCTGCGGCCAGCAGGCCAGGTACCAGCACAAGCTCCAGCATGGCCCCGCTCAGCCCGGAGGCCTCCATCAGCAGGAATGCCCCGGTCAGGGGCGAGCCGAGCAGTGTGCTGACGGCGGCGAAACTTCCCGCCGCGGCCACCACGGTCTGGGTCCTGGCTGGAGTGTCCCGCTTGACCAGGCGGACCGCGAGGACGCCGAGCCCGGCGCCGAGGGCGATCACGGGGGCCTCGGGTCCGAGCACCACGCCCAGGCTCAACGTCGCCAAGGCCGCGAGCACGACGCCGGGAAGCTCGGCCGGCGAGGGCGGCCCTTCACCCGTCTTGAACCCGTCGGCAGGTGACTGGCCGCCCTTGCCGGGCAGGTACCGGATAGTGAGGCCGACCAGCACCCCGGCCAGCAGCAGCGGCAGAAGCGGCCACCACAGGGGTTCGGAGTGAAAGCCGACGGCCTTGGGCAGGTCTGCGAAAACCCATACCTGCAGCTTGCTGATCAGCGCGAGAAAGAAGTAGGACGCCGCCGAGATAGGAACGCCGATAATGGCGGCCAGCACCAGCAGCACGACGTAGCTCCGGGACCGCAGCAGCGCAAGGGGATCGGACAGTGTTGTCACCAGCGCCCTCCTAGCTTCCGGCGGGACACGCAAGGCGAGTCGCCTGGGCCAAGGTTCAAGACCCGCAACCGACCCGGCGCCGGACCCCGAATGATGAGTGAAACGCTGTTTGCCGTCCCAGTGACCGGCACCCGCGGGGCGCGTCACGGGTGCTACTGCTTGTTGACCCGGGCGCCCTGTAATCCGGGGCAGTCATCGCCGACATGCCCGCGACTCTGCGAGGATGCCTAGCCCGGATCATGGACCGCTCCCGCCTGGGTATCGCTTAGCCCGACGATCACCAATGCCCCTGGTTCCCACGGGCTGCCGCTCTGACGGTAGGACGCCACCCGGCCTGTTACCTCACCCACCGCGGGTGACTTCGCCAGGCGCAGACTCGCAGACCTCGCCGACGTGCTCCGGCCGCCGCTGGACCCTCACAGGCCAGCGTTAATGGAGGTTGCCGGTCATCGTGTCGGCCCCGTGAAATCATCCGGAGTCTCCGCGTCTGACCGCTCAATCGGGCACGCAGCGGGCACGCTCATGGCCCCAGTGACCACTAACCCATCGAGTCCGGGCGTGTCTCCCGGCAGGAGACGCCGGTTGTCATGGCGCATGTCATGCTGCGGTGAGCGTGCTGCGCTCCAGGGAGTCAATGTAAAGAGACCCGGACAAACGACTTTGGCTAACGTGGTTGGTGACAAGTTTGTGTGGGAGTTGACCGCGTTGGAATACCCGAAGAGCGGAGCTATTGACCTACTCGGCAGCGTTCTTGAGGCTGCTCGCATAGAAGTTGTGCGCGCATGCGAGGGTCACGTCCATGGGGTGGTCGCGGCTGATCGCGTTGGCTCCCATTTGTGGCTCTCACTGCCTCTGGGCGGCCAGGAGCTGTCCATGGCGAGCATGATCAAGGACTTCGCGGCACCTGGATACCTGCCCTGATTTCTCCCTCGTCATTAGGCTGGCGGACCTGCATTCGAATAGCAATGCTGCCGAGGCGGGGTTCAGTGCAAGTGCGAGTCGGCAGGGAGTGGCCAGCGACCTGGCGACCGGCCGTATCCCGCCGGGAGCCGTGAGAACGGCGCTGCGCCTTCGAGCTGATCGGAACGCCCCCTCCCGCTAGCCCTGACGTACCGTAACTTCGGACTAACGTGCGCGCCTGCATCAGCTGTCACGGCTTACTGCATGGGTCAGCTGACGGTCAGCAAATGGTCAGCTAGCAATCGGAGAGCTAACAGCGCACGGTAAGTCTCCCTTGAGTTTTAGCTCAGGTATAAGCCCGATCCTTGAAGCGACAAACAGCACGGGGAAACGCGCATCAAGGATCACATCATCGGCGCCGTCCATGACGTCGCAACCGCGCGGCCAGAGTGCCTGCTACCGCATCCGCCGTGAGCAGTGCCGGGCGGCCCGGCGGATAACGAGGTTGAGGCATTTAAGCGATGACGGCTGACCAAGGCAGACCCTCCGGCGCTCACGCACGCCCTGGTGGGGCGGAGAGAACCCGGCGGTTGACACAAATGACGCTGCCGACCGCCGACCATGCGGTTGGGCTGGCGCGACAAGCTACCCGCGACGCGCTGGCCACGTGGCGGCTGGCCCACTTGGAGGAGACCGCTGTCCTGCTCGTATCTGAGCTGGTCACCAACGCAGTCCGGCACGCTCGGAGCACTGATGCGATAGCGCTGGAACTGGAAACCGCGGGAACCTGGCTGCGGATCGAGGTCCAGGACGCCGACCCGCGCTGGCCGCAGCCGCGCACCCCAGCCGGGTTTGATGAGTCCGGTTTCGGGTTCGTGCTCGTGGATGCCCTGGCCGGCAAGTGGGGAGTGCGTGAGACCGCAACGGGCAAAGCCGTATGGGCGGAACTAGATAAACGGCAGGGAGGCGAGCCGGGGGCCTTTCGTCCGTCGTGAGGGTAACAGCGCAGAACGGACGCAAGAAGGCCCGTCGTCATGAGCCCGAACTACGGCCGATCCGCGACGCCTGACACGGAAGGCCTGCAGGTCACGAGCCCTATGTACCAGAGGCGACAGGCAGGCACAGAAGACGAGCATCGCCGAGTCATCAACGCGCCAGGCAGATTAGCAGCAGGTACAAAGGACGATCAGCCAAGCCTGCACTGCGCCTCATTGAGCCTGAGCCCTGGCGGCACCGCCGGTGATTCCGGCGGCCGCCTGGGAGCATCCGTGCCTGCAGGCTCCTGGAGGACCTGATCTGCGTCATCACCTCGTGGGGGTGATGCCGGAGGCTTCTGCTCAGTGCAGAATCCGGTCATACAGGGATAACGCAGCGATGGCGGGCGGCGAAGGGCCCGCGCGAACCGGGCCAGTGACTCGCAGGCCGCGGATGCCGGAGGTTCGCGCTTGACGGGGACGACGGCGTCTGGCCTGTGGTTCTTGCCTGGAACCAGCACCGCGGGAGCACCCGCGGTGCGTAGAGGCCGACGGTATCACGCCGCTGTGGTCTGGAGGGAGTTGCCATGACTGTGACGGCTGATGGTGCAGCGGCCAGGAAATCAAGTACGTCAGGTACGCGGGTTCTGCCCGGAGGCCGGCGCGGGCCCGGGGCGGTGGAGCATCTGAGCCGGGCGGACCGGGTGGCCCGGGGAAAGGACGCCCGGGCGGTGGCCCCGCTGGACTCCCATGCGGAGTTCAGCCCGGGCCGGTTCCGTGACCCGGTAGGGCTGCTGCTGGGCCAGGGGGCGTCGCGGGTGCCGGAGCTGGTGCCGGTCCGGCACGGGCGGATGCTGGTGTCCCCGTTCACGTTCTTCCGGGGCGCGGCGCTGCCGATGGCGGCGGACCTGGCCGGCACGCCGGCCTTGGGGCTGCGGGTGCAGCTGTGCGGGGACGCCCACCTGTCCAATTTCGGCGCGTTCGCCTCGCCGGAGCGGAACCTGGTCTTCGACGTCAACGACTTCGACGAGACGCTGCCCGGGCCGTTCGAGTGGGACGTCAAGCGGCTGGCCGCGAGCCTGGCCGTGGCCGGACGGGACAACGGTTCCCGGCCAAGGCCTGCCGCAAGACCGCGCTGGCGGCGGGCCTGCGCCAGTTCCGGTCCCAGATCAAGGCCAAAAAACTCAAGGCGTTCGAGAAGCTGCTGGCCAAGGCCCACACCCGAGATAGCACTCAGGCGCTGGGGAGGCTCACCACCGTGGTCGACAGGCGGCGGCAGATCATCAGCGACCCCCCGATGATCGTCCCTATCGAAGAGGTCTTCGCCGAGGTGCAGGCCGACGCGATCAGCGCGCAGCTGCGGGCCGTGCTGGACAAGTACCGGCGCACCCTGCAGTCGGACCGGCGGCGGCTGCTGGAGGAGTTCACCCTCGGCCAGGTGGCCCGCAAGGTCGTCGGGGTCGGCAGCGTCGGCACCCGCGCCTGGGTCGTGCTTATGGACTCCGGGGACGGCGAGGAGCCCTTGTTCTTGCAGGCCAAGGAGGCCCAGCCCTCCGTCCTGGCCGAGTATGCCGGACCCACCAGTACGCCAACCAGGGCGGGCGAGTCGTCGCCGGGCAGCACCTGCAGCAGGCCCAGAGCGACATCTTCCTCGGCTGAGCCCGGGTCACCGGCCCCGACGGGGCAGACCGCTACTATTACGTCTGCCAGCTGCGGGACTGGAAATTCTCCGTCCCATCGAGGTGATGCTCCCAGTCGGCATGACGGTGTACGCCCGGCTGTGCGGGTGGACCCTGGCCCGGGCGCACGCCCGCTCCGGCGACCGCATCGCCCTGGCCGCCTACCTCGGCGGCTCCCCCAAGTTCGACCAGGCCATCGCCGACTTCGCCGAAAACCTACGCCGACCAGAACGAGCTCGACTACGCCGTGCTCCAGGCCGCCGTCAAAGACGGCCAGGCCGAAGCCACCACCGAAATCTAAGGCGGCAGCTTGTCCCGGGAAGCCTCACAACGGCACTCCGCAAAGGCCGGCGACGCCCCATGCCCCGGCCGAACGTCAGGAAGCCGCCGAAGCAAGGAGATGAGAGGAGCTCGAGGATGGCCGATCAGATGCAAAGCTGGGCCGACGGGCAGGCGAAGACTCAGATCCTGGAGTTCGTGCGGTCGGTGACCGAGCCGGGCGCCTCGTTCGTTCCTACACGGGACCGGATCGCGGCGTTCGACAACGACGGGACGCTGTGGTGCGAGAAGCCGATGTACCCGCAGGCCGACTTCCTGCTGCGGCGATGGAGGGAACTGGCTCAGGCCCATCCCGGCATGGCGAGGGAGCAGCCGTGGAAGGCCGTGGTCGAGGATGACCGGGAGTGGCTCGCACGGATCCTGGATCACGTGCCGGAGCTGACTAAAGGCGTGACGGAGGCATACCAGGGGATCACTACCCAGGTATTCGAGAAGGCGGTGCGAGCGTTCTTCGACACCGCGCGCCATCCGGTGCTTGGCGTCCCCTACACCAGGCTCGGCTACCGCCCGATGCGGGAGCTGATCGATCTGCTGACGGACAGGGAGTTCGAGGTCTACATCTGCTCTGCGGGAGGGCGCGATTTCCTGCGGGTGGTGTCGGCGGAGATGTACGGCATCCCCCGGCAGCGAGTGATCGGCTCGGGTACCACGCTGGAGTACCGCCACGGTCAGGTGTACCGCACCGGAGGCGTTGAGCAGCCGATCGACGAGGGCCCCGGCAAGCCAATCCACCTCTGGAGCCGCACCGGGCGCAGGCCGCTGCTGGCCGGCGGGAACGCCGACGGCGACGCCGCGATGTTGCGGACGGCCCGGTTCGGGCTGCTGATCCGCCACGACGACCCCGAGCGGGAATTCGCCTACGACGCAGGTGCGGAGAAGGCTCTCACCAAGGCGAAGGAACGAGGCTGGACCGTCGTGAGCATGCAGGACGATTTCGGGACGGTGTTTTGACCGTGATGGCCAGAGCCGTGGCGTTGCCGGCCTGGTGCGCGATCCCGCTGAGGCTGCCGGGCCGGTGCTGACCGTACCGGGGGCTCCGCGGGCGATTCATGTGATCGCCAAGCCGACAGGGGCTATCTGCAATCTTGATTGTGAGTACTGCTTCTTCTTGTCCAAGGAGATGCTGTACCCGGGCAGCCGGTTCCGGATGGCCGCCGATCTGCAGGAGACCTACCTGCGCCAGCTGCTGGAAGCGCACGTGCGGGCCCCCGAAGTGGTCGTCGCCTGGCAGGGCGGCGAGCCGACGAGGATAGGCCTGGATTTCTTCCGCCGCTCGGTCGAGCTCGAGCGCACATATGCCAGGCCGGGCCAGCGGGTGCTGAACACCATCCAGACCAACGGCACCCTGCTCGATGACGAGTGGGGTGAGTTCCTGAAACAGAACGAGTTCCTGGTCGGGATCTCGATCGACGGCCCGCGCCAGATGCACGACGCCTGCCGGATGGACAAGGGCGGCAAGCCCGCCTTCGACCTGGTGATGCAGGGCCTGGACGTGCTCAAGCGCTACCAGGTCGACTGGAACGTGCTGACCACCATCCACGCGGTCAACGGCGACCATGGCCGCGAGGTCTACCGGTTCCAGCGGGACGAGCTGGGCGCTGCGCTCATCCAGTACATCCCGATTATCGAACGGGCGACCAAGAAGACACTGCCCATCGCCGACGCCGGGTGGAGCCACGGGGTGGCGGGACGTCCCCTCTACACCCAGGACGGTAACCTCGTCACCCGCCGCTCGACCGGGCCCGCCCACTACCGGCGATTCCTCATCGAGGTGTTCGAGGAGTGGGTCCGTTGCGACATCGGGACCGTGCACGTGCAGATATTCGACACCGCGCTGGCGAACTGGTGCGGCGAGCAGGGCGGGATGTGCGTGCACGCCAAGACCTGCGAGCTGCAGCTGGCCCTCAAGCACACCGGTCACCTGTACTCCTGCGGTCACTACGTGGAGCTGGGGTACCTGCTCGGCAATATCACCGGCAAGCACATGCTGGAGCTGGTGGCCTCGCCCCGGCAGCACAGGTTCGGGCGGGACAAGTACGACACCCTGACCCGGTACTGCATGGACTGCGACGTGCGGTTCGCCTGCAACGGCGGCTGCCCGAAAGACCGGTGCGTCACCTCCCCCTACGTGCAGCCCGGCCAGCACTACCTCTGCCCCGGCTACCAGGCGTTCTTCCGCCACGTCGCCAAGCCCATGGACATCACGGCTACTCCGCGCCGACCAGGCAGCCGCCGAGCTGATGCGAATCTACGCCGCGCAGGACGCCCTGCGAGGCCGCGACGACCCCTGCACCTGCGGCAGCGGCCGCAAATGGAAACGCTGCCACGGCAGCAAACCCGACGGCTCAGGCAGGCAAGGGACAGCTCAAGACCGACACGCGAGCAAGTGAGGGACTAGTTATGAGCGACGTACCGTGGATGTCCTGGTGGCGGGCTACCAGGACATCGACACGGAGGGACTTCGACAGGCTGGTCCGGCTGGGTCCAAGACGGAGGCTGGCCCGTGCGCACGCCCGCTCCGGGGACCGGATCGCCATCGGCGGCCCCGACGTGTTGGACAAGGCCATCACCCGGTTCGCTACCGCCTACGCCGACCAGAACGAGCGCGACCACAAATCACTCGTGGACGCCGTTGCATCAGGACGGGTAACCGCTGAACCCCGATATGTAAGATCCCGGCACCGTCGCCCTAATGGGCGAGCTGTTCGGGCACGTGTTCCCCAACCTGATCCCGATGTGAGACAGCCATGACCACGGAACAGCATGTACCCACGCCGAGCCCACTCGGCCCGCTCGCCCGCTACGAGCGGAACCTCATCGACCGCGTCACCGACTTCAAGGACCCGCGCCAAGAGTGGCGGCGCCTGTTCTCCGAACTGCTTGGCACCTTCTTCCTGGTGCTGGCGGCCGCCGGCGGGGGCATGATGAGCCACGCCTTCCCCGGCGTGATCAGCCACGGCGCCGCCGTCGTGGCCCCCGCGCTGACGGTCATGGCCATCATCTTGTTCATGGGCAAGATCTCTGGCGCGCACCTGAACCCGGCCGTCAGCATTGCCTTCGCGCTGCGCGACGACTTCCCGTGGCGGCGTGTCCCGGGCTACATCATCACGCAGCTGGTCGGGGCGACCCTCGCCGCCCTGTTCCTGCACGCCGTCATCAACGTCTCGGCCACATACGGGTCCAACTACCCGGCCCGCGGCTATTCCGGCATGGCCGCCTTCTGGATGGAGCTCATCTTGACTGTGGGCCTGGTCAGCGTGATCCTGGGCACGGCCTCAGGTGCCCAGAACATCGGCATCATCGGCGCCTTCGGGGTCGGCGGCTACATCGCCCTGGCCGGTCTGTGGGGCAGCCCCATCTCGGGCGCCTCGATGAACCCCGCTCGCACCTTCGGGCCCGACCTGGCCTCCACCACCTTCACCAGCTACTGGGTCTACGTCGCGGGCCCGATCGCCGGCGCCGTGCTCGCCGTGGGCATCGCCTTTGTCCTACGCGGCCGCGGTGGCGGCAAGTCCGCCGTCGGGGCCGCCCAAGGTGACCTGTTCACCGAGGTCTACGAGTCCGGCAAGTCCTGAAGATCTGGGCATGCGGCGGCAGCGCACGGCACTTGCCGACAAGGCCGGGGCAGGAGCATGTGATGATGACGGCTGAACCGCCTGAGGGCCCGGTCACCGAAGGAGTCCGCAGCCTTGAGGTGCGCTGGATCTTCCCCGGCCAACTGGAGACTGCGGTGGCCGGATGGTTCGGGCGGTTCCCGGCCGGGACGGAGTCACGCGAGGACACCTACCTCCTGGATCCGCAGTTGCGCGGGCTGTCGGTGAAGGTCCGCGGGGGCGGGACACTGGAGGTGAAGGTATACCGCGGCAGCCCGGGAATCCTGGAGGTGGCGGGACGCGCCCGCGGACGCATGGAGTCCTGGCAGAAGTGGTCCTTTCCCTTTAGCCCGCTCAGCCAGGACAGCAGTAACCCGGCCGGCTGGACGCCGGTACGCAAGAAGCGGCGCATCAGCCGGTTCTCACTAGCCAGCGGACAGATCGCGGCACGCGCCCCAGGGCTGGGCGGCAAGCCGCGGTGCGAGGTGGAACTCACCGAGGTCCGCACGGGCGGCCAGGACTGGTGGACCCTGGGATTTGAGGCGACCGGCCCGGCCGATCTGCTCCGCAGCGAACTCGACGCCACCGCCGCGCTCGTGTTCGTCCAGGCCCTGCCCGGTGGCGTGGTACCTGGCCCGGATGAATCCAGGTCCTATGCGGAGTGGCTGTGCCGGTCGCCGGGCGCGCCGACAGTGACGCCGACACCTGAAGGCTGTCCCTCTGCCGAGCCGACTGGTCCGCCTAATTGTTCCTGAAGGCGCCGCGGTGGTGCCGTAGCGTTCGTGAGGTCCGACGGGCTGGCTCCCGAACCGCCTGCCGACCGCGTGCGGTCTGGCTTTAGAACGAGGTGCCAGCCTGCCGGGTCTCGCCGTGGCGTGGCTCAAGAGAGGTGCGAGCGCTAGCAGATCCGGAATTAGGTATGCCCGCCACGTTCCCCATTCCCCCGGACGAACGACTTGGAGCGTGCCACGACACGCTCTAGGCGCCCTGTTCCCTAGCGTTCTCCTGGCCGACGGACTGCACTTGCAGAGAGACAGCAGGGTGCCGGAGTTTGGATTGCGGCAGGGAAGGGAGGCCGCGATGGCAGCAGCGATCCGTGTCCGCCGCGTCTATGACGATCCGCAGCCAGGGGATGGCTGTCGGGTGCTGGTCGACCGGTTGTGGCCGCGGGGCCTGCGCAGGGAGGCCGCGGCCCTGGACGAGTGGCTGCGTGATGTCGCTCCGTCCAGTGAGCTGCGGACCTGGTATAGGCATGACCCGGCAAAGTTCGCCGAGTTCCGCCGCCGCTACGCCGCCGAGCTTGCCAGGCCCGGGCCGCAGGCTGCTCTGGACAGGCTGCGTAATCTGGCGGCTTCGGGGCCGGCGACACTGCTGACCGCGACTACGGACGTGGACGATAGTCAGGCGGCGGTCCTCGTCGGGCTCATCGAAGACGACGCGGGCGCGGCGGAGGACATGGGCGATGCGGCCTGCTGGGCGCATCTAGTCTGCCCTGACTGTGCTGCTGCGGCACGGTGACACCCGCCTGCCACTAGAACACCGGTTCAGCGGCCTGTGCGACCTGCCCCTCAGCGCCGGCGGCACCCGGCAGGCCAAAGCCGCCGCCTGCCGACTGGCCTCCGGGGCCCGGATCGACGCCATAGTCACATCGCCGTTGCGGCGCGCCGCGGCCACCGCCGCCATCGCCGCCACCGAACTGGGCCTGACCGCCACCAGCGATGATGACCTGCGTGAAACCGACTTCGGCGAATGGGAAGGCTTCACCCTGGCGGAAATCCAGCAACGATGGCCCGCGGCCGTGGCGGCCTGGCAGCACAACCCGCAGCAGGCACCGCCGGGCGGTGAAAGCTTCGCCGACACCGCGCGGCGGGTCGACCAGGCTTGCGACCGGCTCCTGCGGGACCACTACGGTCAGACGGTCCTAGTGGTCAGCCACATCACGCCGATTAATATTCTGCTGTGCCGGGCCCTTGACGCCCCGCTCACCGCCCTCTACCGGATGTACCTCGGCTCGGCGTGCATCAACGAGATCCAATGGCATGACCACGAGTTCGCCGCCGTCCGCCGCGTCAACGACACCAGCCATCTCCCGTGATTCCAGCAGCTGCGTACCGAGCCTCATCAGCTGGGTTAGTACCGTCTATATAGAGCTGCTGGCTGCCTGACGCCACAGCAGCACGCCGCTACCGGAACAAGCCATGATCAACTTGACAAAGATCACCGGTGCGAGCGGGGCCTCGTAGGTGAGGCAGCAGGCGGCGACCCACATGTCGTTGACCGGAGGAGGGCGTCCGCGCTGGGTGGCTGCTGCGGACAGGCGCCCCCAGGCGCCCCCAGACAGCCGCTACCGCCTCGTAGCCCGGCTGCATGGGAATGCCGGACGGCCACCCGGCAAGTTCCTCGCGGCGGTGGGAGCCCCAGTGGCGGATCTCGGCCTACTTGGTCAGCTCACCGAAGGTCATGAGGACCACGTGCTCGCCCGATCGGGCAGGTAGCGGCCGTGGCAGCGGCGTAGGCTGACTGGGCGGGCAACAATACCGGCCCGAGTGTTGACGAGCTATAACATGCCTTAGCGGGCGACACCACATGACCGGCTGAGTAAGCATACTGGAACTGCCCGGCGGGTGGGAGACTACTTGACGTCTTGGTGAGCTAGCTGAGGGGACGCCATGCGGGGCAGGGGCACATGATCCTCGGTGCGGCTGCTGCCGGGGCGCCGACTGGGACGTTCACGGAGCTGATGGATCACGTGGCCCAAGGTTTCGAGGCACTGGGAGCCGCGATCCTGATCGTCGGCGTGATCTGGTCCTTCGTCCTCGCGGCGGTGGTCGCGCGGCGGTCCGGGTGGTCGGCAAAGGCTTACCTCGTGCTGCGCCAGGCATTCGGCGGGACCCTGCTGCTCGGGGTGGAGGTCCTGGTCGCCGCCGACCTGGTGCGGACCGTCGCGGTGGCGCCGACCCTGGACAATGTGCTCGTGCTCGGGCTGATCGTGGTGATCAGGACGTTCCTGAGTTTCTCGCTGGAGACCGAGATCGAGGGCGTTGCGCCGTGGCGGCGGGCCCTGATGGGCGGCGCGGGGACGATCCGCCGGGCCTCGGCGAGCGCGCTGGAGTCCGAGACGCCGTCGTAAGCCGCGACCACGCCAACGCCTGCGGCGCGGGCCTTTCTCGCCCTCCTTCCTGCTCCCGATGGGCACGGCTCGGCGATCCGATCTAAGGAACGGTGCCGATCCGCGAGCGTCCGCTAATGAGTGTTAGCGGGTGCGCCGTCCGGCAGACTCGTTAGCTGGTGGCCGCCGGCAGGTGAGCACTGTTGTCCGCCGCCCTGGAGTCCTGTGAAAGACCGTGCCCCTGCCGGTGCCGGGAGAGTTGATCGCTGCTTTTCAGGCGTAGCAGATTGCCTGTTCGGCTGATCAATTCCAAGCGTGGCTAGATGTTGTCGTGTGTCCGTGGCAGGGACTGGCTCCCGCCGTTGCTGTGAGCCGCCCGGGATCCACTGGTCCTCCCTGTTCTCGGAAACCTGCCGCCCTCGATGCCCAGGACTCCATCGACCCGGTCCCGTTTCGTCGTCGCCTCGCCGTTCTCATCCTCTGCGGGTGACGTGGCGGGGACGGCGGTCCTTCTAAGGTAAGAAAGGCCCGCAAGACTTGCGCGTCGCGACACCTCAGCTCGGGCCGACGAACGGAATGATAATGACCGAGGTATCCCTGGATGAGCTAGGTCCCGTTGACTACGTCGTCGTGGAGTTCCCGGTGGGAGCGAGCAGCTTCACCGGTGAGATGGCGGCAGAGCTGCGGGCGCTGGCCGACTCTGGAACTATCCGCGTGATCGATGTCCTGATCCTCACCAAGGACGCAGACGGTACCGTCGAGGCGACAGAGCTCTCCGATATCGCCGAGCTCGGAGAGTTGCAGGCGATCGAGGCCGAGCTGGCGGAACTGCTGGCCGCGGAGGACGTCGACCACCTCGCCGCGGCGATGGAGCCGGGAAGCACGGCCGGGGTGCTCATCTGGGAGAACCTGTGGGCGACGCCCTTTGCATCAGCGGTGCGGCGTTCGGGCGGCCAGCTGATCGCCGACGGGCGGATTCCCATTCAGGCGATCATCGCCTCGATCGAGGCCGAGCAAGTGACTGCGACCGTAGGAGACTGACAATGCCACTTAGACCAACACGCGTGGGCAGGGTCGGCGTCATCCGCGCGCCGGTCGCGAAGACCGCCGTAGTGGCCGCCGCCGTCACACCTGGCCGCGGCGCGCCGGTCGCGAAGACCGCCGTGGTGGCCGCCGCCGTCACACCAAGGGTGGGTCGCCGGCGAATTTGACCTCGATCCATTGATCGAGCGGTTGAGCCACATGATCGGCGTCAGCATCTCGGAGCCGGACGGATGACGGGCGGATTCGATCCGGGTCGGTTCACCGCCGCACCGCTCCAGACGCAAGGGGTGATCCGGTTCCCCGGGTCGCCTGATCCGGTGTTCGCCCGGATCGCAGACCACGCGGCGATGACTGACTGGGTCCCGCTGCTCAAGACGGTCCAGGTCTGGCATCCGAAGCCGCTGCCACCGGGTCAGAGCATGGCCGGAACGGCCCGCGTGCTGGCGCTCCGCGGCGGCGTGACCATCCGGGAGGAGATCATCTACTGGGACCCGCCGCGCTGCTACGCCTATACGACCGAGGGGAAGCGCTGGCCGCTGCGGGACTACGTGGGGTTCATGGGCGTGCAGGCCGGGACCGGTGGTGGCACTTTCCTGTTCAGGGAGTACTTCCGCATCGAGGGAACGCTGCGGCGGGCTCTGGTCTCACCAGGCATCGTGATCCTGGGCAGGCTGGCACTCCGCAACCTAGGCAAACTGATCGGCGGGACCTCTGCTGAGTTCCGGCGCGTCCCGGCGGACCGGTCATAGCGCCTAATCACGGGTAGTAGCGTCGGCCATTGGGCCATTGGGCCATTGGGCCATTGGGCCATTGGGCTATCCGTCAAGATGGCCGCGTTTTTCCTGGTAAGCGACGCTGCCGGGCACTGTCGGCCTCAGCCTCAGGACTCCTGACATAGGAGATCGTTTATGCAGTGCCGGGGTGGTTTTTGATCTCGTAGCGCAGGGTGAGGCCGGTACCGGGGTACTTGGCCTCGGTGGCGTTGAGCTGGGTGCAGAGGGCGGCGATGGCGCGGGTTCGGCGGCCCGCGGAGAGGGGGTCGAGGCGGATGGTGAGGGTGCCGTCGCCGGGGATGATGTCGCCGCTGGCGCCGAGGGCTTCGCGGATAAGTGCGTACGCTTCGTCGTCTGCCCGGCTGTAGTGGCCGTTCAGGGCGCGGGCGAGGGCGGTCTCGGCGTTGCAGGCGGCCATCCGGATGGCGTGGGTGATCAGCTTGGTCTCGGTTTCCAGCCGCACCATGTCCGGGTTGTGCTGGCTGAGGGGGATTTTCGCCGGGGTGGCTTTCGCGGTGGCCTGCGCGGTTTGGAGCTTGCGGCGGGCGGCCTCGACGGGGGCGCCGAGCCTGGCCAGATCCTGGTTCGTGATGACGGCGGTGGTGCCGGGGGCCGGGCGGCGCAGCGCGTCGAGCTTGGCCTGCCGGGCGGCTTCGGCGTCGGCGAGGGCTTTCTTCGCTGCTTTGACCGCGGCGGCCGCGGTTTTCTTCGCCGGGCTGGGGACCTTGCGGTCCGGGTCGTCGGGGGTGACATCGTAGGAGTCGAGGGCGTCGAGGCCGAAGTGGGCGCGGGCGTACCGGAAGTAGTTCTCTTCCCGCCACCGGCCGGTCAT